>Ga0307513_10000242_pt1 | contig 79486 bp, 82 predicted proteins | sample 15_EM_MG_FD_202174 | JGI IMG/M metagenome (GOLD analysis project Ga0307513, IMG submission 202174) | Populus trichocarpa ectomycorrhiza microbial communities from riparian zone in the Pacific Northwest, United States - 15_EM | ecosystem: Host-associated > Plants > Roots > Unclassified | place...
CGTGTCAGGAAAGCACTAATCCTTCTTGAGAACTTTTGACTCAAACCCCAGAGATTAGCGGCTGCCGGAGATGGTGGATTTCACGAGATTTTACGGTACGGGCATGAGGAATGATAGGACTTGTGATCCCATACTTTGGGGCTCCTTTTAGGACCAGAATTACCGGATCTTGAGCGACCGCCCCAACATCAAGAGGGTTCTGGAGAATGGGCAAGCTACTTGGATTCACAGCTAGTCCTATGCTTAAACCTCATTTGAATCACCAAAAATCATCCACGACTTTGAACCGATCAGCATTCACATCCCCCGAGCGTTCATCCACACAGCAGGTCAATTATCATATCACGAGTCCAGAACCTCTCCACTACACCCGATACAGCAGCTGTGGGGGAATTTATTAGACCATCTCACAAGTTTCGCGAAGGATATGAAACAATGGTAATCTGTAACCTCTGGTATAAACCGAAAGATATTATGATGTGAGAGCATTTGTACCGACAGCAAATTCAACTCCGAATGAAATGAGATGTTATACAAAACGCCCCTTAGAAGAAGAAGAAAAAGAGAATAATGTAAAATGATAATAACCAGACTGCCCCAATGCGGTGATACACAAGAAACTGAAACAAAAGAAACACGGGGAATAAAACTAATTTTTTACTCGTTTGGGATCGCTTCCAAAGGTCGAGATTTGTGCGTTTAGTCTTGCTTCCGAGGAATCCCCTAGGGTTGATCTTCCGGGACCACTGCGAGTAAGTTAGTATTAGCTATTGGGTGGAGAAGAGATCTAGGCGCCAACGTACTTTCCTGCCCTAGGGGCATTTGCATCGGCAGGGCGCTTAATACCACCGACTGACGGCGTAGGCTGACGAAAAGCACCAGTCCCACGAGGCAGAGGAGGTTGGCCAATTTGCCTATTTAGCTCCGAACTTGGGTTCTCAAAGTTCTTGCGTGGAAATGGTGAACCAGTACCGCCGCCGGCCTGAATCTGCTTTCTGGGGACAGGCGAAGATTTCGAATGGTCAATGCCCGCAGAGCGCGGGATTGTAGATTCTTTGTGCGGATTGAATGCGTGATCTGGCGGAATAACCCCGCTGTCACCTTGCAAGACCTTTGGGTTATCCTCATGGCCAAGCAAGGCCTTACTTGTGAGGAATCCAACGTGGGCATTGTGCTGGTAATTAACAGGCGTCTCGGGCTGCCCATTAAGACTGGGGGCCGGGAGCACTGGTACGGATTGTGGGATTGCGTAAGGCGGTGGTGATATCGTTGGACCTGGTTGTTGAATGTTGCGAAGATTGTGAGTAGTGTTGCTAGCCATTGAGTTCATCCGCGGTCCCATTTGCCCAGCAGGAGTAGGTGTACGAGGCCCCAGGGGTACATTAGGAGGCTTTTGGAGAGGCCTTTGCCCAATCGCTGGGTTTTGAGGTGGGAGTTGGGGACCACGATTTTGTGTCTGGAATGGGCGGGGTTGCTGAGCTGGTGGTTGTGCTGAAATATTAGGGGAAGTGCGTCCTTGTTGGCCATTTTGCCCCTGTTGTAGTCCTGGGACCAGTGTGTTCTGATTTTTTGGGGCAATCATGGCCTGATTCCCGCCCGTTCGAGCTAATGCGGATTTAGCTCCACTAGGGGTTGATGGAGTGGGTCGTTTGAAGACATCGTCACTAGGGTGAGGGTGAATTAGTACAAATAAGCTGTCACAATTGGATGTGCTCACGCTGCTTCTACAATGTCCTCATCCGCCACATGCTCACTATAATCATCGCCGTCTTCAAAAGCTCCTAAGTAATCATATTCGTCGCCTGGCTACTGTTAGCAAGAGCCACTTGTGGCGAGGAGTATTATTCAAACCTCCATACTCATCAAATCCCTCGGCCAGATCTAAAAAGTAATTAGTTCTGATTCACCTAGTGTTTGTGTGAAAATATTACCATTCTCAGATATGATTTTCTCCCGGGGTGCCTCAGACGAGCTCCCTGGCAGACTAGGGGTTACAAGACTTTCCTCTTGCTTTGAGATACGATCACGAATTGACCGAGGCTTGTAATAGTTGGGCTCTTGAACCGGCTGTTACGCAACCGGTCAGTCATTGAAATGACAGACAAGGGGTTTAACCTAACCATACCTGAATCGCCTTCATTCTCCTTGTTCCCTTGATATGTTGTTTATCATATAGACAATTCCCCAACGCATTTCCAAATGTTCTGAATGTTCGCTTAAGAGCATCCGTAACAGCCTGCTTCTTTGACGCGACAATGGCAGCTGACTTAGTCCTTTGGTTATGAGATTCACCAGTCCCAATATCCTAAGCGCATCGGTAAGTTTCTGGTGGTGCAAGGGAGGAGAGGGGCGTACCTCGCGAAAAGTTCCGTCCTTGAGAGTGATTCGTAAGTGAACGGAGGTGGTAACGGTCCATTTTCCGTGGTTTTCTAGACACTATCGTAGAAAATCCGTTAGCATTTATAGCCTCTGGTACTCCAAAGTACCCAAAAACACAAACCTCATCGATTGCAATATCTTTAATCTCCGAAGACCAACCATTGAAACCAAAAATCTCATTTGCTAGAGTGATTGCAACATCACCCCTGAGGTACGCTACGCTGCTACCCCCAGGCGCTGGTCGATAGCTGACGTATTCAGGGCCAAGCATGCCATCAAGCTGTGCCTGGAGGCCCTCCTGCTCATGTTTAGTGTAAGGAATGACCCGCTGCGAGTTGTCCAAGGAGGACATAATGATATTGGTGTATGATTTTCTTGCAGGTTATGAAACTTTGTGACAGGGTGGTTGTTGGGAGAATTAATTTTTGTTCTTCCAGCGTCGTGTGGCGGGCTTTTGGACTGCTTGCGTTTGCAGGAGCTTGATGAGGTTATCTCAAGGTTAGAAGCTGGGGAAAGGCGCGGGAACGCGCCAAGGAATTAGCTTAATCTAATCTCGCCCTTCGCGTGACTCACGAAGACTGTCACGGTGTTACCCGGCGTAAGAATTCTCGAAAAAGTTGTGTGCGACCCGGCGCGAATTGGTTCTTAGTATGGTTTTTAGTATGATATGTTTAACATGCTAACCCGTAGAATTCCATAAATAAGCCGTGCGCCTTATTCAAAGGTTGAATTGTGGAGCAAGGGATTATCTAAGGGCTCATACGGTACTCACGTGAGCTAGGTTTTTTGGGTTATCTATGGAATTCTACGGTAGCCATGTTGGGAATCCTCTAGTTAGTACTGGTAATGTACTCGAGTAGTCTAGCCTAATTATGTTTAGAGCCTAAGTTAGGTATTTGCTTGATACGGTAGTCTACCGACATGATACTGCAATAGCAAGGCAGAAGCAGTATTTTACTCTAACGTTAGTATTGTACATAACAAAACATGCCGGTGTCTGGCACCGGCATGTTTATCTTAGAACTCACGGGTAGGATAGCGTCCTGGGCGCAATGGTGATTGTTAGTAATTAACATAAGAGCCATCACTACCATACAATCTAGACGGATTATTATACTGCACAACTGCCTTCAGCAGGTTGGGCTGATGTGATGGCATGACGCTTCTAATTGTGAGTGTGGCTGGGATTTCTATCAACGACAATTGTACGACGAAGGCTCGCGCGAAAACCATCAGGCAGGTGCCTTGCACAGGCCAGAACTTGGGTGCAATCGTAATATATGAGTTTACGGCTGCAAAAAAAAACTTACACTTAGCACTGCGCTCGTAATATAACTTGGGCGATACTCTTGGGAGCTCACTCCAGATCAAGAAATTCCCAGGCTTCCTCTTCTGCTACCATAAGTGTGTGTGCCCAACTTTGGGTGGCTATTCGAGGGATCTAGCTCTCTCACTGGAACAACGATGGGGCACTATGGTGATCTCAACCAGCACTATTGGTATGCAATCACATCCATTCTTAGGCACATCCCTTGCGCTCATCTGATTATTGGCAACAGGGCTCCCGCAGATGTTATCCTTAGCTCCACATATTCGGGGCCGTCGCAAGATCCAATAGCTCAAATGTGGGTAAAATCTACGCCTCCGGAGAAACCATACTAAGTGTTACATAGGGAGACAGGCCTCGAAACGGTGCCGGAGGGTTATCCAGCCTTTAGAACGCCGCGGAGGCCCCCGCCCCCGCCCCCGCCTCCGAGGTTAGGTTAGCTAGGATCTCGGTGTGAGTTGAACTAGGCTGACGTTGATGCTTTCGTAGGCCACCGGGCTTTAACCCAGGAGTTCCACCTCCTAGCCCTCTTATGCAACAATCGCATCGGCAGGAGCCACAATGGGGGAGTCTTGACAGACAGCCAGGTTTAGAAACCACGGGCGTGCCCCCCAATATGCACCTTGATCCGCAATGGTCGCAGGCTAATACTCGGACCACGAGCGTTGCCGTGTACGATATCCCCACTATCTGAAATTATTATGACTCTCTTCTAACCTGTCCGAGTGGGAGAATAGGCGAGGGGCCCAGGAAATCTGGGATCAGACAGAAGCAATGCAGCCTATACCGCACTATAGGTATGGGCACCGCACGGGAAAGCTGATTTTCTTATCATATCTCTGATTCCACGAGTTTAGAAGCCCCTTTAGACACATGTCTCTGACACCATTGGCCCCGCAGTTCTCGCGAATCGGCCTAGACTCTTCCGCTCCGGAGCTCACAAGATGGCCCTCGCCAGTCCAAGTTGTACAAAAAGATCCGACAGAGAAGGAATTTGATTTTAGCTCCGATACACTGGGGGGTGCCGAGTCGCTATATGAGAGTGATAGGATCATTCCTGGTTATGTGGTTGATAGGTTCTTGAAGCAAAACCCTCGCGCAAAGGGCTATTTTTGCGTTTTCTAGCCAACATTTGCTCTGGAGCGCGACACGTCGATTGTCGTTGACGGGTTATTGCCCCAGTCAAGTAGGCTCAAGGGATGGAAAGGTGGATGTATCGTCGGCCATCTGTTCGAGATGACATGGTGGGGGACCTTGCGCTATTACGGAAAGTTTCGTGAAGAACGCGAAAAATTTGGGAGGGACTGGGAGAGCACGTTTGGCGGGTCCATCGCGGATGTTACAAATCCCACCCTCGCGTCTCTTACCTACGTTAAGCGGCATGGACGCACCTCTGAAATGCTCGATCTGCTCAGTAAGAATGATTCCGTGGGTGAAGTTTCGCACACTTCCTCTTCGCTTTACCCTGGAAGCGGATCTTTTTGGAGGTTGTTCGGGGAGATCAAAGCTTCTAGTCTAGCGACGGAGCATTTGCTGTGGGTTGAGCTCCCGAGGTTAATTGCATATATCATCTCATGGGACATGATTGAGGTGAAGGACATCTTATTCTATATAGAGTCGGGATATTGGCGCGGCACCGATTCTTATGACCGTGGTGCTATCAGCCTAAACCTGAGAATACCTGTAAGTACAGAGGAATGGAAGGGAAATGGCTGGAGCTATACAGAGAGAGGGGGAATGGAGGTCCTTGTGGAATAGCTTAGTTTATATCGCAACGTTTTCTTTGAGTGTCTGGTTTTTAGTTTGCGTCGTGTACTATTTCTGTCCGTATGAAAGGAGGGCAAGCAATAAGGGATCCGGATAGTAACCTGGCTGATATAATAATATACTCTGTTATTGGATCTGGTAAAGGGCGAGTGCTCAAAGAGAATAGGACAGACCCTGGGGTTGAAGGGGGACATGGGTATTTGCATGGGGCATGGGAGAAGCGCTAGCGGTTCTTGATCCTCACAAATGCGGGACAGGTCGGCATATGATATTATGATAGGTGCAAATGAGGGAAGGGGGGTGGGGGAGGTTATAGGGAGGAGCTCGAATTAATCGTAGGGGGGTAAACTTGAAGGGTTATGGGCTCCTAGGATAGGTGCGGATAATAATATTAAAAAAGACGCTGGAGAGGGTTGTTTTCTAGGGTGAATCCTTTTGTTTTGCGATTCCTTTCTCAGCCCTTAGCAATGGCTTCAGAGTGATGGCCCATAGTATGGCAGGGCAATTAGTATTATAGTGGGGCGGTGGGGTTTTTTTTGGTCTTAAGATGCGCCGGGCTTTTCTTTTTTTTATGGGCGCAATCCATAGGGGCAGTTCATGACCATACGAACAGCAATGCATTGGGTGACACAAGTGTAGAGCAGGTAGAGATATGTTGTCCGATTACCAAGGCCTCATCTAAGGAATTGTGTGCGACTTTACTGGCACGGTAGTGATTCGCCATGAGCAATGTCCGAGTGAGTTTCTGTGATGACAGACCACCCGTGCAGATCGAGGGATGGGCCAAAGTTGATGCTTGATCATTGATGAGCTTTGCCAGACGCCGGATAGGTATAGCTAGGATGGATGTATGATGTCGAATTACGAGCCACGAAGTGCGGCGTGGGAGGTGACCAAAAGGTTACGATGGCTATTGTGTCTTAACCGCCCCCTGTTTCCTGCTTCCTGCTTCCTGCTTCCTGCTTCCTGCTTCCTGCTTCCTACTCCAAAGGCCAGGGCTCTCCTGGCGCCAACCCCGTGGCGCCACCTGGACTCGTGACATTCTCGGGCAAGCTCTGGCGAAGGTGTGAGCGTTGCTACGACTATTACAGTATCGAACAGATCTTATGTATCTCACCGGTCGTGACTATTCATGACTTTTTTTTTTGAGGAAAAGCAGTAGGTTTGTGAAGTGATCAAGGGTGATTTGGCGGTAAACTGCCACGCCTACTGACTACTCCTGTCAATTTATTGCAAGGAAACCTGTCGTCACCTGGCCGGGTTAGCATTCAAAATTTTGCACATTCCCCAGGGCCAAAGGAGACTTATTGAGGAAGGCTAACGTGTTCACCCTCATAGTCTCCGTAGGCCAGGGTTCTTTAGTATTGCCCCACGTGATGGATTGTTCAATAATAACTCATTAAGTGGGGGAATTTAGCTCCTGGGCTCGTTACTAATTGTGTAGGGGCTTGATAGTAGTTCCTGACTTACTAAGCACTGCGCCGGCTGGAAATTCCGTTCGGCATTCCTATGGGAACGAGCACTTATCATGCCGGACAGATATGTTTGGATTTTTTCTCCCGCTTGAGGCCAAGGATAATGATAGTGTTATTACATTACTAAACATTGAATACATTAGTCTATAATATAATAGTGCAGAATTTTCCTACATCGCGCTAAATATCTACTAGCAGAATTATTCTTCCAAAGGAAACTGGAAGAGGATGTGGAACATTACTGTATCTTATATGGTGGATTGTTAGTTAAGTGCAGGGGATAGAAGATACACCACAGGAACCTCTGGCTTTACCGAATATATAGCTTCGTTTTGAATCTTGGTGATCTTGAACGGCCGGCTCTGTCTGGCTTTGTGTATGGTCTGGGATTTTTCCGGAGAGCCCTGGCTGAACCACTGGAAAGAGATTTTCCCAAAATCCGAGCCAGGCCGGACTTGGTTGGCCTGCAAGCGCGACTGTTGGAGCAATAAACTCCATTCAGTCAGTTTCCTATTTTCTATTTTCTATATAGGCGATAAGATACGAGGAGCCTACGAGTTGTGCGTCTAAATATTAGATTGTCTGGGGACCTACGGGCTTCGGCGACTGGAAATGATTTTGGCCCGACTGGCTGCTTGAATTTGGTGTTGTGCAGAGTTTTTGTTCCTGAATGTCCCAGAATATATGAAGCCCTTCTCGTGGGCGCGTTGCAAGATTTGGCAATACGATATTAGCGCTTCTGGTACTGGTTCAACTCCAATCGCTAGCAGATGGTCCCCTTGCGGGCTGAGTTGGAAGGGCACTAGGACGGAGTTTGGCATGGAAGCCCGAGCAGATGAACGATTAGAGAGATCGGGGGCCGCCCGGCCATTTGCCCCTCTCGTCGGAGTCTATGTGTGAAGGCCTAAATGGTCGATATGCTGTGGGGAAACTCGGTAGCTGTCACCACTCTGGGGGACGACGGGAACAGACACATCCTTAAAAGAAGAGAGGCTGGAAACATTGATCGCTGACATCTGAGGACAAATCATATTCGTGTGGAATAACCATAGCGGAACGTTATTAATGAGAAAATGTAGGTGATTGTCCTGGCCCTCATAGTGGAGTATAACTAAAAGTGCGGTGCAAACCCCCGACCGCCCCAATGCGTCGGAGCAGCCAATCCTCTTACTGTCACTAGTCTCCAACGTCGCGATAACGTTGCAAACTTAATTGTAGATAATCCCATCACGTTTCTCATAAGATTAGTTAAATAGATAATAAGAGCATTATTTTACAGTAGCAGCGCCATGGCCATTCCGTTCAGTCTACCGCTTCAACGAAAATAAGAAAGTTCAATTGCCTTTAACGCAATTACGTCTTTGTAATCACTCCATCTAAAAGGAAGGAAGTACTCTACGTCAAACATTAAAAAATCCGAGGAATCACGAGGGAGAAGGAATGAAAGAGAACGGGCCCGGGCCAGTTTCTGAGGAGAGGGTGAAGTAGGAAAAGAGCAAAAGAGAAGAGAAGAGAAGACAGCCCTTGTATATGCAAGGCAACTAGAGTTTGATGGGGTTGCCAGGTTTATAGGTAGAGCGAACCGGAATTGACGATGTCTAGAGAACTCGGGTGTTAGTGATGTGTTAATTTTGGGAGAGGTGGAATGGGGGGGCTCACACCTCTTCTAATTTTACTCATCGCGTCTTCGAACTTTTTCTCCAACTCTTCGCTGCCCATAGCTTTAGCAGCCATGATCATCTGTCTCAAGAGTTCTTCGAGGCGTCTGAACATCCTAATCAGGCTTCCCTCGTACACATCAGTCATCTTACAGATGGTCGCGAAGGACGCGCCTTGAGTCCAAATATAGACAACTTCCATAAGTTGGTTCTTAAACTTTTGGCAGTACTCTTCTTCAACGATAGGGAGCTTGCTTTCGATAGAGATTTTTGCTATAAGTTTGGCCTGGGCTAGAAGCTCCTTATATGGCTTCTCGAGTTCAGGTTTTAGCTTGGTATCAGTGTTCGACTTCTCTTCAAACACGAAACAAGAGAGAAGCGCAGCAGTTTGTTCGGGTGAGAGCTCATTAAAAACCCGGTTGAAAAGAAGCTCACTGATGAGAAGTTCATCGCCAGAGCTAATCTCACACGCAACACTGGGAGTTGGTTAGTGGAGAAAAGAGATAGTTGAAAGGGGAGGGGCGTACCGGGCTTTAAGCTGAATAACATCCATGTCATCAATAAAACCAAGCCGTCTAAGCACGCGCTTGCGGTGCTTGAGCTCTTCCAGTTGCATTACTGAATGTGCGAGAGTTATCTTTTTCTTTACTGCCTTAATCTTCTCTTGCAATTCAACTTTGTGATTGTAAAGGTTATATAGGACCTTCAATCTAGGTGAGTTATGGAGAGAGTTGGAGAGCAAACGCGATTCGAGCACTTCGATTTTCTAGGGCTGTTAGTGATATGGAGAGGAAGTGAGGGCTTGGGGACTTACACGGAGAAGGCTCTTGAAAGAATCGTCAATGATGCCCATATTTTCGATAGGATCCAGAGATGAGATACCATCGGCGAATCGTCTTTTTACTTCATCAAGATTTTTTCTGGCATTATTCCTCTGCTCTTGTGATTTCATATCTTTGGGGAGGAAAATACGGAGACCAGAGATCTCAGCTAAACAAGAAAGCAAGACAGGCACAACCTCCATTTTACCGCTATCGGCTTCACTTGGGGGCCTCACTCCGGTGGGGAGTTCCTGACCGGGCCGAGTGAAGGATGATGTGTCAGAGGCAATGTTTAGGAGGACATCGACGACATAAGATTCCTGAGGTGAAAACTCCTCTCCGCTCTATAGTATATTAGAATCTAGGGTCGCAAAGGGAGTAATTGTCCGGTACGCACTTTTGAACGATTCCTCTTGGTGAAGTTGACGACAGCGCCCCATCCAAAATCATAATTGAGATACTTCACTTTTACGAGCCTTCCGGGCTGCATGAACTGTAGGCAGTAGTTGGGATGATTAATCACCTCGCGCATATCTTTGGTGTAGCGGTCAATTTTCTGCCGCAGGTCATGGTAGTCTCGAACGGTCGACTCGTCTTCGACAATCGTATTTGCTTTCTCGGCCTCAAGCTCGCTCAATTCTGTAGCATAGTCAGCATAAACTAGTCATGATTAGGTAGGAAATAACCGACCCTTTTCAAGCCCAGCAGCGCCTGCATGATTCTGGAACTGAAAGAAACACTTTTCCAGCATATATTCGGGCGATATTCCTTCGACCCTCATGAGATTGAGAATCATGTTGTAGCCCAAGTAGAATGCTGAATTAAGCCTCTCCTGTTCTCCTTTGACAATCTCTCTAGCAGTTGCGGGTTCTAGAGTCTGGTCTAGCATGAGGATGACAATGCCACGATCATCCAGTCCACGACGCCCTGCGCGACCAGACATCTGAACAAACTCCGAGGGCGATACCCATCTTTGCTCTTTGCCATCAAATTTCCTGACATTTGTAAATACAACGGTCTTAGCAGGCATGTTGAGTCCGATTGAGAAAGTTTCAGTCGCAAATAAGACTTTGATAAGCCCTTCCTGGAAAAGAATTTCGATGACCTCTTTTAGAATGGGGAGCAGTCCTGAGTGATGAATACCGATACCTCGGCGCAAAAGAGGTAAGACATGTTGAATTTGGGAAAGCCCCCTATCCTCCACGGATAAAGAGCTGATAGCGTTACCAAATACCTTTCCCACCATGTCCTTTTCAGCGTCATCGTTGAACGCGAGCGAGCTCATTTGAAGCGCAAGACTTTCACACTCCCGCTTACTGAAGCAGAATACAATTACAGGATTATAATTTTTGATCATAATCATTTTGACAATCTTGTAGATGTCGGAAGGACCACCTGTAAATTCATGCTTAGCACCTTGAGGCCAACGGGGCGAAGAGTTCTCACTTTTGTTTCCCCCTGTGTTAGTCTTGTGTTTTCGGTCACCCCTTCCTCTGCCTTTTTGCCCATTGATATCGCCGGGGCTGTCCCCTTGCTTTTTGGCGATAAAGCTCATTGCCTTTTGAAAGTTGTCCTCTCTAAAAACACTCTTTTCGTCTACCACGAGATGCATCCCATCTGCACCAGCGGGAAAAAGGTATGTTTGAAGAGGCGTAGGGCGGAAATCAGTGTAAACCACGTGACATGGCTGGTTGTGGGTTTTGCAGATCCATTCGGCAAATTGCATGGCATTAGGAATTGTCGCGGATAAAAAGACATATCTCACCTTGTCTGGCAGAAGGATGATTGTCTCCTCCCAGACAACACCGCGGCCTAGGAGCAATCAGCATATATTACAATGATATGTAGGAAGGGGATTCGAACATTTATCTCGCATATAATGGATTTCGTCAAATATGACCCATTGAACTTCTCTCATGACCTCCGAACCCCTATAAAGCATTGACCTCAAGATCTTTATATCTGTTAGCGGGCCAGTCGACTTCTCTACCCACGGTTATTCAGTTGAATGAAGTACCTCAGTTGTCATCACCAAGCAAGTTGCGTTTGGGTTTATAGTAGTATCTCCGGTCATGAGCCCGACATCTCCAAACTCTGCGCTGAATTCCCGATATTTCTGATTACTTAGAGCTTTGATTGGACTAGTGTATATAACTCGCTGGTTGTCCCGCAGACTCTGCGCAATTGCATACTCTGCCACAACTGTTTTTCCGGCACTTGTATGCGCACTGACGAGCACGCTCTCTCCTCGCTCGATTGCAGCTACTGACGTTTTCTGGAAAGGGTCTAGGGTAAAGCCGTATGCTCTTGCTGGAGGGTCGGCGAATATGTGATTCTCGATCGGTTTGTATTGGTGGTCAGTGGGAAGAGAGACCTGATGGCGGACTTGGTGGGAGATGACAATAGATTTTCCCTCCGTATCTTGGGACGTTAGCCCACTTGACGCAGGAACCTCTCTCACCGCATCAATCTCGAAAGCATCTGTAGCAATAGGATCTGCGCCTGACTCCCGACGCTGACGTTTCGCTAACGGTGGGTTTCCGGGTGAGGTCGTTGTTCCTTTTGTTTCTCCCGCAGCAGGAGCAGAATCCAACGACATGGCGTCAGCTCGCGAATCCGTCATTATGGAATCGTCATCATTCTCCTGTGGGCGACCGCCACCATTTGCGAGTCTCTTTTTCCGTTCAGAGCGAACTTTCTTCGATTTTGATGGGCGGGCATCGTTCTTGAGGTTCCCAGCCTCAAAGACATCAAATAGTTCCTTCTCGCCGTACATTGTCGTTAAGGCAAGCAGAAATTAAGGTGTAATTGTAGGAGGGGGCGACTCTTGTAGTGAGAAACGTTTGTGTTTGAGCCGGGAGCCGAAGGCTATTTGGTTTGAAGAATGGAGGATGGTAGGAACTCGTTGAAATAAAAGCTCTGGTTCCTGCGCGCTGGGGGGGAGCGGTGCTTTTTTCTTGTTTCTTGTCTTGGCACAGGACTGGCAGGGTTGGAAATGTTACCGAAATAAGGTCGGGTCCAGACAAGGCTTGTGTGATCCCGTTTGGAGGTCACAGTCGGCGGGGTTTTCCAGTTTTCAGGTGGGGCGGAGGGTGTGGGCAAATGGAAGAGTTATGGTTGGGTTACGATTAAAAATCTTACGAGAAGGTCACAAGGAGAGGAGAAAGGATGAAAGGTTAAGTTACAGGATTGCGATCATAGGTGACGTTATAAATGGTTGCCATAGAAATTAAAAAAAGGTCTAGGATAAACACATGTAATGCGCAGCTTCCAGAACGCCTGTTGATACCCAAACCCACACTAAAGGTGTTGATATCGCACAACCCCCCGGTCATCGTCTGACTTTCTGCTCTGCAACAGGAAACCTTCCTTCTCTACAATTGTAGGCCTCCTCTTCCAACTGCCTCATCGGTTACCTCTCATCTCCACTCAAGTCGTGAGTCTACCCTCTTTCTGAATTGTCTCGTTCGGTTCACCCGCCTGCTCAAAACTATTTGCTTGTTGCCGCAGGTCATGTAGTTCCACAATCTCCCCCGCGTTTCTCTCTCAAATACATTTCGCTGCTTCTTTTGCTCAAATTTTGCCCCAAATTATAGATGATTCAGAGAACCGCATTTCGTTCGGCTTTTGCCACTGCCCGGGCTCCCTGCCTTGTGGTTCGCCGCGGGCTGCATGCTACTCCCGCTCGCCTTGGTGGCTACCACTACCCCGAGGGACCTAGGAGCAACATTCCTTTCAACCCTCACACTCGCTTCTTTTACCTGCGTTTCATCGCCTTCTGCGGTCCGTCTCACTCAATTGAATAGTTCTGTAGAGTTGCTAACATTCTTGGGCAGCCGTTGGATTTGGCTTCCCTTTCGGGATTGCCGTCTGGCAGACTTCCAAGAACAAAGCCTAAGTTCCGGTGACTTCGGTCTGTTGAAACAGGCCCTGCGGTGGAATTGGAGGCTATTTCGGGTGAGGGTGTGACTGTATAGGTTTAGAGATAGAATTCAAATTCTATGAAACCTCGTTATTGCAGTAGGACGTTCAATTCTTTTCACGTGCTACGTGAATTATGACGAAAACTGAGGTCCAACAGTAGTTGGGGCTGTTTTTCTGTGACCGATATATCATACTCGTCCCTGGTTCTTCGGGTAATTCACATACTGAATGTAGAAGTAGATTGGAGGGGGGGGGTTATTGATGCATTTCCTTACAACAAAAGTCTTTTTCAATCACTCTGGAAGCGCCAAGCGCTGCAAATATGAAACAGCACCTATTGTTGGCAGGTTTTCTACAACAAAACGAAGGCGTTAGTTGGGGATATGGGCCTGGAGTTTGTAGTGTGGGGTGTCCTAGGGGTGGTGCAGGGCGGGACGGGGGTGCGTCGAGTGATAATATAAAACACGGTAGAGCAGATCTTAGGAAAAGACTAATAATCCGGAAGGCACAGTATGCAGCGTGGGGAAAAGCGAGTCTCGGGAAGAGACAATTTTAGAGCAAACTGGCCCGACGCGGGGGTTGGAGGCCACAGAAGATGAGAATATTGGGTCAGTGCACTTCTGGGGGGAACTACGATACGGTGAGAGATCCTACTAGAACGAGCGGAAGCGATATTGTAATTGCATGCCTGGTACGGTCTCATGACCCCTAGAAACATGCACTTTTGTGTTACGATAATAGGTGGGGGGAGCGCAGAGGGGATTTTTTTCTGACGACAAGGGATCGGCTTCATAGAGCATCACCCATCCCGAAAATCGATCATTTGCTGTGAATTCTAGTATTGTGCCGCCGGAATGAAAACCCTCGAGTTGAATATTTCTGGGGGCATCTCAGGAAGTTTCCATGCAACCCTGCACATATAGACTGTTGAGAGCTCATCTCTTACTATGATATGATACCTCAGGTTGCAGAGCTGTTCGGTCTCTGCACTCCCAGAATCCAGCATCATGAGGTCACGGGTCATGACGCGCTCTTTAGAAGGTGAGGCTCTTTTCGAGAGGTTTACGAGGTGGCGGGGCAACGCCTTAGCATTTTTCCTGCCCCACCTTCACTACCTGCGGCACCCACTTCCCCTAGGACTCGCTTTCCTCACACCTCCCCCCTCCAATCGTTCCCACGCTGCCCATATTCTCACCCTCCTGCACCGCAGGGAAATATTTTTCCCTATTCCCTTTGCTAGTACCCCCCCGTGCCTAGCTTCCAGTCTCGTGGCGTAGTAAGCTCCACTACATGAAAAAATAATTGAAAAGGGGAGACAAGACAAGATACAAAGAAAGAAAGAAGCAAGAAAGCACAAAACGCCTTTCCCCATGCGTAACCTCCTTACCATCGAGCGCTCCGTCGCTGGCACCACTTCCACCGAAGTTCCAGACCTTCCCCTCTCTGCTATCGCCTGGGGTGGATCCGAGGAATCACTCATATGTACTCATGGCCCCTCTGAGGTCGAAGCTGCCGTTGAGCTGAAACGTGTTAACGTGGGATTCGAATCGTCGTCCAGATCGATTTTTTGTTGCGTTGTAAGGAGGTATTTGCTGATTATGTTCAAAAATAGAAGAACGGCCAATCGGTTCCCATCGCATCGTGGGATGCCTCGCCCTGCCCATCGCCATCGTTGCCCTGCGATCGCATTCTCGTCCTGCATTATTTCCCTGATACGTCCTCAACCTGCGTAATATTCGCCGCAGGTAACATTGTGGTCATCCAGGAAGACCCCACCCCCGGGGTTAATAAAATTGAAATAGTTGGATCTGTTGATGAAGGAATAACCGCTGCAGCGTGGTCTCCTGATGAAGAAATTTTAGCCATTGCCACTGGTGCATCAACCTTTCTTCTTATGACACGAGAGTTCGAGCCCATTGCCGACGTCATTCTTTCGCCAAATGATCTCAATGCTTCAAGACATGTCTCTGTGGGATGGGGGAAATCAGAGACTCAGTTTAAAGGGAAACGGGCGAAGGCTATGAGGGATCCGACTGTTCCTGAGAAGATTGACGAAGGAATTCTCAGCCCCCACGACGATAACGGTACGAGAATTAGTTGGAGGGGAGATGGCGAATATCTCGCTTTATCCTCCGTGGAAGATTCGAAGAGGAGAGTCATTCGGGTTTACAGCCGGGATGGCTCCCTGGATAGTGTCAGCGAACCTGTTGATGGTTTAGAAGGGCCCCTGAGTTGGAGACCAGCTGGAAACCTTATGGCTGGCATCCAACGCTTCCCTGAGAGACTTGATGTTGTCTTTTTTGAGCGAAACGGTCTCCGACACGGGGAATTCACACTAAGAATACCAATGGATAAAGTCTCCGATGAGAAAATACTGGAGTTACTGTGGAATCATGACTCCTCGGTACTGGCCATTTGTTTCAAAGGCAGAACACAGCTGTGGAGCATGGGTAACTATCATTGGTATCTTAAGCAGGAACTAATTTATCCCGAGGGATATCACGTAGCGCAGCATAATTTGTGTATGAAATGGCATTCTGAGAAGCCGTTGCGACTTGCCCTCGGACTGGGTGGTATGCCGTTTCATTGACTCTTGTAGAGGGCATTGTCACTGATACAACCAATTAGAGAGTATTATAAGTTATGAATTTTCCTGGTCTGTGTTCTCAGGCTCTTCGAGACCACCAGATGACCATGGTGTCCTAGCAGTTGTAGACGGAGGTATGAGAAAGAAACCCCCACAAAAGTGCCCCTGATTATGACGTGTGCTTGCTTATGATGAATGGATCTAGCTACCCTTAAGCTTACACCTTTGCGTGTTGCTAATATTCCGCCACCAATGGCGCTCAAGGAAGTAGAACTCAAGTCTACTCCAGTGGATGTAGTTATTAGCCCTACTGGACGCCTTATTGCAGTCCTCAGAGATAAAGCATTGGATTTGATTCGATGGGATTTTTCCAAAAACAAACTCGTTTCAGGTCCAATTCTCACCTCAGATATCATGGAGCTTGACCCAGGTCAATATTTCCGTCAGATTTCTTTCGCTGATGATGAGACGCTAGGAGTGGTCCGTGACATGAAAGTCGGCAGTGTTCTACAAGTGATATCAATTACAAACAATGGACAAGCAATTTCAAAATGCACACATGAATTTCAAAATGGTGCCACCGCTGTGCGGCTAGGAGGTGTACCAGACCACAAATCTCTCTTCTATCAGGATAGCGAACGAAAAGTTTACTTCTATGACATAGAGAACAAGTCTGCGAAATATATTACGCAACTCCCGGCTATTTGCCCCTGGCTAGAGATAGCCTTCTATCAAGTGAGCATCTGCGTATTTCCCGCGTATCCTTAGCTCTAACGGCTAGTAAGGAAATGGCCTTTGGCCTTTCTAACGATGGTCGGCTCTACGTGAATTCTAAATTGATAGCTTCGAACTGTACATCATTTGCAATTACCCCAGCTCATCTGATATTTACGACAACACGGCACTTTGTCAAATTTGTGCACTTGTACGATAATTATCAAGGTATATCAACCACCGATTATGATGTTCTAAGCTAACAAAAGTAACTAGACTTGGATATACCAGGAGATGATCCAAGTGGTGATGAACGCTGCAGAAGCATCGAGAGAGGCGCTCGACTGGTACAGGTGATGCCAACTAAATTTGCATTAACTTTACAGATGCCACGAGGGAACCTGGAAACAATATACCCTCGTGTTTTAGTGCTAGCGGGAGTTAGGAGGAGTATTGAGGCTAAGGACTATCTTCTAGCATTTTTGGCGTGCAGAAATCATCGCGTAGATCTCAATATCATACATGATCATGCACCCAGGCAGTTTATTGAGCAGGTTGAGTTGTTTATAGACCAGGTTAAGAAAATTGAATACATTGATTTGTTTTTGTCCCAATTAAGGCAAGCTTCCCATAATTAGCCAATGCAGGATAGTAATGCTAGTCCTCTGCTAACAATGGATAACAGGGAAGAAGATGTTTCAAAGACGATGTACCGAGAGACCCTACAATCGGCTAAGGCTCCAGAGCCATTTAATCAGACTGGCACTATCAATAGCTCCAAACCGAAAGTAAACACAATATGTGATGCTTTCCTTAACGTTCTACTACCAAAGCGGCTTTCAAGCAACCTTCAGAACATCATCACCGCCTATGTTTGTAAAACACCGCCAGATTACGATGCGGGGCTACTATTGATTGGAGATCTCCGAGGTATGTTGGTACCAGAGGGCGTATTTCTCAGGTGTGCTAAAAGCTCTAAAGAGAAAGACCTTGTGCTTGCCGAAGAGGCGATCCAGCATGTTTGCTTCCTATCCGATGTGAATAAACTCTACGACAATGCTCTAGGGCTCTACGATCTTGAGCTCACACTCATGGTGGCCCAGCAATCCCAAAAGGTAGGTGTTGAACAAGGTCCCTTCGGGTACGGCGCTAATTTCGCCACAGGACCCCCGAGAATATCTGCCATTCTTACAGAAGCTTCAAGAGATGGAACCCACACGACGCAAATTCACAATTGACGATCATCTTAGTAGGCCCGCGAAAGCCTGTGCTTATTTGCACGAGCTTGGTGACGATGCATTTGAGGAAATGAAAAACTATGTTGTGAAACATGAACTTTACTCGATGGCTCTAGGATTGTACAAATACAGCCCCGACAAGTTACAGGCACGTTTCCTATTGTTTCAGAGTATTTGGCGCCACTGACCGGGACAGGTGATCATGGGTTTGTACGCGATTTTCCTCGAAGGGGTCTCGAGATATCCGGACGCAGGATTAGGTAGGCTGTGGCAGGACCTAGAGCGCACGAGTGATAGCTTATGTTTAAAATAGCGTACGAATCTCTTGGAGACCACTCACAGGCGACCCAATGCTACCGTCGTGCTGGGCTATGGCAAGAAGCTCTCTTCACCGCCGCTCAAGTGCCATACTCGGCAGAAGATCTTGAAGAACTTAGTTTATCTCTCGCCGAAGCCCTTTATGAATCGAAGGACTACCAAAGTACTGCTACGATCCACATGGATCACCGTAGTGACTTGGAGGAGGCCGCCAAAGTTCTTTGCAAGGGCTGCTATTTTAGCGAGGCAATGAGACTAGTTGGTGATACCCTTATCCATATTCTTGTGTCAACTAATAAGATAGCAGATCGGCAAACACGGCAAACCGGAGCTTCTAGTCACTGTGGTAGATGCTGGCTTGGCAGAAGGCTTTGCACAAACCTCCGAGTTGATAGCAGAATGCAAGAGACAGCTGAAGGCACAACTAGATCGTATACTCGAGCTACGTACAAAGAAAGAAGAAAATCCTTGCAGGTGTCCCCTTTACCTATCTTCGAGATATTAAACTGACTGTATCTTCAGTGGCCTACTTTGACGGCGTAGCAGAAGAAGGCGCTCCGGATAATGTCTCTTTAGCTCCAACTAATGCATCGACATCTGCATCCCTCTTTACAAGGTACACTTCTGGCGGCGCACAAACCGCTATGACAGGAACTACTCGCCGCACTTTTAAGAACCGCCGACGCGAAGAGCGCAAGCGGGCTCGTGGTAAGAAGGGTAGTGTTTATGAGGAAGAGTATCTCGTTAGCTCGATCGGCCGTATGGTTGAAAAGCTTGACTCAGTAAGAGATGAGACCAAAAAGTTACTAGAAGGGCTTGTCCGCAGAAGGATGAGGGAGAGGGCCATCGCATTGCAAACTTTAATGGAGGAGGTGCTGGCTAGTTTGGAGGGGTGTGTTCGGGAGGTCTTTGAAGAGGCTGGCGAAGTGGTTAACCCCGAAGCCGGCGCTGGAGGGGGCGGGAAGAGGGCGGTTCCAGCCATTAAAAAATTTGACCGAGTTGAGATCTTGTAAATTTGTTTAATTTTTCTACATACACGGCATCCGAACACTACAATAGTTGGCAGTGACCCTCAAAGCCTTCCAATCCATAGCGCATAGTGATAATCGGTGATCCTGAGCAGTAATAAGCCACTTCAAATAGCCCAAAAACGACACCGTACTATCCAACAATGCTATCACCGTCAAAAACCACCAATACGCAACCAAGCGAGCACAAACAGCATTTAAACGCCCAAAATCGCGCCCAATGCTCTACCTTAACTATATTCCCCCCATCGAAATCGCGAAAACCCAAAGCGTGCTGGAAAGCTATTCTCACCGCCTTTATATGAAAAAAAAAAAGGTAGTGGTACGGCAGCAAAACACCATTTATCCGAAGGTGGTGTCCTAATTATGCCAAAACAAAGAAGGACTAGTTAAAAAGAGCGCGATTAAAAAGTATGAAAATGTGAGCAAGGTATAAAAAAATATTAAAAAAAATAATGCCCTCCCAAAGGGCCATCTCCATCATCTCTAATTCGCGAATGCAAATTCTCACCCGGTCTCTGTGTCCCGTACTGTGCTCGAGGAAAGCTACACTTTACGGTCATTAACCGCCCCTGGTACCAAACAAGAAAACCCCACAGGCCAGCAACGAGCAAACTACTGGTACAGTACCGTAAGTTAGTCCAATTGGCAAGGCATAGGTATCTCATCTCCGATCTGTTTTATCTCGCTCCCTCCCTTCCTCCCCTTCCTCCAGCCAACCAGCCAGCCAAGACACACCCTTTTATTCAAGGAATAGAACAAATTACGATGCACCCATGGGCCCGGATATGGTGGATGGATGGAAAGGTTGATGTCCGATCCATCATCGATTATCGGGGACGTTGCAGTGTGCGTTTGCATGTGCCATGCGGTTGTGGTCGCGTGATGGGTCATGGCTGCGCACTCGCGATCGGGTCAAGGTCTCATCGCGGAATTGCACTACACTCCGCTGGACTTAGGTTGTGCGTGGTGATGGAGGTGGGGGGGATTTTCGGGAACTTTGGCTGGGCCGATTGATTGATTGACTGATAAATCGGTTGACGGGAGGTGGATTGTTAGATTGGGATGGGGTGCATGGAAGGAGAGGCTTTATGGCTATTGAATGGTTTAGGACGAAAAGAAAAAAAAGGAAAGGAAGGGGGAATTGGATGTAGGAGGGAGATCATGATCTAACTTCTTTTTTTTTTGTGGGGTTTTGGAGGATCGGGGTTGGGGTGGTGTGTGTGGTATTGACTGATTGGTTGGTTGGGGCTCGAGGGGGAAGGAATGTTGCCCAAGCGCGGCCGTGTGCTGCTGAGGAGCCCATTCGGCTGGAGCCCTCTTCAGTAGCAAAAGTTGGAAAAGCATGGAAGAGTGATGATTTACTCTCGGCGAACGTTAGATTTCATACATGAAACCCACGAGCACATTCTGTGCATTGTGTTACCTAACCTGAGTACCTACCCACCCATCTATCTATCTACCGGCATCTACCTCTACCCACTATCCACTATCCCACCTTCCGCCAGCACAAAGGGAAAAAAAACCCCCTGCAAGAAACCAAATCCATAAACCCAAAAGCCCTGCTTCAGGCTCGTGCACCCGACTCGCAAATTAATCAATCAGTTAGTCAAGTCCATTCATTCACCCACCAAATCCCATCCACCGGTTCAGTAAGTCTACCGATAACTTACCACTGGAACAAGCGGGTTATCCTAGGCAGCCGGTGGCACCAGCACCGCGCACAGCACTTCACCCCGCCCGATGCATGTCCGATAATCCCCTTGGCGCGCAAAAACCACAACTACCGGTACTGCAAACCCAAAAAAAAAACTTGGAAGGGCTGAGGAAAGAAAGCAAAAGAAGGGAGAAGCATCAACCAATAGGGGGCACTTCGGAACACAAATCCGAAGTCATGCATGTGATCCTTCGCGCCATTACTCTTCCAAGTTTTGTTTTCTGCTGTATGAACGCGGGAAGTGGTCGCCGGCGCGGAGAGGATGGAAAGCGGTATTAATGGATGGATGAATGAACGGACCGGCGAAGCTTTTTGGCCTTGGTGGACCTTTGCTGATGCGTATGGGTCAGCCGGAGAGCTGTAGCTCATGGGGTATCCATCACTCATGCGGACCCCGGAGCCGGAGGGTGGGAATCGATGTCGGTCATCGAGCGAGTCCCTCACAGAACAGGAGCGTCCAAGATTTGTCTGTGCCTTACTGTATGTATTACTTAAGAACTCACTCCGCTGGCATCTTCGAACCCCAGTTAAGCGGGGAATCGATAGGGCGGCCGGTGATCGCTTCCAGCATCGTCATCGCAAGGGGGGCAGCACGGACATCTTCTGTTGCGAATATATGGTGGCAGCGCCGGTAGGGTGAACGAAAAAAATGAAAAAATGAAAATAGCTCTGTGCGGTATCCCTCAGTCTCGAGAGTGCTCGTACTGCATATTTATCCAATTAGCTAGTTGGGGCAAGATTAACGAGAATTTTGACGATCCTCTAGGAGGTGGCGATCGGATTTGGGAGTGAGGCGCTGGTCTTTGTGATTCGGGGGAATGTGATCCAAGGGAAAGGAATGAGCTTCTGTCTATCGAGAACCATAAATTCGATAATCGCACTAGGTTTTCGATACAAACGGTTCGTACTGGGGCTATTTCCGAGCACACGGTTCTCCTTCGGACAATAATAATATTAAAGTATGATATCTAACCAGAAAATGGGAAAGGGGAGTTAGGTCCAAGCCAATCTCTGGTCCAACACTGCCCGTCACTCGCAATATTCACGCACGTGAAAGCGCGTGAAAAGGGATGAGAGGTACAAATAGGGTAATGACCCTCGCGACGCTTCTACTCGAGTATGATACTCGAAGGTCGGACGTAACACCTCGAACGAGGCTATAATCAATGGTAGACCATTATTAAACTTTCCTAAAATTCTGGGTTTTTGGGTAGCCCGGCTAGCTCACCCATAAGGCAGGAAAGTATGGACAGATGAGAAACGAATAAAGAGAGTCAACGCATTTGGCGGAACAATTCAGATCTTAGCAGTGGGATGTCCAATTAATTCACTTATCCAGAGATGCGACGACAAACACAGCTATCATAGGCTTCCTACCTGCGCATTCCTAGGCCACTCGAACTATTAGCAGCAAGGGAGAGGGCGCTGGACTGGTTTATAGAAATAAAGAGGAGCTAAACAACAAAGGAGACGCTAGACTAGCACACTGCAACACATTTTAGTTGTTTGCTAAACGTTAGACAAAAACATACCATACGAGACCTACTAACATCATGCCCAAGCCACTCCTCAAGCACTCTCGTAACCCCAGAGATCCAAGAACGGCCAGCAACTCAGCAACTAAGAGCGAATCAGCAAACTCGAGAGTCAAAATTCTTACGCCAGAGTTCAACTTTATTGACAGTATTGGTGAAATACCTTCCTAAGAGTATCTAGCTTTTGTCGTCAAAGCTCAGGTCGAGCTTTAATCCCAAAAACTCACAACTTTTCTCCTCAGGGAGCCCTGGTTCAGGTTTCAAAACCATTTGCCATCCTATGCTAGATTAAGCAGCTCCGCTCTAAATCTTGCCTATCGATCCCCCTTGAATAGGAGGTATACACTTGGCCTCCATTGGAGATTTCTCGCTCAGGGGCCATGCTGCACCCTCAGCGAGGCCACCGGGGGAGTTTTGCATCATGAGATATGACTCGGTGGCATGACTTGGGCTTTTTTCTTGCGATTGCGCCTCTGTTCCAGCCCCGCTTCTCCTCTGAGCATAGCATTTGGAAGGTAGGCGCCCTAATCGCTAAACTACAACATCATACCTTACATGATACTGCACGGCTTCTCGTCTATCAACACTCTCGATGGACGGTTGGCTCCCGCAAGTCACTAACGGTACAGTACCGATCTATCTTTATTTAAGAAATTTAAGCACCATAGACCCTGAAAACTCCCGGCTCGTTGCAACAGATTCCCCCAAGGGCTTTTAGCTCTTTTGACTGCCCCTTGGCTCTTCCTATGCGTCGCTTGTAGTAGGCATAACTCAGCAGTAGCTATTGGCTAAATGCTTTTGTATGTCGTTGAGCAGTTGTGGGAAGTTAGTTGAGATCGCTAACTTTCAGAGAACTGCCGGCACTGGGCTCGGAAGAGTGCATTAAGATAGGAAAATACTGCTGGTGGTGGGATGATATCTGGGCTGATGGAAATGAAAGTTCATTTATGATACCTTGACAGGCCATCGACCGTCATGATGCCCTGAATGTTTCTCTTTACTGGGTGGCTGGGATGGCCACTGGACCAACGGGATATCCTCTCAACCAAGCAAATTCCTTAAGGGGTAGGATAGAACGGATACGGACGAATTTCATAGGAGTTTTTTAAAAAAAACAAAACAAAAAAAACAGAATACACTAGATATTTTTATTATGAGTGAGAACTGAGCCCTGGAACTGCAAAAATTGATCACGTAATTTTCGAATAGCAGAAACTCGCACGAGTACAGTTACAAACTTCGACCAAGTATCTTGCTATAAACATAAAAGTCCTAACTCCCTTGCATGCGTCCAATTTTCCGGTGAAACTACAAAAGCAAAAAAACAAAAAACAAGACAAAGGACAATTATATGTATCATTATTCTCTCCGGTAACAGCTTGCTCACACCCCATTAAGGTAAGCCTCTTTCTCGAGCTTCCAAAACGATTTTCTTAGTGGAGGACGGGATTTTCATGCCATCGACATACGGCGCGTATGCTGTGGCAATATCCTTAAAACCTTCTTTGATGGTGGAAAGTAGCAGCTGCGGTTCCGCTAAATGTAGTTGGCCCTTCTCTTGCTTTTGGATAGATTCCACGTCTGTCCAACTAATTGGTGGAGAAGCAAGATACTTCTCAAGCGCATTCATCGTTGAAATGAAGGAAACGAGGAGTGTAGGGACATGGTTTTGAACAATGCCATATTCATCTTCTTTGAGAGCCGAGGTTACCAGGCGGGAAAGCGCTGAATATGAGTTAGCTTAGACGCTCCTGAGGATCAAGGCATGAAACAAGTACCTTGTACAGCATTAACCTGCAATCCCACATTTGGAATAAGTTGTGAGGTTGTAGCGTGTATACTCTGTCTAAACATACCGCCCCAAGGAGAGGAGAGAAACGGCGCCATTCTCGCTTTAAAGCTTTTAGTGGCAGTGGCTTCTACTTCTGCAATCGATGGTGGCTGATAGGGAAGCTTCTGAATTACATGTTGGAGGGTGGGCGTTGATCCATCTTTTGATTGGACACCCTCTAGAAATTTGCGTGTCGAAGAGGCCGGGGACGTCAACAAGGGGCTGGTTTGACTCATAGGAATCGGAGGGGGGGACGGAATGATTGACACTGCGGTACTACTAGGTGTCGCTACTGAAATCATCACAATTAGATCCATTTTAGGAAAAAGGTGGCAAATAGACTTACAGATCACTGCGGTAGGCGCCGGAGGCTTTCCAACTCCTGCGAGTTTTAAATCGATATCCCCGAGGATGGATAGAGATTGATCCAAAATTTGCTCAAATATTTTGGCTGGCTTGTGGGTGACATCAAGGTATATCGCCTTCCTACGCGCTGCCGAATTCTGTGCAAGGTAAGCCAATTCCCAGAAGGCCAGCATCTACAGAAACTTTTAGCAAACATTTATCAGTCTAGTGATACAAAAACAAACCTGTGTCAATGGCGCTGGCGAAGCCTTTAGACCACTAACTAGGGTCCCATTGGGGTCAGGAGACTTTTCACTGATAGTCTTACCATCCGCCGAGAGCGGCTTCTGGGTGAAATAAACGTCGAATGCTATGTTGGAAATTTGCCACATGACCCCAATGAGAAATGAGAGCCATAGTGATCTAATAAACATCCCAGCACCGACAGGGAACGAAGGAAGGGTACTGGATCGATTAAGCCTAGAGGATAACCACAGATTAATATGCGAAACTCCCTTACCCCCCGGCAGTGGTGTTACCAGTAAAAGGTTTTGGCGGTGGCCAGTGTGTAATGCCATATAACTCCGCGAAAAGGCATGTAGGCAAATGGGGCTGTACAAGAGGATACGAGCGCCATGTGCAAGGCGCCAGAGGGAACTTCAGGAAATTTCTTCTTGAAGGCCGCCTTAGGAGATAACTGCGACGATTTAGCATCCAAGATGGAGGTGCGCTCAACCTCATTAGGCCATACATAGAGATGTGGCAATTGGAGCCTCCCCCGATCTTCGTACAGATGGAGCGCTGCTTGGATAAACCCAGTATAGCAGGCGAAAAAGACCAAGTATAAGAATCGCTCATTTAACCGCGGACGCTCGTAGCTTCTGGAAGGGAGATTAGCAAATGGCAGCAATAATGTGCTATTTTTCTGGTTACATACTTTCCCTCGATGATGAAGCCAAGGCGATCTTCCCTCGAACTGGACCACAAATAGAGAAAGGCAAACACCAGAGAAGCAAACGAATGTGTAAGGAGAGTTGAATAGGTCGAGAAAGATCCAATGTATGTCTTCATTGCATGAAACACAGTTGCATGTGTTCTTGCGCCCACTATTTCCAGAGGTCAGTACCGCCATGCCGAAAGAATCATCGAACCGGCCAAGAAAAAGCTGGGAGTCGTACCATGAAGCTGCGAGATGCGAAGAATGAGTATGGGAAATACGGATAGGAAGAAGATTATGATCGCCTTGAATCCGGTCCATCCTAATGGAAAAATCGCCCAGAAAACTACCGTCAAACACTATCGTTAGCCTCTGGCTGGAACAACGCGACAACAATAACGGGGGAGACAAACAGCTCGACTTGTTGCTTATTACAAAAGCTTCAAGATAACAGGCGGCGAACCCAACTAGGCATGCTCTAGCAAATCGTCGGTGGAGAATAGGGGTCAAGAATGTCTGATAGTGAGGGGGTGGGAGCCTCGGGGGCGCGGACGAGGGAATCGATCTGGAGATTGAGGACACCATAATGGTGTTTGAGGGTGAGGAAATGTTCCCTCAGTCGTGCTGTGGCCAAAAGAGTATATATATTATCAATGGCTGAGAGGGAAGGTTTAGGAAGAGGTGTTGGGCCAACTTTAGTTTAAAGATGATGGCGAAGGTCAACATGACAGTGCGAGCAGAAGGAAAATCATCGCGCGCACAGTCAACGGCAGGTGTTGCCCTACCTTACCGCGTTGCGAATGTCATTGATGGTATGGCTTGGCCTAATATTGAGCCTCATCACATGACCTTCCAGAGTTGAGATCTTCTGGCGCCTTGAATTTAGAGATTCGAGAAACAGACAAACTCACAAACAATTGAGTTGGGAGCGCGTCCACCGCACTCCAACGAAACAACATTCACCATGGACTCCTCCCCTTTTACCCAGAACCCGCACGGAAGGAGCTCCAATATTCCAGGAAATCCTCTTTACGGTTCCCCCCAACCCCGAGATTCTGCTCCTAACCGGACCCTATTTGGAAATCAGCGTCTTGCAGTATGTTCCGCCGCCGGAACATCAGTTATAGCTGTGCGCAAAATAACTAACTCATATTCCAGTCTACTTCTTCGGTCCAACCTAGTTACGATTTTCTTGTGCAAGCGCCATCCCCAGCTGCCCCACCACGGCAGCGAGTACTCCCGGTGGGGATGAAGGCCGGTAATCCTCACAATCACACACGCCCCCAATCGAGGCGTTTACTGACCCTGATGTCTAGATCACTCAACCGAAGGCCTAAGATCGGAACTAAACACGGTGCGATACGAATTATCAACATTGCAAGATGAGCGGGAGCTCGAGAGAATCCGGCATGAGAAGGAACTTAGAACCCTAGAAGCCAAGTGCGAGGAGCAGGCGAAACGAGCAGATGTAAGTCTTCCGGGCCCGTCTATCCCTATTTTATACTAACTCAAAGTCCTAGTCGGTGGAGAGCGACAAGACCTACCTATTCAACAGACAAAAGGATCTATCGGAGAAATTGGAGAAGGCGAAGGATCAAGCGATAAACCAAAAGGTTGGTGACACTTAACGGCCCAAGGGATATTTGACACGTATGTGCTAAGTTTGGTTTGCAGCAAGATCTAGAGCGCCAGATCCGACGGTTAAGATCAGAGAACACGGATCTGAAGGAGCAGGTTAGCGATAAAGAAGGTGACATACAATCTCAGGACCGACAACATCGTCGCCAGGTAGAGGAGCTTAAGACTAGGAACGAGTCTCTCGAGAGAATCAACAGTGAACTCAAAAAGGACCTCGAGACCAAGAGTGATGGTTTGCAGGAAACCGAAACAAAGCTTGCTACAAACGAGACTAAAATAAGTAACCTAGAGACAGAGCTCCTAAGGGTGAAGGCACAAACAGGTGACATAGAAACATTAAAAATTCTTAAGAAAGAGCTTTCTGGTATGTGCTACCTATTGGTTTTACGGGCATGGACATCGAGGCTGACTATGTCGCAGAACAAGTCGCACATATCAGAACGTTGGAGAGTACCAATAGAAAACTTTCATCGGAAGTCAAGCAACTGCGAGATTACAACAAGTCAATCGATATATTGGAGGAAGAAAAACAGTCTTTGGAAGTTAAAGTCAGACTGCTGGATGAAGTTAGACAAGAGCTTGCCGAAACCCAGCTCCGTGTCTCAATCCTCCAAGATGAGAAGAACTCGTGGGGCAGCTTCTTTGAAAGTGAAGGGCTCGAGTTCGACTCCCCAGAGAGCCTTGCCCGAGCTCTCATACAGGAACGCTTAGAGAAAGCTAGCCTGTTGGAGCAGGCCGGTCGTACTAATCCTGAGCTAGCAGAAAAGGAAACTCTTATCGAAGAGCTTGAGAGAAATATTCGTGGCTTGAGAGAAGAGCTGGAAAAGATGGGTGAGACTGCTTCTAGAGATGTCAAGACAAGAGCCCGCTTAGAAAGGCAGCGCGCGCTTGCGTTGAAAGAAGCGCAATTCCTGCGAGAACAGTTACAATCTTTTTCAACCGAGGAAACCATGTATATGCAAGGAAATTACGACGAGCAGAAGACCAAGCGAATTGAGGAGCTTGAGCAGATGTTGGAGAAGTATAAGAAGGAGAATGATGTATTAATAGCAGAGCTAGCGAAAAGGGAGGGGGCAGACACAGGGGAGATGATGGGTAGGAAGCGACAAAGGGAGGAAGAGGGAGTAGAGAACGAAAGAAATGGGGAATTGATTCGAAAGAACCGACATCTGCAAGATGGTAAGCATCAGATTGGCGTTAAGTGTTAACAATATACTCATGAGCCCATTTTTAGAGATAATCCAACTCCAAAATACCATCCTCTTATCAAAGAAGGAAATCGAATCACTCCATATTCGGCTCGAGTCACTGGAAAAGACATCTACACGGATTTTACAACTAAAGGACAATCCCACTAGCCGGGAAGAGGCAATCAAAATTGCTACTCTCGACTCTCTCAGAAAAGAGAACACCGCCCTCCTCGCGCAAGTGGAGGAGCGAACGGATCAGATTGGCAAGGTTGTCCCAATCCATACTCTAAACAATCTCCGGGGTGAGATGGAGGCCATGGAGAAGGTTATCAGCGAGAAGGAAAAACGGATGACCCGTCTGAAGGAGATTTGGACCGCCAAGTCCTTGGAATTCCGTGAGGCAGTCTATTCGCTTCTGGGGTATAAGCTTGACTTTCTGCCGAATGGAAGGGTTCGGGTGACCCACATGTTTGCAGGCAACGAAGATCAGAGCATTGAATTTGATGGGGAGAAGGGTGGGTTGCTGTGTTGCATATTTTATAAGTTTGCGTACTAATTAGCACTCGTTAACAGGAACCATGAAGGTTGCTGGTGGGCCAGACAGCATGTTTCATCGAGAGATCAAGAATCAGTGTAGTTTCTGGATGGCCAGGCAGAGTATACCCTGTTTGCTAGCGAGTATCCTTATAGAACAGTACGAGAAAACGACAAGAGCTCAAAGGATGTAGGAGAAGAGTAGAACCATGTATAATATGGGGGCGTTTTTCTTTTGTATCTCTACGATAGGCTCGGATCTTTAAAGTTTGGATGGTTTCCGGAGGGAAGGCCTGGGTGAACCTCATATTCTGGCATCATACCGATATGTTCAATATAGAGCCCTGTCAAAGGAGCTGTTACCTAGAGTATTTTAATTTAACTAGAGACACCACAATTGATCGATATATTATGCAGCGACTGTAGACTGGAAATGATCATCATGGCACTTTTCAGGTTCTAACCCCGCCAGATCGCTAAACATTTCAAACCGTTAGCCTTCAGAATGGTCACAGCGCCACCCACAGGCTCTTATGAAGAAGGAATCATATAGACCAAAAATAAACCGTTGGGAGGGTGCAGGTGGGAGGGAGTGCCGGTATTCTGCGCATCGCCGCCCATTCCCCTGGGTCCCTGCTTTGCCCTCCCTCTTGCTTGCTATCATCCGGCGCACAGTAAGCTGATAGAATTCGACTGCATTTGACTTGCCAGTATTTTCAGGGGTAAAGGTCCGTAATCCTGAGGGGCTGAGGCATATACCAAACAAAACTCGGGGGTGGGGTGTTCAGGGCGAACCGTCCGGGTTTCGAACCATCTCCACAACAGGTATGATAAAGAACAAGGGAACACCACCAAGCAGGTTGCAAAAAAGCCTAAGAAGGCAAATAGGGCAAGCAAATGATTTTTCACCATAGAACTGTTCTAACCCTCCCAATTCTCGCAAGGACTAATTTTTTGCTTGGATGGAAAGCTTTCCTGACAAAAGCCTTATAATCACCCTTCGTTTGGTGCCGATTCTCACAGCTTTTAAGAAAGATCGCGAGTCGGTGGGTGTATGGGTGTATGAGGGGAGAGAGCATATTATACACAACTCACGGGACTACAAAAGGAGTTTGGATTTCCGCAGAGTCTGGAAAAGCGCTTGCAGACGTTTCTCCAATATAACGTCCCAAATACCGTAGAAGCTTGAACAATTGAACCGTGCGCTACTCGGGCGCAAATTAAAGATCCGGAAAAAGTGACTTGAAATATCTGTGTTGCAACCATGCATTTTGTTTGTCACTTTTTCCGGATCTTTAATTTGCGCCCGAGTATGACGTTGGACGTTCTTCTCTCAGTAAGGTCAAGAAATTTAATTTTTTTTCTGTCTCGGAAGGGGGAAAGGGGCTGTGCTTTTGCTTGTGTTTTTTGCCCCCCGTTCCAGAGAAGGGAATTCTGGACTTCGTAGCACACGGTTCAATTATTCGAGTTTTTACGGTAGCGCACCACAATGAGATCAAAGGAGTTCGCTCTGGTTATCACATTTGGATAGCTTACTAAGCAATATAGCCTCGATAATTATCAAGTGCCCGACACCCCCGAAACCAGCACTTCCACACGCTCAGCGCCAAGACAATCCATCATCCACGTTCGTCTTGCGGGCTTACCGACACGGGCTGCAGCTTTCGCCCCAATTCTTATTTTCTTCTTTTTACATCGTGTTTTTTCTTCCAGGGCGAAACTCTAGCTGTTATTCTTGCACAAAGGCAACCACGGTAACCCGACACCGCGTTCTCTCCCCTCGGTCGCTCGCAATAGGGACTTTGCGACATCGCATACAGGGCCAAACCCCAGCAATCTGGTTTGTCCACAACCGCATTTGCCGCACACCCAGAGCCTTTTCGCAAAGTTTCTAATCTCGGCCCTCAACAAGGAGAGTCGCCTCTCACATAGTATCACCTCTATCACCACCTCCCCTTCCATTTTTTGTTCTCAACACATTCGCATCGCAAAGCTCGTCAGCAATCATGGGTGTTCCGGCCCTGTTCAGGTGGCTTACAAACAAGTATCCTAAAATTGTTAGCCCTGTGATTGAGGAGCAACCTCAAGAGATCGACGGAGTAGTCCGGGCAGTGGACACAACTCAGCCGAATCCGAATGGCGAGGTAAGGACAGGCATCATTATTGATCGGTTTGTTAAATAAGTACTAACTCTTACCCTGCTTATCCCCACACGCTGAAGGCGGACAATCTTTACCTTGACATGAATGGTATCGTACATCCATGTTCTCATCCCGAGGAAGGCGAGCCACCGGAAACAGAAGAGGCGATGATGTTGGCTGTATTCGCCTATACTGAGCGTGTTGTAAACATGGTGAGGCCTCGCAAGCTTCTCATGATTGCTGTCGGTATGTTTTCGCTGATCGCTTACATGGGAGCAGTGAGCTTTGCAACCTTGCTTCTATCTGTCGCTCCAGTCAGACCATTTTATCGCGGATACTAATGCTCCACAGATGGTGTTGCGCCTCGTGCGAAAATGAATCAGCAGCGCTCTCGCCGCTTTAGATCGGCGCAGGAAGCCAAGGAAAAAGAAGATGAGACTGCTCAATTAATTGAGGAGATGGAGAAGCGACAAGGGAGCAGTTTTGACGATGTTCTCAAGAATAAAAAGGTTTGGGATAGTAATGCCATTACCCCTGGCACTCCTTTTATGGATATTCTTGCAGCATCGCTCAAGTACTGGATCGCAAAAAAACTCAACGATGACCCTGCCTGGGCTAAAGTAAGTCACCTGGACTACCATATTAACTCGGATAAGAGAAATCCATCTTGGGACGTCCGAGTTTCCTATTCTGGTGGGTGCGGGGGAAAAATAATAAAATACTCGGGCGGGTCATTAAAAGCTAGAAAAAAACATTTCTGCTGACCCTAGATAGACCTATTGCACCTGTGGCGAGATTGGCCCCCTCAGCGAGATTTGCCTTAATAAGCCCAGTTGCGATATGCTGATTGGTGGTTGCGGACCAATCTCACTGAAGGGGCCAAACTCACCACAGGTGCAATTGGTCTAAGGGTTACGTTTTCCGGTTTTTGATGCCCCCCCTTGCGAGTACCAGCGAAACAAGACAACATGTTTCTTAAAGGGGAAACTTGGACGCCCCAAGACAGATTTCTCTTATCAAGTCAACCCGACATTGCGGATTGATTATGTGCTAACACCTTTCTAGTTAAAAATTGTTATCTCAGATTCCACCGTTCCCGGGGAGGGAGAGCACAAGATCATGGAATTCATCAGGTCCCAGCGAATCTCCTCTGAATACGACCCAAATACTCGCCATGTCATATATGGCCTCGACGCCGATCTAATCATGTTGGGGCTCGGAACTCACGAACCGCATTTTAGAGTCCTCCGTGAAGACGTCTTTGCGAAGGAAGCTAGGGCAAAGACTTGCAAGATATGTGGACAGAAAGGTCATCGTGCTGAGGAATGTACAGGAAAGGCCAAGGAGAAACAAGGCGAGTTTGATGAAAAAGATAATGCTTCGCCATTGAAGCCCTTTGTCTGGTTACATGTCTCAATACTTCGTGAATACTTGGAGGTAGAACTTCAGGTCTCGGGCCAACCATTCAAGTTTGAGTTAGAGAGAGCTCTTGATGATTGGGTTTTTATGTGCTTTTTCGTCGGAAACGACTTTTTGCCCCATTTACCAAGTTTGGAAATCAGAGAGAACGGAATCGACACTTTGATTGCTGTTTGGAAAGACAATATCCCTCTTATGGAAGGTTACGTTACCAAAGATGGAACTGTAGATCTAAAAAGGGTTCAATACATCCTTGATGGGTTGGCAAAGCAAGAAGATCAAATCTTCAGGAACCGGAAGAGAGTCGATGACAGAAGGGAACAGAACAACAAGAGGAGGAAGTTAGAGGAGGAGGCTAGAGCTGCTAGTGGAAGTCGCGGCGACCATTTTGCTAGCGGAGGGTTAGATTCGCCTTCTATTGCTCCCGCCGGAAGAGGGAGAGGGAGAGGCGTTCCCAATTCTGCCCCTCCTCCCATGATCCCACTATTCAAGCCTGGTGATGTTTCAAAGGATACGAAGAAAATGAACTACGACATGGTGATGAATAGAGAAGGCATTCGGAAGGCTAATCTTCAGAACAAGAGCGCAGCTCAGGCGTTAAAGGCTCAACTGTTGACTAGCTCATCCAGCACCGCTGTGGAATCAGTGGGTAACGGTTCTAAGACGGATGCATCTCCTACTCTAGATAGACTTTCCACAGCTGCTTCCGCCATACCCCTTAAGAGAAAAGCCGATATTATTGAGGGGGACGAGACTCCCAAGACCCCTGGTTCTGAGTCTGAGGCCGAGGATCCTGACCGTGATCCGGTTCGTCTTTGGGAGTCTGGATACCGTGAACGATACTACGAACAAAAGTTTCATGTCTCACCAGAAGACATTGAATTCCGAAATAAGGTTGCTGCGAGCTATGTTGAAGGTCTATGCTGGGTATTACTCTATTATTTCCAGGGATGTCCTAGTTGGACCTGGTATTACCCATATCACTATGCGCCGTTCGCTCAAGACTTCAAAGACGTCGGAGCGCTTGATATCAAATTTGAGAAGGGCAAGCCCTTCAAGCCCTTTGAGCAGCTTATGGGCGTTCTACCCGCCGCTAGTAAACACGCTCTTCCGGAGCCATTCCAAAAGCTTATGACCGAGGAGGATTCCGAGATCATTGACTTCTATCCCGAGTCTTTCCCTATTGACTTAAATGGCAAGAAGTTTGCCTGGCAAGGTGTAGCTCTTTTGCCATTTATCGATGAGAAGCGTTTGTTGGACGCCGCGGCAAAAATTTACCCCAAACTGAGTGCCGAGGATATCGCGAGGAATGCGATGGGGCACGATTTTCTATATTGCGCGGACCGCAATCCCATGTACGACGACATCACAACGCAGCTCTACCACAAGAGGCAAATCTCTGATGTATGCCCTCCCCCCCCCCCCCCAATACCGTAAGTACTCCAATACAGGAACAATGCGTCAGGTTGTTGTAATTGCCCTACTGGGATAGAGGTAGAGAAATCACCGCAAACTCAGCTCTCAGCTAAGACAAAAAAAAGGAAAAATACACCGCGCCTGACTAGGAGAGGCAATTGCAACGTCCTAGCGCATTCCTCTTGTATTCGAGTACTTACAATATTTAAAGCGCTCACTAACTTGTGTAGGAATATTCACTTGACCCCTCCATGAGCCAAGGCCTTACTGGGAAAGTTATCAAGGATCCTTCGTTTATTCCCCACGGCACTGTACCTTTTCCGTTGTCTGGGGATGGTGAGCCCAAAATTGAGGGTGACAAGTCACTTTGCGTCTTCTACGAACTCCCCAAACACGCTCACGTACACAAATCCGTGCTGCTTCGTGGAGTCAACCCCGATCCTCCAGTTCTTTCCCGTGCAGACTTAGAGATGGTCAAAAACAAAGCTCAGGGCTCGGGTCGATCCTATGGCGGCGCGCCACTTTATCGCAGCAATAGTGGAAGAGGCCGTGGTCGTGGTGGCGGCGGCGATTTCCAAGGTTCTTATCAATCCAACAGAGGCCCTTCCCAGGGTTACCCGGGACAGAACCACACACCTTCGTACGGAAATGGGACTTGGCAGCCTCCTCCACCTCCTCCTGCCCTTTCAGGTTGGGGTGGATGGGGTGGACAGAATAACCAGCCCCCGGGGGGCTACCGAAATCCACCCCCATACGTCGCACCGGGGTACCGGCGCGGTGGCCAATATTCAGCTCCTCCTCCTCCCCCTCCCCCTACCTTCCCACATAGCCCTGCCTTTGGGCGCGGACAGCCCCAACCCCCCTACAATGGACCCGGCCATAACTACAATTCATCACCTCGGGACGATAGATACCGTCCTGGTGGAGGTGGAGAGAACAGGTACAATGACCATAATAACGATCGTCGTGACGACCGTAGTAGAGCGGGTGGCAGCGGAGGTTATAGGGGTGGACGTGGAGGTCCAGGTGGAAACAATAACAGAAGTAGAGGGGGTGACAACCGCGAGCTATGGAGAAGATAACTTCCTTCAACTAGTAAAAGCATGTTTTACAATGTACATCCTTTTATTCATTCAAGTTTCCTTTCATATTGGTTTCCAGGGTTCGATGCGAGTGTTCTGTGAATAGTATCCTAGTTGGTTCTTTTCTCTCTCTCCAAACACCTGTCGATCTCCTGTTTTTTTGTGTAATATTATTACGACTGGCGGTTCTCCGTGTGCGAGCGTACCAAACGGGGCTGGAACTCATGACTGCCAAAGCACACCCTTATGTCGATTTCGATTCATCAGCAGTATGTATGGATAATCGGTTTGAATCCCACATCCCAAGGGGGCCACGGCGAATGACTTCTCCCAGACATTTAGAACGTATTTCCTAGACCTTGAGTGGCCATGTCTCCGCACTGACAGATTGTCGCCGGAAAAGATTACTGACATGTTCCTCCGTCCTTGCCCGGAGCCGGCAGAGCATGACGGTTAGCCGTCTCAGGAGAAAAAGGGCCCATTCTACCAGTACAAAATCTCTAATGGAGTCTTCAGGCGTTAAAATACACTCAGAAAATACTGATCAAGGTGTATGATCCTCTATCCCTTGGTCCGTCAATGCGCCCCAAGAAAACCGGTGGAGCAGGCCTCAGTTGGAAACCTTGAGTAATTTATTTCCTGTTAGGGAAGGATACTTCCCGGATCCCGTGATTTTCTTGGCCGGATTTGGTATTTTCTTAACAAGCTTTCTTGGGCGCACCACCCGACGGACTATGGGATAGGTTGTTATTCACATAAGTTGAGCGAGGGGACCTTACAACTCCGAGTGAGCACCCACGAAAATCAACAGCCGAACAACTTGTAAGACAAACAAATCACTACCAAAAGAGCTCACGGGGCACTCGCCGAACACAGTCTGGCCCCGGATTTTAGTTCTTGCTTCCGATCTTGCAACCCATGGTCTGCTTGGGGAAACGTTGCCTACTTCCTGGGGTCATCGTTTCGATGGCAGATCACAACCTGAGGGCCGGATTGGCACCCTTGCCGTGGGAACCGGAACAATTGAGAATGAAGCTAGGGTGTCCAGAATTTCCCCTCTTGGATTGAGGAGGGGGCACAGTGAAAGGCTCTTCCAGCGCAAGGCTAACGGCTACCAGGAGCGCCACTTGCGCGTTGGATATGGGGGGGGGGGGGTTGGTGCCTCGTGGTAGAGGTACTGGCGCACCCGCTGGGGTCCGGCGTTGTGGGCCGGGCTGCGGTGGTTTGGGATGCCCTATTTTTCTGTGGAATTTCGTTGCTTGAAATGTTACTCGAGTACTATACTTCGTGCCTTAAATGGTCCAGAGTGATACTTCATGATGGCCGGAAGCTCAACTGGGCAAAGTAAACTGATGCCCACTAGCGCATATCCCGGGGTCCCGAAAAAAAAAAAGAAGATTCCAAGCCAGAGAAGCTATTAGAATTGTAGATGCACCGTACTGTACTTACTCTTGCGATTCGCTATCTCCGTTAGTCCGGTATGGGTTTGGGTTGACGGGTTGGCGGGGTTGCGGGTACAAGCTAATGAGATCGAACACATCCTGATGGCTGATACTATACCGTGATATGAAAGCACTAACGCCTCTCAAGACCTCTTGTCTCTAGATCCGGAGGTTGGAGCCGTGCCAGGTAGCGGGTCGCAAGAGTTAAATACGGTAAATATCATACCAAGAGAAACCACTGCCTTAAGCGCCTACTATCAAGCCGCCGTCTACGATGCCGGACAATATAAAAAAATTAGCCCTCGAGCTCGTTCGACTTTTAGCGCCAGGGTTCAATCCTTTACAAATCGGACTCTCTCGTGAAACCATAGGCTAATTAGGTAGCAACAATACCCTCTGCGCCCCGTGCTACGAGCCTACGGCATACTGTAAAAACAAATTCGGAAAACGTGACGAGGGATTCTAGAGTTCTGGTTGGAGGGTTTGGTGGCTCGAGCCAATCGACTTATGTGTCTCTAACCCCTATTTTCCAATTCCTCCTGCTGTAGGCTACAGAGTACTGTGCCCATAATCCTCTTGCGCCCTCTCGTGTGCAATACATATAGTAGCTCCTGTATTCTATGGTACCCCGCATTGCAAGCCGAACCCGTCTGCTCATTTCCCAACCAAATATCAGCGCCCACCCGCTCACATCTCCAAACTCACCAGACCTACCACGAACCGTAAGGGTCAAGGCATCATGTTCACTGCAGCATTCAGCGACATGTTCAACAAGAACAGTCATAATGCCGCAAACAGTTTTAACACCACCTACAATACCTATCATATCGCAGAAGCCCAGTCACGGATTCTTCAGTGGCTATCGCCCTTGGAGCCTTGGTACCGGCACCACGATGTAGCCAGCAGCCGGATTGAAGGTATAGGTGCTTGGATTTTCGAGAAGCCAGAATTCAAGTCGTGGCTGAGATGCAAAAAGGATGGGGAACCTGTTGATGCGACTCTCTTCTGTTCTGGGGCCCCGGGTGCTGGGAAGACATATATGTGGTAAAATAATTGGTATCCCGTAAGCCTACAAGTGCGGTATTGACTAACTCAGGTGTTAGCTCGCTCATTATTGATGCCCTGTGCGATAATACTGCCCGGTCTAGTGACAGCATAGCTATTGATACCTGCACTGGCGACGGGACTTCTGGTCTTAAGGTTGGGGTCGCTTGTTTGTACTGCGATTACCACTACCAAACCGAGCAGGTTGCAACAAGTATGATCGGTGGCCTACTCAGGCAATTTGTGATTGCGTTACCTGAAATACCCGATGAGATAGTTCAGGCATTCAGCGCGTCAAAGGAGCATCTTGGGGGAAGAGGTATCCGGCCGCCAAAGATTCTCGAATTATTTCCTCAAGTTCTTTCAAGGTTCCGGGAGACATTTATTTGTATTGACGCCTTGGATGAACTCTTACTCGAACAGAGGGCTGAGCTTCTCCGCTTGCTGAAGCAGGTGTTGCAGAAATCCCCAACGACACGATTGCTGTTAACGGGGAGGCCACAAATCTGCAACGAGTTGCCTAAAAATCTTACCGGGTCTGCCGGCACAATCGTTATACAACCTAGCAAGGAGGATATCAAGGCATACATAGCTGCAAAACTAGATAATGATCCGAATCCTGAGGTAATGACCGATCAGTTGGAATCGGAGATCATGGCCTACATTCCCGACCATTTTTCGGAAATGTGAGTGGGCTATTCTGTGGCTACCCTAAGTATCGAGTTCACTGACACCCATTTTTAGCTTCCTCCTTGTCACCCTGCATATTGACGCGGTTTTAGGGGAGCTGACTATCCTTGCGAGGAGGCGAAAATTGTATAATATGGCCATTGGCTTGGGCGATGCTTATAGCACAACCATAGAGAGATTGAAACAGCAAAAAGGTGACAAGCCAAGGCTCGGGATGGGCGTCTTAGCATGGGTTGCTCTGGCCGAGAGACCATTACATGTCAGTGAATTATGCCATGCGCTCGCAGTAGAGCCCGATTCAAGATATGTCGATAGCGAAGGTGTCCCTCTGATAAAGACTCTTCTCGAGTGCTGTGTGGGGCTAGTGAGTGTTGATCGGGAAACATCAACAGTTCGTCTTGTGCACGTTACCTTACATAAATACCTCCATAACCATCCAACTCTTTTTCAAAATTGTCACGGAATCATGGCCAGCGTATGTTTGACCTACTTGAATTTCGGGCAGGTAAAAGAGCTCCCAGTTACCCTCAAGGAGGTTCCGGAAGAATTAACACTCCTTCAATATGCGTCCTCTTGCTGGGGAGTCCATGCCAGAGAGGAGCAAGAAGAGCTTCCACCAGTTGTGGGGTCTCTTGCCGTCGAGCTCCTTAGGCAATACGATACGAATTCACATATATCTGCTGCCTTTTTCTTGCGTCCACAGGGCTGGCAAAAATGGCAGTCCCCGCCGGTAACCGAAAATTTTACTGGGCTACACTGCATCGCAGCTCTTGGTATCACTGAAATTGCGGTTATTTTGCTAGAGATGGGGAACCGTGATATAAATATTCAAGATGACTCTGGGCGCACAGCACTAGCATGGGCTGCTCTCAATGGGCGCGGGGGAATGGTGCAGTTATTATTGAGCCGTGAAGGAGTGAAGCCCGACTTAGAAAGTCATCTTGGCCAAACACCGCTCTCTTTGGCCGGTAAGGCTGGCCATGAGGGAGTGATCAATATGCTCTTGAACCGAATAGGTGTCAATCCCGATAAAAAGGACTACGCCGGTCGAACACCACTTTCCTACGCTGCAGAGGATGGGCATGAGGGAGTCGTGAGGTTACTACTCACTCACAGCCAGGTGAGACCTGACGATCCCGATAGCTGGGATAGAACACCACTCCAGTGGGCTGTTCAAGGAGGACATGAGAACCTAGTGAAGATTTTCCTGGCCTGCGGCGACGTCAACCCCGAAACATTTGACAAGAGTGGCCAAACACCAGCCTCTTGGGCCTCCAAGAATGGCCATGAAGCTATATTGAGACTCCTTCTAAACCGAACCGAGGTGAACCCTGATTCGCCAGACAGCCGTGGCAGAACTCCACTGTCCTGGGCTGCTGGGCACAAACACGAGGGAGTGGTAAAGCTTCTTTTAGAACGCCGTGATGTCAACCTGGATGCAAAAAACAGTAATGGACGAACCCCACTCTCAATGGCTGCTGGGAGCGGTGGCGCAAACGTGGTGAGCTTACTGCTCTACCGGAAAGAGGTCGACCCCAACTCTGTGGACAACGATGGCCAAACACCTTTATCTTGGGCTGCTATGAGTGGGCATGAGGACGTTGTCCAACAGTTTCTAGATTACGATTTTGTCAATCCCAACTTAGCGGACAAGTCTGGGCGTACACCGCTCTCTCGGGTGGCGGGAAGGGGGCGTAACGCTGAGGGTATCGCAAAGTTGCTCTTATCCCGAACCGATGTCAACCCCGACTCGTTCGACCAGATTTGGGAGACCCCACTCTCACGGGCTGCCGCAAACGGACACAAGGAGATGGTAGAGTTGCTGCTCAGCCGTGATGATGTCAACCCCAACTGGATCGACTGTGAAGGCTGCACACCACTAACTAAGGCCGCTCGGTATGGACACGAAGAGATAGTGGGACTCCTTCTCGCACGTGCGGGCGTTAACCCAGACCCCGCTGATATTGATGGTCATACACCACTCGCTCACGCTGCAATGAAAGGCCACAAGGGCATTGTGGTTATGCTCCTGGGCTGCGAGAATGTCTTTGCAGACACAAAAGACAGACAGGGCCGAACACCATTGTCCCTGGCTGCCGGCGAGGGCCACGCAGAGGTGGTAGAGATCCTCATGGGATGTAACGGTGTTGATCCATTCCTGAAAGATAAGCTTGGCCAAACGCCACTTTCTTGGGCTGATCAGCGAGGGTGGACGAGAGTCGTGGAACTCATTCAAGGCTACCCCTATGAGTACTAGCGCTACCAGGACCAGCAAAACTACGGCCATGAGAACTACTGCCACGAGAACTGCTGCTGTGGGATCGCCGTAATCACCAAGACCGCAAGGGCCACAAGGTAGCCGACACTTCCGAGTCCTAATTGCCACTGAGGAAGGCCGGAAACATGATCGTTCTATTCTTTCATTCAAATTTCATTCTCTTGCTTGGGCGCAAATTAAAGATCCGGAAAGAGTGACCTCGATATCTATGTTGCAACCATACATTTTGTTTGTCACTCCTTCCGGATCTTTAATTTGCGCCCGAGTAGAATCTAGAGCTCTTTTCTTTCTTTTCTTTTTGGACTCACCATTCGCGGGAGTTACCGACTCAATTACAGCATCATACTATTCTTGTGCTGTCGCGTTATCGTTTCCAATTCATAATGTATCACTCGGGGACTTACACCTTGTTTTTGTTGAAAATCTGGGTTGCGGAGGTAATGATTTACGATGAGGAAGGATTTTACGCAGTGGACTTGAAACCGCTTAAGTGGAGATGGGGATCATGATTGATTGATGATAACTTGGTGGAAGGAAAGACTTGAGGAGGGTTGTGTGCAGGAAAGGAAGGTGTGAGGCGAGGAAAGGTGTGTAGGAAAGAAAAACAAGAGGGGTGAAAACATTTTCAGTTGCTTGCGCACCCTTTCACTAGTGCGTATGTAGGCCTCTGCAGCCACAGAGTGCGGGCACATCCCGCATCAAGTGCGGCCATCAAACTGCCATTTCCAACAGTTTTTGTTGAAACATACTTCTGGCACTGCTGGAGTGTCACTCGTACTATTGCTTTTCCCCTTGCATCAAACCTTATCGCACATCTAGACCTCCGGCACTATTGCAGATACCTCCTTGCATATCTCCCATTCCTCTTTTTCTTGTTATTGGAATTGTTCGCTCGACCTATTCGTCTCGCTCCCAAACAGTAGATGGTCAGGGCTTTCCGCCCTTCCCTTTAAGTTAAACTAGAGTGTTCCGTTTTCTCAAGCAATCAATCACTTCCTCATATCTCGTATGATACCATCATTCCATTCAATATTTCCACTACAGTTTTTGTCGAAAATATTGTTATCGTCTTCCATTGTCCACAAACAAATACTTCGTCACATGTGTTTCTTTCCTATATCATCCCTTTATATTGGGTTGCATCCCCCATGGTAGTGAGACAGCTTTGGTTGGGTCTTGATTATTCAGCGGCTATTTCGTCTAGGCCAGATATCTTTCCACTCTCCAAAGTTTGGAGGCGTATACCTATGTGGAGCGCATGATGCGTTATGGCTAAAAAAGGGAAACAGGTTTCTTCTCATGAAGGATGAGGTCGCTGATGTTTTCTATATATGTTCGGCCGTTAGGCCTTTTCTTCCGATTGATTGTAAGCAAGAACGACTGTTTGGGTTGAAGCTGCGCAAAAACTTACTGTTACACCTCCGCGCCGAAGCCTGGATTGGCATGGCTCCCTTTAGCTTATAATAAATCTCCGATTGAAGTGCACCAGAGCTTATTTCAATAGGTTTCTTTGGGGGGGGGGGTACGGTATTGCTCCAATGTGACGGATGTCCGGCGGGGGATAGTGGGATTCATCATTGCCACTGTCTATAGATACTTCCCATAGGCACAAGTACCACGGCCTTGACCCCAAGTAGCAATGTGAAAAAGGGACATTGGATAATTCCGATCCTCCTTCTACAGCCACACAGTTCTCACATCCGGCAAGTCCTTGCTTTCTCTTCAGTCCCTCATCTCGCACACCCGATCTCCATAGCTTTTGTTGGAATACCGGTAACCTTAGATATGCGCGAGAAGAATAGTAATATTTTGGTGGTTTCAGCTTCAACATCCTCGATAGCTTAGGATTGATCAAGGGGAAGGGCCTGATGGCTGGACATGTATAGAGAATAATAATGACCTCATCCCTCATGAGAAGAACCCTATTTCCCGTCTTCAACCCATAATGCGTAATTACTCCCACGCCGGTATGCACTTCCAAACTAAGAGGCATAAAGATATCCAACTCACACGGCACAGCTTCCGAATGCCCAAGACCCAACCAAAAGCCGCCTAACTACCCCAATGGATGCTAACCAACATAAAGGAATGAAATAGGAGAGCAAAATACAAGACGAAGGAAGATATTGTTTGTGGGCAACGGAAGGCAATATATCCAACAGTGTTTTTGAATTCAGTGCTCAGACAGCCCTCCCTGTTCCGGATCCATCGGGTGATGGCTCTGGAAACATGACTTTTGGCCAGCAGACTGCGCTTTCTGTCATCGCCCGTATTATGCCCAGTATCGTGATGTTCTGAGTGCTTGTTTCTTGTTTGTTTGAACTCCCTATATTCGCTCTTCTTTAGTCCATGTCAACCAAGATTACCGCCTTTTCTTCATCTAATTTCGCCTACCGAATCCGTGCCCGGGCAGTCCCTCCCCGTGCCGGACCCGCTAAGTTCTAGAACCCGAGGTATCAATCTTGGCCTATGATAGAAGAGCACGGTTCCAGTTATCGGCCACTCTAGCTATGCTCGGGCACTGTGATGCTCAGAAACCTTCGGTATCCTCTATCACTTATGGTCTCCGCGTTCGCTATTCCCTTAGTTATCAGTCAATTCATTTTACTATTGTCCTTCTCACCCGTAACCATACACAGCCCGTGTCGGTATCTGGTCCTAAGTAGAAATGCCAGATCAACGGTCAAAAGTTGCGTTCCATAGTGAAAGTAAGCGGCGGTGGGAGCAGCGCTAGAGCTTTGTTGCCTGGTGATTCTCCAGTGGGGAATTAAAAAAAAGGGAAGCTTCCAACGCCCATTAATTAGAAGCCGGTCACAGCCCGGCCCTCTGCCCAGCCCTGAGCCCTCGAAGTCCAGCTGCGCAAAAGCTTTACAGCATGATATCGTAATACCCGCCTCACAGTTACCCGGTCAAGCGCCTAAGACAATTAAGCCTTTATCGATAAGTAGCCTTAAAAGTCAAGACATAAGCAGGCGACAAGGCAATCTAAGACAGCTCTTCCTCCTGCATCGCCCCACCAAACACCCCGCCAAAGACCCGCTCACTAGCAACAGACGACATATAATAACCTCTTCCAACGACGAGAGGATGTCGCGACACAAGAACATCCGAAATCTTGACCTACACGCAGGTACCAACCATCCCGAGACCATATGGACGTTACAGAAAGTATGCTCACTATAAGGAAAGAACTCGATGACTTCGATGGAGATGACTATGAGGAGTCTAATGGTGCGATATTCCGAATTACACCCATCCGTTATCATTTACTAACCACCCACAGATATTAGTGAATCAGACGAAAGTAGAGACACTCTCCCCACAGTGGAGCGAATTAACATCTAACAAATAAGGACAATTGCAAAAGGGCCTTGCCCAGGTCCGAGAGACTCTGGGCACCGAAATTCCCGCCACAGATAAAGAGATACAAGAATCGTTATGGTACTACTACTTCGACGTTAGCAAGACTATAAACTACCTATTGAGTGCGTTCCGCCCTCTCCGTGCCCACCGGGCAACGCTAACGATCACCAGGCCAACATGCGCCGGCCGAAAAGCCAAAAAAGAAGCCCCAACCACAGTTTTCACAGAAAGCTCAAAAAGGTACTTCAAGAATTTCGTTCTCGTTATCTTCATATATAGCACATGAGCACGTTTGTGCATCGCCCAGAACTAATCTCCTAGGCTACTTCCCAGGGATTGGTCAAGGCCATGGCTTAGAAAAAAAGACGGCGACGGAACTTGGCTTTTTTCGGGATTGCCCGTGGGGAAACATACCTAGGCACCGACAGGGAGAGATAATCGTTGAGAGGATTCACCCTCGAGGAGGGCTGCTGGGCGGATCGGGCAAGATGTCCAAGTTGGCGGCATTAGCTAAGGCGAGGAAAGAGAAAGCTGCTATAGAAAAGAAACAAGACGGAGAAGAGAAGGCATCGGTGTCTCTATTAGCACGGCTGACGCCAAAAGCACCAACCCGAGCACCTGCGCCTATACCTAAGTCTTCGTTTCCCCCAGCACAGGAGAGCAAACGAGAGATAAAACAAGAGACCAAACAAGTTATAGTGCCAGAACCACAGCCGGAAGCAGAGCCAGAGAAAGTCGCCGCAGCCTCTAGCCAAGGCCTTGGCCACCCAGAAGAGCCCAAGGCATTTTTCCCAATTCTCAAAGACCAATCCATCTATATGCCCCAATTTACGAATCTTCTCGGCTCCCCATCCAGTTTTGCACTGTCGTTTTTCGGGGAGAGAATTTCAACGATCAAGATGAGCACTAACCAAGAGACATTCGCTATTTCAGGTGCCCCAACGGTGGCACAAGCCAAAGCTTTCTCAGAACCTAGCCCTGATGATATAGTGATGGCAGCCCAGAGTGGTAGTAAAGGTTCACCTTTCAAACCAGTCCCACCAGTCAAGTACAAAGCTCTAACGAGCGCAGGTTTGAATAACGCGAGAAAGAAAACAGATAAGCCTGTCGAGAAGATAGAGGCTGCTGTTCAGGCGATGGCCATCGACAATACGCCCGTTAAGGCCAGAAAAAAGATTGATGTTTTAGCGGAATTCAAGAATACCAAGACAAAAGAAAGTGCAAACTTTGTCGTAATAGGTGCTCCCCCCTGCACGCCGCTGGCGAGTTGATGACTAACTTTTTAGGCCATGTGGACGCTGGGAAGAGTACACTAATGGGAAGACTCCTCTACGATTGTGGTGTAATAGACGAACGCACAATCCAGAAATTCAAGGCTGAAGCAGAAAAGATTGGGAAATCCTCCTTCCATTTTGCCTGGGTGCTAGATCAGACGGACGAAGAACGTTCAAGGTATGGCCCCTCCGTATTTCATTTGGCGAAAACTAACCGGACCTAGAGGTGTAACAATGGACATTGCAACAAATCACTTTTCTACTACCTCCACAAACTTTACCATTCTGGACGCACCCGGCCACCGTGACTTTGTACCCAACATGATAGCGGGTGCCTCCCAAGCCGACTTTGCCGTATTAGTTCTTGATTCATCAACGGGTGCCTTTGAGTCTGGTTTTCAAAACAATGGGCAGACAAGAGAGCACACACTCCTTGCCCGTGCGATAGGCATCAGCAGAATAGTAGTAGCAGTGAATAAGCTTGATGCGGTTAACTGGAACCACGACCGGTATGTCGAGATAACACAGCAAATGAGCCATTTCTTGTCCAATGCCGGGTTCAGTCCAGACTCGACGAGCTTCGTTCCTTGCAGTGGACTGACTGGAGCGAATATTGTTCATAACGCACGCGACAAGATGCCCTGGTATAATGGGCCGACACTCATCCAAACACTTGAGTCTTCAAAACCACGATCACGGGCTATCAGTTCTTCCCTTCGAATTACCATCAACGATGCTTTTCGCGGGGGGATACAAAACCCTGTAAGCATATCGGGCCGGATAGAAGCTGGAAGTCTCCAAATCGCCGACACGCTTCTCACATTGCCATCGAAGGAATCCGCAACGGTCAAGGGCATAGAGATAAATGAGCAAAGTTCAGAGTGGGCTGTAGCGGGGCAAAATGTCACTATCCATCTCTCGGGCATAGACATAATTCACTTAAAGCCCGGAGACGTGATGTGCTCTCCGGACTCACCAATCGTTCCACTCAGCTGCTTTGACCTCAAAATCCTCTCATTCGAGACCATAACACCAATGTTAGTCGGCATCCATCGTGGGCGATTGAACGCAAGCGGAAGAGTGATTTCCCTACTGGAGAGTATGGAGAAAACTACCGGCAAGACGCTCAAGAAGAAGCCCCGGCACATCTCGCCTGGCATGATTGCAAGGATAAAGGTGGAGGTCGCCTTAGGCGCGGGAATTCCAGTGGAAAAGGGGAATAAGCTTGTTCTGAGGCTAGGTGGGAAGACTGTCGCCGCAGGGATAGTAGAATAGATCACTGCTCTATTATATAACCGGTATCAACACAACTTGGGTACTCCCGAGTTATTACTTCTGGCACCTCGTCAGTTCCATCAAATTTAGCACGAAAACCCAAATCTAGGGGAAAAACCCGCCCTATGCCCTTTCCAGACTAAACATGTATTCATCGAAATTAACAGGTATGATATCATACATACTGGTAGGGACTTTTGACCGGTGACCTCATGGCGACCCCAATCACCGCTCCGAGCTCAAATGTAGGCACATATTATATGCCATACGAGTGATATCTGATGAGAAATCTCAGGCGGAAAGAGCATTCCCTATGATGACTTGGCGTGTTACAGTTGCTTTACGATATGTGCGAATGTGCGGGAATTAATGTGTTGTGTCCGTAAGCAGAGACACACCATCCCCCCGAGTCCGAAGGAAAAAAAATAAAAACGAAATAGGGGAAAGAAAATACGAGCATTGCTGGAGAGAACCTCAGCTTTGACTTCCGGGTGGGATTGGAGGGGTGCTGCTTGAACCAGAGCTCCTAGATGTTGAAATACGCTCTTGTCCAAAAAGTTCTCGCTGATCTAAAAGTACTCCAGCGGGGCTTGGCGGCAACAAAAGTATCAACAACAGTATACGAGACTCCGTTAAAGATGCTCCCCGGCCCGGAAGACCAAAGAACGCATATTCAACAAGTGGAAAGAGCAGTCCTTGCCAATCCTCATTCGCCCTTAAGAGGGGTTACGGATAAGTCGAATATGGAATATTCAATATATGAGAACCGACTCGTGCTAAAGCACCCGCACAAGTACCTCTGTTGCCGCCAAGCCCCTCCAGAGTACTTTTGGATCGGCGAGAACTTTTTGGACGGGAGTGTAGAGAGCGGTTCTCCCAACATGCCCACTCCCGACATCCATAACACTCTCCAGCGGAGCTGGCGAAACCTTTCGGGAGAGATGGCGGTACCAAAGTAGAGTAGCTCTCGGAGAAGAAAAAGCAGTGTCAAATTACATAAACGGTCTTAACAATCCCTCTTACGCAAGGTTGGCAGCTATCATCCATGCGGGCTTGTTGGCAGCGGATAGAATGGGAATTTACTTATACTCGTAGAGCCCTGCACCGCACAGGACAAGTATTCTACTATTACGGTAAATTAGGGAAAAGTATTTTATAATACCCGCCGCTATAGCAAGGGCTAGACGGATCACATGATGGGAGCCGAGAGTAGGTAGTTTAATTCAGTACTCGAGCGCTCTATTGTAATTGATATTCCAGGCTAGGACTTCCCTCCCAACTGTGGTGATATTAAGCAAAAAAAAAAGATCGCCGAGGAGCAAATTTTCTCCTGCTCTGGTGTTGGTCCTATCCGCAGTCCGAGTATTGCTTGGATGCAAGCAAGTGGATCAATGGATTAGCATGCCGGAACACACCGTACCGGTACCCAAATCTCAATCAGTGCTGTAAGTTACTTCTGCTCGGCCAACATCACCTCATAGCAGCTTTCTCCTCCGTCTTCTCTCTCCTGAACATATCTCCCCCCTGTCTATGCACAGAGCTTCAGCCTTTATCCTCTCCATCGTCAATTTGCTGCCTTGTCCTTATTTTCTCTAAACAGCGAGGTGTGGAGTCCTCACTTCTTACCTTTTTTTCTTCTCTACCCTCCATCTATCGGACCCCCCTCCTTTTGAAACAAGAGAGAGAGAAAAAGTCCTTTCCACCCCTCATCAGCAACCAAAAACGAAAGGATTGACGACCCATCGATAACATAGTACTCAAAAAAATCTCTACTGCTATATAATGTCGGTGCCGGAGATGGGACCGAGTATCTCTGAGGAAGAAATGGGGCAGAAACTACCTATACACGATCAGCTCTCTCCGCTGGAGGTGATGCTCGCAGTTTACACACCAATTCTCGAATGTCTCGTAAAGCATCTCCCGACTCCGAGCAAGTTGAAACTCGCCCAAACGTCAACCTACATTCGCCACCTACTACTCATATACCCTCCATTTTACTCTCACTTCGATTTCAGGCTGAGCGCATACGAAGCTCCCGGCTTCGACACCTACCATCTGGGGACTATCTACAACCTCGACAAGTTTATCTCCTCGCTACCTCTAGAAAAGAGAATCACCTCACTTACCCTAGACTGGACCGCAGTAACAGGTTTATTCCTCTTCGGTCCCCTGATGAGCAGCTGCGCTAGCACCCTAGAACATCTCTCTGTGCGCGGTTGTCGGAAGGTTTCGATAAAGCACCATATCGTTCCTTATCTCGTCTACCAAGACATCGTCGAGCCTCATGCAATTTCAACTCCAATTCCTCCAAAGCGAGCACTCAAGAGTCTATATGTTTACAAGGCGCGAGGAGTACGCAGAAAACCATTCTTGATCGACAGGAAGCCTGCCGATGGCGATGAACCGAGCAGATACCTCACTACGCTCGCTGAGAAGCTGGGGATATGGACCGACCTGGGATTATGCCCGACGCCTAAACTAAGATGCCCAAGGCGGAGGGAAATTTTACGAAGGGGAAAGGAGAAGTACTGCGTTCCTTTTGATAAGAGGTGGCGAGTTCAGGATCCGGAGGCGAGCCAGGGGAATCCAACTCTCGCGCTATTGTCCCCCCATGAGCTTCAGCAGCGTCGAAAGTGGGAGGAGAAGGAGGGTCTCTTTAACTGTGACAACTGCGAGGCCCAGATATTCGACCGTTGTGAGGCATGTGTCTACCAGATGACTTGCTCGAACTGTAAGAAGGCGATTTGTCATAGCTGTGCTTATGCTAGGCCAGCTGGGCCCATTACCCCTGCTGAGACTGTTCCGAACGGAGCTCCTGGCGTTCTACCTCCACTTATGGCCCCCGAGGGTCCATGGCCGAATCCCACAGCTGCAGGAATATCGGCGATGGCAGCTATGACTCCCCAAATGGGCATGAATGCGAATGCAAACACGAATACAAATGGACCGCAATTTCAAGTCGTTCTCGCCACTTTAATCCAGTTGGACCTTCCGGCTCCCGGTGCCCCGACTAACATTCCACTCCCTACTTTTTATCAAACCACTATGCCCAACGCCACTGAAACTAATCCTGTTGTCCATTTCCTACAGCCATGCTGCCAGACTGCCGCCCCCAATTCTGCCGATATCCTCTGCGGAAGCTGCCTGACGTCCATTACTTGGGCTCACTGTGATTGCTGCAGCAAGCAAATCTGCATCAAACATGAGCTACCAGGATCCCGGAGGTGTCGTGGCGGTTGCGAGAAGGTGTTCTGCTCATCCTCCGACGCACCATCTGCTCCTATCGGCTGCGGCGATCCAGCAGAAGGGAAGGCAGGGATAAAATCCTGTCTAACCTGTGGGAACGACGTCTGCGCCGAATGCAGACTCGGCTCCCTCCATGCACCCCCAGCATCGGATGACGGCACAGAATCGGAAGTCGAGGAGGCAGCATCGGAAAAGTGCGCTTGCGATTGTAAAGTCTGCCTGGACAACTTTTACTGCACGGATTGCTGGCCGAAGAAGACTACCAAATGCGAAACCAGGCATGCCAAGTTTGACCACAAAGTCAAGGGAATCGTCAGTCATAGGTCAATCGATGCAGCAAAGGACGTAAACCTTTACCTCGTCACATTCGAAGACGTTCCGGACAAGAAATGGGTGACGAGAGCACGCATCGAGGAAGACTACGGATCAGATATGCATATACTCTCAGCATACTCCCACACCGATCTACCCCCTCCACCACCAACCCCAGAGCTCACAGAATTAACAGCAGAACCCGAAACCCCTCAAGAAGATGAAATCCTCGTCGGCGAGAAAGAATGGATTATGGAGAAGATCCTTGGAAAAGCTCTTCACCCACACCCCCCTTTAACTACCACCACCCCACCCCCGCCTCCAGCCCCCGTTCCCCCAACACCATTGCCCTCACCGCCATCGGCTGCCCCGCCCCCACCACCAGATCACCAGCAAACGGAAATCTACCAAATAAAATGGTATGGACGCTCCGTCTCGGAGGCAACGTGGGAGCCCAAATCTGGATTCGCGGCGAACAGTCGGGAGTACGCGCTCATGGAAAGCTATGACATTGAAGGGCCCATCAGCGAACACGGGGGTGAGAGGGACTTTGGAACTATCGGGGAGCATTGCGACATCACGCACGCGGCGGATGGGGGGCCGTTTATATAACTTTTCCTTCCCTTTTCCCTCGTCTCCTTTGAACGTTCTTTCTCTAGTTTTTTGACTACAGCTATTACGAATTTGTCACGCAAGGGAGGAAGTGAGGAAGGGAGGAAGCTATCGTTTGCTACCACACGATGCGAAGGGGTATTTCGCGTGAATTTGTCACCTTTCTTTTTTCATTGCTTTTTATTTCATCAATTTCCACTCGAGCTTGGATCAATCAGCCAACCATGGCCAAACTACCATCGTCAGATCTACGAAAATACAGAACGACTAGACTAGGGGCGGGCGGGCGGGCGGGCGGGCGGAACACGCAGGGTGGGGCAGGGCGTACAATTGTTTGGCTATGGTGTTTATGGATTGCAATACTGAGGTAGTAAGTTTGGTTGAAGGGGGCATCAAGTTACGAGATATTTCTTGCTTCTTTTTTTGCCGCGTTTCTCCCACCTGTCCTTTAGGATTTCCATGTTTTGTCGCATTGCGCCCTGGTTAGTGGACGGGGGATGGGGCCAATGGAAGAGTTCACGATATCATGTTTTCTAGAGTAATTTTATGGATTTGTTGAATGGAGTCGTTCCGTCTATGCATGATAGGAATTCCCCATCTCTCATACCTAATCCCAGATAATTGCCACCCCAGGCAAATAGAAGTGAGAAAACCCCATTCACCGGCAGGCGTAGCACTCCTCATGGAATAATTTCTCAAGAAGACACTTCTAAAAGAGTACACTCCTCCTTCCCGTCCCTCCTCCCACGGTACGATATGTACTCCAAACCGCACAAATCCATAAATCACAAAGTAAATCACCCGAACCACCCCCCCACCAGATCAAACTTGCAAAAACCCCAGTCTATATATATATATAAAACATTAGCAACCCACAGCACGGACTCCGCATTATCCAAAGTTATAATGAGCCAAACACCCCATTCCGCCATTAAAACCTTTCCCCTACCACCGTCTATAATAAAGTAAGCTTTCGTGCTTTGCTGCCTACTGATTGGTCAAGGGCCCCCTGGTGGCGGTATCCAAGAGAATGCGCTCCATCTCGTGAAGATTGGGCCAAACCTCTCTCGTGCTATAGGATGATACTACACTATATACAAGAATGCTCTACGATGTTCCCCTCTGTTCGCTATCCAGCGTATACATACAGTATACATAGCCTATAGACACGCATAGTTTACCATATATAGCTCAAGGCGAGCCAGTGCTAAGAAGATAACGAAGCACACGAGCACTTGCCTAAAGCACTCACCCACTAATGTAGAAAGTGCTACCTATTGATCTCATCTTAAAACGGCCCGGGCTTCCCGAGAGCAGCTTGGCATGAACCCACAGTCGACATAGCGACATCAATAAACAGCACTCGTACGTCAGTCACATTCACATCTCGTCACTCCTCTACGAAAACTCAACCAGTCATAAAACGTATATTCAAACAAACCCCTTTAACATAAGGAAAAACGCTGTTTTTACATACAAGGCGAGGAATCAAGGCTCCTCCATCTAACACTATCCGGGCCTAACCCCTCTCCCCAACCTGCGAGAAATTTTATATAAACCAGAAAAACAAAAACGTCAAATCATCACGCTTATAGCTCCTCATGGTCAGGGACTCTATCCTCGCCGTCAGAGCCACCAGCACCCTCGTACACTAGAATAATGTTAGCATCATTTTCACTTTATGTCTGTCTACGGATTCAGCGGCAAAACTTACTCTTGCTAGTGATGGGATAGGCGACCGAGCTGAGCTTCTCCTTCTGTTCATCAAAGTCTTCAGTGGTAGCAGTGCTACCATTCTCATCAAGCCAATCAGTGGTCTCCTTGACAGCGTCGAGAAGAGTCTCCTTCTCGTCCTCGGATATCCTTCCACCAAGACCCTCGTCATCGTTGGCCTGGTTCTTGATGGTGAAAGCGTAGTTCTCGAGACCGTTCCTGGCCTCAATGCGCTCACGGTTGGCCTTGTCCTCATCGGCAAACTTCTCGGCCTCGGCAACCATGCGGTCAATTTCATCTTGGGAAAGACGGCCGCGCTCGTTGGTGATGGTGATGCTCTCAGACTTTCCAGTGCCCTTGTCAGCAGCGGAAACCTTCAAGATACCATTGGCATCCAATTCAAAGGAGACCTCGATTTGGGGGACGCCACGAGGAGCTGGGGGGATGCCAGTAAGCTCGAACTTGCCCAACAAGTTGTTGTCCTTGGTCATAGCACGTTCTCCCTCGTAAACCTGGATCAAGACGACGGGTTGGTTGTCGGCAGCAGTGGAGAATATCTGGGCTTTGCGGGTAGGGATGACAGTGTTGCGGGGAATGAGCTTTGTCATGACACCACCGGTGGTCTCGATACCGAGAGTCAATGGGTTGACGTCCATAAGAACGACATCCGCGGTACCCTCCTCACCAGACAAGACACCACCCTGGACAGCGGCACCATAGGCAACAGCCTCATCAGGATTGATACCCTTGGAAGCCTGCTTACCACCGAAGAACTCTTCGAGAAGAGCCTGAACCTTGGGAATGCGAGTAGAACCACCGACGAGAACAATATCGTCAACCTCAGACTTCTTGACCTTGGCATCCTTAAGAACCTGTTCGACCGGCTTAAGGGTCTTCTTGAACAAGTCAAGGTTGAGCTCCTCAAACTTGGCCCTGGTAAGAGTTTCGGAGAAGTCATTACCATCATGGAAGGCCTCGATTTCAATACGAACAGACATCTGGGAAGAAAGAGTGCGCTTGGCCTTTTCAACTTCACGCTTCAGCTTACCCATGGTCTTCAAATCCTTGGTGATGTCGACGTTGTTCTTCTTGTTGTAGAGCTTGGTAAAATGGTTAATGACGCGGTAATCGAAATCTTCTCCTCCAAGATGGGTGTCACCAGCGGTAGCCAGGACCTCAAAAACACCCTGGTCAATGGACAAAAGAGAAACATCGAAGGTACCACCACCAAGATCGTAGACAATGATTTGACGCTCACCATCCTTCTTGTCCAACCCGTAGGCGATGGCGGCGGCGGTGGGCTCGTTAACAATACGGAGAACGTTGAGACCGGCAATGATACCAGCATCCTTGGTAGCTTGACGCTGGGCATCATTGAAGTATGCGGGAACAGTGACGACAGCGTGGGTGACCTTCTGGCTCAAGTAGCCTTCGGCGATCTCCTTCATCTTGCCCAAAACCATGGCGGAGATCTCCTCGGGAGTGAAATCTCTGTTCTCGCCACCAACCTTGACCTGGACAGCGGGCTGACCACTCTTGTTGATGACCTTGAAGGGGAAGTGCTTCATATCATTCTGTACATCCTTCTCGCTGAACTTACGTCCGATGAGACGTCTGGAACGGAATTATTAGCAAACTGAACAAATTTGGAGGATCACGGATGCGGAGTAGCTTACTTGATGTCAAAGACGGTGTTTGTGGGATTAGAAGCGTATTGATTCTTCGCGGCATCACCGACAAGACGTTCATCGGGTGTGAAAGCGACGTAGGAAGGAGTAATACGGTTTCCCTGATCATTGACCAAAATTTCGACACGGCCACCCTTCATAACACCAACACATCTGCATCGAACAAGATTAGTTTCCAATTCAACCGGATCGGCGAGCTTCATCTGACAAGCTCGGATAGTAAAGGGGGGGAGATGCTCACGAGTAGGTAGTTCCCAAATCAATACCAATAACAGTTCCAAAGTTATTAGTATCATTCTCCGCAGCGGTCGCCGGGGACAGGAACAAGAGAGGAGCTAAGAAAATGCAAAACAAGTAGAGCACGGTGGTCCAAGTGACCCCCTTGCCCTTTGATTCCAACATCAGGGGCGGCCTTTGGATAAAAGAAGAAAAAAGCTAAAAGGTCGTAGCAGTTGGTAGAGGATTGTTTCCGAGAGCACCAGTCTAGAAATTGTTGGTGGGGTGGGAGAAGGGGAAAGTAGAGGGTTTTAAAAAAATGAGAGAAGGAACGGTTTGTTTAAGTGTTGTGTGGGGAAGGGAAAGGGGGAGGAAAAGCTGGTTGAAGCGAAAGAGAGAAGAAGAAATCTTTATAGAGTGTCGCCCCGAGAAAAAGCCACCTGTCGTCGTTGAGGACACTTTTCCTCTGAAATTGGGTGTAAAGCCCAACGGGCGAGGGTTAGTAAGCGAATGGAAAGAATGGGTTTTTGCGGTTGCACTTTGTGGCGAGAAAGGTGTGCCAAGAGGGCGGAAAGAACACGGTGGTAAGATAAGGGGAGGACAAAGGTGGAAAGTCCATGGCAAAAGTACCGTACTGGTTCCTGTATTGGTTCCTGGAATCCACCATGATTGCCCGCACCGGGCATCAGGATTCTATGGCTGCTGCAGCGAGTTACAGAGTCAGATTAACTATGATACCTTGATAGAAAGTCCGCACCTGCCATGCTGGTACAGCACGAGTAGAGAGAAGTCGATGGTATAGTACTTTACAGTGGTGATACATGGAGACATCAAACAAACCAGCATGCCCCCCTCAGGCAATTATCACAACTCCAGATCCGTGCTATGCAATGCCAGTACGGTACCGTACCCTACCGCAAGCATCGATCCTATCATTCGCGGACCCAGCTATTTCCATCCTCCTACCGGCCTACCTCCCCTCCCGGCACGCTCCACAGTACCACCCCCAGTACCCAAAATAACTATTCCGATATCACACGGAATCCGCGTCCCCCACAAGCACCACTATGGCGCAAGAGGAGCAAGCGCCCGACAGCAAACCTTTCAAAGCGAGCGGATACACCGACCTCATCATGGGGTGTCATAAGCGCTTGAAGCACATACGGTATCTCGGAGGGGGGATATCAGTGTCCACGACCAACCAGTAGCACATTTCTCTTGTACTCAAAGACTCGCGGTAACGATATGCCACGAGGGCGTCAACCACTCAGCTACAGCAAAACTGGGCTCTACCTTCCTTAACAAGTAACTCTGCCCAAACTATATCACAGTATGAGTAAGATATAATAGGGAATTGCGATGCTGGCTTCTTTGGCGGCAATCATGGAGAGATGAGTCGAACCTCTGTTAAAGGGGGGCCATGGCACATTCGTTTTGGTGTAATTTGAGGGTGCTCGAACCAATCGAGCACGGTAATTACGGGTACAGCACTGTAGGTAGCGTTGTTGGCACGAAGTTACCAGAGTTTGTGCCTGGCACAACCCTCCAAATCGATGTGCCCGGCACGGCACAATGTTGTGCCCAGGCAATATATGTACCAATAAAATGACTTTGTAGGAAGAAAAAAAGGAGAAACTCTCTACAAGCCCAATTTACATTGAATATCCCCCATTTGTATCCTTGTAAGCTCTCACTGGGCTGAAGAACTCCAATATTTGCTTCCTCAATTGCACAAACTAGTCTACGACAATAGAATTGTTCAAGGTTGTGCCATCGGCCAATCTCACCACACTCTGGCACATCGTTGTGCCGTGCCGGGCACATTGGCATGGCACAAGGCACTTCAAGTGCCAACAACGCTAACTGTAGGAGAGCTGGTGAGGAGTGCTGTATCATAGTAGGAAAGTCAACACCTATGACGGATTTTCAGTACGATACTGTAGTAACTTACTGTGCTGTACGATACCTTACCCATTTATTTGTCCACGCGATAGCGAGTAACGCCAATAGTCGCAGAACTGCTCGGGCATATGGGCGTATAGCACGGCAATGGGGTAGCCCCCAACTTCACCACCTTAGCCTAGCTACTGGTAGCCTCAGTAACGCAGCTTTTCTCAAATAAACCATCCAACAGCTTGCCTACTCTATTGGCTCACAGTATCAAGAAAAGTGCACACATTCCGACATCAACATCTACAAAATAAGCTTCACAGGTGATTTTGTGCACGAGTAATATCGAATAAGCGACATTAAGCCTTTTCATTCCCATCTTGCATCGTAGGGATCCGGCAACTCACGGGGGGGTTTTTTTTGCAACTACGGTAGCTAGTTCCAGTACAAGTAAGGTACACTGCGTAGCAATCGCAGTGCAAAACAGAGAGGGTGAGAGAGAGAGAGGAAACTGTAATAAAATCTACAAATGAACGAAAAAAAGCCCATGCTGGCATCTTATTTATTTTATTCCTCCCCACACTGCCAAGCGTTCACAAAACACTGTATCTCGAACTCGGCGCAGCCCTACTTTCACTGTCCACGGCAGCAGCTGTTCCCTCGGCCAGCAATCGCTTCAGTTCCCTCATGGCATTGGTGACTACAAGCTCCGTATCGCCTTCAACTAGAATATACAGCTTGGGGTCTTGTCCTGGCTGGGGGGATTTCCCAGCGGGGTAGTAACTGCCCTTGGTGGTGATAGAGGTGCCCGTGGCTTCTAAGACCTTCGCAATGTTAGTGCGATTGGTGACAGCCCAACGTGCTTTTTCTATGCGTGTGTTAGCACAGCGTTCATGCAAGTACGAGAGGAGGTATATATATGTGTTGAGTGAAAAACATACGAGGAAAGTCATTAATCTCTAAAGTCGCGTGATAGGCTCCCGCATCCGGTCCCTTATTGTCAATTGGCACCCCTGTACGCAGCCTTTCGGCTTCATTAAGACGCGAGCGGACCACAGATGCAGCCTGTTTCACCCTGTCCAGGGGATCAGCATTGGCGGGCCCTCTCTTGTGAACAACAATCTTATCTGCTAGGTCAACTGCAGGACCTGTGGGGATCTTCTTGACCGCAGTAACAGGGGTTGCGGCCTTAGAGATGTCGTCGATGCCCTCGGTAACCTCTTCGGCTGCATCGTCGCCTTCTTCCGCGAATTGCTTGCGCTCACGACGACGGGCGAGATCTCGCTCTTGATCAAGTTTTTCCAAACCCTTCCCGCCGAAACCCGAACCGCCAGCTTTTTCTTTGCCTGCCTTGACTTTCTCGTTGAAATCTGGATGCAAATTAGTACCATTCAAGCAACAGTGGTGGGTTGGAAGGCATGTTGGGCTACATACCATCGACGAGCTTCTGAACAGGCTCCGGGACCTTCTGGCCACTCTGTCTCAAAGCCTTTGCGATGTCAACTGCATATCGATCCTGCTCCTCTGTGATGAAAGTAACCGCAGTGCCGGTGTTCCCAGCGCGTCCAGTTCTCCCAACACGATGGACATAATCCTCCATGTGATTTGGGCAATCGTAGTTAACTACCAACTTCAACTGCTTGACGTCCAAACCTCTCGCCGCAACCGAAGTAGCAATTAAGACAGGGATCACACCGTTCTTGAAATCTGAAATTGTAGAATCTCTATCAATCTGGTCCTTCCCGCCGTGGATAGACATGCAAGGGTATCCGCGTCGCATCAAATCTCGCAGTAGTGAGTCGGCAGATTCTTGTCTGTCCACAAATATCAATGTTCGGGCATCATCGTCTTTATCGTACAACTCCCCGAGAAGCTCCAAGAGGCGATGAAATTTAGCATCATCGGCACGAACTTCGACTATTTGGGTGACTTCAGGAGCTACAACACTACGCGCACCTACTACTATCTCAACAGGTCGCTGCAATACCTTACGAGCAAGCGCTTCCATCTATGACGCTATTAGCCAGCTCTGAAAAAGTCCGTGAGGGGATAACTCACATTACGGGGAAAGGTGGCAGAGAACAAGACAGTCTGTCTATCAGGGCGGACGTTGTTGATGATCTTCATAACCTGAGGCTCGAATCCCATGTCGAACATGCGGTCCGCTTCATCTAGAACGATATATGTGACACGCTTTAAATTGGTGACTCGGCCCGAATTTGCTGCCAGCAGATCAATCATTCTACCGGGCGTGCATACGATGATTTCTGCTCCACGTTTAAGGTCGGCAATTTGATCTTTAATGGGTGAACCACCATAGGCACATACAGCCTGCCAAACGTTAGTTGATCCCAAAAGGGTTGAAAGATATGAGCGACCTACTCTAAGATTCAAAGCCTTCAAAAATGGCTTGCATTCCTTGAAGATCTGAACAGCAAGCTCTCTCGTGGGGGTCATAATTAAAGAGATGGGGCCTTCCTGTGATTCCAATGGGCGCTGGTCCTTGATGTGACGGAACATAGGCAAGAGGAATGCAATGGTCTTCCCAGATCCGGTTTTCGCGACGCCAATTACATTCCTGCCCGACATGATAGCCGGGATAGCCTGTGCCTGAATAGATGTTGGCTTCTCATAATTAAGTTGTCGGATAACACTCAAAGTCTGCGCCGGGAGTCCGCATTGACTCCATTTCTGGACCGGCTTGGGACAATCTTGACCACGGATGTTGATACCATCCAATTCCAGGCGGAGCTCGTCAACTTCGGCATCAGTCATGTCTGCAAGCTCGGCAGGCTCGACGTAAAAGCTCTTCCTGAACGAATCGTAGCTGACCTTTGAATGGTCAATTGTCGGGAGTTCCTTTCTCTTTTTTAGCTTAGCGGCCATTGCCAATATATCGTCTGGATCAGCCTCTGTTGAAACAATGTTTAAGCCATCATCATCATCAAAAAGCGTTTCCTCTTTACTCTCGATTTGAGACTTGCCGATACCCTCTTCTTCTGTCTTGCTCAGCTTTTCACCAATCCCAACCATGAAAGCGTCAAGTGGGTCAGCCTCCTCATCCTCCTCCTCCTCCATCGCCCTCTGCTTGTCGAGCTCCATAGCCTCTTGTTGGACCCTCTCGGCCTCTTTGCGCTCGCTCCGTTGTGCTGCGGCTGCTCGGGCAGCAGCGGCGGTTTCTTCTTCGGTAGCATCCTGCATTTCGGTATCGTCGTCAATGTCTTCTTGGACACCATCCTGACCAGGCTGATTGGGAAGTGGTGAGGGCAAACGCTCAAGCTTCTTCCGGGAAGACTCTTCCTCACCAAAATCAAGATTTCTCTTTCCTCCTGCGGTCACAGACTTCTTTGTGCCTTCAAACCCAAACGCAGATACCAATCGATTCGTAGGCAATACAGAGCCATTCGTAGAGACTATCTATCGGATTAGCGGCATGCCCAGCACACAGATTAGGGACTCAACAGGCATACGTACCCAAAGACGGTTTGATGGGCGCTGATAGACTTTTGTCAGCTTTTGGACGGGCAGCAGCGGAGCTAGAAGTGGAGGCGGACGATGGAGGTACAATTCCCACAACAGACTTTGGAGTCTGCCCCACCGCGACCTCTGAGCCAACAATAGAGGGCACCGTTCCAGAAACAGGCTGCCTTTCCAACGACGATATCAGCGCAGCGGGAGAAGCCTTCTTTTTCGCCTCCTCCTCCTCGGCTCGTTTACGCTTCCACGCTTCCAGGCGCTCCTTACGCTGCCGTATCTTTTCCTCCTCGGTTATAGTAGTAGGCGGGGGAGTAGCCTGTCTCTCATTAGCTGCTGTAAACAAGTCACTCACTGAGTAACGCGTGGATAAGGAATTCTAGTTCTCACTTCCTTTGCTCGCGAATCCCCTCTGCGATCATCATCCCGGTCCCGTCGGCCATCCCGATCCCTTTCCCTATCTTTATCCGCACGTCTGGGCCTATCCCTAGATCTTGAGCGCCTTCGGTCTCTATCTCTATCCCTATCCCTATCCCTATCCCCGCCTCTGTCCCTGTCCCTGTCCCTATCTCTGTCCCTATCTCTGTCCCTGTCTCCTCCTCGTGACCTATCTCTCGCTCTATCTCTGTCCCTATCCCTATCGTCCCTCTCACGGCCCCTATCCCACGAATCGTAATAGTCATCACGCCTTCTTCCAGTGGATCTATCACCACGGCGGTCCCTATAATCTCTCCGCTAAAAGTAAGAGGTAAACATCAGGCATCAATAGGAGGAGGAGGACAAGAGAGCAGAACGTACGTCTCTGGGATCATATCTGTCATCACGGCGGCGCTTGGCGTGGGGCGACGGCGAACGGGAGCGAGAAGCGTAGCGGGTCATCTTCCTCTCGTTTTAGTGTTTGGTGGAGAGTAAGAAGCGGGGGATGTCAAGTGCAAAGATTGTTGTGACAAGTTCCAGGGAGAGGGCTTGGTCGGTTGGATTTTTCCGGGACTGACCCAGCCTTGGTGGTGTAGGCGGAAGCTGGGACCCTTGCTGCTTGCTGCCCAGCCACAGTTCCAGTGATTGATGCGATGCAACCGTGGTACCAATTGTTGATTTCGGGGCTGCCCCTCCGCCTCATCAGGAATTATGGGTAGGATTTGTCGTATGATATAAATAGGATTCCTTATCCGTCCACCCCGAAGCGAATAACCCATGATATCAAGTTGGGTCAAAGGGCCTCTTATCTGGTTATGATACATTCAATTCTTAGTGCGACTCAATAGCGCTTGAGTTACCCCAGAACTGACACTGGCTTTCTATGGCTGTTGGCGGCGGCAGCCATATGGGTTACCGGTGCGGTAACGACGAGAACTTGCAACTCATCTCCGAAACTCGCAAGCGATTCGGGCGGATAAAAGCAGGAGACGCTCAAGCTATAGATAACACAGTAGATTGTGGTTGGGGGAAACCGGTACGGCCTTCATGGAAATTGGCCCTGTGGTAACTGTTAAGTAGAAGATGGTGAGCCGCCTTGAACAAGTTACAGTATCATAATAATCATATTCGAGTGATACTTGATGAGAGTTTCCATATAAAGCACCAGTATCACACTGTGACATGAGGCAAGCCATTCAGGAGGTGCTGCGGGAGTGGTACTCGAGTAGTTATCTGGAGGGTGGGTAGCATTTCGAGGGAGAATTCCCAACTCCTTTGCTCCCTCAGGCACAATACCGGTATCATAATATGTATCATAGCAGGGCAAGGTAATTGTGCTTATAAACGCCCTAACAGGCTGAAGGTTTGGGCTAAGGTCTTTGTTAGAGAGGTATGAGGCGTGTTCCTGTAGGTTCGCCTGTCAACGAATTCGTCGGCTCACCAAAAAAAAGTCGCGTCAACCCTCGATTCTCCCACCGCCGATCCAACATCACTACCCTACCGCGACGCGGATATCACCTCCCCACGTACAACAAACTCCCACAAAGCCACACCTATCATATAAAATTTCAAGCTACAAACTTTGGTCGGGAGACTTGCAAATACCGCTGCGATGGCCACTACTGACCGCTTACCCTGGTTGTCGAGGTCCTCCACTGGCTATGATCTCTTCACTAAGACCCCGGAAAATCCGACGTCTTACCCTTCGCTAGTTGCTGTCGGAGATGAGGAGATGACTGTTGGCCCTATGAGGGTTATGGCTAATAGGGGGACAGAAATATTCGTTGCGAGGGGAAATGAAGTTCGGTGCGCTGATCTTCAGGATTTGAAAGCGCGCTATACGCCTAAGGCTGGCGCTCAGGATGGACATAGAGAATATAAAGTTTGTACCCGAATGTGATGAGTTTGGGTTGGAGAGCCTGCTAACTAAGGGTGGCAGATGCTAGATTTACCAGCGTTAGATTTCGAAATTCACCAGCTGGAAATCAGTCGGGATGGGCTTCTTTTGGCTATCGTTGGCGAGAGAGAGCTTGCAGTGTGCATGCTTCCGGCAGAGGGTCTAGCCAGAATGGATGGTTCAAAAATGAGAGTCCCTGCGTGAGCTCCCCGAGGACTGTGTTAACTTTTGGTGTTGACTAACTGATTCTAGTTTTAATATGGTGGGGTCGAATTATCATAACTCGGAAAAGGATTCCCGAATTGTTCGAGCGATATGGCATCCTCTTGGAGTCGAGGGTGCCTCGTTAGTGGTTTTGACTTCTGAGAGTATTGTTAGGTTTGTCCATTTCCTGCTCTACGGTTGTCCAAGTGCCGTGCTCATCAAAAGTGTAGAACCTACGATTTCACAATTGGTCAGGATTTTACCTTCGAGATACCTGATCAAACACTCGACCTTTATACATTGAGCGGGCGCGCACGCCATGCCGGCGGTTTCTTTGCAGATGAAGAAGAGATGGAAGCGGCTTCATGTTGTTTTGGCGGCGGTCATCAGGGATGGAGACCATTCACTCTATATATCCTCATGAGGGGCGGAGATATCTACGCACTTACACCTGTGGTCCCAAGCCGTTGGAAGGCTCCCCGCGAGTATCTCCAAAGCCTTTCGCTCGACATTAATTGGGGCCTTGAGAACCTTGAGGACGATGTTACAATGGAAGAAAAGTTGATCCTCCGTCAGCAGACAAAGTGGATTAACGATGTATTGAACCAAGAGGCCAATATGGGCGCGATATATACCGGATCTACCATATCCCCGCGGAAGAAGGCGTCGACATGTTTGGTTCGTCCTCGAGTTGTTGGCCCTACACCACAGTTACAAGGTCCTTTTTTGTTCCAACCGGCGCCTCAGGAACTTTCCAGTGACGAGTATGGCTGCGACATTTTCCATATTGAGTCCCACCCTGTTGGTGTTATTGGTGTCCTGTATTCGAATGGAAAAGTCGATATTTGCTTGGAGCCTGAATCACTGAAGGCCAAATGGGTTGACAAGAGGATTAGACACAAAGAAGTGGGAGATGAATCTAGTCAATTCACACAAGGTCTCCCCGTTATCTCGGGGTACGAGACTATAGACCTCGGCTTTTCACCAGGAAGCAGTTTTTCGAGGCTCAGCTGGCCGGTCTTCTCCCGCGACCCGCAGTCCAACCAGGTGTGGTATATCAACCACAATCTCGGCGTGGCGGCTATTTCGATGAAGGCATGGCTAGGCAAGCTAGCCACGGTCCTGGATGGTGAAGAAGATGACGGGTTTGTTGCTAGGTCTGTGGAGAAGAATCCACAATCCACGGTCTACAGACCAATCCAGAACACCAATAAGCCTCAATCCCTCGCAAGGCCCGTAATCGGGAGCGTAGCAGTCCACGAAGCATACCTCGGCTACCTCCTTATCGCTGCTACAAAGACCAACTCCCAAAGTGTCGAATTCGACGACATCCAAGACCGCACCTCTGAAGTCGACTCACCCACATCATCAACAGCCATCATCTACCCCCTTGCGCTGCCCAGTCAACCCCCCCCCTCCAAACCTCCAGCCCATCGCGGCCACCAACGCCGCCCGTCCCTGCTAACACCCCATTTCACATCCCCGCCAGAGCTAACAACCCCCAGCGCCCTCCATAGCCTCCTAAGGCCCACCAACCCACAGCACAAAAAACTCCTAGTGTCTCCTATCCACTTCACCACTGAGACAAACGACCTCCTCCGTGCCGCGCGTGATACGCTCAAGACGGAGTACGACCGCATAATGGAGATCGCGCAAGAAATGTACGACCGGGCGGCAACCCAGCGTATCGAATTCCGCAAGCAACTGGAAAGCATTCACAAGGCCAACGAAACCCTCACGCGCATACAGAATAAGGACGTGCGCGCCCGACTAGACCGTTTCCTGACGCGCCAGGAGGAACTGCAAGCGCGCGCGGATGAAGTTCTCAAAGTCCTCATCATCAAGAACGAGCTCGGTGTCAGCGACGCGGAGAAGAAATGGTTTCGCGAAGTCGCCAAGGTAGAAGAGAAAATTGGTGACGGCGCGGAAAAAGGGCAGCAGCAACAGGAGGCAGAGGAGGAAGAGGAGGAAGAGGAGGAGGAGGATTCGAATACGCTGGTTGGAAGAAGGGATATTGTCGCTCGCCTGGCGGGAGAGTTGTGTCCGCTCGTTGGCGAAGACGGAACGGATGGGAGGAGTGCCAGCCCTGAGGGCCGCAAGGGGATGAGGATGGTTGTTGGTAGGGGTGGGGACGTGCCAGAGGAGGTTAGAATGGGCAAATTACGGATTTTGAGAGAGTTGTTGGAAAGGGAGTAAGTCTTTCCGTTCTTCTGCATTTGGTGCTGTGGTGGAGTGGGTGGATAGTGATGGCTAATGAGTTGTATAGGGACGCCCTCATTAGAGCTGCCAAAAAGAAATTGGAGAACTTGGCTTTGGAGGCGGAGAGGGTTTAGTTTAGTTTAGTTTAGTTTACCGGTAATTTGGTTATGGTTAACGAATGGACTGGGTTAGATCTGGCCCTTTTTTACGTTCCCGCTCTTGGGAAAGCTTGATACTACCCTGGCCCCTTTAGCTATATATAACGCGGTGTAGAATTACATTTCCTTCCTTTCCCCTCCCTTTTCCTCTCCCTTTCCATAGCCTGGATCTCAAGATGCGAGGTGTCGCATTCTATTCCACCACGCATTATATTATGCTACATTATGTACTGTACGGCAATTTATGACTCTTTATATTCATCCATCTTGTGTCCATGGGGGGGGAGTTTTTTTTGTGCTATAAGGCGGGTACGATGCCGTATTGATTTATCGTAACCTGTGAAGTTATGAAGTCTTCCGATGTGGGGATTGTGCGCGTGGATGCGATATTTCCGTCCGGCGTGTGAGGCGGTTTACTGTATTAAATTGTGATTGCTCTCCGGCAGTCGATAGTGTGGGGAGGGTCTCATGATGTGGAGACCTTTTTTTTGGGCACTTTTTTTTTAGTTGAGATTTTTGTCTTTTACTTCTCTCTCGCTCTCTTCCGGTTTGCTCGGGTGCTTTGTTGTTGGAGCGGAAGTGGGTAGTTTACCGTGGTTATGGAAAATGAGGGAAAGTGGTCGAAGGAAATGATTAGATTACACTTTTTGTATCCAGCGCAATACCTTCCTTCTCCGCCGCATACAAGGGTACTTTTCCACCACCGCCACCATTACGCACACACGAACGAGATTACCCAAACAAAACCTCTTCATAAACCCCCCTCCACCCCATGTCCTTAGCCGGGACATCCAACCTCCTCTTCTCGATCGCGCCCCCACTTCTAACGACGCCCCTTCCTCCGATTTTCGCTCGAAACCATCCCGCTTCCTTCTCCTCAACCAACGATACCGCCATACCTTTTCTCCCTGCTCGCGCGGTCCTCCCAACCCGATGCACGTACCCCCTCACGCTCGCTGGGACCTCATAATTTATGACGACGGCCACGTTCTCGATATCCAACCCTCTAGCGACTAGGTCCGAGCACACGAGTATGCTGGCTTCACCCTTTGTGAAGGCGCGGATGCAGCGGGCGCGTTGCTTCTGGGGTGTTTCGGAGGTTATGCATTTTGTGACCCAGCTGGCGGCGGGTGATGGAGCGGCGGGATGGGAGGAGAAGGTGGAGAGGAGGGTGGATAGACGGGTTGCTGTTGAGTTTGAGGAGGTGAAGATGATGGCTTGTGGGGTTGGCGGTGGAAGGGTTTGGAGGTAGGTTAGCAGGTGTAGGGGTTTCAGGCTCGCGTCCGGGATTGGCAAGAGGAGCTCCTGGAGTGTGGGGGGGAGGGTGAAGGTTTCGTCTAGAAGATCCTGCTCTTCCCTATTCGTTTTGGTATTGACATCTGATATGGGGAGAGGCTCGGATTCGACGGCGATCATGCTCGGTTTGCGTAGTTTTAGATCGGAAAGCTTCCCGGCGTCCCGGGTCATTGTTGCGCTCAAGATGACCTTGCGGACCCTACTTCCGGGGGTCTTCCGGCGAATGCCCAAGTCCTCGAGTATGCTGCTTAGCTTCTCTTCCTGCGCGCTGGCATCCACCCTCTCAATCTCGCCGATGAGCGTAGACACCCATTCCTGAAAACTCTGTGCGAGAAGTCTATCCGCCTCGTCGATGACCAACCACTTGAGAAATTTAAGAGTAAACCCTTTGGTAGTCTTGATATGCTCGACCAATCTTCCGGGCGTGCACACCAACACATCGACCTTACTCCCGCTGTCGCTATCCTCGCCAACTAATTGTGCTTGCTCGAGCGACAGCGCTTTTGAACCCACTGCCGTGCCAATTTTCAGCCCAGTGCCTGTGGACAACGAGCGTGCGACGGCATGTACCTGCGAGACGAGTTCCCTGGTCGGTACTACTATCACCGCGCGCAGGCGGGTGACTACACGGGTCGACAGTGCCTGCACTATCGGGAGGACGTAAGCTAACGTTTTCCCGGACCCTGTCGCGGCGGAAATACATATATCTCCTGCATCGGGGGATAGAAGCAGTGGGATAGTGGCGGATTGAACGGCAAATGCGCTTGTTATTGAGAGCGCTGAGAGTCGGGAGTGGAGCCTTTGCGATATACATGTTATTTCTGAGAATGGTTGAGTCGCAGAGGGGTCGACGGTGATTGGGTTGGCGAGCCATGCGGGGAGCGCAGATGATAGTGGTATCTGTGGTTTTGTAGCATTTGTAAGCGGGGGTTGAGGGATGGGTTCGAGGCCCGCCGGGGCTGGGAGTTGCTCCCTTGCTTCGTTATTGACTCTGGCTTCTATATCTTCAACGGTTGCGTCTGCGTCTGCGGGGGTGGTGGTGGTGGTCGAAGGGGAGGAGACTTTCTCTTTGACCTTCCGGAGTTTTTCGAGAATTGATAGGTGTTTTGGCGGCGGTGCCGGCTCTGAGGCTTCTATGGACACTGGATCGGCTTCGGACTTTCGTTTCTTTTTCTTTTCCCTTTTCTTTGGCTGAGGGGGTTCTCCGATCAATGGTGTAGACGTTTTAGTCTCCTTTCCCCCCGCGTTCTCAAACTGCGCTTTGGCTCTGGCGTCGCTTTCAACTGCTGCTGCTTCTTCTTCGACTTCCTCCTGGACTTCAACATTAGATTTCCTGCGATTCTTATGCTTCTTCATCTCTTTCTTCCTCTCCTTCTTTTCTTTCTTGAGTCTCTTTTCACTCCGCCCCTCCTCCTCCCTCTTCCCCTCTTCCCCACTCTCAACCTCTACCTTCTCTCTCTTCCGCTTTTTCTTTCCATTGTCCTTCAACTCACCCCTCCTCCGTTCAATTGCTTCCGAGAGGGAGTCCTCCATTTCTCAGGGCTGGATGTGTCGGGAGTGGAATCGTGGGGTAGCGTTGTAGGGGGCGGGAGTTATTTGACGAAAGGTTTTTTTTTCTGTGAATTAAAGTTTGGCGGCTCTGGTGCTTGTCCATTCTGAGACACTGCTGAAGTCTTGGCGTTTCCTGGTTCCTGGCGGTCGAAGGGAAGGTGGAGCCCACGCTTATGGCTTGGCACACAGTGAAGTATCATAGTATCATAACACAACCGCTTTCCCAACCCTTTGCTCCTCAGCGACAAAATGCCTTTCTCTGGTAATAGCAGATTTTACCACTCTGGAGAGTATGTAAAAATTCATTGTAATAAGTGTTCAAAATGTGAACGCCAGGGTCTGGAGAGTCGAGAGGCCTTGGAGTCTACTCGAATATTTGAGGTTACATCTAGCAGGGTCACAATATGTCGGACATAGATAGTTGGCCCCTAACTTATTGTAGGAGCTTCTCGTCTATGGCATAACTTAGGGGCTATCCTCATGCTGAGCCACATGTACTCGAGTATTGTTCCCTACCGTATTATACATCACCGCGCTGTGTGAGTGGTGTGTCGCGGAGCCTCGCTCGAAGACCGGCCAGTTGCCATGGAAACTCAAACAATAGAACCGTTGGGATGCCTCTTGTAGTATGATAAGGTCGAGTGTTTTCTTTTTTTTGTCCCTCAAGGGGTGCTTCTCAAGGGGCATTAAACAATTTAGCTCCCTTCTGGTGTGTTTCACGCCGCTTTTCTAGAGTAGGTAATTCTCGACTACCGTACATAGCGCACGGTTTTGTTTTATTTGAGTTTTTAGAATACGGTTGGGAACCGAGAGTGACGGGTGATACATCATGATTTTTATCTAAATACCCACACCAGAGTCACTGACCCAGCCAAGGCTGCTGAGCCGGTTACCCTCCTTTCCCGAACCTTTAAACAGTAACTTTCCCAACTTTTCAGAGTTAATTTTCACCCACCACCGACCCAGCATCAATTCGGACACTGAATGGTAACTTTAACAAAGCGAAAACGCCCGGTGGAAGATGTTTCTTTCGATCCGGAACAGCGACGAGAGTACCTCACTGGATTTCACAAACGTACCTTCCTCTTCCTCCTGTCCTCAGGGATGCGGGCTGATAACCACAGGAAAACTTGCTCGGGCTAAAAAGGCTAGAGAGGAAGCTGAGAAAGCTGCCAAAGCGGAGCGATTGGAGGGCCGGCGAAAGGTGTTTTCTCGCTGTAAATTTGGCGAGGATCTGGGCTAATTGTTAGCAGTTGCGAGAATCTCGCAGGCAAGAATTAAGGGCGCACGTCACCGCCGTTCAAGAGTTCTCTCGAAAAGCCGCGCTCGACGCTGGTGATATTGAAAGTAGTGGTGGTGAAGCCGAATGGAACGGTATAAACGATGACGAAAGCGGGGAGGGCAGCGATATTCAAGGTGTTGACGGGGAAGATGAATATGTCGACGAAGAAAAATACACCACGGTTACGGTTGAAGCAATGGATTTAGGGAAGGAGGAGGAGAGTGAGGATGAGGAGGCTCTTGCCGAGAGAATGCGTAAGCGAGGAGAGAGGGAGAAGGGGGAAGAGAGGTTGATGAAGAAGAAGGAAGCTAGGCAAAGGGCTGGACCAAAGGAGAAGAAAAAGAAATTTCGATACTTGACCAAGAGCGAGAGGCGGCAGGATCGAGCCAAGGTAAAGATGGGGAAAGCGAAGAGGAGAAAGGAGAGGGAGGGTGATAAGGAGGGGCAGAGGAAGGGAGGGAAATCGGGTAAAGTGAGGAGGAAGTGATATAGGCGGAGTTATGTATGATAGTATGATGTTAGGTACAAAAGTAGTAATAGTCCTTTTCAATAATATGGGAATCTCATATCATCATAGCTCTGGGGAGAGGGGCGCACACTGCTATCTTACCATACAAGTGTTATAGCATACACTACTTCCGGGGGTGGGATATAGGTGGTGACCAAGCCTGCATGTCTGGATTCCAGTGATAGATATTACCTGAGCTCTGGAGGCTATTATTGATATTAAACTTAGACTAGAGTTCCGCAGTGAAATAGTTGAAGGTATGATAATATTATAATGCTGGTGTACTTGAGTACTGGTGGGTTCTCTCTACTCGTATCTGTTTTGTCAACTATTAGCGTGTCTGGGCTAAATAAAGTCTTGGAAGGGAGGGGCTCGGAGGGAATGGGGCAAGTGAAGAAAAAATAAAAATAACTCTAGGAGTCACATGATATCTTGGAATACCAAAAGCTCTCACCCCTCATCCTTCTTTCCTTTAAATTTGATTCACCAGTCCGTCAGATTGACCCAAACATGGCACAAGATTCGATAGATGCTCGTCTCGCTCGTTGGGAGGAGCGTTTACGTTCTCTCACTACTCAATCTCTCGCTACTGACTACGTTCGTCCCGATCCGCCCCGTATTGTCGAGGCTGTCCATACAGCTGCTGTCCCCGAGCCCGCTAAGCTCGCTTTGCTGCAATTGGGAATTCTTGATGGATCGAATCCCGTTTCTCCCTTCACGGTGCTTCTGGCCGCCTTCTCGGTGTTAGCTTTTAGACTTACCGGGGATGAAGACATCTCGATAGGAACTACTGCGGAGAATAAGGAGCCATTCGTTCTCAGGACGCCATTGACTGGCCAAACAACTTTTATTGACCTCTTGAACCAAGTCAAAATGGTGAGATGAATGTTTGTAGCGCGTCATTTCAGCTCCATGCTGACCTTCATCCCAGCTCGAAACGGAGGGTGCTGCAGACTCGGTGCCGTTTTCGCAGCTTGTGAGCCATTTGCAATCCAAGTCGAAGGCTCAGGCTCCCCCGTGTCTATACCGTCTATCGCTTTACCATGTTCCGGATGCCCCCTCCAAGCAATTCCTATCATCCCACGAATTGACCACTGACTTATCTATTTACGTTGAACTCAATGCCCCCACCACTTCTCAGTCACTCCGTTATGTGCCCCAGATGCCAAACATTACCCTTAGCGCACATTACAACCAGCTGATATTTTCGAGCAAGCGCATATCGTTCATTGTTGATCAATTACTGCAGATAGTTCAATTCGGAGCAAAGAACCCTGAGATTTCCGTTGGAAATATCCCCTTACAAACTCCTGAACAAGCTGCCGTGCTACCGGACCCTAGGAAAGATTTGAATTGGGACGGCTTTCGAGGCGCAATTCACGACATATTCTCCGCCAATGCAAAGAAACACCCTGACCGGGAGTGCGTGGTTGAAACACCCGCTTTCTACCAAGAAAATGGAAAGAGTAGGATATTTACATACAAGCAGATTGATGAGGCATCAAATATTCTAGCACATCATTTCATAGCTAAGGGGGTGAAGAGGGGTGATGTGGTTATGGTGTACGCTCACAGGGGTGTGGATCTTGTCGTTGCGGTTATGGGTGTTTTGAAGGCAGGCGCCACATTTTCTGTTATCGATCCAGCATATCCTCCAGCAAGACAAAACATCTATCTTCAGGTGGCCCGGCCCAGAGCTTTAGTGGTTATTGCGAAGGCTGGAACATTGAGCTCTATTGTGCGTGAGTACATCACGAGCGAACTTTCTATTTATACGGAGGTTCCGGCTCTAGCGATCCGGGATGACGGCATCTTGGAAGGAGGTGAGATTGGTGGAGAGGACGTTCTGGTGGGCCAAATTGCCCTCAAGGCCCAGGGCACTGGAGTTGTTGTTGGTCCGGACTCTACACCAACCTTGAGTTTTACTTCTGGAAGTGAAGGTATTCCAAAAGGTGTTCGAGGGCGACACTTCAGTTTAACTTATTACTTTCCGTGGATGGCTGAGACCTTTGGGTTGTCTGAGAATGACAGGTTCACTATGCTGAGTGGGATTGCCCATGATCCTATTCAGCGCGATATCTTTACCCCACTTTTCCTGGGCGCAAAGTTGTTGGTGCCAACAGTTGATGATATCGGTACTCCTGGAAGGCTTGCCGAGTGGATGGATGAGAATGGCGCTACAATTACTCATCTGACACCTGCTATGGGGCAATTGCTCTCTGCACAGGCTACGAAAACTATCCGATCACTCCGCAACGCTTTCTTTGTTGGCGACATCTTGACTAAGAGAGATTGTCTGCGGCTCCAGTCTCTCGCTCGAAATGTTAAGGTAGTAAACATGTATGGCACCACCGAGACACAACGTGCTGTCTCTTACTTTGAAGTTCCGTCCCTCAATGAGAACGCTACATTTTCTCAAACCCAAAAGGACGTTATTGCCGCCGGAAAGGGAATGCTGGACGTACAACTTCTGGTCGTCAACCGTCATAACCGGGAGCAGATATGTGGGGTAGGCGAGATTGGCGAAATCTACGTCAGAGCTGGAGGTTTAGCCGAAGGGTATCTACGCATTCCGGAGATGACTGCTATGAAGTTTATCAAGAATTGGTATGTTCCGGAAGGCCATTGGTCTTCCCAGGAAGATACAGGAGACGAGCCTTGGAGGGAATTCTACATGGGGCCTCGAGACCGCCTATACCGAACCGGAGATCTGGGTAGATATACTCCGGATGGAGAGGTCGAATGTAGCGGCCGTGCGGATGACCAAGTCAAGATCCGTGGTTTCCGTATCGAGTTGGGTGAAATTGACACTAGTCTTTCTCAGCACCCCTTTGTCCGCGAAAATGTTACATTGGTCCGTAGAGATAAGGATGAGGAGCCAACATTGGTTTCTTACATTGTCCCACTACATACAGACGAAATTGACGGACTTCTTAGCGCAGATGAGGCTGGCGAAGACGTTAAAGGGGATGAGATTGTTCGAGGATTGAGAAGGTATCGCAGACTCATTGCGGAAATTAAGGCATATCTTAAAGGGAAACTACCATCTTATGCTGTACCAACGGTGGTTGTGCCCCTGACTAGACTGCCTTTAAACCCCAATGGAAAGATTGACAAACCTGCCCTTCCATTCCCTGATACAGCTCAACTTGCTGCCGCTTTCCGTCGGACCAGGAGAGGTACAAATGCTTCTGCGGATCTTCAAGAAGCGGAGGATCACAGTCTCACTCCCGTACAGAAAGACCTTCGTGATATCTGGCAAGGCCTTTTGGCACACGCTACAACACCAATTGGTTTGGATGAAAATTTCTTTGATATTGGCGGTCATTCAATTCTAGCGACTAGGATGATCTTCGAGGTTCGTAAGAAATTTGTTACAGATGTGCCATTGGGATCGATTTTCAAATATCCTACTCTCGGAGCGTTAGCTTCGGAAATTGAGAGAGTGAAGGAAAGCGGAGAATTGAGTATTCAGGACATAGGCGGAACTAGTGACATAGACTCCGAGGCGAGCAAGATAACAAACTATTCGGCCGATGCAAAAGAGGTTGCTAGGACACTTCCAGAGTCTTTCCCCGCTGTGGGGAAGCCAGCATTGGGCGGAAATGTCTTCTTGACAGGAGCCACTGGTTTCCTGGGTGTTTACTTGCTAAGGGAGCTGCTTTCGAGGTCCAACCCAGCCATTGAAAAAGTATTTGTGCATGTCCGGGCGAAGAACGCAGATGCTGCAATGGAGAGGGTAGCTAAGAGTTGCGAGGCCTATGGTGTTTGGGACCCTTCATGGAGTAGTAGGATTGTAGCTGTTGTCGGCGAACTGGGTAGTGAACGTTTGGGGATTAGTGAGGCTGAATGGAGCACACTGGCTGGAGAGGTTGACGTTATCATTCATAATGGAGCACAGGCACTACCCCTTCTGTTTACTTATACGTTACGTTGCTAACGTACTCTATTAGGTCCATTGGGTGTACCCATACACAAAGCTCAAGCCGGCAAATGTCACCGGCACTGTAGACGCACTTCAGTTGTGCGCCACTGGCAAGCCAAAGTCATTTGCCTTTATTTCGTCAACTTCCGTCCTGGATTCCGATCATTATGTGAGACTCTCTGATTCTATCATGGAGACGGGTGGTACCGGCGTTCCCGAGTCGGATGATCTCGAGGGCTCAGCTCTTGGTCTTGCTACTGGGTACGGGCAGAGCAAGTGGGTCGGAGAGTATATTGTCCGTGAAGCTGGCCGCCGTGGCCTTGATGGCTGCGTCATTCGTCCGGGCTATATTGTCGGCGACTCTAAGTCCGGGAGTAATTTCTCTCCGAGATCCTTACTATACATACCAATGAAGAATGCTGACAAAATTAGTAACAAACACCGACGACTTCCTTATCCGCATGATCAAAGGCTGCGCGCAGCTTGGGCGAATGCCAGACATCTATAACACCGTGAATATGGTGCCGGTAGACCATGTCGCGCGAGTTGTTGTCGCCTGTGCATTCAATCCCCCGACCAGCCCCCTCCCCGTGGCACATGTGACCAGCCATCCGAGACTCCGCTTCAACGAGTTCCTGAGCACTCTCGCAACGTACGGATACGACGTCAGAAAAGTGGACTACATCCCCTGGCGTATCGCACTAGAAACACACGTTGTCGAGAAGTCCAAGGATAACGCATTGTATCTCCCTCCCCTCCCCTCCCCTCCCCTCCCCTTCCTCGTACGGGGGAAAGCTAATATGAGAAAGATATCCTCTATTGCACTTTGTCCTCGACAACCTCCCTTCAAGCACTAAGGCTCCGGAACTCGACGACTCGAACGCTGTCACCGCGCTTCTGTCAGACAAGGAGTGGACAGGGCAGGACAACTCCAGCGGCGCTGGGGTGAGCGTAGAGCAGATGGGTACTTATCTGGCGTACCTTATTGGCCTTGGGTTCTTGCCCTTGCCGAGTAAGAAGGGCAAATTGGAGTTGCCAGTTGTCGAGATTGGCGATAGACAACGGCGGGCTCTGGAAAGTGTTGGGGGCCGCGGGGCTCTTGTTTAATTCTCTTTTTGTTTATTAATCATCGAGTGGGGGATTGAATGATTTGGCATGAAGGTGCAATAAAAGCTTGATCTGTTGCTCCATCTGGTTGTTGAGCCGCGTGCTATGTACGGTAGGATGGGAGTTCCGGGGGCCATAATCCAGTGCTTCATCCACCCTCTACTCACAAGGGTCACGGAATATCACTCGCCCGGTAGTTCACAGTCACCTGATTAGAGGGTGATTGGTCTCATACAAATGTGCGAAAAGTTCACTAAGATATAAGAAGTTCACTAGCCATGCTCCATAGAGAAATGCAAATAGAAAATTACCCAAGAAACCCAGTGACACATAACTTGCCTCCGTGATACCGCTATCAACTCACCAAAGCTTACCAAACTTAGCTCTAATCGGAAAGGATAGATACTCGAAAGAAAAGAAGAAGAAAAATGCACGAAAACCGTCACAGTCTGGAATGCGGTTGTTTCCCCTAAAATATGCCGAAAATAGACAAGCGGGGGGGGGAAGCGAGAGATTGGGAATGGTGATTAAGATTGAGTCCGTACCTCCATAAGAGCAAATCGTAATAGTATGAAAAAGGATATTTACTTTACCGGTACGAAGACAATTTCTCCCTGAATATTGTGGGTGATGGAACGGGAGTGGGAAAGTGCGCTATGGTAGAGGCCAATTCGTATGGAGGAATAGTCTTATTGACAAGTTGTCTTTTAAAGTTAGTCTAATAATAGTACTTATCCATTCCAAACGTACAGAGAAATCATTGAACTATTTAGGAAAGCAGTCCATAATAACAACAAATCCATCTGCTTGTTCAAGTTAACAATCAGAAAATAGTCAAAGCGGCCTCCGCTGAATGCGGAGGATGTGAGATAACTCAGAAGCCTCCGAAAATACAGCTATCACTTCAGGGATATATAAACTCCTCCTCCCTGCCTCCCCTCAGACATCTCTTCCATTTCCCTCACGACCACCGAACCCATAACGCTTACTGCTATCACAAGCAGTCATCACTACCCAAATGGCTCCAGCAGCTCGTCCCGACCCCGGCGTCACCCCTTGCTTTAAAGGCAGCCGTCTGCTCTCGGCCATCTCCTCTCTTTTCAAACCCAAGCCCTCCCTACGCCCTTCTTTCCGAACCCCCAAAAAAGAAGAGAGAGAGAGTATCAATCTAATGGACACGCCGGTCCCACCGATTTATCCCACCCCACTCACACCATCACGGCTTCCAATACCTACTGGATTTGAGCTGAAACCCGCGGGGCCTGAAAAAGAGCCCTGGATGGACATTCCAAGCCTACAGGGCACCGATGACTTCGACGAATTGATGTCGAACCATTGGGACCATAAGCACAAGCGCTCTAGTAACTTCTCCCCTTCTATGACGGGCATGTCCATGATGCTAACTTATTAAACAGTCGAAGATCAGGAACCCCGCATGATGGCTCTCGATCGGGCTGATATGGGCGTCCTAGTGCAGCGGCAGCTGGTGGGACGGCACCGCCTGACATACTCCACTGAGCTCTCGCTCTTCCTTTTCATATTTCTCGTCATAGTGTCCATGGGGGCTGCTATCATCTGGGCCTTGGTCAAAATGGAGAGGAAGATACGCGGCCACATAGACCGCCATGTGGAAGAACTTAAAGAAGATGAAGAGTAGATGATGATGATGAGTGTAGTAGGGCACGGGCAACCACCCTAGTTGTATTGTGGAGAGCGTAGGATGGCCTTGAGGGTAAACCGATAGTTGCGCACAAATGTTTGTTAGTCCTATTTAGTTAGCAGCAGCGCGCATCTGAGAATGAACAAGTTTTCTCTCGCCACCAAGTCCACCCGTCCAACAGTAGATAGTAGGCTAGAAGACACCTGTCCTAGACGTGTAGGTAGCTACCCTATCTCCTCCGTCTAATTCCTCTCACTACCGTCAAGCGATCTCTGGCGGCTACCTTTCCAGACTATCGTACTCCGGTGCCGGTTCTGCGGTATGCTAGCGGGGGAGATCCCAAATCATTGAACTCCAACCCTAACCCCAACTCATCGGATATCCTTCACCGGTGAACGGTCTGATGGTATGAACAGGATGGCGAGGGCGGTGATTTTGTGGTGTGAGGTAGTGAGGTAGTGAGGTTAGATTCTGTAAATGTATGAGCGTGATTTGGTCTGCTCTAGTAAGAGTGCGGGTGGGGTATTATAATAGGTGTAGCTCCGATACAGAGTAGAAATATTGCGAAAGCTCAAAACCTGACTATATAGTCTATAAGTTCTTGACTCATAAGTAGCTCTAGATTTTCACTGGTTTCTTTAACTGCTGGTGTGATACTGCGTCAGAAGAGTATGTATCGCAGGCAACGGAAGCGCAAGGGGGTGGTTTTGATTGGAGAAATGTATGTGGTGCGATTTTGGAACGGATAAGGGATCGGGTGGTGCTAGAAGAAGAGCTACTGGAATGGCATCTCCAATGCCGATGTCGCATTTGCGCTTGCCTTCAGAGTGATGGTGGTGGTGGTGGTGGTGGCGCGATTGTGTAGGCGTGGCGATGGAAGGATATCCTGGTGTCTATTCTCGATGGAGGTTGCTAGCTAAGGGTCACCTTCGGTAGTGAAGGCTTCTACATGTATAACTCTATGCATCAGTTCATGTCCTAGAACGCTCACTCGTCCACACTTTGGTGTTCCTCTATCATATGTGCGCTTCCTGTTGCCTGCGCTCCTCTCTGCTCCCAGCACAACACTCTATAGCTATACAGTGCTACTGGGATTATTATACCATCACAACCCGTGTTTGGACAGCCACTCTACAGGAGAGTTTGTGAGACATACCTATCACGTGTTAGTCATGGAGGCTCTCGCGGAGGGGAAATGATTGGATGGGCATTGTTGCCACATCGCCCCCTCTTTTTTCAGCTCGGATTACAGAGTGCTCATAAACTCCCCCTAGTCCCCCTACAAATCGCTCTACCATTTCTACGTTCAACCAACATTTTGGATAAGGTATCATGGCCGGAACTTCATATTCAGTCCGCGTCGGCGACGGTAACGTCAACTCCGGCAACAACATCATAGGGGGTGTCACCAACTTCTATAGCTCCGATGAGGAGGCGCAAATCATGCGTTGGCTCTCTCCACTCGAGCCGAGTAACAGACACCAGGGCGTGCGCACCGATCGGTTCGACGGTGTAGGAGATTGGTTTTTGGGAACGGGCGAGTTTCGGGAGTGGAGGGATGGTGAGGGTGGAGCCGATGGGGCAGTGTTGTTTTGTTCCGGGAATCCGGGAGTCGGCAAGACATATCTGAGGTGAGAGGCGAGATTCTTTGAAAGAATTGAATACCACTGACAGCCAGAAATATTAGTTCGTTGGTGATCGACAGTCTGTGCGATCAGGGTGGGGAGGAAAATGTCGCGGTTGCAGCCTTCTACTGCGACTTCGTTTCGCAGCAAGAACAGACAATCGCGAACATCATGGGCGCAATTCTGAAGCAACTGGTGGGTAGAGCAGGGATCGCGGAGGGTCTACGAGAGGCGTTTCAGAAAGCGAAAAAGGAAGTTGGTGGTAGAGGACCGCGACTCCCGGATCTGATGGGGATGTTGAGGACTACTATTGCTTCACTACCCAAGGTTTTCATCTGCGTTGACGCCTTGGACGAATGTCTACCGAAATGCCTGCCAGAGCTTCTCGGGTCTCTGAGAGATATTGTTCGCGAGTCCCCTAGCACTAGAATATTCCTCACAGGGAGACCCCATGTTCGGGAAGATATTCAGAGATATTTCACCAAGGCGGTTGTGATACCAATCAGCCCTAACGCGGATGATGTTCGGAATTATCTAGAGATGAGGTTAGACAGAGATTCCGAGCCAGAGGCGATGAGCCGTGATTTACGGGCGGATATTGTGAGGGTTATCGTGGAAAAGATATCGGATATGTGCGTAGGGCCATCTCGCATTTCCACCCCATCAATGATGTATACTTACCAACGATTGTGGTTAGATTCCTCCTTGTTTCTCTAAAAATCGACGCTATTCTAGGAGAGGTGACAATTCGCGCGAGAAGAAAGAAACTCGAGGAGGTGGTACTTGGCAATGGATTGAGTGATGTCTACACGGCAACCCTGACGCGACTGAAAGCCCAGAAGGGAGATAAATCGGCACTCGGGCTGAAGGTCCTGATGTGGGTGTTGTATTCGGAACGGCCGTTACGAGCCCAAGAGCTCTGTCATGCCTTGGGGGTGGAGATAGGATCCACTGACCTGGATCCCGAAAACGTTCCTGCATTACGGACACTCGTATCATCTTGTCTGGGTCTTGTCACGGTCGAGGTGTCTTCGTCTACGGTCCGACTGGTACACTTCACTCTTCAGGAGCATCTCTCGCACGATTCAACCCTGTTCCATAGTCCTCACTCAGCAATTGCCGAGGTTTGCTTGACATACCTCAATTTTGGATGTATCAGAGATCTTTCGCCAATTCATCACTCGGCACCCGCAGAAACCCCTCTTCTAGAATATGCTTCTGTTTACTGGGGAAGGCACATGAGAAAGGAGATAGCAGAAGGTGTCAAAATGCTTTCACTGAGGCTTCTCGATAGATTTGATGAGCATATATCTGCTCAACTACGATTATTGCAGTATAATCGAGATAGAGACGTTAGCCCATACTTTGATAAGACGAGAGGGCCTACGGGATTTACAGGACTCCACGGAGCAGCATTTGACGGGATTGCGGAGATAGTGCCTGCTGTATTGGAGATGAAGGAATGGGATGTCAATGCATACGATTGCATGGGGATGACGGCTCTCACGTGGGCAGCTGCAAGAGGGCACTCGGAGGTGGTAAAGATGTTTCTGGGACGAGAGGACGTCAATCCCAACCAGGCAGACACCAAATATGGCCGGACACCACTCTCGTGGGCAGCTGGTGGCGGGCATGAGGGAATAGTAAATATACTTTTAGAACAAGAGGGCGTCAATCCCGACCAGGCAGACACCGAATATGGCCGGACACCACTCTCGAGGGCGGCTGGGGGCGGGCATTCGGGAATAGTCAAGATTCTTTTGGAACGAGAGGGCGTCAATCCCGACCAGGCAGACACCAAATATGGCTGGACACCACTCTCGTGGGCGGCTGGGGGTGGGCATGAGGGAATAGTAAAGATTCTGTTGGATCGAGAGGGCGTCAATCCCGACCAGGCAGACACCGAATATGGCCTGACACCACTCTCGTGGGCGGTTAAGAAAGGACATGAGGGAATAGTAAAGATGCTTTTGGAACGAGAGGGCGTCAATCCCGACCATGCAGACACCGAATATGGCCTGACACCACTCTCGTGGGCGGCTGGGGGCGGGCATGAGGGAATAGTAAAGATTCTTTTAGAACGAGAGGGCGTCAATCCCGACAAGGCAGACACCGAATA
>Ga0307513_10000243_pt1 | contig 79042 bp, 86 predicted proteins | sample 15_EM_MG_FD_202174 | JGI IMG/M metagenome (GOLD analysis project Ga0307513, IMG submission 202174) | Populus trichocarpa ectomycorrhiza microbial communities from riparian zone in the Pacific Northwest, United States - 15_EM | ecosystem: Host-associated > Plants > Roots > Unclassified | place...
AGGAGGAAACCCGGTGGGGGGGGGGGTTGTAGGGCTTGTTAGGGAGAAGGAGATTGAAGTCGCAGGACGTCAGGAAAGGGGTAGCATGCAGGGGGGTGCATGGGGTGTAACGGGATGGTAGGGTTGTCCGCAGGGCGCAGGGTTGCTGGCGGGGACAGCTTCTGGTTGCATCCGGTGCGTCCAGACGGACGCCTACCACGTCCGGACGATGCGGACGCGGGCGTCCACACCCAGAACTGGAGTTTACGTTATAAGCGCCCGCAACGTCTGGCGCATAGGGAGGGCAGGACGCAGCAGGGCGCAGGTTGATTTTTTTGCTGATGTACTCGTATATTTGCATATCAATATTAGCACAACTCTCTACTGTTTGGTGTACCAGATCCTGTTCATGATGTATAATTATATGATAAAACTTTCCAGACAACCTTATCTCCCAATCTCCTAAATCCCTGTCTTGCCACCCTTAGTTTCTGATTTTTACTGACACGCCCAAGTACTTATGGGCGGCACATAAGGTCTAGGATGGGTGGCATAGTTTGATGAATGATTACCATGTTCCCCATGTTCTATAAAGGACCAGAACACCTTTGGGGAGGCAGTTTCACAAGTGCAAAGAGGCACCTGACAGTGAGCATGAAGAATATGTGAGCTCAAGCACACAGTATTGTTTAGCGGAGATAATGTGTTCTGGCACATTAAAGGACTTTTGGGATAGTGAACTGAAATCATGCCATCTTAATCATTTCCATTACTGTTCAATACACCTAAAAGAAAAATATCACATTTGACTGAAGTACCTTCTCAATGTAGGGGAGGTGATTATAAATTCAATTATTGAAAGGTAAGGGTTTTTTCAGAAGAAGAAAATAAGTTAGAAGGTTAAGAGGAAAAATTGAGCAGGGGTGGGGGCAGGGATAGGAGCAGGGTAAAGTAGAATAAATAAGTAGAAAGATGGCTAGAGGGAAAGGAGTTATTCTCCTGCTTTCCTGATGGGGAAGGCTTCTTGTTGGTACTTGTACTTGGTTTCCTGAACAAAGTTTATCCTGTTTTTCATAGAGATTCTCTTCAGTTGCTTTGACTGTCTGGCTTTCTTGCATAATCTTTGATAACTCCGCTATTATAAGCTATATTAGAAGTTATAAATTATATTAGCAAGTAGTTACTATCTAGTGCAAGTAATTAGAAAGTGTTTTCTGAACTTCTTATACTATTCCAAGCACTAGCAATCACAATCAGTAAAACACCAATCTTCCCTTTTATGAGACAGATATTGTCTTGTATCTTGCCAAGGTCAGTTTGCAAATCTTCTCACTTAATACAGATCTTCTAAAAGAATTGTTAATGCTAATAAAATTTTAGTAGTAATTATATTACTTACCTCAGCTATCTGGATTAAGTTATTGTCCAACCTGAACCTCTTTTGCTGGGTCTTAGAGATGTTGAGTTAAAACTTTGACATGAGTAAACTTTCTCATCAGACTCGGAGTTAGTTCAGCCCAACACTTGAGATGTCCCTAGTCTCACAATTGTCAGTACCATTATCATTATTCTTTTTCTTGTCATGGGTGGTGGTATTTTTGTCCTATCACAAGTCTGTAGGAAGATGCCTACTGTATCTCCACAACACAGGCTGGTTTCTTGTACTTGCCCAGAAAAACAATACTTTGCTGAAATGCGACATTTTGTTATAGGATTATGTAGGGGGGAATGGAGGTGATAGTATTACTCTAGTGAGAATGGCTTACCTATTAAGAGTTAGGTATACAGCTATCAGATATTGACTGTAAATTGAAACTCAAGCTCTCTGTGTTATAAGCGTTCTAGAGGCATCCAGGTGATGACTCAGGATACTAGATAAGTGCATGTTTCCAAATATGTTTAGCTGATTGAAACAATAGTTAGAGAATAATACCCACTCATTTTCTAGTTGCATATGTATAAGACTGCATAATCGTTTGATAGCTGTATATCGGAACTGATCACTCCATACTCCATATTGCTATGAGTATATTAGCAAACAGGGTGCATATTCATATATAGTCTATGATAATGAAGAGATCGAAACCTGTCTAATGGTAGAGTGTGAACCCCTCAGGCAAAATAGTAGTTCAGAGAATCTCTGAGTTGAGCTGAATAATTTTTCAGAATCAAATAGTGTTCGTACTTTGCTCTCATGAACTGAATTGTTAAGAAGATACTTCTTAACTAGAGAAGCCAAAGTAGGATGAACATTAGTATAAATTGTAGGCTATTCAGCTGGTGGTTGATTAATCATCAAGCAATGGAGAAGAGACTTTAACAATATAACAAGTTAGCAATTTATTATAACAATTCAATTGTTGATCCAGGATACAACAGGCAATGAGAGCCTCCTCCTGTGTAAGTGAGTCTTGTTTTTCTGCATGTAGGGGATTGGATACTATCTCTTCAGATAGTACGGAACTGGCTTACATGTCTTGAAGGATACTATCTTGTCAGATAGTAAGAAGGGTGGATCGTCATACGTGATAGTACTATCACAATAGTTCTATGTCATTAACCCATATGCTGACACTATCATAATAGTCTTCAGATTTCGCTTGTAGGTTTTCGTAGAGGAGGAGCGTCCGTAAGGAGAGAAAGAGTAATCATATTGCCACTTCTAGTATAAGCAAGTACTTACTAAATAATTATGTAAAAGTTTTATCTCTCAGGCTCGAAGGCCTGCCTTTATATAGGCATCTTCATGACCCTAACCCTGGTGACTCCTCACCTCGCATTACATAACTTCTATGACTGATAAGTGAGTCATAGTATGAAATCTATCAGATAACTCCTATGAGTCACTGCGCAACATATCATTATCCAATCAAAACCTATAAAACAAGCGATGTACTCAAACGAGTCACATGCGTGAAACCCATGACTCATAATGTGAGTCATATGTGAAAGTCACTACATAATGTGAGTCATGTGCGAAAGTCATTACATAATACAACTCACAATCGTGAGTCATCACAACAATCAACCAATTATAATATACCAATAACTTGGAAGCGTGTAGTTATGTGAGATTCTATTTGTCAAATTACATTATAGCATAAAACTAACATACCTTATGACTAATAAATATTAGCCATGTGAAATCTGCCTTTCTTAGTCACAATTTGTGATAGTTATAGTGAACTCTTTTGATATTTAACTATGTTTTATCTCTTTACCTTTACCAAAGGATTATCTGCCAGTGCGATCCTTCGTGGCTATTAATCTATTGTCTCAAATATCCTCAGCCTGGTTATCTCAAAATCCTACTGTGTTAGCTACCCCATAACAGATAGAGTATTTAGAGTTGATAGAGTGTTTGTAGATAACAAAGTGGTCCTAGATAATAGGAGGATTGAGAGTAATAGTGGTGTTGAGGATAATAGTATTGTTGAGGGTACAGCATCCTTTTATACAGGACTATTTAAAATGTGTCTGGACATCTTTGTGCCAAGAGGTGTATTAATAAGTGTAGGGTACACAGAATCTTTTTAAACAGCCAAGTAAATTCTTATATTTAATAACAGACAGAGATTTCTCTAATCCCAAAACAGTGTCTATTGATAGCTGAATAGTTGCAGGTATTGGGAAAGACTTATATTATGCAAAATATATGAGAATGTAGGTTATAAACTATTCATATAGTAACAAATGAACCAATGAGTAAAAAACAAGAAATCCTTTCAAGAAGCTATTTTCATAGTTGCAAAAAGGTATCTGAACACAAAAAATAAGTGAGCACAAGTATATAGTACTAGCTAGCAGAGAGGATGTGTTATGATATATTAAAGGACTTTTGGGATAGTAGATCAAAGCTATACCATTTCGATCCTTTTCATTACTGTCTGATACTTCTATAGCAAGATATTACATTTCACTACTGTTAGATGATATCAGATCTCTAAGAACAAGTGAGATGGGTAAGACCAAGATACTTTATTGTAGACAGACACATGTCTAGGAAGGCTCAATATAAGCATGCGTAAAATAGTGATAAAGGTTTTTCTAGTGATAACTTATTATATTGATAAGGTCTCCTCTTCGTAGCATGATAATTTTAGTAGGGCTTGGGAGCCACTTCGATATTTATATCTCACATTGTAGAGCGCGCAGCCTACAAGTATCTACCATACTAACTAAGTACCTGCAAACCATTCCAAACATTTTCTCATAATATAAACACTCTTTGACCCAAAACATAATTGCCGCACTGTTGACTTCTGGACTGGAGAGCTCTTGATTTCTCTGGTGTGGTACCACATCCCAGTTTGAGTTCACAATCCTTCTTCCATCTAAAGGAACTGAAACCTGTCTGCATACTAGACACTATCCTCATCATCGGACGAACAAAGTGGTCAACTTCGTAATCGAACCTATTATAGTTGCAGATATCACTCTGTCTTCCTGCGTACAGCCTTTAGTTAGACTAGAACTCAAGATTGTACCAGTACCTTAATTCTCTTATAGTCCTTCCTTACTGAGTAGTCCTAACTGGTAATATACCATTGGTATGCATACAGTTACTGGCATACTCTCATTTCATTCTTGAGTAGCAACGATGAAAATGTCCCATTACTTTAGTAACATAGTGTCCTGTGCTATACCGTTATGTCTGTAACTTCATGCGACGTTGACTGATTTCGCTGAAATACTTGCATAAGCTTGCCAAAGGTCAGCTCTTATATCTCTTGAACACGGCATCCAGTCGGATAGATAGTCGCAACATATATGATGTTATGAGATAGATTCCAATGATAGTGTCCTTTGCTGTTGGGATGCAACTACGATGCCATCTGGTGTTGTCACACCGTCCCAATACTAGGGCCAGAGGGTGGTGTTAGCTTTACAAGGTAAAGCTAGGGTAACCTCAGGGCATACAAAACTGGGTGGAAAGACTATGCTTTTCCTATATGCCTAACAACTCCCGTAGGTCAAAGTACAGAAAACAATTATTAAATTCAATTATTGACTGGGAAGTATTTTTTTGGAAGAATAAAATGGAGATAAGGGGTTAAGGGGGAAATAGTTAGGAGTGGGTATGGGGATAGAAGGAGCTGAATAAAGCAGGGGAAACATATATGAGAGTAGACTGGGGGATGAAAGTTATACCCTAGCTTTCCCAACCAGGAGAGCCCCTTTTCAGTCCTTGTTATATCTTTTCTGAATATTTTTTTCTGAGCCTTTCATAGAGGTTCTGTTCTCTTGTTTTGATTGTCTTGTTATCTTGCATGATTTTGAATAACTCCTTTGTCACAAGCTATACTAGAACCCATAACACATATTATTGAGTAGTTATCAGCTAGTGTAAATAATAGAAAGATATTTTCTAAATCACTGACACTACTTCCAGCACAGGCAATCATGGCTAGAACAGGTATCTGCCATTTTACAGGACCGATATTATCTTCAAGTTGTATTTTGCTACTAGTATAGTTAGCCCACAAATCTGTCCACTTCATACTAATTATCTAAAAATATAGTTAATACTAAGAACATTCTAGTACTAATTTAATTTCTTACCTTAGCCACCTGAACACAGCTATCTTCTGACCTGAATCTTCTTTTCAGAGTTTTAGCGGTGTAGATCCAAGTCTATAACATGGATATTAACAACCTTTCTCATAGGAGTTAGTTGAGCCCTATACTTGGGAGGTCCCTGGTCCCGCCATGATTACCACTACCATTATCTTGATTCTTTTTCTTATTGGTGATGGTGGTATTTTTGCTTTATCCCAAGCTGGTAGTAGGAGGCCCACTATATGTTTCCAATATACTGAGTAGGCTGAGCTCTTCCATGAATCAAATGAGAAAATGCTTTCCTGAAATATGTTATTTGTTGTGGTATTGTGTTGGAGGGGATGAGGGTAATAGAAGGCCTGAGGGTGATGGAGGGGTTGAGGGTATTGTGGAAGTTGAGAGTGATAGTGGTATTAAGGATACGGCATTTTTTTCTACTGTAGCAATCCTATTATTGAGCAGTAGTACAACAGGCAACAACAGTCTCCTTTTGTGTAAGCGGGTCTCGTGTTTCCGTGCCAAGGAGTAGAAAGTACTATCTCTTCAGATAGTACGGAACTGGCTTGCTTGTCTTTGAGTGATCCATCCAAGAATACTATCTCTTTAGATAGTAAGAAGGGTGGATTGTCGTGTCTTGCTAGAACTGTCACAATAGTTCTATGTTAGAGTAACTCATCGCCGAGACTATCACAATAGTCTCTGGGTTCTTTGAGCGTATGCTCTTGTAGTGGAGAAGTGTATATAGTATATAGAGAAAGAAAAAGTAATCGTATTGTAACTTAAGTATAGAAAAGTACTTAGATGGTTGCGTGAAGATCCTATTTCATAGTCAGAACCAAGCCCCTTGTATAGACATCTTCCCACAATCCTAATCCTGGTAACTCATCATCTCGCGTTATATAACTTCTATGACTTATATGTGAGTCATAGCATGAAATCTATCAGATGACTCATAAGAGTCACTGCTCAACATACTGTTAACCAATCAAAACATATAAACCCCGTCATGTGCTCAAGTGAGTCACATGTGTGAAACCCATGACTCACTTGTGAGTCATGTCCACGAGTCATTACATCATATGACATCACAATTGTGAGTCATGAAACTATTAACCAATCATAATATAACAATGACTGGTAAATGCCCAGTTATGTGAGAACCATGAGTCAAGTGACGTTATTGTATGAAAACCAACATACCTTATGACTAATAAGTATTAGTCATGTGAAATCTGCCTTGCTTAGTCACGATTTGTGACATCTACAAGGCAATTTAAAAGGTTTCAGGTCACCTTTGTGCCAAGATAGGCATTAGTAAGTTTAGAGCTTCCAGAGACTTTTCAAAATGTGAAGTAGTTACAGTCGCACTCCTCTGTCCCAGATTTCACTGTATCGGATTCTTGGCTCTCCTGGATAATTTTTGGTGTTTATTTACACTACATAGAAATGCATCTCATAGTCCCAGATATCGCATGTTTCCAGCCTGAAAGGAGATATGGAGATTTCTATCCCTTGCTCATCTAAAAAGTATATTTGCTGTCTCAGATATCTCCCTTCTACTAGACTAACTCTAGCCTTTGCCTCTCTACTCTTACCTTCATCTAAACCTACTATGGAATAGTTTCTAGTTCTCGCTACTCAGTCATCACTCAATTTTTGGTTTTTAAAAATTATTTTTCACCGATTAAACACCCGTACAAAAGAAAAGGCGGCACGAAATCACATCCTTATAATGGTATGGGACGCAAATCCCAATTCTCCATATGCCTCCGAGTGACACCTCGTGATATAATCTTCAATATTGGTAGGCTATTTTTCAGAGTATTCCCCCTCCCAGATAGGTTTCTTGTAGAACCAGACTCTCCGCAGTACGAAGAGCAACCCATATACCATATTTCCAGAGTTATACTCTACCAGCAAATCACGGCAACCGATGCCTTACACATCACATCTACCACCGGAGCCAAACCACAAATCACCCGGTAGCGGCGCACAGGCCTGTTTATTTAATAAGATTTCGTTTATCAAAGGGCCGCTACTACTTTACACGAGCCCCTTTGTCTAACTAATCAACCAGCTGCATTCAAGCCCTCTCACTCCCCCTCAACCTAACCGCCTGACCAAACTTCTGCAGTTTCGTGAGGAGCTGATCGCCCTGCTTGACGACGTCCTGATACTGCCGGTTCTTATCGTCGGGACGATTTGTCTCGATGACGCCATTGACACGGTCGATCGTGCAGTTCAGCTTTTTCGAGGGGATGAACTTGGAGAGATCTCGGTCCAGCCATTCCACTGATACCCCAAAGGCGCTCGCCATGCTTTCTAAGCCAACGACGCGATAGGACTCTAGGAGCTGGGCATAGGCTCTTCGTCTCATTTCGCGTACGTACCTGGTGTTTGTTAGCTTACCTCAGACCCGTTTTGGGGACACTGAACATACCAGGCTTTATGCTCGGCTAGAATGCGATCTCTGCTTAAGAAACGCTCTTCTACGTCCGCAAGCGCAACAAAGAAGCTCTTATATTCGCAGAGATATAGACTGTTAACCAAGCTTTCCAATGAAGAGTAACCCTCGGTATCCTCCGCCTCAGCGTCAATCATCTCAACATCTCCCGCAGAAACTGCACCTCCACTCCTAGAGCCCAAGATAGCAAGCACCTCCGCCGAATCAATAACCTTGGCCTTGAAATCAACACGATTAAGAGAGATTGTGCCAGCAAGAACAGCGTAGAGGACAAGGGTGGAGTAAGAACAGATTTCTGTCGATGTAAAGGTAGACAGCGAATCGAGGAGTAGTGGCGCAGCCTCGGCGTACTGGCGGCAGGAGAGGAGATGCAATCCTGTGTAGGACTTTAGACGATTGCGGCGATCCCAATCTCCCCCAGTATCAATGAGACTATCGCAATCAGCCACACCACTTTATTAGTGCCTATATCTACTAAACATACCGTCTAGCACGCTCAACACTCTTCTTGACCCCAGCCTTGTCATCGTAGAACATTTCCATGCGGATAATGGCAAGGACGATATCGATCTTAGCACCCAAAGTCGGAGTCTTAATGTAAAGTTCTTCATACGCAGCAAGAGCTCTCTCCTAGCCCCAATCGTCAGCTATCAACTCCGAGCAACCCCACTCCACAGATAACCCCACTCATGACTGAAGAGAAGGGCCAACCTTATCCACAACCCTCGCAAAAAATTCGGCCTTCTTCCCCATAGCCTCCACAACCTCCGACTCCCCCGCCTTCTCATCGCTCTCCTTAATCTCCGTATCGAGCACCTCCAATTCCTCATCATTGCTCTTCTTCAGCTCCTCATAGTACTTTTCGTCCCAAACGATCTTACTAGATAGAATTCCATCGGTAGGATGAGCAAGGTATCGGTAAAGAGGGGCCTGAGAGGTGTCCTTGATGGATGTGGTGAGGGCCTTGTTTGCAGCAGGGTGGTAGGTGGATAGCGAGGGGGTGCGGAGGGTGAATATGTGCTGGGAGAGAAGTAGGTTCGGATAGGAGGCGTACTGGGGGTCTGAACCCATTTTTGTGGCTCGAGGGGGGGAGTATCCGGATATCTATGATGAAGATGAGGAGTTTTCTTGATCGTGATGGGGACAGATGGATGGATAGATGAAACAAACCCCCGAGCGGCGAAATGTAAGGGTAATGGAAATAGAAGTGGGATAAAGTTACTACCTACGAGACAAGGAGTCTGGAGCTGCCCGTGCTGCTCTGGTAGTCTGCTGACGTAATTTTCAACCCCCGATGTACCAGCCACCCGCCACAACTCCCGATCAATCATCCACCCAACTTCAAAGGCGCTCGCGAAAAGAACGAATCTTACGTATAATACAATCACGATCAACCTCGACAAGCTCACCCTCCCTCTCTCTCCCTTCCTTTTTTTTCTTTCCTTTCCACAACCACAGACAACATCATGGGATACTACTATGGGACCGGAACGCTGACCACAGCGGTGCTTGTTATCGGAGCTTGTACGCCCTTTACTCCTCTCCAGTTCATCGGCTGCTGCCCCTTATTACTATCTGTCCATAGCTAACAATGAATGATTGAAACGGGTAGATATGCTCTTCAATGGAGATGGCGAATTTTTCAACGCGAGTTCCACTTATCCACCATCAGCGCCCCTCCTCCCCCCCACTCACCCTTCTTCTCCAGCGAGACTAACAGCTCATTAGATCGGCCGATTTTTAGAAGAAACATCACCATACACTTGGGCCTCACTGGGCGTAGCATTATGTATAGGCCTCAGTGTGGTCGGTGCAGCATGGTAGCAACTCCCTTCCCAACTACATCACTTCAAAGGCTAACATCCACAAACCAGGGGAATATTCGTAACCGGCTCAAGTATAATCGGCGGCGGTGTGCGCGCCCCAAGAATCCGCACAAAGAACCTAATCTCCATCATCTTCTGCGAAGTCGTAGCTATTTACGGCGTAATCATGAGTACCTCTTCTCCCCACTTCCCCTCCCCTCCCCTCCTCACTAACATACCCGCAGGCATCGTCTTCTCCGCAAAGCTAGGAAACGTCCCCTCAGAAGCTCTCTACGACCCGAAAAACTACTACACCGGCTACGCGATATTCTGGGGCGGCATAACGGTTGGCGTGTGTAACGCTGTGTGCGGCATCGCCGTGGGGATCACCGGATCGTCGGCCGCGCTAGCAGACGCGGCGGACCCCTCGCTCTTCGTCAAGATCCTCGTCATTGAGATTTTTGGCAGCGTGTTGGGGCTTTTTGGACTGATCATTGGGCTGTTAGTTGCGGGGAAGGCGGAGGATTTCAGTTAATTTGGTGGTTGTGGTTAATAGGTACGGGGAAGGAGAGAGGTGGAGGAGGAATATATACACGGAACAAATGCTAGGAGGAAAGGAAAGCAATAAAAGATTGGAATGCTAAATGGATTGTGGGAGGGCGGAAAACGGCATTTTCTGGCGCAGCAACAATGGTACGGGGTTTGCTGTATTATTATGTAATTGGTAAAGGCTTCGTACAATGATTATATCCAATTACAGATAGCTTACACTGTTTCATGTAGAATGCCGGTACTCTATCCAGCCGTATGCCTGGATTGGCGGCGGCTCCGTAGCCAGCACAAACAAAACTCATGAACATCCCACCCCAGAAACCCTACCCATAAAACTTGGGTTTTGTGAGCAGGAGAGTGCCATCCAAGTAGACTATAATACTATAACGCCAGAGTGCATAACCAAAACCGATTCCAACCCATAGTCAACCGACCGGTACAATCCAATGTCTACCAATCCTACTTATATCCCAGCCACTCGTGGACCCCTACAATGCTATCAATGATATAATACTCTCAGTTATACAATCACAATAACTCAACCGATATTCACCATCATACTGTAATCCTATTGTCACGTATATACTGGCATAAATCTATAGGTTGTAAAGAAGAGAATGAGAAAAACAAGAGACGAAAGCTGCCATGAAACGACCGAGAAAAGACAGGTAACACAAAAAAAGGTGCAAGAAAACCACACCGCCTTTGTTCCCGAATCACGCTTGTGCATTCCCCACCCCAGTCGTCTAGCATTTAGAATTAGCCGCCTGTCTAAGTAACCTGACCAAGACTTTATTCTAAACGTTATTAGAAAGGTAAAATATAAAATAAAAAGACTCCACAAGAAGAACGCCAAACACAAACAAAGCTAAACCGCGACTTCCTCCGCCACGAGGGAATCGGCAACCCGGGAGATGGCCCCAGAAATGTCGTCCACCAGATCATCGGCGTCTTCAATGCCGACGGACAATCTAATGAGATCGTCAAAGACTCCGGACTCCTCCCTAGCGGCAATGGGAATTCCAGCGTGGGTCATGCTTGCTGGAACTTCACAAAGAGACTCGACACCCCCGAGAGACTCAGCGAGAGTAAAAATTTTGGTTTCTTTGCAGAAGCGCTCGGCCGCTCGGAAGCCACCACGGATACGGAAGGATATCATACCACCACCCATTGCCTTTCTATGTTGCTTGATGGCGACTTTGCGTTGCGGGTGAGAGCTCAAGCCGGGGTAGTTGACAGAGATGACATGGGGGGAAGACTCCAAGAATTGAGCGATGGCCATAGCATTTTCATTGGCAGCCTTGGCTCTGAGATGGAGTGTCTTCAGGCCTCTATGAGCGAGCCAACAATCAAAGGGGCTTGGGACTGCCCCAATGGCATTCTGAAGAAAGGTCAATGTATCATTGAGTTCAGAGGAATTGTACGCGGCAACACCCATCAATACATCCTATAATAACCATTAGTATCAGCATGAAGTTTGTGCGAGTTCAAGAAGGAGCAACATACGCTATGTCCATTAATGTACTTTGTGACCGAGTGGATGACAATGTCTGCACCATGATCCAATGGGTTCTGAACATAAGGTGACAAAAAGGTATTATCAACAACCACCATAATGCCATGTTCATGAGCGACATCGGCAACAGACTGAATATCAACAAGCGAGAGTGTAGGATTAGAAGGAGTCTCAATCCAAATCAGCTTGGTATTCTCCTCGATCATAGCACGAGCGTCGACTTCAATTGCACCAGTAAAGGTAACACGGATGCCGTGGGCCGCAGCAACCTTGGTGAAATATCTATGGGTCCCACCATAGACATCAGAGATGGAAATGACATGAGAGCCATTTGCGAGGCTCTGTAAGATGGTGGCAGTGGTAGCAGAACCAGATGAAAATGCCAAAGCGTAACTGGCATTCTCTAGAGCGGCGACGGCATGTTCGAAGTGATCCCTATTGGGATTAGAACTACGAGAGTATTCGTAGAGACCAACTGGGCTTCCAACGCTGGTTTGAGCGAATGTAGTTGAAAGTGAGATCTGAAGAGTTTGTTAGCATCTCCAAATAAGTACCAAAAAGTAATTGCGGGGGGGGGTTACAGGAGCAATGACGGCACCAGTGACGGGATCATGGGGGGCGCCGGCTTGAACAGCACGGGTAGCAAAGCCACGGGTGTCTTTTTGGAAGCGAGGAGCATCCTCAATTGGGAGAGTAGCAATAGTCATGGTGAATGGATTTGACGAAAGTACCGAATGAATGATAAAGTGAAAATTAAAGGAAGAGGAAGGTCGGGAGGAAGGTTTTGCTTATCGTTGGTGACGGTGAGGGAGAGGAGGCTTTTAAAGGAGAAAATGACTTAAAATTTCTCGGAGGGGGAGGGTGTAAAAGGCGGGGCAGTAAGCAGATGCACCGGAACCCCAGACGTGGTAGACTTCCGTAGATTCCCCCAAAGGACTCTCAACGTTTAGTAGCAAGTATGCGGTCTTTATGCCCTTTTGTTGCCTTAGTGCCGTGCTTCTTCAGTTCCAACCCGACTTTCGCCAGAATACCGTATACAATACCGGTTCAAAGCCCGAGCAAACACGGAGAATGGGGAAGAATATGAATATATCCAATGGGTGCTAAGGGGAGGAGGAGGAGGAGGAGGAGGAGCGTTTTTAGACCACCAAATGAAGAGTGAGAAGAAGGGTAAACCGCAGGATGATCGCAAGAGAGAAAAGCTGGTGTGAGAACCCCTCTCTTCATCGACCAGTACCCCCCCTTTATACCCCTCCGCCCTCCACAGTTAATAATAATCGAGTTCCATTCTTCTCTGTGGAAGATGCCGCTCACGATGGAATAAATGGCGACATCGCAACCCAAAAGGGTAAAACACCTTACAAAGCCCATCTGTATGACAAATCTAGTGATGCAACAACCGAGCTTCGGCTCCATGTCCCTTAACAGCGTGCGAGTGAGTAATCAAAATACGAGTACAATACCGCACCCACTCTCTAAAATAAAAAAGTCCACCGCCGAGGTATACCGCTACAGGTAGCCTTAACGATAGGAAGGATTACGGTGGTAGCTATCGCTCACAAATCAAACATCCCCAGCACAGTATCCCAGAGGGTCGCGAGATTCTCGAGTTGCAAGAGTGGCGGCGCTCTTGGCCACTTGGCATGGATTTTCTCATGGTCAACCCTGCTTTTAAATTTTCTTTGATACTTTTCTTGTCTTCTTTTGGGCTAAGCCTTGATTTAAGTGGAGGCATGTACCCGTTTTTATGCTACGACTCTCGCAACTCGAGAATCTCGCAACCCTCTGGGATACTGTAACCATTGCCTCTGGTTGGGCTTTGGGGGCTGATGAGAGGTGCAGTTCTTAGCAGCGTGGTGCGACAGACTGGTTGTTCGTGCATGGGTAACGGTCAGGAGGGCAGACTGCTAACTCTGGTAAGGAATAAGGCTAGTATGGGCTCACGGATATGACACTCGTACAGACAATTTTCCAGATAAATTTGCTTATTGTAAATGATAGGAAGATGCATATCAAGTACCATAAGTGAGGAGTATGGTCCAGAAAATTCGGAGGCTAGGACGGACGCTATCATACTTTACGATCATCCGGGGAGATACCCCTACCAATAATTACCCCAACATTAACCAATACTCGAGTACCAAATGTATCCCCACCCCAAACCACCAGGCAGGTCCTCCACCAAAGTCGTAAAATAGCCCTCTCCTCGAACCGGTGTGATATATATATATATATACTCTTCTAGATGCGGTAGTGGTGCACCTGATCCTTCTCCTGGGTGTGAGCTCATTCATACTGACTGCGCTTTCCCCAAAATTCCTAATCCTTTCTGCTTCCTCCCGTTGTTCCCGTCCCCTTGGACAAGGGAGCTTGGACAGAGACAGTACTGCACGCGACTTATCCAATCAGATTGGACCGAACTGGCAACCCTTTTCTGTAGCGCTACTCAGTTTGGTAGTAGTGCGGGTACTAGCGTACCACCCCTGGCATCGCAGCCGTCCAATCAGGAGGGGGGGGGAGGGGAGGTGCAGGATAGAAAAAATGAAAAAAAATAAAAGGGTCTTCTCAGCGCTTGCACTTCCCACCCCAAGTATCCTATCACACATCCCAACAATAATGGTATGTATTATCATAATAATAACAACAATAATAATAATATACCGAGTGATTACATGTGAACGTTCTTCGGACGAACAAATATGATAATTATTGTCCATCGCCCAGCAAACCGAGGGCACCACTCCATATCTTCAACTTTCCCAACTAACCCCGCCTCCATCGATACCACTGGTAACCTTTCTTTTCTTTTCTACCTAGCTCCAAATAGTCATCTTACTACCGTAGATCACAGGCTTGAATTGGGCTGGAGTGGGCGAGGATAATTTCCCTTTTGTTGCTTCAATAGATTCAATGAATAATAATAATACACAAAAGAACTCTTCAAAATCAATCAAGGAAAAAAGAAGGCCTCACGTTAGTTAGCAAACACTAAATCCACAGCCAGAAAAAGACACTAGGAAAATATACCAAGGGAAAAAAACAGAAAAAGAAAAGTAAAAGACGAGACTCCAAAGCTATTTAAATACAACCCGGTCTCCTCCGGATAGGGATATAAAAGAGAGCGCTGAATGCTAGGTGTTGAAATAAATGGCATGAGACAAAATAAACGGCCGCCATCCCGACAGCGGTGCGGCAGCCTGAGCAGAGATAATTAGATAGAGACAGAAAAGAAGAGAAAAAGGCCGAACAATTTTGTTGATAAAGCGACCTCGACATCTTAAATACTACTCGAAAGGGTCTCGAAAGGGTCTCGAAAGCTGAGACCATCCCAGAGGAAGGAGTGTGAGTGACCCAGTCCAGGTAGGGCTTCCTGTGTTTTTCGTTGCGCCACAAAATGAAAGCGATACGCAAGTAAAGGGAAATAACGAGGCGAGAGAATGAGTGGTTGTGCACTTGGTACTATTGTGAAGCCACATTTAGATAGCTAGGTCCTCTGAGGATTCGTAGCAAATCTCCCATTTGAGAGACGAAGAGTAGTCCCGCACAGTAGGGTGATCTCGTACAAAGTATGCTACGGCTGCGCCACCGAGGGAAACGATGGCCATAGCAGCCCAAAGACTGTAGTTGGTGGTCTCAATCGACACATCATCGCTGAGTGAGAATGCAGCACCGGTTCCGGCGAGCGCAAGACTGCGGAACACACTTGCGCCTTGCATGACTCCCATAATACTACCGAGGCTGAAAGCATCAGGGCTGGCATTTGTCACAAGGTACGTCACGAGGGTCTGAGCGAACCCAGTGACCAACGTCTTGGTGAAAATTGAACTAGCCGACGATATCCACACTGCGACTTCGGAGCTTACTGCAATCTTAGATAGTAGTGGGGTTGCAATGTAGATGACTGGGTAGATCCAGCAGCAAAGCCGGTAAAGCTGGAGCAGGCCCAGACGTTGCACCGATTTGGCGAACCCTAAATATATCACGATACCGGCAGCGATGCCAGCGAACAGTACAACGAGCGATAAGAAGAAGCACGGTAGGCCAAGCCCCCCGTGTTCCGTAGAAGAATTACCAAGAAGGGGCAAGAGCTGATCAAATGACGCCGAGTGAAGCGAAAGGAACGAGTACGAACACAAGAGGACCATTAGAGACGGCGCACGCATAATCTCAGAGAATCTGATAGGCTCTGGTCTCTCATCCTTAAAGGCATTCCGGCGGCGCGGGGTTGCAGGGTATTCGGCCTGTCCAAGGAATGTGTCTTTTTCGGTGAAAAATTCGGCTGACCGAGGGAGCAGTTGTGTTTCCTCGTCAAAACCTTCCGATGACGAAGTTGGTAGCGTCTAGAAATTATTGTTAGTAAACACGTGATTATTGGTGGGAAATAAGCGCCACAAACCTCCTGAAGGAAAATCAAGTTGACTAGGAAGAAGATGAACATCAAGCTCGCGCAAGCTAGTTGGGAGCTCAAAATTGGAAAGGTCTTCCAAATCTTATTATCGGATGAGAATCGGTGGGCGAGAAGGGCTTGTAAGAGTGGTCCAATAACGCCTCCTGTAGCCACGAGCGGAAGCCGTGAAAAGTTGCGAGCTTTGGCACCCGACGTTTCGCTAACATCCCCAATCATGGTGGCAGTGGAAACTCGAATGGAAGAGCTCATGAGTCCAGCAAAGGCTCTAATCAAAGCACAGCTAACAAGCCCATTGCTGAACCCCATGACCACACAAGATATTGTCATCCCGAGCATTCCTGCAAGCGCAACGGGCCTCCTTCCATGCTTGTCTCCGAGCCGGCCCCAATAGAGACCTACCTCTCCTGTATCAGCATCTCCAGATCCCAATTCCACCCCATCCGGAACTAACTAACCAGCAATAGAACCAAGAGCAAACATGGTCTCCACTAAACCAGTCCAGTAAGCCGAGTTAACACTTCCACAAAGCTGGCTATCGCGCAGTAACATGTAGAGCTGGGGCTGCAGGCTCGAGGCAACGATACTACCAGAAATATCAGTCAACTGGCTTAATACTAGAATCTTGTGATCGAATCTTAATAGAAATGTGGAGAAAAACATACGCTTCCGCTAAATGCAAAGAATAAATCAAAGAAAGCTGTGTCCTCGAAACCTTTGAGCAAGCCTCGGCCTCCAACTTTAGCTCTCCTTCCTCGACTTCAAAGTTGTTCTTCTCCCCCAAGAACGATGGCTGAGATTCCTCCACATCCATGTCGGTAACATGGATACCAAGAGACTGACGTTCGCATAGTGATAAGAGTGACATCGCGTATATTTGTACTAGTTAGTGAGTGTGATTGCTGCGACCGGCGCAATACAGCGTTGGGCTTGTTTGTTAAGGAGTGTCTAAGGACCAAAAGTCCAATAATAAGGAATAAGGAGTGTGTGGAAGACGATTACGGGGGCCTCATTAAGATAGGCTACCCGTCCATACGAGTCAATGGGGAGGAGGGGGTATACTGAGGAGGGGTGAAAGAGAGAAACGGGGTACTCTGCAACGAAGCAGAAGGTGTGTTGATGTTGAAAAGAAGGGTGGGCGGATAAGCAAAACAGTTGGAAGAAATGGATAGAGCACCTGGCGAAGGGGGGGGTTCGTTCGTCGCCAAGCCGTGGAGGAGTAGACTGAACTCGAGAAGGAGTTGCTAGCAAAAATGGGAGGGGGGGAACACCGAGAAGGGGAAATAGCCAGGGAGGGGAGGGGCGCGTCTCAGGAAGAAGTTCCTCCATGACAAGACTTGGAGTTGTGACCGGCAGCCAATCAGCACCGGTGAAAGTGTGCCTAAAGAGGAAACTGCCCTGCCGATCTCCAACCTGAAGCTCGCAGCGCGACAAGGGCGCGAAGAAGGGCTCAGGGGGAAAGATGCAAGATGCATCCATTCTGCTGCGCCTTACTGGTATCCGTGCTCTACACTACCCTAGCCGGTATTAATTCTGCGCTAACAATTCTGAGCCAAGGGGCTTCTTCAATGGATAGGTTTGAGGCTACGGTAAACTCCTGCTCACCTCCGAAGGCATACCGGGTGAGATACCGGCATAGTGCACCGGTGTGGAGAAACAAAGCATTCCACCGCTCAAAGTGATATCACTCGGATTCACCCACTCCCCTCAAGCAAGGTTTCGATCCTTTATTGTTCTGTTGACTTATAATATTTAACCCCTAACCTCTACCTCACTAGCACCAGTATCACATTAATAGTATCATACGGTATTATACTTGCTTGTACCTCAGCCCCTACCCGCTCGAGGTTCGAGCGAGAGCCTCAACCCGTCCCCTTCGTATATCTCCAAGCACTTAAACCATAGCAGCGTCGTTGCTGACCTGTGTAGCGCGGAGAATGGGTGGCAAAACAATCTCAAAAGCCCCTAATATCATGGCTGATCCTCTTCAAAGAACTGTTGGCTGGGTCGCCGTGGCCTTCCCCGGTTCCTGTTGGGTTTTCGTGCTAGAGTCTCCGTCCTTTTGTACATACCAAAAGTACAGTATGTGAAATCCGGGAACCGGGGATGGATCAATCTGTTAGGATCCGTGGCAAGCTCATTCTGCCAAGACTACCGCATTATCAGCAACCTTTCACTTCTCCCCTTCAAATTATAAAGTTGAATTCCAATGGTAATAAACCTCGAGAAAATGAGTATCATACCCGTAAATGTGAATCATTCACTATCCCTTCTCCTACCCTTCTATCCTCCTCTCCCGCTATATCCATTACCCTCACTACATTCACTATGCTGACGATTCAATCCCCCTCTTTTACCGCATACTGCGCGCCAATCATCCAATCGGGAAAACGAGCGTTAATGTCATTGTATTGTATCGTTGCAAGATAGATGCATGCCCAACCAGCAACATCTTGCCGCGTGGAACATATGGAAGGAAGGAGGAATCACTAGCATGGCAAGATATCCTTTATGATAGCAGCGGTGGTGGCAGTGGTGATGACGATGATGACGATAAGGGTAGAAACGCAAGTCTTATCCCTCCCCCCATACTGTATTTGTTTCATCTGCACGCTACCGTGGTACGGATGGCGGTTTCGAAAGATATAAATGGTGGATGGGAACTATTCATCCTTCTAAAGAGTTACAATGACACTAAGGTAATATAGAACGACTAAAGTATAGAAAAGGAACGAAAAATTTGTGTCATGGATCACCCGCCCGCACCGTTCCTCCGTCAAAGGGAAGGGGAAGGGAGGAAGAAAATCCTTGAGGAGGAAGATTCGGGACACAAGGCTAACCAAAGGAATGAGGTATTGAGGTATTGAGAAAAAGAAATTATAGACTAAAACATTTTACGTGATTCGCGCAAATATTTATTCGACCGTGAAGATCAAGCGGTAAGGGGGTATCAAAAAGAGACTAAAGAGATGGGTAAGACGAGAGAAATGGACTCCAACCCACAAAAAAAACCACATTTGCAGCACCACCCACAAACCATGTTATCCAAAGCAAACTGTCCAACTATGTAACCCAATGAAATGAAATAAACTTTTCTAGAAGTGAATGCGAAAGAATGGAAGCAAGGAACTGTGTCTAGGGTCCTAAATTCACCTGATTCATGAACACGTTGGCACAACCTCCCCACCGATTTTAGAGGAAGGAAAAAAAACGCAAGCATGAAGTTAAAAAGAAATATTGAAAACCAAGAAACCGTGCGCCACCACCACCGCCACCCTGCTCAAGAGAAAGGAAATAGGAAGGATGAAAAGAAAAAAGTATACCAACCGAAGGTAAGTTCCATGGCCCCAATCAATGGGTCGATGAACCGAGGAATACAAAAAAGGAAAAAAGTAGTCCAGGCTGAATGCACAACAGGGAATTAAAGAAAAATGAAACAAAGAAAAGTCAAGTTGGAGAGAATAAGGTACGACAATTCCCAAATTAGGCGAAATCATCGAAGTCCCCGCATTTTTCGCCATAGTTTTTTGAGTCCGGTTTGAGAGCCTTTCCCGCTATGACCCCAGTCAAACTGCCCCGCATCTGAGTCGCTTGCTGGGGGGAGATCTTCAAGTGCGAGTGGATCACTCTTCCTCCATCCGTATAGCTCGTTCTCGTCGGCGCGTAGATCCTTCCGGGTTAAAGTCATGCGCAATGTCATTTCCCTATTCCCAGGAGAGGCGTGGGGGTAAGGGTCGAAGGCGCTGACGTTGCTGACCCTAGATGGCATTACAGTTGACGGGGGTTGGTCTTCAAGCTCTCGCATCTTCTGGTAATCCATGACGTCGCCAACAGCCATGGAGACATTGCCAAAGTCGTTAAATGGATTGTCTCCCTCCTTGGAGGGCAAGTTGTCAATCTCTGATTCCACCTTCCGAATCGTTGCGGTTCTTGGGCGAACCTTTGAGAACCCTTTCGATTCTGCTGTGGAAGGGAATCCAAATTCAACTGCTTCGTCAAATTTTTGAGGAGATGCCAAGTATACCCGAAGCTTCAATCTTGCTTCGGGATCTTGATAATAGGCGGCATCGGTGTCCATGGAATTAATGCTCTGAGAGAAGGATGGTTGGTGTCTGGCGACGTTCATACCACGAGATGTCGGACGACGACTTCCTAAGGATGGTCTGCCGATAGTAGGAACGGAAGAAGTTGATGAATGTGTTCTACAAGTCTTTCCGGAGAGGGATAGCGTCCTTTTGTGGAAGCTTCTCAAGGGAGTGGGATCCGTCTCAAACTTGTTTGAGTCAGAGCAATAAAACTCATCCAGTCGTAAATCCAACGCACCATCCTCGTCCAACCATCCAAAAGACTTTCGGATCTCTTCGACAGTATTCATTGCGTCCCTATCATATATTGAATTCCTGAAACCTGATCCTGATGACCTGCGACTATCAAGTGTGTCCAAGCTACGATTGGCGTGCCTTCCCATTCGATATATAGCCTCGTCTGCCGCATCAACGATAATGCTCTCGCACTTGGTCGCCAATAGAATGCGTTCCTCCCTTGAAAAGTGCTTCCTCCTGATCGTCTCTGGCAGCTCGAGATACCATTTTGCGTCAGCCTGGGATAATAGGAAGGCATTGGCTTCAGGATTTGGTTTGCAGAGTTTTGCTGGCCGGGGGGGTGTATGTGTGCTTCGAAAGCTGTCATACGACGGCCGGTTCTTGGTTCTTAACCTTGTAAACTTCCCACTGGCTGAGCTCATTGTCCTTCCGTGGTTGGATGATGGTGATGGTGACACGCCATTCTGGTGTTGGTGCTGTTGCGCGTATCGTAGTCTCTCTAGAGAAGAGAAGTACTAGAAGGAAAGAAAGAAAGAGGTAAGCGTTTAATTATCTTCAGTGGCAAGCTATTTCTTCCAGCTTTTCCAGCCTTTCAAGGCAATTGCGGTTGTGGGCCAATCCCATGAAACGGGGGGTAACAATAGGCCAAAGAAAGGGTGGGTGGTTGTGGGGAAAAAATAAAAAAGAAAACTCACTTTTCGCCTGACTGCTGGGGGAAGGTTGTCAAAATCAACTGCGTCCATTGTTGGGATATGTGACCGCATCTTCAGATTGGTGCTCGTGGTAGCAGAGACGCCTGCCGTGCAGCAGGATACACGTTTAATTGCCGGACGAAGAGACTCGGAGGAGTTTGAATGATATAACGAGCGGCGTTTTGTAGTGACGGAGTGAGTGACGGTAGAGCTGGCCCTGGGCATTTCATCAGATATAACAGAGGGCATTGAAGGCACTGTGCGAAGGGTGGATGGTGCAGACGAGGGGGGTGGATATCAGCCTTCCTTAGAGCCGAATAGTTGAAGGTGAGGGGGGTGGATGAATGGCGATCGCTGTGCGTCGTGGACGAGAATGGGCCAATCCAAGCTCGAGTTGCTGGCCGATTCCGTTCCTGCTTCTTGAGATGCTTTCCTCTTCTCCTCTTCTCTGGTTTCCCTCCGGACTGAGTTGAACCTTGCTTTCCAACCCGTCGTTACTTGCTGCTCACGGGTTCTAACTTTGGGGAGAATGAATGAATGGATGAGAAGGGAACAAAGGAAGAGAGGGGGGAAGGAATCCAAGGCACGAGCGTAGAGTTTGGGGGATAAGAGACGTGGGAATGGAAATGAATGAATGCAGCACGACTTTCACAGGTCAGCTCCAAGCCCAATCGAATGGCCATCAAAAAGTTGGTTCGCTGGATCTTGCCGAAGGTGTTCTCAGTCGAGAAAGTATGTGGTGGACATGCAAGCATGCATGCAGTTATGTGAATTATTTATTTATTTTTCTCTGGGGGGGGGGGGAAGGGGGGAAGGGGGGAAGGGGGTGTGGGAGCAACGCCTGGGTGGGTGGGTGGAGTGCAGTAAAAAGGAGGGTGAGGTGTAAGTGTGAGGGTGTGTCCTGGGCTTGCCGGGACCAGTAGCGCAGGCGGAGCTGTAGGTCTCGGGGAGTCGAATCTCTAAAGCCAAAGCGACCTCCCATTCGACTCCACACAATGCCACAACACCCCCTTCTGTTTGAGTGAGACACGCCAAAATGCCAATGTCCAAGGCCAATCGACAGAAGTTCCATTCCTGAAGCGCAATAGGGTACGAGTACGAAGGGTACTTCACTTTCGTGATCTGTCCGCTACGAAACGCAAAAAGCTCAGCATGACCGCACTGGTACTCGAGTACAGTATCCGTCCAGGAGCAGATACCGTACACCGGAAGAAGCGAAAACAGGCCAACCAGACGAGAAATATAAATTGGGGGCTTAAAAAAGGTTCCTGTATTTGCTTGGCAGGGAAAAGCACCTCTGCACACCCACCCTCACCTGCCCCGTGGGCTATGGTACTGAGCACTGGTCACTTATCTTTTACCATATCGTGCGGCCTTGTGCTTTACATGGGTTACTTGAGGTGACACCCTGAGAGGTATTTCCATTCTCAATTCTGATAGTGTCCGTCTCTTAGAAAAGTGTGAATGCTGGGGTAAGTCAATTTTACAGTCTTCCCTGTGGTGATGATAAGCAGACTATTTAGTCCAGCATGATGTGAATCTGCACAGCACATTATTTATGGAGGTTCTGCGTAATGGGAAGGGAGAGTGAAGGCGAATTTGCACCCATGTTGGCGCCCAATCTAACCAACCCTGGATACTTGATCGAGCACTGGACACTTTTTGGATGGGAAGGGATAGAAAGGGTGGAGTCAAGGAAGGTAAAGGACGGCGATTGCGGGTGCGAGGAATGGGCTTGCAGGGGTTTTCGGAGTCTGCTGGTTCGTGCGCGAGAGAAAGGGAGGGGGAAAAAGAAAAGAAAAACAAAAGAGAAAGAGAGACCTCTTCCCGCTCGTAATCTATCATATATTGTCAGTCATATGATACGGTACTGCACTCGAGCACCGTGTCCGGGTACAACAAGCAGGAAAGGTGAGCCCGCCTTGGATCCTTCGAGAGACCAAGTCCCAAGCGAAGGGGGAGCAAAAAGGAAACAATTCAAAAACCTCAAGGAAAATCATTCCCCGAATCCCGTACTGCACCAGCACTCGTACATCTTACCGGAATCCTCCGCTCAGGTTAAAATAGAAAGGCAAGTGTGGGAGGAGAGGAAGTTCGATATCATTAGAAACCATGAAGCAAATACCAGAGCAATTTGTAGTGTGTATTTGCGATGATGGACATCAGCAGCCCGCACCTATAGCCCACTCTTCTCATGCTAACATGCAAAAGATCTGAGACTGTCACCTCTCCCCTCCCCCCTTCACATCACGCCAATCCCTGGGAATTTGAGGTACAGAATATGTGCAGCAGCGTATGTGGTATGCAGAGGGCTCGAGTACTCGAGTAATGCGCGTAACACATACCGTATCGGTACTCTTGTGTGTTGCGGTATCATATGATGTCTCCTAGAGACTCGAGGGAAAAACCCCTGTGATCGTACTGTGCCTACCGATACAAGTTGTACTTGTACTCATACATGCATATAGCATACATACCACACATCCATGGTACTGTAGCCCCAACATGCTCGAGGAATTCAGGTATAATCTTTGTTCCACTCAATCCTCCTGCTTATTGATATGGATGATCTTTGCGAACATGACCGGATCACTCACTCACCCGACGGGTCCTTCGGGTTTTGACCTTCTGGGACAGAGGGGTGCGACCGTACCACACTGTACCATACCCACCCTATGCGGAGAGGATGGGCCTCAGAGTGATTTGCTTCCCCCGGGGCCGAAAAAATCTCGCGTTGCTACAGTAACTTATGCAAGAAGGGGAATAGCGAGACGACATGCAAGTACGGTACTCGAGTAGCTTATACTATTAACATGTTGCCCAGAGCAAACAAATCCTGTCCAGCTCCTGCTATGTCCAATGAGAAAACTGCCTGTGCTCATCTACTCCAACGGCTCATTCCAAGAATCGCATCCCCTCCCTACCCTTTCCAATCGTCTTCGACAAATAAACTGGATCCCGTATCAACCATCCACTGTTTCCACTCGCTTCCTGCAAATGGTAGGGTAGACTGACTTATCCAACGAACAAAAATCAAGAGTTGGTGTTAGTCCCGTCCCCCGCCAAGGCTCGGCAAGGGCAAATTGTTTAATGTGGCAGTCAGCCCTGTTGAAGCGAACAATTTCATAATCTCATTCGTTCTCCTCCTCCTCCAAGTGCTTTTTCATGTCTCTCCCTTTTCTTGCCGCTGGGGCCACTGAGTGAACATGTTTCCGGCGAGAATGATTGGAGGTGGGCATTAAAAACAACAACACTCGTTGCTGCAGCATGACCTCTCTACTTGTATGCGACGATATATCATCATCACTAGGCTTTTTATTCCTTCAAGCAAAACAGCTGATATGTACTGTACGAGCAGAGGCGGCAGGAAACTATCACGTTTGGGAAATAGCCAATTTTGGCACTTTGCCCATTTCAATTCTCAGCCCAATCGGGGGTTGATGTGGAGATTTGTCAGGCCTCGCTGCATCGAGCTTTGATAGGAATTGTTGGCCAAAGTAACAATACTCAAGCCAGTAGGAGTACCGGTACCCGTATCTGGAGATATGGCTTGTCTTTTTCTAACACCCCCCATCCCCCGCCCGGCTAATAATAATAACCACGAAGCGGGTACGACATTGGCGTTGTCTTGCCCCCACGTGAACACGTTGGGAGTTCGTGACGCGTTATTTGAAAGCAGATTGCGAATCGAAGAGGAAAGGTTTAGAACACCATCGATTTCAGGGGTGTATGCTTAAAACCGACACACCATCGGGTGACAAAAACTAGCGACCTGATATGCAAAGGCTCCTAATCAGGCACCCTTCAAAAATACCTAACTCCTGAGACAATCACAACATTCACCTTAATGATTCAGCTAAAAGCACAGAAAGCATTGCAAAACAAGAGAGGGGCTTGGAATTATTTATTATTCACTTGTTTAAACTGGTGAAGCTAGCGTCTTAGCGTGCGCAATGTCCAAGTTCGCATCGCATGCAATGGCACTAGTGCTCGGGCAGGCCGTTAAAAATCGGAAAACATAACCCTTGTCTCCATAGATATTGGTATGTGAGCGCCCGTATATAGGAGTACCTGTGCTATGCGCCCCAGAAACTGCGTGATGTCTTAAATGCTCAATTGTTGGAAAGGGACACAAAGTGGTAGACACAAATAAACATCGGCCCCCACAGGTACAATTGGTGGTGCAGTACTTGTAGCGGCACTTATACCCTGAGAAAATTTCTTATTACCAGGATCAGTATACTCGCACAGCCTGCGGAAGGAAGGAAAAATCGGAAAACAAGGGGTAGAAAGAAACACGGAAATCGATTGGCTCGAGCCTCCAAGCGCTCCAATCAGAATCCCAGAATCTCTCGTCACGTTTTCTCAGCCGATTCTTTTTTACCGCAGGCTACTATACTCGAGTACAATACTAACGAGGGACTCAGGCATACGGTGCTGGCAAAGGAGGAAACTGACGGGGTTCTATTGTGGGGAGATATCATCTCGGGCAGGGCTATTCCCAGTCTCAGGCATGTGCGTAGGAGTTGAAACGGTACGGCTATCATAGGGCATGGGGGGGGGGGGTCAATAAAGCTGGACGGTTTCCGCTCGCCTTCGTATTATACCGGGGTTAGGTTGAAAGCCTTTATACTTCTAGAAGGCCCACTTGCTCTATAATCTTTAAGGAATTCAAGGAATTGCTCGAGCACTCGTGCAGTATGAGCACAACTACGGTACTCGAGCAGGTAGTTACCTAGAAGTGGCTACAGGTAGTGTTAGCTGTACGATATGTTGAGATATGGCTAGTACAATACTATAAAAGACTAACACCGATAGAACACCCGGAAATATGCGGCCCATCACCGACTGCGGAGGGCCTTGCATCACTGTAGCGGTCGTGCAGGTATTGGCCGATCAAACACGCCGTATCACGATAAGTTGGGATATGCGAGGCATGCCTTGTCCGTGCAAGTAGCAAACGCAATTAGAACATCACTCTATTTGATCCCAAAGAGCCGCCCGCTTAGCTGCTGGTATATTCACAGGACCAAGAATCTACTGCACCTTCCAGCCTCCAGCCCTCAGCACTATCAGGTCCAAGGGAAGCGAAGCCTATATCGATCGCTGCGTGTTGTGAATAGCATCGAAAGAGCCCCATGCGAAGGGGGTAAGTGGTGGAAATGAAAGTAAAATTGATGCTGTGGAGTTCGCCCTGCCTGCTCCACAATTCATAAAGTATCCCCATGTCGTGGCGCCATGATAGATAAATTTGAGCGGCCCGCTCGAGTAGATTGGGGCGTCTTGGGGCGAAGTCATCCAGATACTTTATGAGTTGTCACGTAACTCGACAGTTCCCCGAAAGGTGTTTTCGCATAAGAGGCTTATAATGAAAAGCGTGAAATCTATCATTCCCATAGGGGGAGAAGATGGCATTTCTTGATAGCCCAGATGTGGCTTCTGTTTGAGAAAAGATGTAGTAATAGCAACTCGGGCCCCTGTAGAATATTTATATTGCCCTCTGGCATCATCATTGGAGTTCTAATTGAGAAAAGGAATGCGGGTAGCAAGGACAAGCCATACCATCGCTGAGCACCCAAATACACACCCCGTCCAAATACTCAGTCCCCATTGATTAATTGGCACCGGTAGGCTAGGTTGACCAATCAGCAGCGAACTGCATACCGGTATGGTATTTGGCTGGGTGTGTATTTGGGTGTTCCGCGATTGTACGAGATCAATCAGTCCATTTGCGGGAGGATACATAAACGCCAGAGGTAAGGCAGGACCCACCCAATTCAAGCCCAATACAACATAACACTTGGAAAACAGCCATCATCAAACAGCACCACAAACCCATCCCTTCTCTTCCCCAGTCGTTGTACGACGAACAATCCTTTTCCTTACTTTCCCCAGAAGAACATTGAGCGGCTGCAACAGTTACACGCCCCCTTCATTCTCTCCCCACCTCTCTCTCCTCTAGTACCCCAGCAACCCCCAAGCAGGGAACCCCTCCCAGACAATTCCCCGTTTCACGTCCTGCCGATTCGCGGTATTATTTTCCAAAATGCTCGCTACCGTAATTAACGAGCACAGCACGGGCCGCGCTTAACTCTATCTATTTATATATCCTTCACCTCGCGTCGGTCCGAAGAGGTTGTGGGCTGTGTGTTGCATGCGGCGTTTTGTGCGGCTTAAGTAATTGCTGTGTCCTCTCTTTTATGTTATGGTGCAAGCAGGGTGAATATTTGGGGGGAGTATACCACAGCATGCAGTGCGCGGTTTGTGGTAGATGTGGGTTGGGGAGGTCCTTGCAGGATATGGTAGGCAGGTAGGTACCGGTAGGTGGGTAGGCAGGTAGGCAAGGTAGGCAATGTAGGGTGAAAAGTAGGTACCAGCACAGGTGAGCTCGTGAAGATGGGCTTCAGGGGGGGGTCGAAATATGCTAGGGGGGGTGGCATACCGGTAGCGCTGCTGTAGGCATGATGGGAGTGTACCGTCTGCAAGCCCAAAGGGGGGCGGGAGGGATGGTTCGAGTGACGGGAAGTGAATGTGAATTTATGCATGGAGAAGGGGCTTGGCAGGGGAATTCCGAACTGTTGGTGGGATTAGATATCCGGGCCCTAGAGGCCGATGCAACCAGAAGCGCACCGAGAAAGAGCTTTTGACAATGAAAACCATCACCTCTCGGAAAGCCTTGGGAATTTGAGGAACAGGTCTTTCCTCCGTAATCAAGACACTCCAGACCAATTCTGTCGTCTTGGATTTTTGATAAATTCGCTTGGCCGTTTGGTATCTCATGCTTACCGGCGTTCCGGGGGTATCCGGACTATTAATCTCACCAGGAGTATTAACTTAGATACCGGTAGAGTTCTAGTGAGCGACAGTACTATACCGGTAGTTGCCTTACTCCCCAGGAATTGCGCAAGTATTTTTGTTAAAAAAAAACGCTCGAGGGATTGTTCGTGACGTAACCGTGTTTTGTGGTGGTCTTAATTGTATGCCCAATCCTGAGCATCCTCGTGGGATGATCACGACGTTTGAAACTATTGCGCGCTCTCAATATTTCGAGACCTACCAGTACCGATATAGAAGAGTGGGATTTTCTCCTCCGATTGGAAGGAAGCAGGCCAAAAGGCACAGCTGTGTCGGATTCAGCGCATTGGACCATAGAGGCTTCTTCTTCTCCCGTTGTTGGCTCCTCTTCGGACGAACCCTTGCCCAAGGCACCGCCAGCACAACTCGAAACGGCGGTGGGGGGGTCGCGAAACCTGGGCTCGCACCATATGAATCAAAGCCGTCCTACCTGAGAACGCCACCCCCGGAGAGAGAGGGAGGTTCCGATATGCAGGACATGAAAGTGCAGCTCCCTCCGGTCTCAGCCCTTCGAAACGGGGCTCAAGGTGTAGTTTCTGAAAAAAAGGGCTGGACTGGCTCATGCCGTCTTAGATAATACGGGTGCCGGTGCATTCACTTCGATCCTTCCTTCCTTCCGGGGAGACTTGGTTCTTCGCGAGTGCTTTGCTGTGAAGTGTACTTGGTGGTACATAGTACTGTGCGGTGCAAGATTGGGTATAATGTGGAGGATGAGTTCTCATTCGTTGTTTCGAGGGTTCGGAGCTGGGATATATTGTCGGCAGTTTTTTGCCTCGAGTCTTCTGCCCTGGAGTTTCCTTCTGGGTTTGTCGAGCGGTTTTTCTTATGTAAGCTGGGAAGGTGCGGAGGGCTTTTGTCCAGGAGCTTTTAACCTTCGACTAAGTCGTCACATGCCTTTTAGATGCGATAGGAAGTTAAGCTACCGGTACCGGTACTTGTGTATAAGTCAAGTGAGTATTATTATTTTGCCCAATCGTCCCTTTACAGGTATAGTGTTCCGGAGGTTGTACAAGTACTATATAAGTATGCATTTAGAAGGCCATATCCCTTGTTGAGGGTACAGTATGAGTATGGGACTTGGGAAGAGTCCCCTTTCACTTCATTACCGGTAGATGTTTTATCTATATACTGTGAAGAAAATTGCAAAGTTGCCCCCTGGTAGCCTGAACGCCCTGCTGTGAGCTGAGCAGTATATCAGCAATAACTTTGCCTTAGTTTTATTGTGTGCAGCAGAAGAAGACCGATACTGGGTAATATTGGCACTCATCCGAAGCTCTCTTTCACTTCAGCTTGCGCGCACAGCGATGGTCATGTGTGTTGAATACTCACATCCATTGCCATCAATACACGTCCGGTCATCCGATAGCCTATCTAATCGGACCTCTTTCTTCTGCCCTGACCCTGACCTCCTGGCAACAACTACAGTGATAGCCCTAGCAACCTGGGTGACGTAGCCGAAAATACAAAAGGAAGATTCCCGTATATTATCGGATTTCCACATTTCCAAGAGCTTGTGTTATTGGACGAGGGACCTCAAACCAGCAGCGAATAACTTCCAACTCCCTTGAGGTCTCGGCCAGCATACACTAGTTGGATGCACTACGGTACCGTACGCTATGCTGATGCTCTATCATAGAGCTTCTCGGATTGCCGTTTGCAAAAACCTTCACAACAGAGTGGAGCTTGGGAGAGAGAGAGAAATCATACATCTTGAATACTCTCAAACGGTTCTGAGACGCCAACCTACCTATTGGCTTTCTTAGCCAAATGGGGGGCTGGAGCGGTCTTGATAGTACAAAGGTTACCTAGGGGAGAGATCCTTATCTTCCTCTCTGACATGTTTCGAGATATCCCGGGATGCAATTTTTCTCTCTCAAGATTTTGGCAAATCGCAACATAAGTGCTAGGGTAGGAAACTGCGAACCGGAACAGGCAAGGATATGTTTGGTTTGTTAGCCCCGAATAACTGCTTCCATGACTTCTTATCGGACCTTGTAGGTCATTGGTACGAGTACTCCTGCTCCTGGTCGCTGGCTCTCCCCCTCGAGCTCGAGTGTGCTCGAGCAGGGGTTGCCGGTTCACCGGTATGCATGACCATAATCTATAGGATAGATAGTTATGCTATCGGTGCTCGGTTTTTGGCTCATCATATCATACCGACACGGCCGGAGACTGCCGATGTCGGTATTGCGCTTCGAGGGTTACAAAGTACGTGCTGCTGTGCGCTACCCCCGCAAGTGGGGGGGGGGTCACTATGGCAGTAACAGTGGTCTACTGGCACAGGACCGTACCGGCATTGGAATAGGTTTGATACGGCATTCAAGCATGTACAGCCTCCGGTCGAAAAGATCGGGAATTGTGGAAATTAAAAGTTAGAAACACGGTTGCTCGATTGGCTCGAGCACACCGAACCCTCCAATCAAGGCCCCAGAGGCCCGATCACCGTTTCCCGATTTTTTCTACCGGGGGCTGTACTGTACCGCGTCAGGAGTTGCTATAATAATACACCCATCTCCGGCCCGCCCTCCGCCCAGGTGCTGCTCGAGTAGAGACCGCGCCTACAAACCCCTATCATAGGGGGTTCTCCACCCATCTCTTTATCTATCGCCTCGTCGTGCAAATCCTACCTACGGCACCTCCCACATCCCTTTACCCAATAGCAATAACACCGCGGACCGAGCGCCCTTTCATTCTTTGATCGATTTGCATTGCCAGTTCGTATCAAGACGTGTATCGTGACGTGCAATTATGGTTTTGTGATATGGTGGGGTTTCAGTATTTACTCGAGTACATCACGGCCAATTGCGTTACTGCACCCTGGGTTGTGCCGGAGGGATGGGGTGAGGCGGGATCTCGGAAGGGAGGTGATCGGCGGTGATCGGCGGCGGTGGTGGTACCGTGCTCGACTACTCGAGTATTTGTGCTTGTGCGATACAGTATTGTTGTGTCTTGGTACGGGAGATTGAGTGCTGAGAATGGCGCCGGGTCGGTTCCGAATTTCTGCCACATATCAGCTCTAATTGGTGGGATATAAAATTCACTTCCTCTCGAGACATTCAGCCGTATGCAAACTTGGGAGAGATAGTAGGCCCGAGTGACATACTATGAATATCTAACAGACGGCACGCGACCACACATACACCTGACCAGAACCCGAGATGCACCCGGCACCTTATCGCGGAACGTCTCCTCGACAAACAAGCAAACTATTCCTAAAGCGGCCGGGGTGCTGCAAGGGATATCGGGAGGCTAGATAGACGGGGGCACTCTAGAGTACTAGTACTGTACGATACCGATGATACCCGTCAACAATCTCTTGAACTCGGGTTCACGTAACGCCCCACAATTACCCTACCCCCCCTACCCCCCCTCTCTACACTGCAATAGCAACCATACTGTAACATCCACCAAACACCCCAACTCAACCCTCCCCTCCAAAAACAAACAAGAATAAAAAAACCAATGTCCCAAACCCACGGCCTAACATTAGAAGAGCTCCAAGAGCTCTCGAAAAGAGCTGCAGCTGCGAAGGACGTTTCCTACTGTACTTACCCCCCCCCGTTACACTCCCGCAACTAACAGTGGGAAAAGGCCCATACTCCAACTTCCGCGTCGGTTGCGCCCTCCTTTGCGAAGATGGGTCCTGGGTTATTGGCGCGAATGTCGAGAACGCGTCGTATCCTGTAGGGATATGTGCCGAGCGGACGGCCTTTGCTAAAGCTATTGTTTGTTTGCCTCTTCCTTCCTTACTCCACTCCTTTATGCGGGTGGCTAAGGGTGCATAGACGGAGGGGAAGAAGAAGTTCCGCGCAATTGGTGTGTCGACGGATATTTCACCGCCGGCATCGCCATGTGGTTTGTTCTCCCTCCCTCCGTTATTCGTAGCTGCTCTGGGGGAGTGTTGGTTGAGGCTAATGCGGTTTTGGCGGGTGGTCTACAAAGGAATGTGCCGGCAATTCATACGGGAGTTTTCGGATGGCAGTGTGCCGATTTTCATGTACGGAAAAGATGAAGGGGAGTGTGTTGTTAAGACTTTGGGAGAGGTATGTTGTGGGGTTTTTTATTTTCATTATTATCATTGTTATTATTGTTCTGCTTCTTACTTTATGGGGGGTTCGCTTCCCGAGACGTCGGGTGGGGGCAATGGTTGACTCGTGAGCATGATAGTTGCTGCCCATGTCATTTGGTCCTGGGGACCTTCCCCCGAATCGTAGCGCAAGGGAGTAGGCTAGGCTGCCATGCGCGATACCTTATCATACTCCAGCCGGGGCTAGGCTGAATGTTGCAATTCTATCGAAACTCGGTTTTTCGGAAAACTTGTGAATTATGACATCGTGGGTCTGTATAAAGTCATGCGTGTCTACGGGAGGGGCTGGGCTAGAGATGGTATATATGATAGCCATCACAGATATTTAGAGTTTTGGATTTTCGGTTTCAAATAGGTATTTGAAAGCATTGCCGACTTCTACCGACAGATCACTCGCCTGCAACGCCCTGCCTTTCTTCTCGTACGCTACCCGTGAACAATACCTTGTTACGGCAGCTGCTCCAAATGCCGATAACGAGATCAATTCCGAATCGGAAAGTGAGTTGTCGTGACTGGCGTATCCGAGTCGGTCAGTGGCCTCCTACATAAGCCAGTTTCAAGATGGCAGGGACAAAACTCACTTCCAAATCCTCCCCCGGTACGCCCTCGTCCAAGCCAGAAACGTCCCCAGGCTTCCAGTAAGGGTGTCGCCCTGCCCACCACTCCTCTTTAAACCGCCTTCAAGATCGCATATGAATGTCTGTTTTCCATTGGAAATGTAATCCTTTGGCCCCTTTTGTATGATAGTCACACCACCGAAGGCCCTAGCTAGTTTTGCACAAACCTCTGTCTCATCGCCTTGGGGGTCTACTTCCATGACTTTACACAGACGTGCGAATTCGGCCTTGTTTGGGGTCAAGATTGCCTTGACATAGTCTTTAATGATAGACGGTCGGTTTTGCACCAAGAATAGCCCGTCCTGTTATGATCATCATCACCATCAGTATGTCCCTGTCCATTCGGCTTTGTGGCGGGTGAGCCGGTGGATGCCATACCGCATCTACAACCATGGGCATATTCCTCGCTTTCGCTGCCTCAATTATTTTTGCAGCTGTATCTTGCATTAAGTTGTCGCGGCCAAGCCCGGGCCCTACGACAATTGAGTGTAGGCGTTCGAGCAAGTCGATTGTCTTTTGGGATATTTCTTCCGCGGATTGCATCCCATCCTGGGCATGGTGAGATTGACGCATGTAGGGATGGACCATTATGTTTGGGGAGTAGGTTTTTATGACCTGGTTTGTTAGAACCGCATGCTGTGGCTTGGGATCGAGGGGCGGGCACTTGAGCTGCCTGCGGTTCGCAGATAACGTGGGACATGTCGGCACCTTTGGTGTATGTTAGCTCTGGGAGTTGGAGAGGATGGAGGAGGAGAGATGGTATGATACCTAGTAGCGCGGAGGCATTTGCTGAGAAGAAAGGTGCGCCGGTGTAACTAGCAGTTGTTAGCTTCGAGGTTTGGAATGGAAGTTGGGGGTAGCAGACTCTTCGCAGCCCCCGATGACTGCTACACGACCTTGCTGTCCTGTAGATTATTAGGTTTGATTCAATCGAGTTGATCATAGTATATCTAGGAGGCCAAAAGGGTGCAAACCTTTGTGCATCTTGTCCAGCAGCGGAGGGATGAACATCTTCACTCTCTGCAGAAGCTCCCGAGAACCCGGTGTTGGGATTGGTGGCATCTCGAAGGGCTCCTCTTTATTTATTTATTTAGTTTGGGAATACAAGTTCAAGTGAAAGGGGTATCAGATGGAGGCACTTCTCCTGTCTTGGAGAGAACTGGTGAGGATTCAGGGCCCGAGTGCTCGTGCCTGATGTTTGGCCGTTAAAATATTTGTTGGAGTGCAGAGTATGGATGACGTAACTTACGGTAACTGGCGTGAGCGGGGTTTGAGGTTGTCCAATCGCTTTGCCGGATCATACTTGTCACTCGGATATGGATTTTGCAGGTGTGATTGCTGGCTGCCCGTTTTATCGCCAATGGAGGGAGGTGGTCGTCGGGCCGCCGCATAAATTTACACTGTCCTGCGGGATACGTGCACGGGCTCTGGGGCTTGATCGCATATGCTGTCATCGTGCTTTTACCCGCCGCAATATTCGGGTGATAACTCGATACTTAAAGGTGCCCGGTGGACAGTTGGCTTGTGCTTTTGTTTGTTGGCTCGGTGGTCGGGCGCAGGTTGGAGCTGTGTGAGACTAGTGCGGGTTGAGCCTGTCGGGATCGCTGGTCATGCTGGTGGACGCCGTCGGCGGTTTGTGGTATCATATTAATGCTGGGTCTTATGTCGCCGTTTTGGATGCCGATACGGTAAACATCAACGATGCTCGTGTATTCCTATCCGAGAGAAGCCTACCGGCAAATTAACTCGGCTACGGTATCTCCTTAGACTGTGCTATAATACTACTATGACTGTGCGGCACTCGAGTACTCGAGAACTTTTTACGGCGGACTTCCTGCGCAAGTTTTTCGATTTTCTCATAGAGGCCCTCTTCCATTGCTCTGTGTGCCCCTAGTTTGCCTGCCTCCCAATCTGACCCTTTGACAACTCTTGCATTAAGAGCCATGTCAGAATCTATAAAGCACTGTTAGCAAGCAGACACCAGCCAGTGTGAATAATCAAGAAGTATTTTCTGAACCACTTACGCTGCTCCCGGCGCCGGCAATTGCGGTTAGCAAAACACTAATTTGCCATTTGACGGCACTAATATTGTGCCTTATCGAGATATCTCAGGGACCTTGCTTCACAACGGGCACTAGGGCTTCCATAAAGTTACCGCTGGCGCCTGCAGCACGTTGAGGAATCGATTTAGTTCTTCAATAAACCCAAGAAAGCTATGGTACGAGTTCGAGGAATAACTTCTAAGATGGCACTGACACCTCTATGACCCCGCAAAGTGGGGGAGAGGCGTATAAGCACGGAGTTCCCTGATCCCCGCTCCCCCAGCAGATATCAGCCAGGATAAGCTACTCAACTGTCAAGTCAAAGCTTAGAGAATTGCTCCTTACCAGACGACCACTACTCCGGGTATGGAGGTTTGCCAGGTATGGCGGAGCATCAGGTGCGCACGGCGACTAGAAAGTACGCAGCAGAAATCATGGTGCAGATTGTAGCTCTAGTTAGTTCGATTCTGTTGAAAACTCCCCAGGACTAGGCTGCCCATTCCTGGGCTACCGGGCGTAGCTAGCGCTCCTCCATACCCAGCAGACCGCCATACCCGATAATGCGATACTACACCATCCTGCTAGACGCTCCCCAAGAAAGCACACCTCCACCACTGGATGTACTGCCAAGCTCTCGCTCCTCGCACACCTTACTGCCCTTCCTGTGCGCACAAGGACGAAGACGGTTGAAGCAGCTCTGGTTTCACTCGTCGTCGTGCTACGGCTAAGCCTACTCTTGGTGTGAGATTTCATGGTCAGTATCTGAAGGATTGGCCCTAATGCAGCCTCGAATGAATCGTTGGCACTGGCGAAGTGACAGATATGGCAAAAAAAAAGGCTCTGGGTGCTTCAACTGGGGATGAGACCAAGAAGTCTTAGGTCTGGATACGTCCTCGGAGACTTGTGAGCCTTGAGAGGTTATTAACGAATACTAAGGAAACCGCTATGAAAGGTTGGTGCGCTCCGGGCGCTCGCCCTAGAAGGTATTACTGGTAGCCTCTGCTACCCTCTGGCTTCTTAGAGCTTATTTTTCTTCACGCTGTATTAGTGTACGAGCCACGAGACATCTATCCTTAAGAGCGGTTCGTTTTCGCTTTGTGACCGATTGGGAGAAGTTTCGCTTTCCATATTCTCGAGTACCTGTGGTACTGGTATTGTCCTTTGTATTTTGATTCTCACGTAACGTCACTCGGCGATGGCTATTAAATTGGAGCAACTGCGGGGCTTTGGCGGGTACTGTAGGTCAGGTGCTGGTATGGGCTGCAGCTGAGGCAAGACAGTCAATTTCCTAAAAGGTGGCTCTCGAGAGCTCGGGAGTTTTGTGGTTAATCACAGCGCTCTGCTTGATGGGCCAGAAACAGGATTCCGTTCCTATAGAACTATATCTGGGATGGCACATGGGGTGCCCATAGGAGGGCGCGGTATCGCCCCGGTTCCCGAAGCAGTCATCTACTGCTTGGTATCGCATAGCACTTCCTTGCCTACCTTTCAAAAAAACTTTTTCGATCCGCTCTCTCTCTCTTATGTCGCTAATCTCGGGATCTTGAGACAAGAGTCCTTGAGAGGAGCTAGCTCTTTCCTGACACGCTATAGTATAGCCTAAGCTATTTGGCCATTTTTGATTTCGTTAACTGGTTTCCGCAATTTCGTTAACTTGCCAAACTAAACCTATCGCGGACTGATGTTGCTCTTCTCCTCGATCCCTCACTTGCGTTCTTATAGGACTACTTCGGATCACTCGGCTATCACAACACTCAACCGGCTCTAATAGCCATGTCCGCAATCGACCGTTGAATATTTCCCTCTTGCTTTCCTTGTCCTTTCCCCCTGTCTGCTCTCTGCCCTCCTCACCTGTCTCTCCAACCAAGAGGGGAAAACCTTCCACACTGAATCATAAGGATTCGTAACACTTTCCCCAGCGTCGCCATCATCTACTGTACCAAATACTCGAGTAGTCCACGATTACCTCCCTGCGTCCCTAGCGGTACCGCTACCGCCGCTCGCACCCTCGTAGCATCTACTGTACTCGAGTATCTTAGCTGTTTTTGACTAGCGAGCGGTCTTTTCTTTCCTTTTTCTTTTCATTATTGTAATACTGTGAGTGTGTCACGTTTTTTTCCTGCAGTGGTGGATGCGTTTTTGTATTCGTATCTACCAGTATATAGACATCAGACTGGTACATGGCCCACAGCAGCCTACCACTTCTTTTGTGTTCAACTTGGTATGTTTTGAGTCTTTGCACAGTCTCCCTACTATGCTAGCGGCCTACTAGTATTCTATGGGGCAATGTCTAAGTTTTGAAGTGGTTTGCAATAGAAGCGAGGTTGATGTGTATGAATAGAAGCCCGGATCTGAGACATGCATCAAGCTCCTCATCTATCGCCATGTGACTCTTGGTTGGCTTCCGCCAATCAAGATCCGTTTCAGGTACCGTATGCTTTGTACTCGAGTACGATGCAATGAACCTTTTTTCCGTCTTTTCCCTCGGTGAGCTGGGCTGAGAATATGGGTGGAGTTACTGGCAATCTGACTCTCTACTCTACTGTACTTGCTTTCTTGAGCACTTTGCTGTTTTTATTTTTACTTTTAATGAGAATTAATTATTTCTAGCCTGGAAAGAATAGCATATCGGTCTCGTCATTTGGGAAATTCTAAACAAACTTCTGTGCTTCCCGTTTGGTTGGACCCATTGGTTGGACGGGGCTTACCGCGCTTTGTATTGGCTGTGGTGACGAGGATTAGGAGCTTTATCCTTTCACCACAACCACCACCACCACCACCACTACCGTTGCGAGTAAAAGCTTCCGCCGCCTTTACCCTCAGCAAACATATAACCCGTACCACCCCAGCGGTATTGGTAATTGCTACAATCATATTCCTGTTCCCCATTGCCCAGTTCTTGTCTGCCTTAGATCCCGATAAAAATAATGCCTGCTCCCGAGAATGCCCCCCCTCCTCAGGACCCTTCCCTAGAGGGCTCTGACCGCGGTGGGCCGAGCCCCCGTGCCACTGGTGCCTCAGGCGTCGAATGGGACGATTCAGGTCGGCTGTTCGATTCCACTGGAGGCCTTCTCTCTTCGTCACCTGAAGATGACCACACGGACCAAGATTTTCTCGGGGACGAAGACGAGGAGAGGAAGTCTGCTTTCTACAATTACAAACAGGAAAAGACTTTGAAGCAAACGGACGCAAAAATGTTTTACCAACAGCAGCAGCAAGCGAATAGTGGTTGGAACTCCCCTGTAATGCGTGCTTCTACCGGGAACTGGACGGGCCCTAGTGGTGGTAGTGGTATTGGGAACCTGAGCAGAGCTGGAAGTGTTAGGTCTTTCACCTCCTCTCACCAACCGCCCCATCTCCACCATTCGCACCACCAGTACTTGGGACCAGCTGCCGGAGGCTCTACCTTAAGTATTACTGCATCAAGAAGCTTTGGTAACACTGCACCAGCACCAGTGGGAATGGCTTCACTCGGGAAACCTAAAGAGCACGAAGGTGTGCAAGCACCTGAGATGAGCCGCTTTGATCCTCATGGCGTCGTTGCCAGCGCCGCCAGGCAGAGGGGAGACTTTATTAATCCACAGGGAGAAATGCTCCCCGAGCCACAGGGAGGGTACCTGGGTGGTGAGCATGGATTCTTTCCTAGCACTGCATCTCAACCCTAATGTCTTAAAATCCCCAATGTCTCAGAATCAGTAGGCATGAAAATAATCTATATACTTTTGAATTTATAGGGGACCCCGCTCTCTCGGCAGAGCTTTCGACCATCTACACTAATGTTCAAAAGATCTTGGATATACGCCATAAATATTTGCGAGTATCGCTGCAGGGGCATGCTGACAATCCTAAAGACGACCCTGGCTGGAAGATTTACCCACTTCCACCACCTCCCGTCTGGATCGAAGATGGAACTCCTCACCCACCGACCCCGAAAGGCAGTGGAGGGAGTGTACAGGAGATTGAAGGAACCAAGAAAGGAGCAAACGCGACAGCTCAGAAGGAAGCTCGAAAGCCTGGACAAGATATTGGGGAAGATTTTGCCTTCGAGGAATGTGAGATCCCCGGGGAGGATGAAATGGAATTTAAGAGAGATGACCATGGTGTATTCCAGGTGTATGAGAACAAAAAAGGTAAGCCCCAGTCCTGGGCGATTTGATCACTACAACGCCCTGACAGCTGACCATATTGCAGCACTGGATGCCGGCATGCCTGTCGTGGCTATCCCTACATTGAGAGAGTATTATATCGATTTGGACAAGGTTCTTGACATTTCGAGCGATGGCCCGAGCAAGAGCTTCGCCTTTAGACGGCTGCAATATCTTGAGGGCAAGTGGAACTTGTACACTCTACTGAACGAGCATCAGGAGATGGCAGACTCCAAGGTAAGCGGCTGGGTAGAATATCCGCATTGAGACTTGAATCTGAGCGTGCCGCGGTTTTAGAGGGTACCCCATAGAGATTTTTACAATGTGAGGAAAGTTGATACGCACGTCCACCATTCTGCTTGCATGAATCAGAAGCATCTCCTACGGTTTATAAAGCATAAGATGAAGAGATGCCCGGATGTGAGCACCCCTCCTCTTGTTTCTGGAGCGTCGATTCTAAGGGCAAGGGAGATAACTGGGTAATAGGAAAAAGTCCTATTTAGGGACGGGAAGCACCTTACATTGACTGAGGTATTTGCCAGCATCAATTTGACTGCATATGACCTTAGTATCGATACCTTAGATATGCATGTAAGTTATGACTGCCTAGATGATAGGGCTAAAGTGCCGATAACTCGAACTTTTTATTCGGCAATTAACCTTTGACGGGAGGCAGGCCCATACCGACTCGTTCCATCGCTTCGACAAATTCAATCTTAAGTATAATCCAGTGGGAGAATCTCGCTTGAGAACTATTTTCCTTAAGACGGATAATGATATCAAGGGCCGCTATCTCGCTGAGATTACTAAGGGTCCGTGCTTGATGAGACGCATTCCCCTTTATCGCATACTAACTTCTGAGTAATATAGAGGTTTTCCAGGATCTCGAGGCAAGTAAATACCAAATGGCCGAATATCGCATTTCGATATATGGGCGCGCAGAAGACGAATGGGATAAGCTGGCAGCATGGGTGGTGGACAACAAACTATTCTCACACAATGCTCGCTGGCTGATTCAGGTTCCGCGCCTCTACAATGTTTACAAGTCTACTGGCCTTATCAATTCCTTTGATGAAGTGGTTCGCAATATCTTCAAACCTCTTTTTGAAGTGACAAAGGACCCATCATCACACCCCAAGCTTCACGTCTTCTTGCAGAGAGTAGTCGGCTTTGATAGTGTCGATGATGAGAGCAAGGCTGAACGAAGGACCTTCAGGAAATTCCCATCTCCTCCGGAATGGACTTTTAAGTCTAATCCACCGTACAGCTATTGGATTTATTACCTGTTTGCGAACACGGCATCTTTGAATGTCTGGAGAAAACAGCGTGGGTTCAATACATTTGTCTTGCGTCCTCATTGCGGTGAGGCGGGAGATACAGATCATCTGGCTGCTGCAGTGCTTTGCTGTCACTCAATCAGTCATGGCATCTTGCTCCGTAAAGTCCCTCTCCTGCAATACATCTTCTATCTTGATCAGATAGGAATTGCAATGTCTCCGCTCTCGAACAATGCGCTCTTCCTTGCATACGACAAGAATCCTTTCTTGTCATACTTTAAGCGGGGGCTAAACGTCTCACTTTCTACGGATGATCCGCTACAGTTTGCATTTACTAAGGAGCCTCTCATTGAAGAGTATTCTGTTGCGGCGCAGATCTACAAACTTAGCGCTGTGGATATGTGCGAGTTGGCTAGAAATAGCGTCCTCCAATCTGGATTTGAGGGGGCTGTCAAAGCACGGTGGCTCGGAAACGATTACCATGTGCCGGGACCTGAAGGGAATAACATGGATAAGTCCAACGTCCCCAATATTAGAATGGCTTTCCGACACCAAACATTGCGTGAAGAGCTGAAAATGTGGGCCTCTTCTCTCACTCAGCGAAGAACATACTGACCTGGGATAGGCTCGAGCGCTACACCTCCGCCCAGGTTGTAGCCAGTGTTGGCGCAGCTGGTTTTCAGGGCAGGCTCACGCTTCCAGGAACGCCATTTCAAGTCTCCCGCCCTCACTCGCCAACAACAAGTATGCAAACAAACCCTACTTCAGTGCAGGAGCCTCCTTCTTTGCAAGGTGGTCTTCCATCGCCAACCCAGTGTCCGATATCACTGGGGTTTTCAAAACCCCCTGCATCCGTTCACATCTATGACTTCCAAGGCCAGAGTGCTTCTCCAAACACTCTGCCTCCCGGAACGGAGTCTCGTGACGGTTACCCAGGCTTCCCTGTCTTGGCCAGGTCCAATACCATCGGAACCGCCACAGTATTGAGGCATCATACTGGTGGCAGTTCGGGAAGCCCCGGTGGCTATGGGGATTACCACATCAGTGGTTCGGAGCCCAGAGTCTGGCCGGGTGTCATAAGTAGGCGCCAAACAAGTATTTCTGAGAAGGACGGCACAAGCAAGGGAGCTGAAAATGAAGCGAAGGGCGGCGACCATGGGAGCGTTGCTGGTGGTTAAACTTTTCTGAATTGGTTTCTTTTACAGTGTCGTCTGGCTGCTTTGGTGAGCGTTGGCGTTGGTTTTTGTGGTATAGATAATTGGATACCCTATTGTTTTATGGGAGATTGGGTTAGTTCTCATATGTCATTGTTAGTGAGATAAATTTACCAACAACCAATCCTCGTGTCCTCTACGCCCGAAAAGGACATCCTTGAAAAATCATCTCATTCGTGATGTGTGACCAAATATCCAATGCCATTGGGATTTGTCCAAGATAATCAAAAGCCCCAAACGATCCTGATTGCTGACTTGGTCATCTCATATTCTTTAGACTTTCTACCCAAAGTTGATCAGCGGCCTTGGTGCCGCACTCATCCTCGCCGTGTACCGTATGACCATTGCAAGCCCGTCCGCCCACCCTCCTATACCCTTGATCCCGACGAAATCGCCTCCAAGTCCGCTCAGCTAGCCTACAAAAAAGTAATCGAGATGGTCGACCAGACAAAGGCCCAACGGGAGAAGGATTTGACCCCCGGTCCTGGGGGTATGTTAGATATGGCCTGGTTCCGTTGCCAGGCAGACGAGGGCTCTGTACTGTACATGGGGGGGAGGCCGGCAGGGGAATATTGACGGAGACACCTTGGCTTCTGTGCCAGGCCGCAACGGGCCCGGTCGGTGGGGGCCTGGTCAGTGGAGGCCCGGCCGGTGGGGCCTTTGTTGGGCAGGGGAGGCGGACTGGGTGGAGATGGGGATCGGCTGGGCAGGAGTTGGCGGGATGGGGGAAGGGTGTGGTGGGCTTTTTTATTGGCATCATAGTACAATACACTGAATTACTTCATTCTTCGGACATAGTGCAATAGGAGTACGAGTACACAAATCCACTTAAAACACAACACCTAATAGCGTAACCCACTGGAAATCCCAAGGTACAGTACTCATACTTAGTATGATGATACTAGTATCTGTATTTAAGAAAAATCCACAAAAAACCCAGGCGCCTGTGCCAGAACTACTAGTACATAACCACGATGGCTTGACAGAAAGCGAAACCAAACCGAACACACCGCAAAAGCAAATTATATAAAAAAAGAAACAAGACCCAAAATTAAACGAAATCCCTGGTTCTCTTACGCAGGGGCTCCGATATTTCCCTAATGGGCTTTAGTCCGTCAAGTTTTAAAAACTCGCCGTTGAATGCACGTATGAGCCATTGCTCGAGGCCTGACTGGTGTTAATATTTGTTTAAGGATAGATCGAATGGGAGGAGGGGAAGGTGGGGGAGGCTCACGATCGTATACCATTCGGTTAGCATTATCTACCCAGCTATTAACACATATTCAAAACCCCATAAGGACGAGAGAAGAGGAAGTGGGTAAAAAAGGGGGGAAACATACGGAAATATATTGAGTGATCCGAGTCCGGGAATACATGGACATCATAGTTCTCTACACTCGCTAGGTCAAGCTTATCCAAGAGTGCAAGTGAGTTTTGCATGTGCACGTTGTCGTCTGCTACCCCGTGCATGAGCAGGAACCTCACGCTCTTACTGAGCGCTTGAGCGTCAGAAATAGTCGCGTTACGATAACCTTGCTGGTTGTGCTGGGGTGTGTGCATGTATCTTTCGGTGTAGATGGAATCTGCGGCAGCGTTAGAACTGAAATCGATGGTAGATAGCAGAGGAGGGGGAGGGGGAGGGGGAGGGGGAGGAACCATAAAACCTCCAGTCTGTGACAGGTGCGACAGCCATGCCGTAAGAGAACGTTCTGCCAGCATCTAGCTCGAGCGTCTTTAAGGTCATAAATCCGCCATAACTCCACCCCCAGATCGCAATTCGTTTCTCGTCAACATAACTCTTTTTACCCCAAATCTTTGCAGTCTCGATTTGGTCATGGGCTTCCCAATATCCGAGATTTCCACGGACAGCAACTCGTGCTTTGCGCCCGATGAAACCGGTTCCCCGCCCGTCGACGGTGACAACAATATACTCGAGGCCGGCGGCAATATAGGCTTGGAAATCAATGTTAAAGGATTTAGATACCTGCTGACTTCCAGGTCCGCCATAGACTTGAAATAGGACAGGGTACTTTCGTTTTTTATTGAAGTGGGGAGGGCGTCTCTCCACCACTTGGAGGTCGAATCCGTCAATGTTGACAGTAGAGTAATGGAAGGTTGGAAGCTCATGTTTGGCTGCTAGGGCCGCAAGACCTTGGTTTTTCTCAATATCTTTAACGAAAGACTGATCACCGCTCGGCGTGCCCACAACCTTTTGCCATGGTATCCCAGGACCCTCATACGTTAGCAACGCATAACCTGACAGTTTAGAGAATGAAACCTCGTAGCGGCCATCTTTAGTTGTGTCCGTCACAGGGCGGAAATCGGAGCCGTCAAGTTTGACACTGTAAACGTGGCGCTCAATAGGAGACTTTTTGGTAGCAATGAAGTAAACGATGCCATTCTTGAGATCCACGGCGGATGGCGCATCAACCACCTCCCACTGACCATTGGTTAGTAGAATAGGATCCTTATTATCCAACGGAGTGAAATAGCCAAGATGATCATATCCTTCGTGAATGACGGTATCGATATATCCCTCGTGAGGTCTCCCGTTTGCAGGATCTGCAGGGATATATCGAGTGTTTTTCGACACTTCAAACCAACCTCCGTCGATAGCAGAAATATCCACCTCTCTAACAACCTTTCCACTTCGGGTACCAACATCGATTAAGACCATGCGTAAGACATCACTCTCTCGATTTGTTTCTCTCACAAGGAGATGCTTTCCGTCAGACCACACCACCTCCGTAATCAATCGATCGTCATCGGGGAAATCGTTCTCGACCGGGACCGCAAAGGTCTCCTTCTTCTTCACGTCGTAGAATCCCAAGTGGACAACCGGGTTCGGGGCTCCAGCCTTGGGATACTTGATAAATTCAAGCTCAGGGTAGTTTTCTAATCCATCGGGCGGATTGTTGCCCGAAGGACGAGAAACAAAAAACTGAATAGGATATTCCGGGACTTCCGTTTCGTTGGTACGTAAGAAGGTCAGGAATTCCCCATCTTGACTCCACCAGAGAGCACTATTTCCAGCAAACACCTCCTCTTCGTAAACCCAATCGGGTATTCCGTTGAAGAGATTGGTGCCGCCATCTTTAGTAACCTGGGTGACAGAGTAGTATTCTGAAGTCAAGTCCAAACCGAGTTGGCGAATAAACACATTGTTGTCCTTCACAAATGCGATAGCATCACCCTTGGGGGACCAAGTTGCTAGCGACAACTTCGCTTCGGGTTCCGAAGGAACAAGGGGCTCGGTAGTAGCCTTTTCAACGTCGTAGATCCAGTATCGTGCATTATACGAATGTCGCCATCTCTGGAACCGCAACATGTTAAAAATAGAAACCAGAATAAAAGCATCAACCAGAGAAGAGAGAGACAATTATGGGTAGCAGAAAAGCCAACCTTTTCATAATCTGAGGCCACAAGGACCTTCTTCAAATCCGAGCTTGGCCAACACTTGACGGCGGAGATAGGCCGTCCATTCCCTGGTAGGGTCCCATCCTTCATAAGCACGATCCTATTCGAGTCGTTTCTGACATCTTGGACCTCAAGAAAGTTGCCTATTCCGAAGGAGCTCTGGGTCAGAAGTAGGCCGTCCTGGTTCCCATGAGGCCCGTCGATCCACTGAATCCTCTGAGTTCTACTCCTCCATGTCCCCTGCATAACCTGGTTAAGTGTAATCTTTTTGCCCGCTTTCTGAGTGGAAGTAGCCGAAGGGTCATGAGCAGCGTCTGGGCGTCCGAAGTGCTCCCGAGAAAGATAAACGGTAAGTGCCAAAAGCCACCCACCGATCATGAGGAAAGCGAGGAGGTACATAGCCCTCCTGACTTTCCTTTCCATAGGCTTGAGAGGGGCAGCACGCCCAATTTCGAGGTCGTCGTCTTCATCAAGCTTTTCTCTCTGGGCTCGCCCAGAAGACTCGTATCCGTCAGGGCCATCATCAAGATCTTCACGGTTGAGTCTCTCTAGGATAAGAGAAGTTGTTGAAGTAGAGTCCATAGAGGAGCGGTTGGAATCGGAGGCGTCATTTCTCGTTTGCGGAGCAGTTCCATCTGTATCTCGATATGGCACCGGATCATACATGGTATTTTCTGGGTAGGAAGATGCTCTGGCAGAGCGCGGGCGTTGAAAATTTGGGTGGATTGAGGACAAGAGCTCTCTTGCGAGGTCGAGTTAGTACAAGGGTTGCAATACCAGTACCGTACTCGAGTACAGTTTGGAAGTCGTATTCCGTAAACTACCGTATGCAGGGGTTCACCCGGTGATCTGCAGTCACACCTTGCTAATAAGTACGAGTACGGGGTACTCACACCCCGCTGCCCCAGACGGCCAAAATCGGAAGAATCTGTTTGGCACAGCGAGTGATCCAGGACAACAGGTCAGGCTCTGGTGCAAAGAAATTCAGAGCTTATGGAGATTCATACGAGACAGCGAGGTATTCGAATTATCGAGATCCGGGACAGCTGGCTGTGAGTGTAATGAACGCCAAGAATAGACTTCAGGGTCTCGTTCACTAACCTCTACAATAAGCATTCGCTACAACAAACTGTCCTCCGCAGTAAACTCACCAGCGTGGCCGTGAGGAACTGTTACTTATCGCTGGGGATTCCTTACAACGAGGTTCATTTTAGCCTTCAGTTCAATGTCCCCAACGAAAAACCATTCTTTCTTGTTGAGCAATGGAGGATTTGCGTTTCCAGATAAGCCCTTTGCGGCCTGCCGCTGATTTTGACCAAAATCAAGATCAACGCCCCTGCCCCGTACCACTTTTTTATGCTCACTATTGGGCTTGTGAACAGGTATCCAATCCAAGCATAAAGCTAGCACCGGCATCTTCGAGATATTCTCGAAAGATGCGCGCATCACATAACAAGGAGGAAGAAGACAACATTCAATGTCACACACAATACATACAATCAACCCATCCCAACCCCTCCTTGATTTTGTTCTAGAATTTTGTAACCAAAGAAACACAGCACGAAATACCTCACTTTATTCCTCGAGAAATATTTTCTAGGAAGTGGGGATACAGTTTACGGGATGAATGGCGGGCAATGGGGGAAGGAAGTTATATAGACGCTGAATTCCCAAGAGTACCTAGAGATATGCGAACAATGCTGTTTACAAGAAAGATTTTACGAAGGTGACAATAACGTCCTTGAGTTTTGCCTCGGTCTCCTCGGAGAGGGCACCTTCCTTGTTGATAGTTGCGAGCAGCTCAGATTCATTGGTCCTCAAGTGGACAAGGAAGTCTGGGCGTCAAGTCAGTAAACAAGTCTCATAAACTACTAGCCGTTTTCAAAAGTATCCGACACTTTTGAAACAGAGATAGATAACGCTTCACCAGATGACTTACCCTCCTCAAATTGGCCAATCCTGTTGACTGGAACACTATCAAGATGTCCGTTAACACCCGCATAAATCAAAGGAACCTGCTCCTCAACGGCCATGGGGCTGTATTGCTTCTGCCTGTACAATCGTTAGTGGCTATTTGATATAGAGAGCAAAACAAAATGATATCATGGCATACTTGAGTAGTTCAGTCAAACGCTCGCCGCGGTTCAGGGTAGACTTGGTGGAAGCGTCCAAATCAGAACCGAATTGTGCGAAAGCGGCGACCTCACGGTATTGGGCCAAGAACAATTTAAGTGATCTGCAGACGGCTCGTTAGCAAACGAAAGCCGGATACCAAAAGGCCTTAATTTGGCATACCCGGCGACCTGCTTCATCGCCTTAACTTGCGCTGATGAACCGACACGAGAGACAGAAAGTCCAACGTTAATGGCGGGGCGGATACCCTTGTAGAACAATTCGGCCTCCAAGAAAATTTGACCATCTGTGATGGAAATAACATTGGTGGGAATATAGGCAGAGACATCACCACCCTGAGTTTCGATGATGGGAAGAGCAGTAAGGGAACCGGCGCCATGGGCCTCATTCATCTTTGCGGCACGCTCAAGGAGGCGGGAGTGCAAGTAGAAGACACTATAGAAGTTAGCGACTAAAGATCCAGGGGAAAGGGGGGGCGGTGTCCTTACTCTCCGGGATAGGCCTCACGCCCAGGTGGGCGACGAAGCAAGAGGGACATTTGACGGTAGGCAACAGCCTGTTTGGAAAGATCATCATAGATGATGACGGCATGTCTTCCATTGTCACGGAACCACTCTCCCATAGCGCAGCCAGTGAAAGGAGCCAGGAACTGTAATGGAGCAGCTTCTGAAGCAGTGGCGGCTACGATGATTGAGTACTTCATGGCATCATTCTCCTCCAAAGTCTTGACGAGCTGGGCGACGGTGGAACGCTTTTGACCAATAGCCACATATACACAGTAAAGCTTCTTGGTCTCATCGGATCCGTTGTTCCATCGCTTCTGGTTGAGCATGGTATCTAAAGCGACAGCAGTCTTACCGGTCTGACGGTCACCAATAATAAGTTCACGTTGGCCACGACCAATCGGAACCATCGCATCGACTGACTTCAGTCCAGTTTGTACGGGTTCTTTCACTGAACGACGTGGAAGAATGCCTGGAGTATGTGTCAATTCTTTTAAGCTCGGTTTGCAATATATCATTCATACGTACCAGGGGCCTTGACTTCAGTACGTCTTCTCTCTGTGACATTAAGGGGGCCCTTGCCGTCAATGGGATTGCCGAGAGCGTCAACCACACGTCCAAGGATCCCAGGGCCGACGGGGACGTCAACCTAGATCATGTCTCAGTACACGCCGGCCTCGCCCAAGGCAACTTGGGGAGAAAGTGGCACACAATTTCGCCAGTACGTTTAACAGTCTCTCCCTCCTTGACCAGACGATCGGAACCAAACAACACAACACCAACTTGACCTGCTTCCAAGTTCAAGCACATTCCCTTAACACCAGAGGCAAACCTAATCTCAAACATTAATGTCTATAATTCCAAATTGATGTTTAAACAACTTACTCAACCAATTCCTCAGCCTGGACATTGGCCAAACCATGTACTCTCGCGATACCGTCACTGTCCGGGGGAAATTATGCTGTAAGCCCAGAATTCGCATAAAGGCCGAGTATTAAGGATGCCCACCCAACAGACAAAACTCTACCAGTTTCTGCCAGCCCAGCCTCCTCCTGAACGCCTCTGATCCTCTGTTCGAGAATTGAGGAGACCTCCGTTGGTGATGCCTTAGCCTCACCGGCATAGGTTCGGACGGTGTTATTGAGGATAGCCGGGGCCCCATGCCGAGCCTGTGAAGATAGAAAGAGGAGTCAGTAATTAAATATGGGAAAGACAATTGAGCAGATAGAGATTGAAGATTTCCATTGATGGGGATGTTTAGACGAGGGCGATGAAGTAGATGTGCTCGGGCGCAAGGATTTGGTGGGGACGAAAATCTGGTGGGGAAGTAACATACAGCAATGATTCTGCCGGCAGAGAAAGCCCCGACAGAGCGGGTAGATTGACGCAAGGCCGATCTAAACATTGCGAACGATGGGTATGATGAGAGAAGAAGGGAAATTGAAGGAGGGGAGGAGGGGAGATGCTTGAGAAGCCACAGAGAGGAAAGGACGCTCGTGGTGGTGGTGATGAGTTTTGCACGACGAAGCGGATGGCAGACAGGCAACGGCAGGACTCGGAGGGAATTTCGATTGGCCTGGGAGGGGCTTGTCTCAAGTTCGAAAACAATCAGATTGTGCAAATGTAATCTAGCCAAGACTTAACTCGGGGCCAGGCATTTTTTTCCACTGCAGACTCGAAGACAAAGGCATTATGTGACTGTCGAGAGAACAACCGTCGTTTAGCGTATCACCTGTGACGGCGTTTCCCTTGTCCTTTCAACGTTTCCCCTTACCTCCCCACACGCGCAGAAGGTTGAAGCTGTTTTCCAGCTTCTTCTCTACTCTCTACAACAGCGCAACTACTTTACCTTGACCTATTATACCTATTGTGGTACTGGAATCATCGGTCGTCTGTGTCTGCCTACTGCGCTGCGCTGTCTTGCCTTCCTTTTATTCGTTCGCTACCTCGCCAGGGAAATCGCCAATCTTCCCGCCAGCTCTTTTCACCACAGCCATACATTTCGTCTTCTATATACCCCCACCATATCAACAAAGGCACGCTTAGCTGCTGTCGCCCATTGCCCCAGCTTTGCATTTTCTGCGCTACATCTCTTGTCATTTGGTTTTAGTCGTGGTTCCTCGGCGTCACTCTATTTTGCCTTCCACCATTTTTCGTGAGGCCTCGTAATACCGCTGAGCTACCATCGCAGCCCTCTCTGTCCCCGTCTCTGCCGACCCACCCTCTCATTAAAAAGGCCCTGAACGCATCCTGCCGCTCGCGCCCCCCCTGATTTGCATAGCAGCTTATCAGTAATCTTTCTCGCACCAGCACACCGCACATCCTCCCCAAATTACCATAACCATGTTCTTCATACACGAGCTCAACCGCACTATTACACTCCATCCATCCTACTTTGGACCCCATATGAGAGATTACCTTATCCACAAACTTCATGAGGATGTCGAGGGCTCCTGTACTGGGCGCTATTTCATCATCTGTGTGATTGAATATGAGAATATTACGCTTGGGCGGATTATTCCTGGCAAGGGCGATGCAGAATTCACAATCACTTACAAAGCTGTTGTCTGGCGCCCATTCAAGGGTGAAACTGTATGGTACGCTCTTTCTAGAGTAACCGCATCTGCTAACACCCATTAGGTCGACGGCGTGGTTAGTTCTGTCAACAAGATGGGCTTCTTCGCTGAAGTTGGACCATTAACTGTTTTCGTTTCGAGCCATGTAAGTAGATTGGCTGCACTTCCACTTGTTCTTTCTCACTAGTTAGCTTATCCCCCGCGACATCAAATTCGACCCAACCTCCAATCCGCCGCAGTTTTCGGACAATGGGGATCAGATCATTAATAAGGGCGCCCATATTCGCATCAAGCTTATGGGAACTCGAAGCGACGTGGGCAAAATGCACGCAATCGGTAGTATCAAAGAGGTATTTTTCTTTCCCCATTCAAACGTGCTGCTCAGCGCTTACAATTTCTTGCAGGATTATCTTGGGTATGATGCACCCAAGTACGTGGAAGTGTTTGTGATAAACTAATATGATCCCAGAGTTCTGTGAACAAACGGCCCCTTCGTACCGGCTGCGTTTCTTTGGATGTTGCTCTTCCTAACCTGATAGGAAGCCTGAAAACAAACACACTGCTTAATTCTTACCATCTAGTCATGAACCGTCTATAGATCCCTTATCTTTTGATCCTTCTTTCCTTGGATTTTAGCTTGATCCGCCTCTTCTCTTTAATCCGTGGGTATGGCTCTGGGTTCCTCTCTTTTATTTCCTTCTCATCTCTGGTTCCTTCTGATGGAAGTGAGAAGGAAACCTACCAACAAAATAAATTGAACAAAGCAAAAAGCCTAAAAATAATCTAAAAATTAGATTTCTAATGATGCCGGGTAGGAGAATTAGGTATGATATAGACCAAAGTACTAAAATGAACAAAAGTTAGCTCATTAATTCCTCAACAATCTTACAAGGTGAAGACTAGAAGCCTCAATACAAGAATAATCTGAATTTTTTGTAATGATATCGCCTTGATGAAATATCGCAAGCTGCCGGTAGCCCACCGTATTAGCCACGTAGATGATGTGATATAATACACGAGGAATTGCACTTGTAGCTTTCTCCACCTCTAAAACCCCCGAGGATTCGGAGTTTTATCTCGCCATCACCGTTTGGAGAAATTACCACACTCTATGGCAAGGACACAGGATGGCGCTTTTATTGGTAAAATACTCGCACAGTACCGGTACCAGCGGTGCTCGACCAACACAAAGGCAGAGGACCAAAACGACTTGTCTCCAAGTACGATACAATTGTATAACACAAATGGGACGGAAAAAGTGAGTTAGCACAAGCGATTTTACACCAAAAATGGCCAATTTTGCGCATGTATTCTGCGCCAATACTTGAGCTAAAAACAGAAGCTCGTAGAGTGGTGCTTAGAAAATATGTAGACTACTTGACTTCTCTTGTAACCTCAAATGAATTTAAATTTTCTAAAGAGTAATAACTTTAGTATCGCCAGGGAACAAAATTTCCTCAGAATCATGCCAAGACCATCATTTTTGGTGGAAAAATGGTGCCTTTGTGGAATTTGAAAGTTCAGCTGCGTACCACTCTTGAGGAATCAGGAATTGAGAGGGCGTTTGTGTATAGAAAATGATGTCCTTACTGTTTTCAGTGGTTCTATGGATAGTTTGTATCATATTCTTGTGAATTTTCTCCAGCATATGATACCAGTAATATCTTGGAGTGAAATCTGCCATTTTTGCTGTAATATTGCACGTCCCACCGGTGGCTCAGTCAGCATCGCCGAGAAATCTCACATTGGTCGTCATCACACTCCCTTTTCGCCTCAACATTGCTGCTCTTGCTAACTAATCAGGGAAAGGCATCATCTCTCGATGAATCGCCGGTCCATTTCACATCCGCCTCTTACATCCTCCTCCCCGCTCCCCAAGTTTTCCCACGCATTCCCTCAGCCATCCACTAGCTGCCCGAATTTGTCCAGATTACTTCTTTGACCTCTTTTTGCAACAACGCAATACCGTCCTGGGTTGGCCCTCATTGATTTATATCAACCCTCATTGATCCTGTTATTGAGTTTATCCAATCCCTCCTCTTTCTTTCTCTTCTCCTGTTTCACTACCAGCCCCGTTATCATCCACACTCGATCCTCTCAAGAGGAACCTTCTCTCAGCATGGCTTCACTCGATATTTCTCACGAAATCGGTCGCTCTTACCAAGCCCTAGTCAACTCTCCTCCGGCTGGAAAACCATCAGCGACTTACGCACAGTGGGCCGTCTTTACTGTCTCTACTCCGTTAGTGAACGCATTTGTGGCTGGCTCCGCCTCCAAGGCAAGCGTGCTTAAAGTGCACACTACTGCAGGTAGCTTCCCAATTTCTACTCTCGAACCCAGGAGGTGATATCGCCTCATTTCCGATAGCTCAATCCTCCTAGGAGATGTACTGATAAAGCGGTTTGAACTTTCTTTAGAGGGTGAACTCCAGGATCTTATTGAGGAATTCAACGACGGGAAGGCGCAATTTGCCTTTGTAAAGGTCAAAGACGCCAATACCGGCCTAGCGAAATTCGTTTTAATAGCTTGGGTACAGCTCCCCCATTCTACGTTGATCCTGCGGTTAATTGGGGATTTTCGCTGACGGGAGTAGTGCGGGGAAGGTGTGCCGGAGAGAGTAAAAGGCTACTTTACCGGTCATCTCAACACTGTATCCAAGGTTCTTCATGTGCGTTGTGGCTGCTCCTTGACCCGAATAATATTCTGATGAAACTTTAGGGATACCACGTGCAAATAACCGCGCGCTCAGAATCAGATCTTTCCCCAGAATCCATTCTCCAGAGGGTAGCCGATGCTTCTGGTTCTAAATACTCAGCCGGCAGCTCGACTTCCGGCCCTCCACCTACTGCCCCTAGGCCCGCTGTCTCGTCTTACAAACCCGCCTACCAGCCCACCAAGGTTTCTGGTGGGCCACCTATCTCCTCACGTTCTCCCTACAAACGTGACGAAAGTACAGATGCAGACGGCTGGGGATCCGATGCCCCTCCTGTCACCCGGAGCCAATTGGAAAAGGTATCATCAGCTTACACGCCTACCAGGGTTGACATCGCGGCTCTGCGTGCCCAGCCTACTTCTACTACCTCGGGATCGGGTTTTGAAGGCAGCTCTGATGTCGTTAAAGGTGGCTATCAGCCGATCGGAAAAGTGGATATCGCGGCCCTCAGAGCACAAGGCCAAAAGCAAGACCGCCCGGATATTGTCAAAGGAACTTATGAGCCAGTTGGCAAGGTAGACATCGCTGCCATCAGAGCGCAGGCTCAGCCCAGGCCCTCCACCAATTCCCCTGCTCCCCGTTCAAGTGCACCAGCGCAAGAGGAGGAACGTCCCAAGTCGTTAACTGAACGCAGTGCGGCCTTTTCTCAAAGCGAACGTCTTACATCGCTACCTAAACCCAAATCCACAAAGAAATTTGGCACCGGAGCGCCAGCATTTGGTACAAAACCTCCAACGCCTGGTGCTTTTGGCATCTCTCCAGCTGTGTCGGCAACCCCACCAGTTGGTGCTGCCAGTCGAGACTTCGGTTCCTCAGGTGGCAAGACTCCTGCTCAACTCTGGGCTGAGAAAAAGGCCAGAGAGCGAGGCACATCAGGAGCAAGCGAAACCACTCCCCCCCCACCTTCGCCAGGGTATACAAGCCAACATTATCCCCCACTTGGCACTTCAACTGCCGGGCGCAGCGGTGGAGGCGCGGATGAGCTTACGACAAGACTTTCTCAACAAAGGATTGATAGCTCGCAATCACATGAAGAGGAAGTCCAAACACCCTCAGGTGGTATTGGCGCATTGAGGAGTAAGTTTGCTGGAGCGCCCCCGATGGGCACTCCTGCATCGCCAAAGAGCCCCCAACCAACAGGTGGGTTTCATGATACAGAACGTGAGGCGCCCCCACCGCCGCCTATTGATATATCTTCACGTCCTCCACCCGCTCCCGCTGTGGCCATTCCGCCACCTCCCGTCCAGCCCAGATCACCAACCCCGCCAACTCCTGAAGCTCCGGGCAGCCCAGTCAGGATCGCCATGCCAGTTGCTAGACAATCGGATAGCCCACCAGTGGCAAAACTTGAACCCGAGCCACAGTTTTCAATCCCAGCAGAAAGCTTAGCACATATCGTTACAAAGGAGAGGGGGCCGCCAGAAGAGGAAGAGCCAGCGCGCGACAGAGGTGCTGCAGTTGGAATTGGTGCCAGTGGCAAGAGGGCTGTGGTCCTATATGACTATGACGCTGCGGAGGAGAATGAAATTAGCTTGGTTGAGGGGCAAGTCGTTGGCGAAATTGACATGGTCGACGAGGTACTATGCTTCACCGAAGTTGATAATTCTTGGGTCGGGAGACACTAACAATGGCTAGGATTGGTGGGCGGGTCGTAATGCTGCGGGTGAGCATGGCCTATTCCCCAGCAATTATGTCGAACTCATGGAAGAAACGGAGGTTGCGCAATCTCCGCCGAGAGCTCCTGCCGACAGTCCAGAGCCAGAGCACGAGCCCCCCCAACCACAAGCGCCAGGTTCCGGACATGTCGCGATTGCACTCTATGACTATGAGGCTGCCGAAGAAAATGAGCTCAGCTTCCCTGAGGATGCAGTCATTGAGGATTTGGAATTCCCCGATGAGGATTGGTGGGTGGGCACTTATCAGGGAAGCAGAGGACTCTTTGTAAGTCATTTCAACCACTTCTTTAACTACTGAGGGAATAACTAACTTTTTATGAAGCCCGCAAACTATGTGGAGCGTCAGTAGCCTTGGCGCCAATGCTTGACAACAACGACAACACTTTCTTCCCTTTCCAAAATAGACTAAATACCCATTGGGTGGTCTAACTTATACCAAAGACTGCATCTTGGGCGACTATCTCCGCCTAATTTGTGAACTATTTCATTTTTCCATTTTACAGCCTTTGTTCGATTTAGAAAACGTAAATGATGCAACCCCCTCGGGGTTAAGGTGACCGGTCAATGAGATTAGCCTAGTGGGTATTAGTTGGGCTCACGGGACTATATACGTTGCGGGTATGAGCACTTGACATTTATGTTGGCCTAGTACTAGCATAGGCTCCTCGAGACCTTGAGAGAGTTTGAAATGATTTGCTCCCTTTGTAGCTGGTCCGACATCTTCGTTTGGCGGCACCCAGCTCCTAGAAATGCGGAATCCGGCAGAAGGCCTTCTTTTGAATTTCCACCCAAGTCCGAGATATCTGTTGATTCCTTTTGTTTTGCTCCTCCGCTTTCTTGCTTTCTTCCTTCCGTTTTGCCCGGCTTGCCAGGGATGCATACCGTAGTTTATGACGTCTCAACATTCCAAAGTCAGGGTCGAGTGAGGCACAATGAGTGATTCGCAACTGCAACCCTCACTGGTTCCACAGTGATCTGGAACAAGGCGAGACAGGGGGAGAAGATGATGCAAGGTCGTTGATTTCCCGAAACACACCTAATCGTGCAGCAGACATCCGGAATGAGCCCCTTTGTATTTGCCTTTGTTATTTTGTTTTTAAATTTCCGCCCAGCATAGGGAGCCGGGACGGGCGCAAAGGATCGCTCTCGCATTGAAGTGTGGGAGATCTGCCGCTCCAGGATCCCGCGTGGGGCGCTTGTCAACTTGAGAATGCATGACAACTCTCTCACATGATATGTGGGAGTGGAGATGATGACGATGATAACATGGTGCAGCACCACCCTCGGATTCTGCCAGGCCCAGCTGCAAGCCTGGATGATAGAACAAGCCCAGGTCGTATTTTTACTTGGCAAATATCTGTGAATAGCTGTGCCGGTACTGTATTATTATGGAGAGTTCTGGGGGAGATATTACATGTTCCCTCAAACATGGGGGGGTTGGCGATATGGACAGTCAAACCTAAGAAGCCCTTGAAGGTTGGGGTAAAATTGTGTCGGGCAGTATCTCGTTGCAGGGGTATATCGGGAACACAGATACTCCCAAGAGTCCTCAAAATGCGTGGTTATTATTTTATCCCCAAGTTTATTTGGGTAGATCTCCTAACGATATCATGGCGTCAAGCGTACAAGTACTAATAGTGTGCCTATTTTACGGTCTGAATTGCTTATCCGACTTTCCGACATTCCTATCTCCCGACGAACCTCTCGACGCCATCTTGCTCGTATTGTATGGAGTGCCTAATTCCTGAGTGGCTGCTTCAAGCTGTGCTGTTTGGGAGCGGCTTGGTGCTTGTTGGTGTGTTCCCATATTGATCCAATTGTTCTTCGTGGTAATGTAGGATGTCTAATTTACTCGTGCGGGTATTATATCTTAGTACGGTATCATCTGGCGCAAAGGGCCGAAAATTGTACGGAGTCGAGCGAGACTCATTCCGGCTTGAGTGATTCCTTCTCCTCTCAAGCTTTACCAAATCAGGAATCCTCCCCCAATCCATACCATTTTCATCGAAGTTGGCAGGGGTGGAGAAACCCATCTCATCTCTCATCTCGGCAATCCCACTTCCTCTGGCCGCTCCACCCACGATCGCGATGAGTGAGGGACCACTCTCAACCTACGGTCCCCGCACAATATGGCGAGTCTTGGTACACGGTCCCCCTTATAACTGACTATCCTGTCTCATCCCTTCTCTCTCTCCCATGGTCGCCCATTTCATCATTTAGCCATCTGTCGCTCTTTTGAACTTTGTCCTAGCTTCTCATCCATCCATCCCTCTTCTTTCTCTCCCATTCTCGTTTTCTGTGCATACTTTTTTTTCTCGGTATTTCATTCACTTTGCAAATATACAATCACGTTTTTGTCGGGAATTCTACAATTTAAATAATATCCACAATGCGTTTCTTCACTGCTGTTCTCACGGCCGCTGCCGCTTTTACGGCTGTAGTTTCTGCTCAGAGTGCTACGGGCACTGGCCCTCCTGCGCCTGCTGTCACGGATACCAAGGACAACCAGATCAACTATCCTGTCGGTGGAACCATTGGTTCTGGGTCTCCTATTACTATTAAATGGTCAGTAGGATTCGGGGTTTGGGAATTTGGTTTTGGGGGACTTTTGTGCTGATAATGGCATCACAGGACTCCGTCTACCCAAGGCCCAGTTACCCTTGTTCTGAGGAAGGGCGATGGGACCGACCTCGCCACGATCACTACTATTGCAAGTATGTTCTGATGCCAGAGGAGTGTGGTCCGGGCGAATTGAATGCAAGGACAAGAATGGAGCAAAATACTAACTTTGATGGATAGGTGGAATTCCTAACTCGGGCTCCTATGACTGGACACCATCATCATCTCTGCCCGCCGGCGATGACTACGCCATCCAAATCATCTCTGGAGACGTTTCCAACTACTCCCCCAAGTTCGGAATTGGCTTGGTTTCATCTTCGTCATCCTCGACAACCATGAGCACTAGCACTAAGAGTTCTTCAAGCCCTTCGTCAAGTTCAAGCAGCTCTTCCACCACCACCACATCGAGTTCTTCCTCCAGCAGCGCCAGTGCGAGCGCCACCCCAAGCGGAGCCAACACAACCGCGTCCTCCACCTCGCGCACCTCATCGCGCAGCGCTCCAACCTCCACCGGCTCGGGCGCCCCCGGGAGCGGCGGTGCGACTAGCATTAACGGTGCCGCGCAGATTACGTCTCCGCTCGCATTAATCTTTTTCATTGTCGCCGGAATCGCCTATCTCAACTGAGAGTTATGTACTTGTAGTTGTAAAGCATTTCTCAACGGGGAAGGTTTGCTTGGTGTTATCATGTTGGGTTTAATGGATTGTATGATGGTATCATAGAATATACGATTGTTAATGAAAACGAGATATTAGGGTTAGCTGAAATTAGTGCGAGCACGTGGTGATTGTATGCGAGTGGAGTGAGGTGATATGGTGGGGGAGGGTGTGGGGGGTGTGGGGGGTGTGGGGGGTGTGTTGCATGAAAGGGGAGGGGAACTTGGTATATCCAGAGGCAATTGTAGCATTTTATCCGGGGTTTATGACCCCGACACGAGAAGGTTCATATAATGCAATACTACCAACCCGCTCGTTCACGGACCAAGATGTTGGTTCGCGATAAACCATTGGAAGATGCATTGTCACGGCCAGTAAATGACCGGAAAGGACCTGAACCAATTGAGCCCGCTGCGGCCCAGAAGCTGCAGAAATAATTAGATTATGTCGCGGGTGCGGTCATTAGCATGCAGACCTCGCGGGACCAATACCGGTATGATATTACACCATGCATGTCCAGGGTTAGAAATGGCAGGAACAAAACCGGGGGCATACAAGTACAGTCGCACCCCGTTGTCCCGGATGGCCAAAATCAGGAGTTGACCGTCCGGGACAATGAAACATCCGGGAGAGTGGTTGATAATAAAAAAAGGTGTTTTGAAAAAGAAAAAAAACTGAAAAGCGAGTGATAATTGTGTGGATATGACTTCCAGCTTATTCCATAATAATAATAATTATTATTATTAAAGGTTTGGATGAGAGGGTAACTAAAGTGGGAAAAATAAAAAGACCCGGGCGATGAGTTGTTTGAATGGAGAAAAATTATTAAGGAAAACCTCCCAATACCGAACTCGAATAGAAGGATTTATTTATTTTCGTCTTAAATGATCAAGTTAAATTAGTCTACCGACTCGGAGAACCCCCCTGGCGATGCCACTATTGAGCCCTGCATACGGAAGCAGGAAGTGGAAAATACTTGTACTATAGGAGCTTGGCCTAACATGGCTGCAGAAATATGGGGTTTGCTGCCTACGGTATATACTCAGTGGACGGACCACAGGTGGTGTCAATCGTGCTTTTGAGCAACTGTGATGTGATATTTGAGGCTAGGATTGGGAGAAAATCTGGGACATTCGATATTTTCTATGTGAACAGGGGTTGGGATATCTAGATTTGCATCCGGTTCGAAAACCCCCCAAAATCTGGGACTGTGAAGTGTATTTCTATGTACCGGTAGCTCGGACAAATCTTGAGAAATCGTCCATTGCAACGAAGAATCTGGAAGGTAGTTGCATTGTTATCGTCTGCGGCTCTACAACGCTACAGAGTACGCTAACCATTCGCGATGCAACAGCACACTACGAGTATCATACTATGATTACGATGCGGCCGTGTTTGCCTCTCGTAGACTACTAGTCAAAGGATGCGCAAGCTATGAAAATGTCTTCATCCCCATGTTTCTCCTTCTTCCTTGCCTTCTCTCGCGACACAATTTTCTTCCTGTCCTCAAGTCTTTCCTTTCCATCAAGTTATCACAATCAATCATGATCTTCATCTCCACTTAAGCGGTTTCACTCCACTGCCCAAAACCCTCACCGTAAATCATTCCTTCCACAGCCCTTATTTTCAACATATCATAATATTATTATAAGTATGGGAGTGTCCTCCAACTCGCCAGAGAATCAACACACCTTCCACCTTCCACCATCCCACAGCTACACCTAACAGCAATCATGACGACGAACATCTGCAGGTCCCTCATCCGCCCTCATGGGAAATTCGCCGAACACATCCGCCCACACAGGCAATTCATCCCCTACATGGGTCATCACAGGGAATTCATCAAACACACCCCCCCCCGCAATACCACTCATCAAAGGTTGTTTTGCACAAACATCGGTGCGGGGCCCGAGCCGATGCTAGACGGCAGTGGCGAGGTAAGGGAGACTTAGCTGTGGAAATGATTGTATGCAATCCTTTTCATTACTACTAATTCGGCTAATGAATACTGCGATAGTCTAAAGTTTCTTTCCGTTATATGTTTGGTCTGATTTGCAGATTGCTTACTCCAGTCATAGGAATATCGCAACTCCGAGATCTCTAAACACAAAGATATGGCGGATATTAAGACCACGATAGAGACTCGGTTTACTCAATTACAAGCAAGCCAGATTTTTATTCAATGGCAACTGGGGATCATGGGCACCGCAATGCTCGCTTTCTTTGTGGTGTAAGTTGTCTCCTGCTTGAAATCTCCATTGTTGCTGACATCATACTTCGTAGCTTGGAGTATGGGGTGTAAGACTGCTAATGCAGTATTGCGTCCCAAAAGTTGTCTCCGCCACTCCTTCCCCTACTACCACTGTAAGGTCTATGAGAAACTGGTTGATAGCAGATGACTGATACATTCACTAGGAGAATGGCGGGAAAGCTCTCGACGGAGAAGGGGGGGGAGGTACTGTGGGGAGAGACACTTGTTCTGGGGGCGAAGCTGATGCTGAAGGTGAAGGCAAGCAGTGGTGGCGCTGGCTTATTTAGATGGGCCTGGCTATTCCAGGTGAAATTGGGTACTTAACTTATTTGTGGGGAAGCCGCGCTTGGGAGTACACGGGTGGGGGAATTAACCCCTGAAAACTGGCGTATTGGCCAAATTCCATACCCCTCTAATAAATCTCAACTTATAAGGTGCTCATGAATTTCTCCTTTTTAAATTCTGTAGTCTGAGCTATATATCAGGCATGGCCATTCATTGGGAATCTTCACAGACCAACCCTAATACCTGAGCACTTCTAGTTTCGTTTTCCCGGATTTTGGGGGGGGTTTTTTTTTGTGAACATATTGGTATCTCACTCAAACTTTGCAGGTATTCCTTTCTATTTGTGTTTTTAGCGATAGCTCACAAGGACTTTCAATTTACTTGCCCGCCGCTCCTGGCCCTTTCGGAGTTGCTGATTTGACCGCGGGCGGTGGCAGTCGGCTCCCGGTAAGCAGGGAAGAAAGTGTAATGTTGGGTTGCGCATAATACGAGTATGGGGCAGCTGCTTAACCAGGTAAGACAGGTACGATTGCACATACTATTAAAGAGCAAAAGGATCGGACAGTGTAACCGTCATATATTCTCACTCGCATTCCTGGCCTACCGGCAGGGTATGCATGGGGAGACTCGAGGATGAGCCATAATGTCCGTCATTTGCGCTACTATAAGTCTTTTAAGAAATTTTTAATCCGGGTATAGTACGATAGCTCATTGCAGGGCTTGTTTGCTTATTTATTATAATGAATTTATATATATATATATATATATAAAAGAACCACTTTTTTAAACACTGCAAGCACTAACGGCCAGTTGAAAAGCTCCTTGTGAGAGTGTTTATCCGCTCGCCCTCTAGAGATTCTTGCAGCATACGATGGTCGGCACCGTGATGGTACAGTGAGAGGCTGTGAGTGGGTGTTGCCGACTGAGCGTGCTGTCTGGAGCTAGTTTCGGCCTAGTGCGGATTCTCCTATCAAAAAATAAAAGTTTCGACCATGTGTTCGTACAAGTGGCCCCGTGAGCGATCCCTTCGGCCATCTGTCGGAGAATTGGTCGGGACCAGTCCCAATGCTTAAGTTACCCAAGGATCCCTCCCGCACGATTCTCCGGGCGGGCCCGCCCCCCTAGCTGGGCCTACCAGTTGTGGCGGTACTGCCGCAGCAACAAGTGTTCTCAGTCAAATTTCTCATCATAATGGTAATTCCTCCAACAAATTCGTGGGCTTTATAACTCGAGCGACCAAGAGTGTCCATAAATCGCTTATCACACAAATCTAACATGAAGAAGGGGTCAATTGTAGCAAGTCTACCACAAGCAAGTTAAGTACTCAGTTGAGAAGGGTCATCTAAACACACGATGGACCACTGGCAATCGATACAAATGGAAACACGAAAAACGCTCAAAATCCATCGAATGAGACCCTCCCAATTCAGAATTTAGCCAATCTACAGTGCTGAAAAGACAAACAACTGGGATAAATTGTCAGCGGTGTGCCCAAGCACAAGATGGGTGATAGGGTTGGGCTTACATTATTTGTTGCTGCGATAGCGATTGAGTCTTCAAACGGATGCCAACTCATATGCAAGATCTTTTTATTAAAATCAATTTGATCCGCGTCTGTTTCCTTCCTCATCCGACCTCCTGGACCAGACCCAGCAGCAGGACTTCCAGCCCTCGAACCGCCCTTCTTTCCGCCGTTGATAGGAGTAGGTACGCCAACCTTCTTTGCTTTGAAGGCACTCTTGTCCGCCTGCAAGACAACCTCAACTTCCTTCTCAGGGTCGCTAGGGTAAATCATGAAGTTGTTGTTGTACGATCCAGTCATTACATTATTCCCGTCGCCTGAAAATACAACCTCGAACTTGTCAAAGATCGAGTCATTCTCATAAGTATCACAAAGCCTAGGCCGCAGATGCTCATGAATTGGAATAGTTTTGACAGGTCTGTTCTCCATATTAATATCCCATATCTTGACTGTTAGGTAGTCACGCGAGAGAATATAGCGACCGTCGGAGGAGAATCGGACGTCTGAAATCGACGAGATAATCTCCGAGAAGAATGAACGCGATGTTGGGTCTTCTTCCTGTTCGAACACTGCACAACAAGCCGAATTAGACATCGACCATCAGATGGGTTACTGGGAGATCAGGGGATAGCAAAAGAGGATTTTCACATTTCACATGTTGATCGCAAAGAGCGCTTTCCCTCATATCTGCCAGTTTTATGGTTCCCTTGCTACTGGCGTACATGAACCAGTTACAATACTGGGGGTGGAACTCTGCAGCGGTAACAACTTCCGTCAGTTCCTCCATATTAGCCGGCTTGATATCCACAATGTTGAAGCTTTGATCTTGGATATTGAGATTCCAGAGATTAATGCGGAGATCATCACTAGAAATGAAAGTCTCTCCATCCGAATTCACGGAAATACTATTGATATGGTAAGCGTGGGCATTTGCGTAAGTCCTCCTGGGTACTGCTGCTACCACAGTATCGTGGTGCGTCAGTCGCGGAAGCCGGAGCGCAGATGAGTTGTTAAAGGTCGGGGGTGGTTGTGCGAGGTGGTGTCGTACGCCTCCGGCAGAAGGAGAAGCGCCATCATGAGATAGGTTGTTTTCCGCCACCACCTTGAGAGACTTTTCGAAAACTTTCCATAACTTGATGGTCTTGTCGTTTGTGGAGAGCAAAAAATGAGAAGCATTTTGACGTCTACACCATTTGATTTTGTTTATCTTTTCCTCAATCTCCAAAGATTTTAAGTAGTCGAACTCCGGTTCGTGTGACTGGAACTCGGTATGGAATTTGTATTCGCACGTTTTTTTCTATTGAGGGCGAGAGAGTTTTGATCAGCTAGGCTCTTAAATCCAGCAAAACCGGTTTCTGATGGCAATTCCGGGGAGAAGCTTACTGTCTCGTTTCTCTCAAACAGCACCACACGCCCACCCTTATCTCCCGTAGCTAAATAGTTGCCAGTATGATCGAACTCAACAGTCGATATTATGTCGGCTAAGGGGGGAGTGACCCAGGCATCAGTAATAAACCTGAGAGGTGAAATCTCTTGTGTGGGAACTCACCCTCAGTAATATCTTCTACGTCTCCCTTGTCTCCGAAACACCTTGTTGTCGATATACCCGGTCAGCTTTCCCTCTCTTCACCACGATAAGATGGCACCCCCATCTATAGTATCAGCGGGGAAGTGGGGTTTGATTGATCCATCTGCCCCGCACCAAAAATAGACACCACGCGAAACAACCAAGTGAGCGAACTTACTGTGTGAACTTCCACGTCGGCGACGCTATCTCGCCGTCGACCATTGCTGCGTCGGAATAGATAATTCAACAAGGAATAAGAAGAGGGGCTGAGCGGTTGATAGCTAATTCCAGATAGATTTGATGGTCCGAGGATGGGGGGGATTGTTATCGCAGAGGGGGTACGAATAGCGCTGAAAATGAGGTACGTATGACGGACAAGGAAAGCTGAGTATAAATTCGGTAAAGATAAATGCTTAGGGCTGATTAGAATGCGAAGACCAATCCCTGAGGATATAGTGATGTTAGAAAGGCGAAAGGACAGCACGAGGCGAGGGGCTAATGACCTGGTCTCTTTGTTCCAGGGAAGCGAGCAAGCGAAGGTAACCTCACACTTCGCTTATCTAACTTTTGGCGGGAGCTTTTCTGTCAAAGCAGGCGTATGTGAGACTGGTGATGGATATGATGGCAGTAACTGTGTGGTGGTGGTAGTGGTGGTGTTGGTGGGGTAGTGGAGGGGGGGATGAAGCGGGCAGAGCGGTGTCCAAGTTGGTAAGTTGGGGTCGGCTGGAAAGAGGTGGGGCGGGGGGATTGGGGTTCGGTTGCCTCAGTGTTTTTTAGGTTATGGTTTTGGTAAGTGTAGCTTAACGGGACAACAATGATACCATTACAATACCCTCCTACGGTATGCCTATGTGCTTGTGGTACGGTGCCACTCTTGTTGATGATGGCCTTAAAGCCACCCAAGAATAGTTGTTTACCCCATATCCGCTTCCTTTGCACTTCTATAAGGAGCTGCTTCAAAAATAGAACTCACACCTGCCTCGGACACTGTCCCATTTTATTTCCCAACCACATACTGGTAGGTGTCCTTCTCAGAGAAATGCTATTGGTCTAGGGCCAGAAAAGGCCTTCCCAAACAAAGTGATGTCCCTACACTTCCCTGGATGACTCATCGTAGGCCTGGAAATCATTGCAGCCACAGCACAGTACCGTACTGACAGCCGGTACCGTACTGTGCTTGAGCACTGGTACAGCCTCGTTCGCAAAGTTCTCGCGGATCAAGAGGTACCAGGGAAAAATATTGGCAGTAACAAATGTACTGGTACAAGTGCCTGCAGAAAACCTGAAGTACAAATTCTTGTACCGGTACATGAGTTGTCCCCAGACTTTTGCTAAGATACCTACCGATCAGCGAGAACTTTGCGAACGAGGCTGTACAGAATCAATACCCACCATTATCCCACCATATCCCAATGCAAAAGAAAGGCATCTTTTCAGCTGTTCTACCTGTATCGTACTGTAACATACTCACATCCTCGAGTCTCCCGTAAATTATTGTCTCCATAGTGTCTGTCACCACTTAATCGGTGACGCAATTGAAGAATATAAATCATCTCGGTTACCTCCTATATATGTCCCTAGCGTCTTGCAAGGTCTGCCCGGTCATGTTGATCCTTTGGAAGGGTTGCAAGATCCTCCGACCTCGGCCCCTCGGTCCATGCTTTTGACTACCGGTAAATAGTTAAATAAAGCCTCACCCGTTCCATCTGCCATTGGTGAGTTCAAGGGCTCGAAAATTCTCCACAGCTTTCTAGGTTGTCGCTACAATGGCCTCTCCTTCCCCTCCCCCTCCCCCTCCCCCTCCTCCTATTCTCCCTCTCGCGCAGGACTCTATTAATACGAGATCAGCGACCGCGGATGTGAGCCAAGCATCAAGCCAGGCCCACTCATCATCCTCCGTTTCCAAGGTCATTGCGAACATAACCACCTCGGCCTCATCTCTTCTTGGCTCCCTTGTGCATCAAGATTCAACCTCTGTCAACGCGACCCTTACTTCCTTCTCTGGATCATCTGGGAAAGTTCAATCTCCTTCGGCCGCTCCATCCAACAGCTCATCATCATTTGCCGATCCTTCTCATCCCGCTCCGTCTAATCCTTCGTCTGCGACAACACCTGCAGCCTTTAAATCCCAGCCACTCAGCGACCCATCTTCGGAAATCGAGTTCACATTATTCTCAACCGATTGCACGGTTCCAACACGTCAAAATTGCAATCATCTGCAGTCCCAGAATTCGGTGACGAATGATGGTCAGGCGGTCATTGACCTGCTTTCACAGCCCTTGTGCGCCCTCGCCCTCCCCCCTTCTGATCTCTCCCGGATAGATGCGTCACATCCAGTAGTCGCTGAGTTTGTTGCGTGCGATGATCCTGTAGACTTTCTACTCACCACGTCGGAGTACAGTGAGGACATATGGGGAGATTTAGTGGGACTATTTTGTCAGGCAAAGGGAGAGGTCAAAGGGAAAATGAAAGAATCGCAGCCGTCAACAACGATAGACCAATTAAGGGGAGTTTGGAGTCATCTCAGGACCTCGAAGCTCTAGCTATGTCCACCAGACCCGGAGTTGCAGGTGATGGGCACCACATTCATATTCCCGGGTTAGCCATAAAGCACCTGAATACTCTGGAAGAATTTGAACTTGGCGTCTTTCTTTTGTGTCGTCACGCCCGTTTAGCGATTAGAGCCGCTATCATTATCCTACATAGGCTCGTCTCAATGTTCAATCACTCTCATTTTCCAGCACAGTGGGATTGGCCTCCCCCTCCGTATGATATCTCCCGAGTGTTATAATAAAGATATTATTGTAATATATAAAAAAGCGGACTTTTGTTAATTCCTACGACCTGTCAAAAGCTGAAGTCGTCCGAACGGTAATGCTCTTCCAAGTTTTGCCCCACTCCCGGATAGCCAAGGTGTCACTCGGATGGAATGCTAAGCCATCACTTCTCGGCCCATCCACAACGTGCATAGCCTATGCAACCGCACGCAAATGCAAAATACTCGGGATATTATTCCCAACACTATCCACGCTCGCTTAGAAAACTTGAGCCCAATCCCATTTTTAACGCGCGACGATAGTTTTTCATAGAAATATCTCCGGAGCACCACAACATACCACACCTAGATAACTCTCGCCCCGAACCCTTCCCATACGGTGCGCATTGGCCGACTCCCCTCATAGCACGGATACAGAACCCTCCCTTTAACTTTCACAGAAGCAGGCAGGCCGAAGTCGGGTCACCGCCCCCATGCGGGGTAACTAAACCGACCGGGGCGACAACTTATTGTAGGTCGCGAAACCATCCCGCCGCTCTTAGGACGGTTCTACAGCTTTTGCTAGTAATGATCCTAGAATACTGGTGCTGGTATTGCCCTCCAGTTCTCGAATAGACTGCCATCCATCCTGGTAACCCTATACCCACATCTTCCAGAATCAATGCAATACGGTACTGGTACGTACCGTACTCTATACCACCAACATGATACCCCAAATTTCGGCCGGACAACCTTATCTTGGAGTCAAACCTCTTGGACAAGAATTAACAAGTCCCCCCCCCCCCCAGGAGGCCGGCCTTCCAATAACCCCCCGGATCATCTGAAGGAAAGGTTTCCTATTGCCCCAAACGTTCATCAGTCATCAGTTCGGAAGAAACGGACAACCATTCGGAAGTTCCCGGTTAATTGACGAATTATCCGGAGGGCAGCTCAGTGGCTATACTTATGGCACAGTGGTTAATGCACAGATATGCTCTTTGCTCCTACGCACGGTATTGCACTGCGAATCTAGGCCACCCAATAACCAAGTATAAAAAGCATCCAGCTGGCCACAATTTCATCCTCATCCTTAGAACTCCGGAGTTGTGATGACACAGTATATGACAGCCGTGTTCTGGTTCGGTAAAACCCTGACCCCAAAGACTTGGGCCGGTGTCGTAATAACACTCTTCATACTGTACTCGTATAGGTACGGTATGGAATTAGACAAATCAATCCTCCACCTCCATCAAATTCTCAAGGGGCGCCAGTACAGGTAGTGCCGGTACGGCGGGGGGATGAGAGGGTGGGGGGGCGGCTAATGCGGATGGCAGCGTTAGGCCTCTCATTTGATAGAGAATCCGCAGGTTGATGCTTTCCGCAGATCATTTAGGCCCAAAATTTACATGCAATGCAGGCGTATTTTAACTTAGGCCGAGCTTTCTAATAAATTTGACTTTCACACCAACCTTTTGCACCACACCTACTTCGCATCGTGCTATATTGCTCATCACTCACATGGTACGATACTATGGCCTCCTCCACCACCCGAGTAGGCTACAGTTAGACCACCGGTATCGCATTCTACCTTGCTCTCCCTTCACCCTTTAATTGCGGTCACTCTCCGAACTACTCTCTAGCTTGACACTTGCCAGAGCTCAGCGTTCTCTCCCCATTCGCAACTGTAAAATGAGGCGTGCCATCGCGAGCAGTTGTCTAGAGAGGGGATTAAGATTGCCGCATTCGACAGATGCAGTTAAATTGACAATATGACCCTCGCGGACCAGCAAAATAAATTGGATTCCGCTTTCCCACTTCTATAATAAACAATTGGGCTGAGATGGTGAAGAGATAAACCGTGAGGTGCCACGTCGCGCCTATAGGCGTACTTTCCAAATCCGCCCTGCATATCCTATGCTCCTCGACAAACAGATTTTTGTCTTCAATTTGATAGCAAACCACTCGAGCGGGGATTGTTAATTGGGAGGTGTGGCAAAGTGTGGACCTCTATCCGTGCGGAGCTCTGCTCGCACCTCAACTTTTTGCCCGTGCTGCGCTGCAGTCGCGTGTCATCATCTCTTCACCTCCATCCCTCTACCTTCGCTGCTGTTTGCGAGGTTTAACCCCTTGGGATATATCTGCTCATTACAGTATATGTAGATTGCGTTATTGGAGCGCCGTAGGCCTTAGCACTGGGGTTTAATTATTTAACATGGTTACACAGCTACGGTTAAGCAAGACCGGAGAGGGAGACCTTAGTTATCTTCAATCTGTCGCCTGTCCGCTCCACACTCATCATCTCACCATCTCTCTCTTTTCCATCCATCCATGGCCTCCCCTCAACCCCGCCTTGCACCTATCCAATTCCGACCCTCCCCCCCAACTTGATTTCTCCCGTCGAGTTTTCAATATGGTGGCTTGTTCATCAAATCAAACGGTTTGTGTCTCTCTCCCACGCCGCCAAAATCTCTTATAAGCCTTGCATTCCTCAATTGCACTTGCTAGGCAGTCAGTAGCATCTTTCCGGTTGCAAGCCCTTATTGAAACGCTGATCTCCTTTCGGGTCACTGCAGGCGCTTTGTTTGCCCGGTTTTGAAAAGAAGGTGAGCTAGCTGCTGGAAGCCGTTCAATTTGATATTTACACTCAGTTTTTATTTTTTATCCCTACAGTCTCTTTAGTTGCGCCCCCCCGCCAAACCACTCAGGCATTCCATTCCTCGCTGCCCCTCATCTGTTATCTGAAGCTGACATCAATCAATTACTTGTGTAGAGAAAGAAATTATAGTCTTTTTCCTTTGCATTTGCACGAAGGAGGTCTTTGGGAACGAGATATCTAGGCCACATGTGCTGTATGTGCTCAATCGGTCTTCTGGTTTTTCCCTGCTCCTTCTTTCCCGTTCATACACCAAAATCATCGTGGGTTTGCGTCATATACCGGCCTTCGACCCACCTCAGTCCCCTTGCTCTGCCCAACCCGTAGGCTAATCATAGCATATAATGACTATAGCTCTCTCCACCCCCCCAGCTTCAAACCCTCCGTTCAGCTTAGCTTAATAACACCCCCTCCCCCCAACCCAACCCATTTATACTTTGTTCCTCCTAACCTACCCTTTCGGGACCTGCAAACGAGAAGAAGGAGATTCTCAATGGCTTCCGCTAACCCACTCCCGTTGAGAAACACCTCTCCAGCTGATACCCCTTTGCCTGAATCTCCACTCCCGCGTACTGCTGCTCTTGTTGACGCAAACACCGGGGCATCCGAAACAATCCTGGAAAAGGTTCCGTCAACTGACAGGGTGACTACCCTGGGGGACCCTCCCACAAGACCCGTAAGAGTCAAACCTCGATCGCCCACCTATTCTGATTCCCCTTCAATGGGGCCACGTCAACCTCACCTGTATCATTTCCCCCCCTCACCCCTACAGACTCCTCCCAGCACGGCAATCCACCCATCTTACTACCAGCAAACGCCCCAAGGGCCAGCCCACTACTTGCCTCCCAGACCTTTACATAATTACGCCTCCCCCAGAAGCGAATATGGTAGTCAATACGCACCTTCAACAAATGGTCACCCACAGCCGCGTCGCTCATCCTTTGCCCAACGATATCAAGCCGGTGCAGGCGTCATGAATGCGCCAGAACACTCACATCCACTCCGCCGACTTAGCTCACAAGGGTACCCCCCTACCTACCCTATGTCTAGCGCAGGCTCAATGTACGGGTATGAGGATCCTATGGACGACAACCCCATCTACCCCGGTCAAAATACCTCCGGCACACTCTCCCCTTCGGCAGCGTATGACGCAGATCCTCACAGTAATATTGAGGGCCTCATTCAGAGGGCCCAAGGCGCCTTGCAGTCACTCACTATGCCGATTCATAGTCTGCAGCATTTGTGCGATCGGTATAGGGCTGTCAATGATGAATTAGAGAGGTTTCAGCAAATTGCTGACGAGCAAGAAAAAGATATGCGGGAACTGCAGGAGAAGAAGGTTGAATTGGAAGCTGTGAAAATTGACTTGGAACAAAATTTGGACATGAGTGCCGCAGAGCTTGATCATTTGAAGAGGCAGCTTTCCAACCTGGAAGCCCAGGTCCAAAGGTTATCGCAGATAATAAAAGAGAAAGATGAAGAAAGATCGCGTTTAGAGCAACGACTAACTTTTGAGAAAGAAGCGTTGACGGTGGAGTTCCAGGATTGGAAGCGGAATACATTCGAAGCCCATGAAGCGGAAAGACGTTCTCTCATCACAGCTCATGACGCCGAGAAGAGAACCATGGAGGCCCAATTCCTCTCTAAACAACGCTCCATCGAAGCATCTCATTCCGCCGAGAAAATGCAGATAGCGGAGATGCATTTGGCTAGTTCCAGGGAACTTGAGGCAGCCCATGCAGACGAAATCCAGCGACTAAAGGATAGTTACAAGGATGAATTGGGGACGGCCCAGAAAGCTCACAAATCGGTTGTTAGCGGTCTAGAGAAATCTCTCCGCGACAGCCTCGAACAGTTGCGAACTGAATTCTCCACCGAGAGGAGCGGTATGCAAGCAGTCTTTGATTCCGAGAAGATGAAATTGGAAGAGGGCTTTGCCCATCAGAAGGCCTCACTTCAAGGTTCTTTCTCTGCTGAAAGGAGTTCAATGGAAGCAGAATTCACTTTGCAAAAGGCAAAAATCGAGGAAAGGTTTTCTTCACAGAAACGCGCCGCGGAGCTCCAATTTAATATGGAAGTTGAGGACCTTCGTCAAACATGCGAAGCCGAAAAATTGGAGATGCAAAGGGCCTTCGAAGCGGAAAAGACTAAGTGGCGGAAGGAAAAAGAGAAAATCACTGCGAAATTTGACGATGAGAAAGCTAAATTGGAACAAATGATCAAGACTTTGGAGGATGAAAAGCGCATTGCTGAGAACACTAACCTATCGCTGAGTGCTGATAAATCCTCACTCCTTGGTCAGAAAGCTACTCTCGAAGATACTGTGGCAACCTTAGAAGTCGACATGACGTCACTAATATCCGAAGCAGAACGTCAGAAGTCGGAGTGGGAGGCACAAAAACAGAAGCTAGAGGTTGAGGTAAAGGACCTAAAGGATATGCGCGACAGCTTAAAAAAGGAAGTCAGAGGGCTTAGGGAGGTGATTCAACGTACCGCGGAGGAAGAAGAGGGGGAAGAAAGGAGGAGCCGGGGTGATGGGTACTAGTAGGTTTCCGTCCTCTGTAATGTACACCGAAGCCTTGATTAACTTTAATCAGCATCGATGCTTTCACCAAGCTGTCTAAAGACATTATCGATATCTCGAAAGAATTTTCGAACCTGCCTGTGGCTCCTAGTGGAGTATGTACTTTCTCCTTCGTGTGAATCACCTTCAATCACTCGACGCAATTTACTAATATTACTCCCTGCCTTTAGCGAGTTCTTGCGGAACTTCCACCTGGGCTACCATGTATGCTTGTAAACACCGACGCCTCTCGCCTCATTCGTATGGCGTATGTTCAACACATCATCTCTAAATACCTCTGCCACAGGATTTTCCAGCCATTTTTGTTCTACCTAGGGAAACGATATGATAAAGCCGACAGCTATTTCCAGGCTATGTCAAAGCAACTTCGGGAGAAGTCTACCCGAAAGGAAGCAATCTGGCGTTACTATACTCTTCTCGCTGGGTACACGGGATCGAACGCAAAGAGGACAGCCAGCCTGGCTGCGACTAATGTGATCGAGGAGATTGCTGGACATGTCAAACCCTTCGCGGATCAGAACAGAATGGATGTCATCACGTCCGGTATTTCGAGGATTGTGAAATTTGCGGTTGAAACCTGGCGGCACGCTCGCGTTGAGCGCGAAATCTTTACCGCCTCAATGTCTTTAGATGGAACGAACGAGAATTTATGGCTTGGACACCTCTATGAGCATGAAAAGCCATACGCAGACAACCCAGTCCTCGTCGCCCAGCTCAAATCCCTTAGGTGCCGACACGAGATTATCCTCCCATTGCTCCCAATCTTTTCCCGTGAGGGATCATTGCCCTCATTGCATCGTCCGGGAGCCTCACTAGACACTGGCGTGGTTTTCTCCAAAGGTGTCGCTCTCTACATGGATTGTCTACCAACCCTCCAGCGAAGTATCGAGACAAGTCCTTTAGGCTCTGTACCTGCGCTTCCTATTGATGCGGAACTCGTCACCACACAGGAAAGGAAGAGGCTCTCACCAGTGTCGGAGGGGGAAGATGAATATAAGGCTATGGCTGCTGAGAAGGAGGCGAAGGAGAAGTATTTAAAAGAACAGGCGGGTATCCGTGCGAAAGAGGAAGCTGAAAGACAGGTGAAAGAGGAGGCGGAGGCCATGGTGAGGAGAGAAGAGGAAAGGGTTGCTAGGGAAGAAGCCAATCGTCTAGCAGCCGAAAACGCCGAGCGAGAGGCTAGGGAGGTAGCCGATAGGGCAGCCGCCGAAGAGGCCGAGCGCATTGCTAACGAAAACGCCGAGCGAGAGGCTAGGGAGGTAGCCGATAGGGCAGCCGCCGAAGAGGCCGAGCGCATTGCTAACGAAAACGCCGAGCGAGAGGCTAGGGAGATAGCCGATAGGGCAGCCGCCGAAGAGGCCGCGCGTATTGCTACCGAAAACGCCGAGCGAGAGGCAAGGGAAGTAGCCGATAGGGTAGCCGCCGAAGAGGCTGAGCGCATTGCTAGCGAGCTCGCAGAAAAGGAGGCTGCAGAAAAGGAGGCTGCAGAAAAGCTTTTGAGAGAGGAAAAGGCGGCGGATCTCATCTCGCTCGAACAGGAATTAGCTCGGCTCGCTCTAGAGGTTGATGAAGAGCGTCAAGGGTGCCAAGGGGAGAACCCCGATTGTAAACATCAAGCCGACCCCGAGACCACCGCTCCTAATGAGAAGACGCCTACTGAGGCCGCCCTTGCAGATAACGAAGCATGGGGGGAAGATGAGGAGATTGAGAAGGCAATTCGACAAGCCCTAGTGAATGCCCAAACAGCAGAAGACGAGTCACTTAGCATGATCGACCCAAACTCCGTCGATAGATTCGTGGCGTCTCCACAGCTGGATACTGCCTCCCCAGATCAAGGCATTGCCGCTCCCTCAATTACGGGTGAAACCGAACAAACCGACGACACAGTTGAGACAGCGCTTGAACAACAACCTGAGGATGTTGCTGCATCCGGTCACCCAGCCCATTCCTCAAGCCTTCCTCAAACACCTTCGGCTTCCGAAAGCTATAAACCCGCAACCCAAGGTGAGACACGCAAATTTAGAAGATTAGCATTTTCCTGGTTATAATGCAACCCAGTTGTATTGACGAAGCTAATGAGAGCAGATAATACCGAAGGAGCCAATGAGGGGTCAGCGGAAGTAGGCGAAATTACTACAACCGATGGTGAAATCCAAACTACCGGACAGGAGGATTCAACTGAAGGTCTCCAATGCACTACGGAAAGTGAAGCTGTCACTCCTCCGACAGTAGAACTGGATTCAGCCCCACTAGCTGCCCAACCAGAGGGTGAGAGCCTTCTCGACACCATCACCGCTGAGACTTCTCAGGAAGCATCAACTGATGTGCCTATCCCTGAACTCTATCCAACCCAGAAACACGAAATCGATGATAAAGAAGAAAATACCGCCGAGGCTATTAATGAGAACCCCCAGCAGCGACCTAGCGAGACACTCGTAGAGAGCCTAGAGATCCCACCAACCAACACCCCACTTGAGGTGGACACCAACAATCCGATTTCTTCTCCAGAGGCCTCGGATGCCGCCCTCATATCTGTTACAGATATGACAAAAGTCACAGATACACCCGCGCCGACCGCTATGGAGCTAGTGGTCAATGGTGTACTTGGCGGCTCCACTTCTGAATCCCCAGATCCTGAGGAGGTGCCAATTGAACATCCCGCCCCTCGTGATGTTACAGTCAGTGAGTCCGAGGCGAGTGCTACCCCGGAGCCCACGGCTCAAGACCTAGCAGTTGAGATGGAAGCCGTGGAGCCAGCGACGGAAGTACCAAAGATTGAAGATTCGATGACCGAGGGGCTCTCTGCTGTAGTTACCAAGGTAAAGGAATTGCTCCTCGATGACCTAGAGGCTGCCGAAGATATCAAAGTGGATCCGGAGCTCACCAAACCGGATCCTCAGATTGCAGAATCGAAGGAAGAGGTGCTAGGCAGTGGACTTAAAGATTCTGAGACTGATCAAATCGCCGTGCTCGCGGAGCCCAAGGCTAAGGAACCAATCCTTGAGGTGTCAAACGCCGGGGAGCCAAGCGCCGAAGAGCCAGCCGTTAAGGAGCTAGTACCTGAGACCGAAGAGTCAAAGGCCACAGTCCAAGAATCAGAGGCCGTCCTCGTGGACCCGAAACCTGAAGCCATAGAACTAAACGACAAATCTGATCAGCCAAAGACCGTGGAACCATCGCCTGAGGCTGAAGAGCGGAATCCCCAGAGCGATGACCCGATTCCCAATACGGGTGATTTCAGGTCCGAGGCTGACGAAACAAGACCAAAGTCCACCTCCGCTATCATTGGGATGGCAAGAGTGGGCTTCAATAAACGGTCGTTGTCTGATGGCAAAACAAGCGGACCCTCTCCTGGAGGGATACTTTTTAACCACCTTCGCCACTCTGCTAGCATGAGCGAGAAGCGCGACTCACCATCGATTGCCGTTGACGAAGCCGAAGTTGAGGAAACACTCGCTGAAGAGTCCAAACTTGATATCTCAGAGTCAACACCCTCCAGTCCGACCAGCCCATCTCCCGGGCCGGATGAATCAGCCGTTCCCACTGAGCCCACTACTCACAAGACCACCGGCAAACAGAAAAAGAAGAAAGGCAAGAAAGCTAAATCGAGTAAATAAGTAGCACTTTCGTGTCCTTGGTTATTTAATCCCTCCCTCTTTTTTCCGCCTTCGGTTCTACCCCTATTTACTTTTGGTGGAGGCCATTCCTCGGCTTAATTTTACCTCCCGACTGCTTTGCTTTCATTGTTGGTCGACTTTTTGGCACAAAAAAATGGACCCTATTATTATTGCGGGCTCGTTGTTCCTTCGTTCTCTTAATCGTTTTTCGGGTTCTGGGTCTATATCTATCTCTTTCTATGTATAGTCTTATGGTTCGGATCCCCAGGTTTCTGTCTACGGCATCTATTTAGTAGCAAGCGGTATGGTATTTATTCTGTTTGTTTTTGTTAGGATTCGTGCATGTAATATTTCATCAGTCTACTTTGGGCATTAACAATTCACACCACTCATTATGGAACGGGTTCTCGCCTTTGAAAGTGTTGCCACAAGTGTGGCATTAAATCAGACACCATACAGGCCGGCCATCCTTTGCGGAACTAGCGTACCATGAGTGCTACACTGTAAGCAGTCTGCCATATACCGTAATATCTCCGCAAAAAATCACACCATCCTACCCTACGCCGTTGCAATAGCCTCATTCAATAGCTCCAATCCAAAACACCCTTCCCACACGGCAAACAGAAAAGCCCTTCCGAGTGACATCTCATGTCTACCGCTATACAACCTCAAACATGATGCTAAAATACAAAAAGCCACCAAGCGCCCATCCCATGCTATTAGAATAAAGCAAAACAAATAAGCCCCACCCCCTTCCTTCTTCCCTTTGCCCAGGAACAACTCAAACCCAACTCTAGAATATGTTCAAGAAACAAATGCCCAGCAAGATCAACCAATCGATCAATCGATCAATCAATTCCAAGGGAGAAACGTTTTTTTCTCCTACCAATCATCTTCTATATCATCGTCGCTAAGGACTAATCTTTCCACATATGTGGCAGTGTGTGCGGCAGTGTCTAATTCTTCAGACCTGCTCTTCTTGTAATTCCGTGCGGTATTATACCTTCGTGAGGGTGGTTTACCGCGCTCTTCCGCTGCTTCGAGCTCGTCCGGTGGTGCGCTCTGTACCGCCCCATCGGCACCGCCGTGGCTGGGGACGTCCTCACTGCGAGGGGAGACTACCCCCCTAAAGTCTGTGACCTTCTCCAGCTCCTTGAGCACGCCCATTCTGGTTAATTTGCCGGACATTTCAAAGGCCATCCTGTTGAAGGGCCTGTTGCTAGCTTTCCGCTGCTGGCGAGCTTTCAGTATGATCTTGGAGTAAGGCATCTGTTCCATCGTTAACCCTGTTCGACCGGCTCCCATGGCACCGTCGCCGCCAAAGTCGCCGTAATCGCCGACGGTGTGGAAGCGCTTCGCAAAGAGGTCTATCAGGCCTTCGACTTCCTCCTGGTCGCGCCAGAGACGGAGAGCGGTGGGGTAGTACATCTTCGTATCCCGGTTTTCGCGCTTTACGGGCGTTGGTAGGCCGAGTAGGACTCCCCGCACGGCCGTTTGGAAAGATATTTCATCCTGGCGGATTCCAGCCGACCCCATTGCCGCGTCGCAGCCTTCATATCCGCCGAGTCGGCCGAGGACCCGGTGATAGGGCTTTGGGGAGGCCAAGAGATCGCTGTCGCTGAGGTGTTCGATAGAGTTGATCGTGCAGCTGAGGACATCCTCCATGGAATAGTCGCTACGAGAAAGGCCGCCAAGGAGATTACAGGAGCCAAGATAGTTTTCGTGGAGCCCCGAGATGAAAGTCTGGGGGTCGGTTCCCGCCTCGTCCATCAAGCCGTCAAGGTCCACTCGTGAGGCTCTGGCCCTATACGGAAAATGGGGTAAAGGAGGTTTCGGCGGAGGAGGCATATATGGATCGTCGGCGTCATCTCCGTACCCTATACAAGATTAAGCCAACTTTCACACATACACCAATCACACGATAAGATTAGGCTCACGTTTATTATATACCACCTTACCAACCGCATGGAAGAACCCCAGACTTGATTCTCGTTGGGTTACTGCATTCAAGGTCTCTCGCTCAATTTCATTCAAGTCACTTTCTCCCGATGCTTTCGTCCTCTTCGCCTGCTCACCGAAATTCACCTTCTCTGAGAACGCACCAAGCTCCCCATTTACTGCCAAGAACTCCAATCCCATTATCGCACTCCTGATGTCTCCGCTGCTGGACAAAGCCTTCAGCATTGGATTGCTAGGACCAAATCTACGCCCGGATTCGCGTGACTCTTGAGCGATTATTGTCGATAGGGCCTTGACCATGAACGTAGGAGCAATCTTGTTGAAAGTAATTGACGTTGCTAAAGGATGGTGTAAAATTTCCGGAGAAAGCAGACGATGGGCAGTGAAAGCGCTTGAACCGGATATGTTGGCGCTCTCAGAAATTATTAAGACCAAGGGGGGGATTGGAGGCGAAAAGCGGGGGGGCGCAGGAACGGCGAGGAAGGATTTGAGAGTGTGTCGAAAAGACGCCAGAGGAGCTGGGGAGGATGTGAAGAGCGCATTAGGGAAATCTTCAATCAATATCACCTTCTTTTTGCTTTTATCAGTTTCTGGCGATGATTTGTCGTTCGTAGATCCCCTCCCTTCAGCCTTACCCCTGGGAGATGGTGCGGTAGGAACCATATTCAGACAATCGAACCTGCCGGCGCGCCCCACGAACTCCTCAAACACACCCGTTAAGCCGGAGCTGAATGCATCCCCCTCACTAGGCCCCTCCGTCGGGATGACACTGCTAGGGTTTTTCCATTCCAGCACTTCAAAGCCAATCTCCTTCGACAGAACCTCAAGCACAGCAGTTTTACCCGAACCAGCGGAGCCCTTCAGTACCAGTAGTCTTTGTTTTGAAAATCCGTCCAAGACATGTCTCAGCCAGGACCGTACCTCGGAGACTTTTTTCGGGTTTACCGCCAGCGAGCTCGACGACTGCGGGGCGAACCTCTCGGGCCAAGGCCGGGGATCTACGAGTTTTCAGGGTTAGTTCACTTTTCAGAAGGGGGAAGGGAGAGGACCAGGGAGCAAGTACCAACTACCTGAACCTTGGACGCCGTCTTCACAGAGCTCGAGCCTTTACTCTCCGTCCGACCCTTTCCGGTAACCCCACCGCCCCCCACCTTAAACCTCCCAGCTCCACCCAGAGAACCAGCACGAGTCTGCGTCCCCGCCTGTACAGCACTACTCCCCTCAAACCCACCATCGGAAAACCCATCCTCAATTAGATCGTCAAAGTCCTCATTCTGCGATGCCGGGGGAACACTGGTCCTCGCGTTTTGCGAAGAGCTCAGGGGGGCCCGCTGGGTTGCGGTAAAGATTGAAGAAATAGGCTTATTCGGTTGAGGTGCTTTCTTTCGTAAAGGGACGGTAGACTTCCTGGTTGTGCCCCTAGGCTTTGCAGGCGTATTGTCGCTCGCCTTCGGCTTTAGCGGTGCTGGGCATGAAGTCTTCCTGATAGCCTTGGTTTGTGAGGGAGGGCGTTTTAGCGTGACCGCGTCATTCGCCGCCGGTGGGATGGAGCCAGCAGCCGCTCGTCGGGTGGAAGCTCTGGTCTTCCTCTGTGGTGCGGAGGACGAAGGCGTGATTGATGGCCCCTCTTCGAAATGGTCGTCATCCGATATCTCGATCACGACTTTTCGCTTCTTGGGAGCCGGCGCAGGCATTTGTGGTGCGATGATTAGGGGTTGAAGTAAGGTACCGACCGGTATGTGGGAGGGAAGGATTAACTTGACTGCTGGCTAGCGTGAAGAACAGTCCAACCCAGGGAACTTGGGGGAACGCGTCGATAATGGCCATGCCGCGGTTTCAGAGCGTGCCTGCAGGGTTACCCGGCTAATCTTGGTTTTGAGACATCTCGGGTAGCCTAATAGACAGGTTCTGCTAAGACGGTCGTAATACGAACTGTACTTATTGCCAGAGCAACGGCGCTAACCATTCCAAATTTGTATAAGTCTACTGTGGCTCAACTTTAGTAAAGTCTTGAGAACAGTTCTG
>Ga0307513_10000244_pt1 | contig 78882 bp, 89 predicted proteins | sample 15_EM_MG_FD_202174 | JGI IMG/M metagenome (GOLD analysis project Ga0307513, IMG submission 202174) | Populus trichocarpa ectomycorrhiza microbial communities from riparian zone in the Pacific Northwest, United States - 15_EM | ecosystem: Host-associated > Plants > Roots > Unclassified | place...
GGAGAGACATCACCGGAAGCACTTCCTATTTGTAGAGATAGTTAATATCCGAGCGGTCCGACTGCCTCCGAGTGTTAGCTCACTCAAGGCAGGTGAGTTGGACAGCCCTGAGCTGAGCAGGGTGCTCACGAAAGGTCAGAATGGTTGACGGGTGTCCTCTGGCTTTACATTATTCTACTTAACTAAAGCGAGAGACACCCTATTCTGATAACCAACGATCCTCGAGAGAACTTATTGAGTGAAGCTTTCAGGCTTAACGATATTAAGTTTTACCGCTTGATTCTACTTTGAATTATCTTTATCTTTATTTTGATCCTTACTTCTACTTTGAGTCTTCGGTACGGTCGCAATCTTAGGATCCGTCTTCCTACAGAGTGCCCCCGTTACATCCCCATCCTCAGCTATGGCGCGGACGCCTTTTTGCCCACCGTCCACATGACTAGGAAGCTCTCCGCATTCTGGCATAAGGTCCAGAGGTGGACAACCAAGTGCTTCACGTGTACCCCCACTGACATCCTGGCCATCGAGGCCTGCCTCCCGCCACTCGAGCTTCTCCTTAAGTACAAGCGCCGATTGGCGTCCCTCAGGATACTTTGCTCCCCCCCGGAAATCAACCCTGCGACCGCGAGGCTCCCCCCTTCTGTGCAGACTCCCTCCCTTTACCGCCACTCACCAGACCACAGGGCCCTAAGCTCGAGGAATGCGGGCAGTGGTCTGCCCCTCCCGTGGCTCCAGCCGAGACCACCCTCAAAGAATAGGGCTCACCTTCCCCTAGACGCCCTCCCCCACTTGATGCTCTTCCTGCTCGGCCCAGATGGCCACGGCCCCCTCCCAGTCACCTCCCAGCACTTACTCTGCGAGTCCTACCCTGAGCCCATCCCGGACCGCTCATACCCCCAGCTCAAGCTCAAATGCAAGAACCTCCTCATGAAAGAATGGGACGAAGCTGCGCCCGACTCGGCCAGATACCCGTACCGACCCTCGATCAAGCCCCACCCGTTTATGGGCCTAGACAAATTCTCCGCGGGCCGCCTCCACCAGATGAGATCTGGGAAGAGCTACCTCCGGGCCCACCCTTCTTGGGACAGCGACATCCCCACCACCTGCCCCAGTTGCCAGAGCGCTCCCGAGACGTTCGAACATGCCATCCTCCACTGTTCGACCAAGGAGCCCGCCAGGTCCCGCTAACTTCAGGGGGTCCTTGACATTGGCCCCGACGCCCCTGGCTCATCTGCGGCCGCCCTCCTGGGCGCCCTCACCCGCTTCATTAAGTCTACAGCTACGGCCTTCCCCCCGGGCATGTTCTCACGCCCGTCTTCCTCCGCGGATTCTGTTTCTTCCCGTTCTTCTAATATAGTTTCCTTTGGTTACTTTATGTCGTCTCAGGAAAGCTAGGTTTAAGTTTTTATTTTTCATGCTATCCGCTGGTTTAAGGAGGGTTTACTTTGTGCTACATGCTTTAATTTCGCGCCCGTATGTGGGCCTGGAACCGGTACGGACTCCAGCTGAAGTGAATTGTTCCAGATATTTTCTTTGTTAGTTCGTTTTGGATTTTGGGTTTTGTTTTCGCCATAGCTAGCGCTCTATGCGATTTCTTGTACCTTAACAACGAATATATGATATAAAAATAAAAAAATAAAGAAAAAAATAAAGCCCCTTCTTTCCTTTCATCTTTCTCGTCAGCTCCACCTCCAGCCATTGAAATCTCAACACCATGAGAAATCATAGTAAGAGTGTCCTCCGCCTCTGTGTAACGACCCTACAGATAGGTAGCTACAGTGGACTAGACTCAAGCCCGTATGGTATACCAAGTGGTAACCATATTGAGGATTGGCCAGTATACTTAGTATACTACCGGTTGACATGAGTTGGTACAAGTGTCTACAAAGTGACTTGGTGACATAGAGTTAGACAGGGTAACCTAGGTAGGCCAAAGTTACCCTACTAGGCAGGGTAACCTTCGGAGAACATGTTCGCGTAAAGTTAAGGAAACATAGTAAACGTTGCATGGGTCTCCGGGGTAACATTATATGTGGTCGGGCGGACTCCTCAAGAGAATGAAGGCAGAATAGGGTGAAGTTACCCTACCTTGGAAACATGATTACCCTACCTTAGGGACCCAGTTACCCTACTGAGGTACTCCAGTTACACTACCTTCACCGACAAAGTCATCTGCGGACTTAGGGGGAAGTTATCCCACCATAGTGGGGCTCTTAGATGTTCATAGGGCCACTTCATATGGTACTAAACGGACTACGGACGGAGCAGGGGTGGTCCGAACCTCCTGTAACTTTCGAAGGATATTCCTAACACCCCCCTGCGGCCCCAGCGTTGGTACGGCGCAACAGCACTGTACAGCTGTGTAGTTGTGTGCTTCCTAGTAAAATGAGATCCATAGGAATGCTCCCACAACACCGTATGAGTTGTGGCTGTCCAACCGACCAGAAGCTGTTCGCAGGATATATAAGGGGTGTGAGGGTGACCGCCTCCTGGGGCGCCACCTGGATAACACCTGGGAAACACCTATGGGCATACTTTGACGTTCGGGTAGTTGTATGGTTAACTGTAGAGGGCTTGGGGCTGACCGGGGAAGCTGCATGGCTTCCAGGACGACCACCCCAAAACCAGTCCCAGGCTACCCCGTGAACTGTAGCATTACCATGGGTTATTAGTGGACTCTAGAGGTGTGAGTCTTGTCACGATTTAAGAGGGTCCCGCATGGTTGACTGTGGATCGCGCCCATGCAGTCTGGCAGCAGGAGATTTCTTATCGTGAGAGCATGCAGTCAGGTTTAGAAGCTTAGTATAGCCAAGTAGATTTGCCAATAAACTGCGTAGCTTGTATAGACGAAACCACCGCTGGGCCAGTGAGTCCCAATGGATATTATCTCTACGGTGGGCATGTCGGTTGGCCACTGACATGCTACCGATAGGAAAAGGTTTTCGCTCATGCAGATGTAGTTGGAGAGACATCACCGGAAGCACTTCCTATTTGTGGAGATGGTTAATATCCGAGCGGTCCGACTGCCTCCGAGTGTTAGCCCACTCTAGGCGGGTGAGTTGGACAGCCCTGAGCTGAGCAGGGTGCTCGCAAACGGTCAGAATGGTTGACGGGTGTCCTCTGGCTTTACATTATCCTACTTAACTAAAGCGAGAGACACCCTATTCTGATAACCAACGATCCTCGAGAGAACTTATTGAGTGAAGCTTTCAGGCTTAACGATATTAAGTTTTACCGCTTGATTCTACTTTGAATTATCTTTATCTTTATCTTGATCCTTACTTCTACTTTGAGTCTTCGGTGCAGTCGCAATCTTAGGATCCGTCTTCCTACAGAGTGCCCCCGTTACACTCTGGCCTCCCCTGATGGCTTCTGCCTAGGAGTGTCACACACCCATCTTCCCTTTCCTCTCTCTGGGGTCTCTGGCCTCTGTTCGAAATATGGCTATGGTGCACAATCTATATTGCTATGTGGAGAATACTACGCAAGTGCGAGGGGGTTGCGTTGCACGCTAAGTGAGGAGGAATTGTGTGGTAGGAGAGCAGGTTGGTAGGTATTCTGGTTCTTATTCTTCTAAGCGAGATGAGCGGTAACCTCCGTATTTATACAGGAAGCGCGCTCTTCATATAACAAAGAAACATAAGGGAAAACATAGTAAGAAACATAAGTGCGAACCATGTTTGACCCTGTAAACCTGCCAAGAAAATCACAATAAAGTATGCGTAAATCCATATGGGTGTGAGGGAATAATTAGGAATAATCCTGCATGATATGACCAAGAAAGATGCATAAAGTAATGCATAAACAACCGTGATATCCTGAACACCAGATAAGGAAACACATAAGAAAACCTCTAATTGTTATCATGAAATATTAATGAAATATACGCAATTATGTCTTAGCTGTAGTAATGTCCGCCGTGTACAGGTAAAGCTGGGAACTCATACTAAGTAGAGAAATATACGATATTATCAATAGAAATATACATATGAAACATATTATAAGGAAAAAACAACAGCCTCCCCTCCCACGAGGTTCTTGATCCTGCCTTCGTTTGTTCACGCTTGCGTTGGCGCTTCTCCCCCTTACCCCGCACTTCGCGACGCGTCTCGCTTAGCGTTTTGCACGGTCGGCAAGCCTCCCACCATCGTCAACACACAGTCGCTGGTTTCGAGTTATCGGTGAAGTTGTTGCCCTGGTGGCCCTGCTCTCTGGTATTGCACTCTCTCCTGAGTTGCTCGGTCGGTACAGTCGGTTTTCGAAACATCTTGACCTTGTCTCAGTCCTCTGGGTTCGTCCTTCTTGGTGCCCGGCGAGCCTTCCCTCTCCCGCTTCCCACGCGTTAGATCCGCTTGCACCGTACTGCTACACCCCAGCTGGCACCTTACTGCCCCCCCCCCTACTCTCCCTCCTCCTTGGGTCTGCCCCTCGTCCGGGATCCCTTCCGGTAGTGATGCTCTCTCTCCTGTAACAAAGGACCACGCGAGAGACGCGGTAATATCGTCCAGTCGGCCCGAGGTCTATCCGTTGTGGCTGGCATCCGCTCTGCTGGGTGGCTCTCCTCGCCGGGTGGCTCCCCTCGCCGTCTTCAACCGCTACGCGATTTACTCTACGGTTGCAACCTGTGATGGTTACGGTATTCCATGGTATTGCACTATCTCCTTGGATGTTCCTAAAGTCTGTCGCTCGCCGATTACCGGGCAGTCAGCCCGTGTTACCGTCTTGCCCCTAAGCCGATAGGTTCGGGGAATTCCCTTAGGCACTCCCGCAACAGTAGTTTTATCCTTCCGCTCCATCGGCCCTGGGCTGTAAGATTCTTTTCTTTTGTTTTTGGGGAGCCTGCTGAAGGGTTTCTTTGCTCCTGTAAATCTTTATGTTGGTTTTCTTCGTGTTTGACTTTCCTATGCTTTCCTCCCCATTAGTTTAGGCTGGTGGCTGGTGTGCGGTTGGGCCCATACTATAGGGTCTTGGGAGTACGGTCTCGGTCTTCATGTTTGATTGCTTGCCTACGGGTGCGGGGTATTTGTTTGTCCTATGATGAGGTGAAGCGGGCTGTTGGATTGTTTCATAGTTTTATTTCGGCCATAGCTAGTGCTCCATGCTGTTTCTTGTACTTAACAACCAATACATGATATAAAAATATAAAAATAAAAATTAAAAAAAGCCCCTTCTTTCCTTGGTTCTTTACGCTACCTGGTATTTCTTTCACGACTCTTGTACTTCAGAATATAACGTCTTCTATTCTGATATCCAAGTTCCACGCCAAGAACCCATGAACCCTGACCCTGATCTATCATTACACAATCAGCCTTGACCTGAGATTGTCATCTCCGAACCCTCACGCTAAACGAGTGTTATCGTTTAGGACCTTCCTGTCGTTGTGTGCCTTGGACTAACGTCCAGTGCCAAGACCCCGTTACAATGACCAATAATGAGTCATAGTATAAAATCCCTCAGCTAACTCTCCTGAGTCAACTGCTCAACATTCTTTAACCAATCAAACCCTCATGAACCAAGTCAGGTGTTCAAACGAGTCCCATGTGTGAAACCCATGACTCATGATCTGAGTCATGTGCGAAAGTCATTCCATTATCATACATCACAATTGTGAGTCATAAACAATTAACCAGTCATGATATAATGATGACTCGCAAGTCCACAGTTATTTGAGATTCTATGAGTCAAATGACGTCCAAGCGTAAAACTAATATACCTTATGACTAATAAGTATTAGTCTTGTGAAATCTGTCTTGCTTAGTCATGATTTGTGACAATCAGCCAGGGAATCACTATCTATTCAAATCTCTATAAGTAAAAGTGTAAGTAATTAAAGCCACCTTCATGGTTTGTGATTTCATCAATGGTGTGAAAGTGACTTAGATTTTTGTATATCACTCCATACAAAAAAGTACATGGCAACCGATACCAGATACTTAGACGACCTTTTCTCCACCACTTTGATATATAAAGATTCTGTAAATTTCTTCATGTTAGCTACGAGTTTGCTAATGCAAGGACAAATTTTCGCTGATTTTCATGGACATTGCGCAATGAGAGAAGGTGGCGAAAATGGGCACTTTTGGTGTAAAAAGGGCATCGGACGAAAAGCTTTGTCCTAGTACTTTACAGATCTCACTACGGAACACGGTGCCAGGTATGATAGCGACTACTGCAGCTCTCCAATAACCTAACCCCTACAGGCAGGATGCATTGGGGCGGCCGATAAGGATAACAGCCACATGCCTTATCTAGGCGGTCGATTCCTCTTGGTTTCTTCACTTTGTTTTTTCTATTGTGAACCCTGTATGATACTTGGGGCGGGTGGTTTGAAGTTCGTGGGATGGACATAACCTATCACTCGGAGATTGTCATGGTTATCTGTGCTGTTATATGCAGAGATTCTGGGCCCTCCCCTCACCCGGACTAACGGTCTTATATTATCTACTCCTCCCGATCTACAACTTTGCTTTCACCCCCTCTTTAAAACTCTCCTCAACCAGCTTAACCGCCTCTTCCGCCATTCCGTAGCTTGCTTGATCTATCGCAGCCACCGCCGCCGTCAGCATCCATAGCAATAGATAAAGCAAGTATGATACGAGAGCGAGAAAGGAACATACAACCGAACCCCCCCGCCCCATAATTATGCACAACCCTCACACCCCCAATCACCTCCCGTTCAATCCTAGCCCCACCCTCCCTGAGGGGCCTCAAGCCCACCACATGTCTTATAACATCCAACCCTTCAACTCCTTCCCCCTCCCCCACCAACCCCGGACACCACTCCACCGCCCTCTTCATAATCCTCTCGGCAGTCGCCTTATCCGGAACCGGGCTCCGATTCCCCTTCTGATACGTCCCTCCCAGAACCGTCCCGCCCCCGGCCGCGCGAGTCATTACGTAAACTACCTCGTCACTAGCATCATCCGTACCGGAAACATCGATCATGGCGGGCGCGGTGTTGCGGACCAAGACTATTTGTCCGCGGACAGGCGTTAGCCTCGAGTCGGTGACGCCGCCAAGGGTGGAAGAGCCCAGGCCGGTGCAGTTTACGACTACTACGTCAGAGGAGGAGGAGGAGGAGGCTGTCGGGTGAAAGTGAACTGCTTCACAAATGTGCGTCAGTGCGCCCCGGAAGAACCTTACCTGCCGCTTGAGGCATTGAGACAGAAGATATGGCAGGTATATCGCCGGATTAATGCACACAGACTTCCACCTCGTGCCAAAGTCGGCTCCCGGCGGGAGTTGCGATTTCGAGATTGTGCGGAACTATCCTCCTACATTAGCCTACCCCAACCCACCCACTTCTCCTAAGTACTATACAGTAAATAGGCAAACGGCAAACCAACGGTACCTCCGGAACGGTACTAGCAAACCAAGGCCTCTCCTTCAACAATTCGGAAAGCCACTCCCCCGAAACGCTGTGCAGGTCCTTCTCCCGCCCGTAGTTCATCACCTCTTGGAAGTGAATGCCGGCTTCGGGGACTTGGGTGGTTAGTCTGTAGAGCTCTGCGAAAGTGATACGGTCCCATTCTGCTTCTCGGGTGCCTGGCGCTGATACGCTGTGCCGCTTTAGCGAAGGGGTTGCTAGGTGAGAAGGGGGGAGGGGGTGTCTTGTGCCTTACGGGAGGTAGTTTGCTCCCGCAATTGGAGAGGTGTACTCTATGTCGTAATCCCCCGGCATGTGTTTTGCCACGACGGCCACGGAATGACCGCGCTTTGAGAGGAGGAGAGCCGTCGTTAGGCCTGCTACTCCTGCGCTGAAGTGGTATTTCGTTAGCGGTTAAGCCCCAACTCGGATGTTCGAGCAAGCATACATACCCAACCACGACAATTTTGCTTTTCTCACTCATGGTTTGTTGCCTTGAGTGATTTGTTGATGGGGGTTTCCTTCTGGGAGCGGCATGTGTGATTAGGAGCGGGGTCTTAGCTTGTATTATCCGGGGTATGATATAATATCCAAAAGGCTGGGCATTACTTATGGTCCAATGATCTTCGACGGCAAGAATCACTGGATAGAATTGAAAATGGAACACGCCTTGGAAGGATGGGAAGATCCCAATGAGCCATCATACCAAATGTTTACTCCTCTTTATTAGATGAACTTTGTTTTTGTTTTTTTCTATTGAGTTTTGGGTAAAATAAATGGCCCTCGCATATGGTATCCTTCCACTGCCAAGTGGGCAAGCCTGGCTTCAGGAACCTACTACTTGTACAGCAATGCAGCTGTGTGTTACAATTACCAACCTACCGTACCAGTGTTGGAATGGGTAGTCTAATTAGCGGTCAAACAAGTTCCATACACTTTGGAGTGTTATAGCAGACACCTAAAATCTACCTATTTGGCTACCACCCTAACTAAGTAGCATTCCCACCTGCTAGACTCCCATTCCCAATCCAACACTTACCCAACCAAAAACAAAAACAAAGTTCATAGAAACCACGAAGGGTAAATTTTGGCTACTTCTGTCGAGATTTCCTTCAACCATCTCATCTGCCCAAGATATATTCTCATCCCAATTCTACTGTGATCTTAGCTGTCGATCAGACCGACTTCAGACCACCCATCCCACAGTAACCCCCAGCCTTGGCGAAAAACTCGATACCATACCAAGATAATGCGGTATCCAGATACCGTAGCACGGCACACGAGCGGGGAGGAACCCGACAAGCCATCACAAAAAGCTACAGCCCCCCGCCCCCCCCTCCAAACATTCTAGTCTACCCTTAATTTAAGTGCGGGGAACCACCCGCAGGTCATAGACTCCCCATACGAAGTGAAAAGGCTCCATTTTCAGCATAGAACACTGGTGAGAATAAATCGTATTATATGAGGATCTTACTGTGCTCTACAGTGCTAACCCCCCCCGCCCGCCAGTCCCTCTGGATCCCTACCCACCTATCGTAATGTAATCTAGTGGGCGTTCCAAGACAAAGAGTTAATTCGATTTATCTTTACTAAGACCGGTATTCGGCTTACGATTTACGCTACTACGGGGGATGGATTTCAATTCGTTCGGACAATGTATGCTGGTGGTATGGGTGTGGGGTACTGTATGAGAAAACGCCCTCCCGCTTCGGGGTGGGCTGCGGTGCAGGGTCCGGCAAGGAGTCACAGTTATTTATAGTTAACTAGCCAATCATATCACTGATCTCTCCTATTAAGGGATTCCCACCTGGTAGCCTATCATCGGGTTCTGTAGTGCCAAGAGCGGTGCATCGATGAATGATATCGGGTGATATATCATGATCGCAGGGGACAGGCGAAAAGGATTGTTTATAACAATACATTCATAATCACACACATAAGACAAAACTCCCCCCGGAAACTCTAATAACCACAAATAGATAGATCCCAAGTATAAGACGGTTACAGAAATATTGGAAGGAAAGGGGGAAAAGAAGAGGAGGAAAAAAAGGTTAAACTAGAAGAAAATCTCTCTAAATGGTGTCCAAAAGGCCCTCGCTCTCAAGAAGGAGGACGATCTGGTGGACAACGTTGCGGACGGTCTGCTTGCTAACATCCACGACAAGGGCAGGCTTGATGGGGTCCTCATACGGATCGTCTACCCCAGTAAACCCCTTGATTTCGCCATTGCGAGCACGAGCGTATACCCCGCGCTTGTCCGTCTTCTCGCAGTACTCCAACGGCGTGGCAACATGGATGAGGTACACGGACCCGAACTGCTCAATGGTCTGCTTCGCCTGGGTACGAGAGTTCTCAAATGGGGCGATGGGCGCGGCGATGACGGCAGCGCCAGCGCGGGTCAGTTCAGCTGCGACGAAGGCGATGCGCTGGATGTTCTTGTGGCGGTCCTCCCGGGAGAAGCCAAGCTCTGCTGAGAGCTCGGAACGGACCGTCTCGCCGAGGAGAAGAGTAGATGAGCGGCCACCCTGCTGGTTCAATGTGACTTGTAGCGCACGGGCGACGGCATCTTTGCCGCTGTTGGTATACCCAGTCAAGAAGACGGTGAAGCCTTGCTTGTGACGGGGTGGGTGGGATTCCCGAAGTACTTTGACAACTTCAGGGTATGAGAACCACTCTGGGATGGGGGTTCCCGTACGGAGACGGCGACGGAGTTCTGGGAATGTTAGCATTCATTAGGTTCGCTTATGTGGCTAGCAATACTGATCATACCGGTTCCCGAAATGTTCAAGGTTTTGGTTCCTGGCTTGATCTCGTCGATAGGAGCATACTCGTCGGTGTCGGGGAGATACGTCATCATCTGAAACGGAACAACCTCAATTCCTAGCTCACTCTTGTACTTTTCAACGGCATGTTGAGCATCGTAGGGGCCATAGAACTCGACCCCCTTCGAGTTGCTTCCGGGGCCAGCGTGGTCTCTCCCGACGATAAAGTGAGTGGCACCATGGTTCTTACGGATAATGGCGTGCCAGATGGCCTCACGGGGCCCTCCCATGCGCATAGCAAGTGGTAGGAGACCAAGGACGGCCATGCCGTTGGGATATCGGGGGAGGAGAGCTTGGTAGACACGTACACGGGTGAAGTGATCAATGTCGCCTGGTTTGGTGAGACCCACAACGGGGTGGATAAGGACGTTTGCCTGGCGCGCCCTGGCAGCACGGACAGTGAGCTCTCTGTGGGCCCTGTGCATGGGATTCCTGGTCTGGAAGGCAACAATCTTAGACCATCCCAACTTCTCAAAGTGCAATCTCAATTCGGCGGGGGTGTCTGTGTCACCATTAGCACCTCGCAATGGTGTCGCGCCAATTCGGATCACCAACATCTCAAGCCAACGTAGTCGTAGTGATTGAGCCTGTTAATGGCGTCAATCTTCCCACCGACATAATATTCCCGAGCGGTGGTGAACAGATAGCGAATAGCAGGGTGCTCCTCATCACCGCCCAAGACCTCCTTGGCCTCTTTTTGCCTATTTCCTTGTCAGAGCGGGTTCACTCACAACATCTCACTCTCAACCTACTTGTCAGGTTTGTAGACGTCGTCAACAGTAATGATGGCTAAGTGACGGTCATCACGGAAATCGCGAAGTGTGATTCTTGCGCCAGCCTTGATCCCCAATCCTTCGATCTGAGCCTTGGAAACATCCAAAGTAATGGGTATGGAGAAGAGTGTTCCATCCACGAGCCGAAGGTTCTCAACAACTCTGTCCCAATCTTAACATTTATTTACCCTTCAATTCCGGAATATGTCACGACAAACCCGTTATAATCCTTCTCATTCATAAACCCTATCCACTCCAGTTAGGATACGCATGCCAGGGAACGAAAGAGATACAATCACGACTAACCCTCCAGAGGAGAAAATCCACCACTCAGAATCAACTCCAAATCGCAAAGTTGGCGCTCAGTAAGAACCAGAGCCGGGAGAGTCTCGGACTCAGCGAGAAGTTCATTGTGTCTAGGAATGTCCCTAGCAATTAGGTCCTTGAGAACACCTCCATGGGGCTGCGGCAAATCCGACATTCTGGCAATAGTTGAAGAGTATTAAACTGGTCGATATAGAAACTGAAGATAGTACCCTGACAACTGGAGAGAGGGAATGAAGCCTAAGAGTGGGAACGATTAATATAAGTATCTGCAGAGCAAAGGGTACGCCCTTCAACCCAGTGCTTTCATAGAAAAAGTTCACGAGTAGACATCTCTCTACAAATGACGTGATTTTGCTCCTAGATTGCAAACCATCCCAGCCCCTTGGCTTCGGGGGCTGCGCTAATAGCGATAAGCCATTCTCCCTCAGTGTACTGTACGAGTATACTGTAATAAAAGATGGCTTCGTTTTTTTACCTAGCGGTATGAATAGCGGGGTGCGGATCAGAAACCGTTCATCTTTCCAGAGAAACCAGGATTGGCTTTACCTAATCTAGGCTGGAGGGGCAAAATTGGTGGGGCTCTGCGGGGCATCAAACTCGACAAGGGCTAGGAAGGCCTCGCCCTGTTTTTTTTTTTCACCCCTTCCCACCCGTTCGTTCCTGGGAAGGGAGTGACCGCGGAGATCATAATATCTCTTGGCGTCAGGTGTTGTGTGAGAATCCCATCTGGTTTACGCAAAAACAACCTCGGTCACAAACATCACTGTTCCACCTTCCACCGGTGGTTCTCTATTATGGCTGATACGGCATTCCAAGTTAGGTCTTTGGTATTCTTCCACCCCAGTTACCCCCTCTCACTCCCCTATCTCTATTAGGATGGGAGACTAACAAAGGCGGTGATGCACCTAGTACCGCAATCTTCTCCGTTTCTCTAATCGTTTCTCTTCATACAATTTCCGCGAGTACGCGAGGCGAAGGACTAGGGATGCATTCAAGGAACACAAAAGCATTGAGGATCCAAGGAAAATCCAAGAACTTATGCAGAAGGGATTGAAGGAGCTTCAGGTGTTGAAGGTCCGTTCGACCACTGTCCACTGGCGGCGATGGCGCCGCTGGAGCAAATGTGTGGTATGGTGCTAATTGGGGCTCGGGGGTACCTAGAGACAAACTGTGGTTAGCCAGTTCTTCCAGATGGATAGATTGGTTGTCGAGGGTGGTGCTCCGGTACTTCTCCTTCCATGAGGCGTGAGGTTTGGTCAATGCTGACTATTGGATAGGGTGGGCAGAAGGGCAGAAGGGTGGGCAGTGTGCGACAAAAGGAGCTTGGGTGAGGTCCCCTCTATGCTACCTTTGCAGAGCTCTGCTAACGGCCGTCTCAATAGATAAACTTGGATTTCCACCCCCTCCCCTCTTTTTTTTTACTTTGCTTTGTCTCTTGTTCATAGATGGGATTCGCTACCGGTAGTTTGGTTAATTCCGCAGTATCACTCGTCACTGTACGTACTAGCCATCGACAGCCTAGATACTTGCAACGGGCAAACTATATATATATTACCAAGTTTATCTACAACCGCTCTTCTCATTACCTCCCAGGTATCCAACACCGTATTATTTAGAAAATAGCGAGTAAGGCTAGGCTGGGGGTGTGCACTAAGTTTGCCATCTCTGGTGAAGTTCATTTGCACATAGTGTGTGCATTGTTGCACACGGGGGTCAATATCTACCGGTCATACACGCCTCATGCTTCTTATCACCTCCAGCCTAGCCTTATTCACTATTTTTCAAGATGCTATTACGGTAGCCCCATGCCCCGACTCTGCCGTCATCATCGTGGACGTAGTCTATCGTGAAACAAGGCATTGTTGACAGGGTAACCTTTCGTCTTTGGGACTGGCATTGCGTTTGTGCTCCTACGCTTGGCTAATATGTCGCCATTACAAGAAGGATCACGACAGGCATAACCACCCCGGAGATATGATAACGAGAACTCGGGGGTTTGTGAGATCAGTTGTCATCGATTTGTTACCGTGTCATATCTTTAGTCCCTGGCTTTTGAGACCCCACAGCACGATACAGGTGAGTTATCATACAGGTAACGGCTTATCCCGATCCATTCAGCGCCAAGCCTTGTCATCTTCACCTATCCCTGTTGCTCAGCGTCCCCTTTTCCACACCAACATCTACCTGCATTCATCGCGACAAACCAGAAATCAAACTCACGAAAAACACGTCAGTCAAACCCTAGAGCCTCAACCTTTCAAGAGGACCAGCCAAAAGCAGCAGGGAAGTCAGGCTACCAAAAACATCTTCACTTCAGCCTATTACCTTCCAGGCAAAAACGCGAACGCGTGGTTCGTGTGGAAGAAAAGGAAAATGCCAGCACGCATCTCCTTTGTGAGCCCTCTCCCTTCCCCTTCCCTCGCTTGTTCCTTTTTATTGTTACAGCATCAAACACTTCACCTCTGCTATTATGAAGAAAGAATCCTCTACGGCAGCGACAGCAACTAACACATCGCAGTACCGACCAAACGGCCAATCCCGCCGCCAAGCACGCTCCGCACACGACCACGACGTCTTCGAGGGACTGCCAGTGCGCCGGTGGTCTCGACAATGGGTTCACGTCGGTAAATCCGCACCCCCACCCCCTCCCGAGCCAGAGCTCCCCCTGCCAAAAGAAACCCATCTCCTGCCGCCCATGTCACAGGCACTCCTCCAAGCCGCGAGATCAAGTTCGCAGGGTAAGCCCGCCGCTAAACCAGCGCACATCCCGGGGCAACAACTCTTCCAGACCAAGCGCTGGATGCAAATCCCGCGCCACTTGGAACCCCCCGAGCCCGTGTACCTGGCCAAGCCGCTCGGTGGGAAGCGCAAGAGGACAGAAGCAGAGCCCCCACCACCGCCCGTTGTCGCGCCCGTTAGACGTCGTGTCCCACCACCAAAGAGGAAGGCAAAGCCCAGAGGTAGGAGGCCAGGTTATCGGAAGACCGTGACCTTTGCTGCTGAGGGGAATACCGAAGGTACCACTGAAGCCGCAGCGATCGCACTTGACCCCGCGCCAGTTCTAGAAGCGCCACTAGTTCCTCCAGTTGCTGCCGTTGAAGTCCAGGAAGTTGTTCAGATCGTAGCGCCGGTGGCGTTAGCTCCGGAGAAAAAGAAGGGACTCAAGGGAAAGAAAAAGGGACTGGGCAAGAAAAAGGACGCTTCCGGGAAGAAGCTGAAAAAGGTAAAGAGTGCTGTCGGCACGAGTACTCCTGGGAAGGGAAAGAAGAAGGGCAAAGCTATAGCAACATCAACACCTTCAGCTCTGATGCCTGTGACCACCAACGATGGCGACGGCGATACCTCCATGGGCGGCACCGAGGCTCCCGCAATCGCACATGTCACCCCGGTCAATGTGATCCCCAACAACGAGAGCTTGATTCGGAAAGTTTGATGGGATAGTAATGCCGGGGACATCTCTTTATCCCCCTCCTCCTTGTACTCTGCTACTTTTCAAGTTTGGGCCGGATTTACGTTTTTGTTCTACCCCGTTTTTCTTGTTTGGCCTTATTGGCCTTGATTCCGAGCACCTTTTCAAATTGATTACTATAATTGATTGGATGGATATCATTATACTTAAATCGTGATTCTGCTGCACCTGTTTATCGCAGCGCTGTTTGAGTACCGTACCGCCTCCTACAAAGGGCATGAGAGCAAAATCTCGCATAATATCACAACGACTAAAGATGGGACTTGAACCCCTAATTTTTGGTAGTCGAATAGTAATATCTAGTTAGAGGAAACAGGGGGGCTCTGCTCTCCTTTTGCAAAGATGCCTTTTACTTTTATTTCTCTTGTTAGGGCTTAATTCCTGGTGTCTTTTTCTCTCTTCCAAATCGATTGATTGGGTTGGGTTTTGTTTAAATATTGATTGTTCGATAATTTCGGTTACGACTGTGGGCAATTTTTTGGATGGGGTGAATGAACCGCGAACTGGCATTGAAAAAGGTATTTTGCGAACGGATGAATTGAGCAAAATAGATGAATACCATGAGAGAGGAAGAATAAAGTAGTCCGTGTGTATAAAAAAGAGTACCGTACTAGTTAACTGGAGGAATAAAAACCAAAGGAATAAGAAATCAACCGTATCCCGTGGCATCCTACAAGCTTCCCGACCATGACATGACCTGATAAAAAGCAATGTTTAGCTGCAGCTGCCGCCGCTGCATCCACCAGAGCCTCTAATGCTATCCACTGTACCAAGCTTCCTCCCGGAACCAGAGCCAGGAGGGCCAGGAGGGGGAGGGGGTCCACCCGGACGCCCAGCTCCGCCGAAACCGCCAACAGGCTTCTTCTGCTGCTCCCTGGGCTTTCCGTAATTCGCAAACATGGAGTTTTCGGCAGCGGGGATGGCATCAAACTAACGCGCATTAGCCTCCCGAAGCAAGAGACAGTAGAAAAGGAGAACACTCACAGAAAACAAAGAGGTAAAATACAGCCCCAAGAAGACAATAGCAACCCTAAGCCAACCCCTAGCCCAAGCTCCAATCGGCAAAGTATCGATAACCCGCCCGTCAAGAACATACTTGACCGCCCCCCCGGCCCCCAAAAAACTCCCTCCTCCTCCTCTTCCGCCAAGTGGCGGAACCGCAATCCCCGGATCGCCCCCCAACTTATACCCCTTGCCAAACCCCCCCCCTCCTCCTCCTCCTCCTCCTCCAGCGCCACCGGCGGCGCCAGCCCACTTCTCCACGAGCCCCATCAGAGCCCCGCGATCAGCGCCCGTGACGCGATCGACCTCGTCACCGCGCCGCAGAACCACGAACGTTGGCATCGCCCGGACCGAGTATGTGCGGGAGATGTCGGAGCAGGCATCCACGTCGCACTTGGTGAAGGCTAGGTTGGGGGTTTTGGCATGCTTGGTGGCGAGGGCTTCGAAGACGGGGGATATGGCTTTGCAAGGGCCGCACCAGGTTGCGGTGACTAGCGTAGGGGTTTGGTTTGTTAGCTGGTTGTGTAAGGGTGGGGGGAGGGGGGGAGAGGCAACAGTCTATGATTACGATGGTATTTCTGGCGATTATGGTGGTGAGTTGCGAAGATGAGGAGATGGTTTGGACGGCTGCCATTTTTCTTTCTTTTTTATTGTAAAATTTAAATCTTTTTTCGCCCCCCTTTGCTTTTCGTGAGGTTCTCGTGGTGGTGGTGATGAAGAAGAAGCTGAGTGGGTGAGGTGAAATAAGGTGAGGTGAGGTGAGGTTGAGTTAGGTACGAAAAAGTGGCCTCGTGGGAACTGATTGGTAATTGATTGATGAACGTCATTAAATTTTCACAAAAATAGGGAACCCCTTAATTCAATGCCAAGCAAGGCCCAGCAGAGAGACATCCCAGAAACCAGAGAGCGCCCTGACGGGAAATGCCCCCAGGATTGGAGTAGCGGTACTTTAAGACCGTAGTCTACCCAAATGGTGTATTTTTGAGCACTAAGTTAAGGCTTTTCCCGCACAGACATTGCTATCACTTTTGATGTTCCCCAGGATCGTACCTATGGAAGGTAGTCTAGCACAGTAAGTTACCAACGAAACCGAACCCAAAGTCCACACGCTTTCCCAAGATGTCGACAGCGCGAGGTGCAAACGCACGTCCGCGGCCGGGCCAGTAGACTAAAGTTGCCTTCATCCATCCATCCAGGGACACCAATATCTACAGTAGACCAGACAGAACGAGCGAGATCTTCAGAGACCCCTCCCCGACCTATCTTGCGAAAAAAAAGCACCGGATATCCCCTTTTGTCATTGATGTCGAGTGCATAGCGTGCTCTATCAATAGAATATCTAAAGGAAGGAAGGAAGGAAGGAAGGAAGGAAGTTAAAGCATAAGCTATCCTTCCGATATTATTGGGCCTGCAGACCATGCACCACCACCAGCCTTTCTATGCGGCCAGCCAGAGGTCCCTGCTAAAATGCCTTTTAATAAAATAAAAACGCCTCCCGGAGTCCATCTTGGAAATTCATCCCGGCATGAAGCTCTCTCTCTCTCTCTCTCTCCATGGCTCCAAGTGGGCAAACCAAAGACTAACTTTTTTTACCCACTAGCATTGGATACCAAACTGGGGGGTTTTTCTTTTTTTTTGGTTGAATCGGCATTTGTATACCCCCCCCCCCCCCCATCAAGATCAGTCTAGATAGAACTCGCAACGAGACCTGATCACAGTCGATCACTCGTCCCCCTCTTTCACTAATTCCCGACCCCTTCGGACTGCAGCCTGGCAGGGTATCTATCCTTGAGCATATGAGGTTTCGAAATCGCTCATGGCAGCGTTGGGGTGTGTATATTAAGGGGCTGTCCCCCGCTTTTTTTTTCCCTTCTTCTCCTTCTCTCGAGATCACCTATACAAGTTAAATCCATTCTATAGTACATACCATCCATCCCATGACATGGCCGCGGTGAGACGACGTCGTTGACAGGAGAGTTGAGCCCGGGGAGGGAGGGAGGGAGGGAGACTACAGGGGCCTGATTTGCGGGGCCCTCTAGGTTTTTTTGCTCTGGCATACCATATCTGACTTCAGGATCCCACAGCCTGCGTTACCGTACCAGCATTGGGAGGAGGGGCCCCGGCGGTTATGGATCGCAAAGGCACCCGGGATGGCCATACTGTACGGGCATATTACTGGGATCTGGGATGTATGCTGAGGAGTTACTGACGAACGCATGAGGGAACGGCCAAGACGCCGGGCGGCTGCCAACTTTACTCCTCCCTTGGTAAAGGTACCCATGTACGATGGTGCCGGAAGAAAATGGAATTCAGAAATCACGATTCGGTAACACTCAAGATGAGAGAAAAAAAAGTCAATTTCCACTTTGCACTAACATCTAAGCCCAAAAACGCAGTAGCCAAACAATACAGTACAGTTACTAGCAAACTCAACACAATCATGGCATATAGCATAAGATGCGTATATACACTCGTGCGCCCAGTCCCCCAGAGCAAATCACTTCATGAAACGGAATATTACAGTTTTGGATTCAAGAGGGGAGGCCTCATGAAAACAAGAGATGAAATGGAGTAGGATAACGAGTTTGGAATTTTTGGTAAAAAGGCGGATATCTGATATCTCACGGAGATTGCGGCTGATAGGAGGGAGGATAAAGGACAACAAAAGCAATAAAGGAAGGGAAGAGAAGAGAAGAAAGTAAAATAAGGTTAATAAGAAGGTATGTAATTGGGAAGATAAAAAAAATAAAAGGAAGAAACCGATAGATTCTCCAGTCAACACCAACAGGAGGAAAAAAGACAAAGAAATATAAGAATTCAATCCCAATCAAAGAGCAGACAAAAGACTTTAACGGAAATAGGGGGAAAAAGAGGAAAGAGAGCAGCCGGAAGGATAAATGAAAAAAAAAAGAAAGGAAATGAGAAATGAGACCCCTGGTAGTTTAATTTTCACATCCAATTCGATAACCGTCAACCACCCCGCGCAATCATTAATTCCAGCCAGGGAGTATGTACTCGTGACAAAAAGGCAACACAAAAAGGTAACAAAACGTCATTACATCACACCACCCGCTACTACCGGTTGATGTTGAGCCTGCAGATGATTCTGCTGCTGAGGCCTTGAGATAGGACTCCTCGCCTCATCTCTGCTGTCGCTCCTCTTTGCCTCATCACTCTCCTCTTGTTGTAACTTTTGTCGCCACATGGCAAGACTGCTCGATAATTCCCCACCTTCGGTAGAAGTGGGTGTTTTCTCGAAGTCGAAGGTGCTGCTGAGCCTGTAGTTCTTGTTGGTGTTCTCCCAATGGGTGCGGAGAGCGTCCAACTCCGTGGCGAGCGAATCCAAGGCAACGCTGTTTCTTGCGTCGGGCCCGGTTCCATAAAAGCTACTTCTCGCGGACCCCGTTTCAATGGATCCATTGCCACCTTCTAGGCGAGTGCTGCGACGGTAGGCGTCTACTGAATCCTCCACACGATCGAGCAGGAAAGAAACTTTCTCCTCCGCATCCTGGGCTCGTCGTTCCAGCTGGCTATTTTCCATCTCGAGCTTCTCAACCATTTGCCTCGTTTCGCCAAGTTGCTGGGAGACGTCCATGAGCTGGAGTTGGAGCTGGTTGTGGCCGATCTTGAATTGGTCGCGCTCTTCTCGGAGGGTGTCGAGGGTTTCCTTAGATTCGCGGATCTGCTTGTCGAGGGCGGTGGCGGATTCCCTAACCTTTGTCCGGAGGTCGTCAATCTCCTTTTTAAGAGAGGCCCGCTCGCTCTCCCAAATCTCGGCTCCGACTTCAGAAACGGATCCCTGTCTAGAGCGTTCGCTATTCTTCCTCTGGGCCTCTTCGAGCTCGAGGTGGAGTCTGGCGTTCTGAGCCTTGTTTTTAGAAAGCTCGTCCTTCATGCGCTTCAGGAGCTTCTCAGTGCCTTTGACGTAGTGTACTGCAGACTGGTAATCGTTTTCAAGCTGTTCAAGCTTCTCACGGAAGTGCTTCTCAACCTCTTGTGCCTGCATCTCCGCTGTCGACTTGGTCTCGCGGTGGGCGCGGAGACTCTCCTCCAGGCGAGTCTCGAGCTCACGAAGACGATTAATCTGCTCGGGGGTTGCGGTTCCGGAAGGGCTGGGGCTTTGAAGGCTGTGGGAACGGCGCTTGTCATAACCGGCCATACTCGAGCGTTCGGCGAGGATTTCCTTGAGAGCGTTGTGTTTAGTCGTAATGGAATCAACTTCTAGCTGGCGGTCAAGTAGGCGAGCGTTGTTCTCTGCATTTTCCTGTTTTAGTCGTCGAACTTCGTCAACCACTTCTGCCATCCGTCTGCGAAGAGCGATTGCATCTTTGCTGGCTTGGCCTTGTTGGAACTCCAAGCCCGCAACCCTCTGCATCGCTTGTGCAAGTTTCTCGCCAGTTTCATCGGCTTGAGCTTTGCTCTTCGCAAGTAGACTATTGGCAGAAGCGACTTGCTCTTGAAGAACTCTGACACGTTCATCAGCCGCACCAGTACCGCTCATGATTTCCCTCTCAGATACCTTCTGGAGTCCTGCAGCCATTGCTGCGCTCGCAGCTCTGGCCTCTTCGGCGTACTTCCCCAAAAGTTCTTCCGTGTCCCTTAGTCGTGTGTCAGTGCTTCTGAGATCCGCAACCTTTTCCTCATATTCGCTCTTGACCTGAGCTAGCTTTCTCTCCAAACCTTCTTTGACCACTCGCTCCTCCTCGAGTTGCCTCGCCAGTGTGGTGCTCCTTTCACCACTCGCCTCCATAGCTTTTCTCAATTCGCCCATTGAACCTTGGTAGCCGCTGTTGTCCTCCAACGCTTCTTTAAGCTTCAGCGAAAGTTCGTCCTGATCAATCCTTAAAAGTTTAGCTTCTGCGGTGGCCTCACCGCGTGCGGCGGCTTCGTCCCTAAAAGCTCGCTCAGCACCAAGTAGCTCTCCCCGAAGACTCTCCATTTCCGACGCCGCACGGTTTCTGAAATCATCCAATTCGGTGACACGTCTCTGCGCAACGGCTGCGGTCTCATCGGCGAGATGGCGAGCCTTCCTCTCTGCAGTGATCTCGGCGGTTAAAACTTCGACTTTGGCACTCAGTTCCGCCTGAGCTGCTAGCGAGGATGCGAGTTTCCGGCTCATATCGGCCATCCTTTCAGCATCCATGTTGGCAATGTCTACCGCAGATTTGTCGCCGGTAGGCATAGTACCGTTGCCACCCAAGGCGGCCAACTTTGCCTTCGCATAGACAGCCTCCTGAACAGCGACATCCCTCTGGCGTTCTATATCTTGGATGCGTTTGGCCGCGAAGGCGGTTTGGGTATCTACCGAACCCTGGACTCTAGAGAGCTCGCCCTTAAGTACTAGCATGGCTTCGATGAAGGGCCTATCGTCTTCTGCTAATGATTCGTTTGCCCGTTCATCCAGGATGGCGCTTCCGTTCGTCTGAGGAGTGTACCCCGCTCTTCTAGCGAGTGCGAGCTCTGAGGAATACCAATCGTTCTGGTGCTTGAGCCGCTCCATCTCCTGACTAGAGTTTTTGTTCTCTGCGGCCTTCCCAGGCGGGCCATCGCTCTCTGTTACGGGGGGTAAACCTTCGGGGGCTGATGTTGTGCCGGACGGGCTGTGAGGGCTCGTAACCGCTGATCTACTATTGGCAAGATTGTTCGGCTGAGAGCTCGGAGATTGATTAGGGGCTGGTGATGATGGGGAGCGGTCGCCATCAACATTCTGTTGCTGCTGCTGCCCTTGTGGGCCTTGAGACTGGGCTGCCGGTCCTTGCTGTCGAGATCTTGACCTCTCTTGTGGGGCTGGTGTAGTACCTGAAACAACATCCGTAGATCCCTTTCGCTGCTGGGCGGTAGGAGTCCTCCTCCCATTCACTGCGCTGGCTGGACCATCGCGCGGCTGAGGTTGAACGGGGGAAACATTGTCCTTGGGTTTGTTATTGTTGTTCATGAGTCCACCCGGCGATCCAGTAGGGGTCCTACTTCGTGGGCCTGGAGGGGCACCGTTTGTCTTGGGTGGCGGAGCCTGTTGGGTCGGTGGGGGGCCTGCGGGGGCCTGTGACATAGATGCCCGTGGTAACCGAGAGTTTACGCTGCTGCCAGAAGTGTTATTACTAGCAAGGGGCGTTGATGCGGTTGAGCCTGGAGATCCAGAAGCCGCCGCACTCTCCCTTGGGCCCTGTTTCACACCCCGATTTCTTGGGTCGCCTGGGCCGGGTCCTGATCCATCTACCGATCCATTCCTTAGCCCTTGGATCCTCTTATCAGTGGGCGCAGGATTCCTGTCTGCAGGGCCACCTTGTTGGTGGTCGGTGGGGTATCTAATTTTAGCTGTATCAAGAACATATATGAACTGGAGCTCCTCCTGGTTTCTTGAAGGCATACTAGGCTCTCCACCGAGCACAATAATCTTCTGTCCACAAGTTGTCATGGAATGTCCTGAGCGCCGCGATGGCGATGGTCCCATATTTTGGAAGGTGTACCATCTCCGCGAAGAAATCCTAAATGCTGCCAAATCGCCTAGGTCCTCCCCCTCTGATGTCCGACCACCAAAAACATACATCACATCTCCCACGAGCGCTGCTGCATGTCCTTCACGGGGCGAAGGAATGTAGCCAATACAGTCGAGTTGGCTCCAGGAATTGGATCGGGGATCGTAGGACCAAACATCATTGAACCACGTTACACCGTTTGTTCCTCCAAATCTAGCTCACGGTCAGTTTGGATCAAGCATCGACAAAAGGCAGGCGCATACAAGTAGAGTTTATCCGCCCAAGTAACAATCGTGTGGTTTGTTCGGCTTGCTGGCATATCGGCTCCCGCTTCCTTTGCTGGTACCAGAACTTCCCACCCCGATCCGGCGCTCTGCAATGTGTTCAAATCGAAGGCGACCAGGTCGTTGAAGAAGAATCCATCGACTTGACCCCCAAAGATGTACAACTTTGAGCCTAGTATATTTAAAGTGTGACCATATCTTCCTGCTGGTCTTGGGCCATTAGGGTTCGCACGAGACCATTGGCGAGTTGCTATGATTTAATCAGCCGATGACGTGGGAAGTGAGAATTGGGGACATCGCATACAGGTATTTAACAGATAGAGTGTCTCGTCAAGAACATCTTGCGGATCTAACTTTGTGTCGCCCCCAAATACTGAGATAACCCAAGACTTGTCAGTGAGTGCAATTCGTGCAATTCCTCGATAAATACCATGATTGAAGGGGGCGAACCGATAAATGCATTTCCTACTAATAAACTGGCGTGACCGACACGGGGCCCTGGGCCTTCACTCGTGGTCATTACGGGGTAGGCAGCTAGTTGAGTTCCGCCTCCTTCGATCATCCATAAATCCCCACGCACAGTCTGTGAACGAATCAGACCCCCCATAATATAGATATCACCATCCTTCCCGGCAACACCATTAGCTGCATGGCCATAGCGCGGAAACGGTGATGGATGCGATGATGAGAGCGTTAATCGTCGCTGCGACCAGGGATATAGAGCGACGTTTGCAGGGTTGACTCCCGGGGGCGACTGCTGTTATTTCAAAAAAAAAAATCAAAAATAATCAGTCCATACGCAATCTTTGGCATCTTTCGAAGGATATTGAAAGGAAAGGGGGGAACCACCCGTGTTTGAGACGACGGAACACTCTGCTGAGGACTCGACATCTGACTCTCTGAAGGGGCTTGTTCTTGCAGGGCTTGTTGTTGTTGAGGTCTTGGAGGACCTGCTAGAGCTCCGACTGGACGCTGATCTAGACCCGATGTGGCGCCGACACTCCCGGCAAGGCTATTGAGAGAGTTGTTGACGGAGCTGGAGGGTGTTGGGCCGCCAGGACCACCTAGAGCGCCGCCGCCGGGAGCACCAACGGCAGCAGGAGGTATCGGGCCGTTAGGAGTTCCTTCTCGATGACCGTGTGCGCCCTTCCTCTTCCCAAATAGAAAAGCCATAATCCAAATGTTTGGCTCAAGCTTTGTTGCTATTGTTGTTGTAGTTTACTACTCTGCCACCCAAGGCTCCGTTGCTAGCTGGGTGGTTGTTGGACACAGGTTGCAGAGTTATCGTATCGCAGGGGGACGTATGGGAAGGAGAAGGAGGTATGGTATGGTATGGTTAAAAAAATTAAAAAAAGGGATTAGGAGATGGATGGGGTCGGTCACTTGGGACGACACGCTCTTTGGTCTATCGAGGCTTAATTCGTTTGTGGGAACACACGGATGGGTGAAGCGCAGTTGCAACAGGAAACGAACTCGAGCCTTTTGAAGCAGAAATAAACGAACGAACGAGAAAGCACAAGCTTCTTTTCTTCTTTTCTTCTTCGTAACCGACGTGAAAGGTGGTGCTGTGGGAGAGTATGAGCGTGTGAGCGAGTGGATGAAACGAACGGCTCCAAACGTAATCAATCAATCAATCAATCAATCAATCAATCAATAAGAGGGTCTTGAGGTGCTGCCCTAGCTGTGGTATGTAGCGATGAGCGTACCGGTACCGGCAACCCACTCTATCCAGGGCCGGTGGGTGGGTAGCTGAGTGGAAGGGCAAAAAGGGGAGGGAGATTAAGGTAACCGTACCGGTACCGGTGTGTAGTTCGTCTGTATCGTGAAGAAACAAAGAATGAGAGAAAAGGAAGAGGGAAGAAGGAAGAAGGAAAAAAGAAAAGGGTTGAAACGCAAGGACAGGAAGGTCAAGCCCCTAGGTATGGAAAACCAGTAGATTGGCTTCCCTTCGCTTTGGTGGTGGCAGGGAAAGCAGATAGAAGAAGCGGAAAAAAGGTATAAAAAAAAGAAAGGAAAGATCAGGGCACAAACACAGACGGGCGATGAGAAACAGAAGATGCTTTGGCGCAGGTATGTACGTACGGTACGCTAAGGCGATATAGGGTAGGGTAAATAAAAATAATAATAAAATGCAAATGCAAACGCAATGCTTCCCCTTCCACAATCCTATCACTGCAGACCTGAATTACTGCACGGTACCTCTCGAAGGGGGGGGGGGAAGTGAAGTGAGGTGAAGTATGATACTTGCAAAGGGTCGGGAGGGAAAAAGGAAGGGAGAGAGGGAGGCCCGCCCTGCCGGTGGTACAAGAGGACAACCCCGGTACCGGTACAAGTACGTTATGCTATCCAACGAGCCAAGTAAAAACCGAGAAGGAAGGGAGGAAAGGAAGGAAGGGGAGAGGGAGGGAGAGGGAGGGAGGGAGAGGGAGATAGATACCGGTACCTGATAAGTAGAGCCACCCACAGAATATCCTGTATGATATGATACTGTAAACAGAAGGGGGACCTACCTACGAGTATTATAACTTACCTTGCCTTTTTTTGCAAAAGGGAAAGGGATGGTTGGTTGGTTGGATTGGGCCGTGCTGGGGCTGGGAAACCTTGGTTTGGTTGCCGCCTCCTTTTTTTATTTTTTCCGAATGGTGGTTGCGAGGTAGGTACCGGTACAGCAGGTCACGCTCCGTCAGCATCGTCCTGTGGTACGGTGGGTTGTGCGGTGTGTATCTTTACCTTATAATACCGGTATCGGCATGTCAGAGAGAGATGGGGCAAGGGTGGATGATGGATTGATGGATGGGCGGACAGGATTAAGATGGAGAGTGAGCCACTTTCTGCATGTGGAGCTCGTCTTTGGAATCGAACTGAATTGGAGTGGAGCATCGCTACAAGTACAAGTACAGTATCCATCCTACTGTGCTGTAAATCCACCTCAAGGTCACAAGTATACAGTACCCGGTAGAATAACCAGGCCTATCCGCTCCGACCATGGCTTAGCAAATCCCTGTTCTCGTCTGTTATCTTGGAAGGGAGAAAGCCGGTTGAGAGTTACAGTTACAGTGCTCGAGTACAGTTCCCCTTTCTATCATCATCATCTACGGTACTCGTCCAACATCGGGGATCAAGCTTCAAGCCTTCGCAATCCAAAACAAAACATTCTGAGAAGGAATAGTGTTTTCCAGGTAGAATAGGTTGGGGAGGCTGAGCTTGCGGATCTACTCGTGAATGGACGTGGGTGATCGGACAGACGGTGATTAAAATTATATGTATCTCCATAGAATTTTAATCACTGGCTGTCCGATCACCCACGTCCATGCCCTAGTACTGTAATTGACAGGTGTTCGTTACAAGTATTTCGCTAACCTAGGCCTATTGTGGTTTAGATGTCAATTTCTGTTTGAGATCTCCAGTGGTGGATTTAATGGCAATGCTGCTTGGCGGTAATGAAGGTATGATAGTACACATAATTTAGGTGCCGTCCGGATGCCTTCGGTGCCGCCAAGATATACCCAGAGTACTGTTACGGTACTCTCCTTGCCAACAGGAGTCTATCATACTTGAGTATACTCGTTCTTGGTGTTCACCTCAGCCTCGTCGGCAACTCCACGCTGCTGTCCAGCCCATCATCCTCTCCCATCTCCGCTCCCAGCAACCGCTTCCACAACCCCCTTCCGCCTCCACTTCACCCGCCGCCGCCGCTAGTCCCGCTACCGCCACTTCTCCAGACTCGAATTCATCGCGGTCGACTGGCAGAGCCCATTCCCGCAGAGGGCCTCCTCCAAGTATTTCCACTACTAGTAGGATCTCCGGCCTCCTCACTTCCGCCGACAATTCTGGCGCAGAGAGCCCTGACGAGGAGGTTCATGACTACGAGGAAGGGATGAGGCATGGCTTTGCGGAGGAATATAATTCCGAAGCCTATCTCGCTGTATGATTGGAACAGGTTTGATTCTCTTTCTTTTTCTTGCTCTTTTGGTTTTTCTGACGTAGTGGAAGCTAGGTTTTGTACATACCGACAAGCGTCACGAGACAGGTGGAAACCCGAAGGAAGAGACACAGACCTTTCCACTGTGAATCTGGCGTTGAGCATTGGCCATTTCCCGTACCTGCTTAAGCCTTTGTAGTCGGCGGCGCAGGAATTGAAGCCTGTGATGGTGTTTATTTGGGCAAGGATATTGGCTGTCGATGCTTCTTGCCGGGCGTATTTGTTGAAGGATAATGGGTATAGTTATTTCATACAGATTCTCAGCCCAGCCTCTGGAATCCCCGTTGGAAACGCGAGCGAGCACCGTGCTATGTGCGCTTTCATTCTCTCCATGTTCTGTAGAGGTTTTCACCAAGGCCAGGTGGTCTGCATGCCCCCGAATGTTATGGGCGCCTGTCTTGCTCACCTTGGAGATGAGAATCCATTGCTGAGGCAGTGGGCATGTCTCTGTTTGTCGCAACTTTGGCACGATTTTGCCGAGGCCAAGTGGCAAGGCATTAGAGAGGGTGCGCACTTGGGGCTTTGTGAGCTTGCTACGGATAACGTTCCGGAGGTTAGGGCGACAGTATTGTACGCACTCACAAGTTTCTTTGGGATCCCCGAGATGAGCGAGGAGGTTGCAAAGATTGCGGGATCACTCTTGATAATGACCGCCGATGGAAGTAATATGGTTAGGAAGGAATTGGTGATATTTCTCAGTATGTTTGTCAAGAGGAATGAAGGAAAGTTCTTGGTTGCGGCATTCGAGCAGATGGTCCAAGAGAGGGACAATCTCACTGGTGTTGCGCGGACGCAGACGGCCGAAGGGATGAGGCCGAGTACCCAGCCATCTGAAAGACATTACTACAGAGTATCTTCTGGACCTGGAGCGTTGGGGGCTGAGGGTGCAAACGGTTCGGCTGCAAAGGACACTCTTGGTGCCATTTCGCCTAATACCATTTTCTCAGCAATATGGCAAGCGTTGCTCATGTTCTCCGTCGATCCATTCCCGGAGGTTGGCCATGCTGCCCAGATTGTTGTTGACTATGTTCACCTCGCATTTTTGCAGAGCCCACTGAGCCAACACACCCAGGATATCATTAAAGAGATTTCCCGTGCCAACCTGCGTAACTTTAGTCTTACTCTGCCCACAAATTCGATTCCCGAGAGTAAGCGCCCCGTCTCACCTGGTCCGACCAAGGCTGAGGGATACTTTACTACCTCCTTGCGTAGATCGGCAAGTATTGCTGCCAGCTTGAAGCATATGGCTTTGGGATATGCCAGTGGAGAGACACCCCTACTAATTCTGCGCCTGTAGCTCCAAAGACATTGGAAGGGAATTGGCTAGCTAATAGCAGCGCAGAAAGAAGTCCTGAGTGGAATAGACCCCCAGATGCAAACGATCCACAGAGCTCGTCCACAAACTATCACACCGCGAAAGAACCAATCACTCGTAATTTTCATGCTAAAGGAGTTGACAAAGTTCCTAGTATTCCTCTCAAGAGCCAATTCATGGAATGGTCCATTGAGGTATGTTATCCGTGGCGATGCATCCTAAGCCTGACTAACCTTGACCAGTACTTTCGCGAGCCTCAAATGAAACCAAGTGAGGCCGATGAACCAGGCAGTGTTGATTATAACCAGCGTTTGTGGCGTAGAACGCGAAACGACAGGATTATCATTGACACAGACTCAAAAGGAGCGAGCGAGCACTTCAAGATGGGACCATAATAAGGGTGTTTTCAATAATGGGAGTCTCCCTATGAGGCTGCTATTTCACCAATTCGAGAGCCGTCTCATAGCTGTGGACGAAAAGGATAGCGTGTCAGTATGGGACTGGGCGAAGGGGATAAAAACTAACCATTTTTCGAATGGCAACCCAACGGGCACAAAGACTACCGAGATCAAGTTTCTTAATGAGGATGATGTTGCCTTATTGATGACCGGTAGTGGGGAGGGTGTCGTTCGTATTTACCGGAATTATGAGAATGGCGGCGAGGTCGAGCTTGTCTCTAGCTGGAGAGCTCTTACCGATCTGTTGCCTTCTAGGAGAAGCTCTGGGTTAGCTGCTGAATGGCAGCAGGGAAGGGGGACAATGCTCGTCGGGGGAGATGTGAGGGTCATCAGAGTCTGGGACGCACCAAGGGAGATGTGCATGAGTGTGAGTATCCCTCTCTTGTTTCATCAGGAATGTGCTGACCACGGGCATAGGACATCCCTGCGCGCTCTGGGTCCTGCATCACCAGCCTGACGTCTGAACAAGTTGCTGGCAACATCGTAGCTGGTTTCGGCGACGGAGCAGTTAGGATATATGATCGCCGTCTGGCGCCTAGGGACTCGATGGTGAAGGTTTGGAAAGAACACAAAGCCTGGATTGTAAAGGCGCACATGTAGCGAGGCGGCATGCGTGAGTTGGTATCTGGGAGTGCAACGGGTGAAGTCAAGCTTTGGGACATCCGTATGGACAACCCGGTCAGGGGGTTCCTTGCGCATACTAAGGGCATGAGAAGCTTGAGTGTCATGAGCATGCTCCCATTATCGCCATGTATAATAACCCCCCTTTTCCGTTATATTTCTATTTTTATAAATGCTAATAATTCCTCGACAGTGACTCGACCTGGCACGGTGTGGAACTCTGGCACACTTCTACTCCCAAAGATCTCTCGCTCTCAACAATAAAGTCTTACAGCAGCTTCGTGCACCAGGATCGCAGCAGTCCCGTAGCCGGACTCGCTTTCCACCCCCACCGGATGGTGGTAGCCTGTTCCGGTGCTGGAGATAACCATACCAGGCTTTACAATTGCGATTCCAAAGGGGGCATACAGGGTAGCTCCATAGGATTCGGCTTGTTTTCGTTCCACTAGTTTCGCTTGTCATAACCATAATAGCTTTAACGTGGGCATTGACTGATCGGGTTTTTATCTGTTGGTTGATTGATCGACTGGGGCGGTTCTCGGGGCAAAGGGAAAGAGGGAAGTCTGTATTCTAGATTAGTTGAGTAATTAGGGAGGGGGAACTAGACGGGAGTTTGGTGCTTTCTTGCTTTATAACCACTTAATGGGTTCTTTCTGTCACATTTCCTCTGCTTACTTGCTTGACTGCTCTATTTTTGCTTTCAGCCTTTGTCATGATAATTTCGTGGGTGTCGTATATGGTAGTGGCCTATTTGATAGAATGGATGTGGTGAGGTACTCCTATTATTGTGGGGTGTCCCATACTGAGTTTGTAAGGGTTTGTTCGGTTACGGTCAAATAATATTGGAGTTTTATTTTGGGGGGTAGAAACCCTTTCTGAGAAGCGACATTTCAAATCGCGTGATTGTGCTCAGTGGCTAAACTTGGCTTATGCTTCACGGGCAAAAATGCTACGAAAAAACGGAAACAGGATGGGGGAAACCGAGAAATAGGGGAAGAAAGGGCCAGACCTGAATCTCCAAATTTTGAGGTCGTGAGGGTCATGTTTTGCCCGTTGAGAGAGGTATAATAATAATAATGCCACTATTATATACCGCTGCCTATACAATTGCGCCGCACTGTCTAAAGTGCCGAATTCAGAGGGGTGGCTCGGGGCAAAGAAACACCTTGGAGGATGAAATGGTTGATCGAGGTTTCCTGAGGGGAAGCAGAAGCCGAGGTCGAGTGATGGCTAGGTATTCACGGCCAGTATAAAAACCAAGTTCGCAGTATAGGATCCGCTGATTTTCTCGCACCATATATACTTTACCAGTTAACATGTGACACTCAGTAAACAGATCCCTGTCTACCCATCACAACCCCTCACTCGTAGACGTATTTGATCCAGTCAGCCAACCAGGTTTCCCGCCCATTTTACTGGCCAGTTTTCGGCGCTAAAGGAAAAAAAAAAAAAAAGACAACCTCCAAACCCAAAAAAATAATCTTGTGAGGGGCAACAACCACACAACTTTCTCTTCCATCCCACCACACATTTCCATCCATCATCCACCACAACTACCACTAATACCCGTAGGATATACTGATACGTGGCAATGTCCGGAAATCCTTCACCTTCGCCGCCGCCGAGTCCGGAGATTGATGATACCAAGACGGTTATTGGGATTGCTTTCGGGAATACTACGAGTTCTATTGCGTATACTACTCCGGTTTGTGCCTGTATCCCTGTTTTAAGGGATTCGAGACTAACGACGTACAGGATGGCAAAGCAGAGGTTATCGCGAATGAGGAAGGAGGTTCGGTTGTTATGTGTGAATGGATGTCGATTGGATGGGGAGGCTGACGGGAAAATATTAGATCGACAAATCCCCACAGTACTATCATGGGTCGGTTCGGAAGAGTACCACGGGACACAGGCGAAATCGCATCTGGTTCGGAATGCAAAGAACACAGTAGCCTACTTCCGGGACTTTCTCGGGAAGAAGTACTCCGAGATTGATCCTACGAATAGTCACAACTCTGCCCACCCAGTGGACATCGACGGTGTACCATCATTTAATCTCCAGCAGGCGGGCGACGAGACTATTTCCACCGTTAGCATTAATGAGATCACTACAAGACACCTTATCCGGCTTAGGGACTCCGCATCGGACTTTTTGGGGAGGAGGGTTACTGGTGCAGTGATCACCGTCCCGACCGACTTTTCGGATACCCAGAAGGAAGCGCTTGCGGCCGCGGCCCAGGCTGGGGGGCTTGAGGTATTACAGATCATTCATGAACCCGTGGCAGCTGTCCTTGCGTATGCTGCCAGGCAGACGCCCGAAGAGCAAGGTGTTGATAAAAATATTTTGGTAGCGGATCTCGGGGGCACCAGGTGTGATGCCGCTGTTGTCGCATCTAGGGGTGGGATGTACACCATTCTTGCGACGGCTCATGATTATGGACTTGGCGGGCTGAAGCTTGACGAGGTGCTTGTGGATCACTTTTCGAAAGAGTTTATCAAGAAGCATAAGGTTGATCCAAAAAATGAGAGGTCACTCGCGAAACTGAGGTTGGAGGCTGAGGGGACGAAGAGGACTTTGTCGCTGGGTACCTCGGCGACCATTTCTATTGAGTCGCTCGCTGATGGATATGATTTCCATTCTACCGTTAACAGACTGCGGTACGAACTCTCCGCAAAGAAAGTGTTTGACCAGATTGTGTCACTCGTGGAGAATGTTGTAAAGAAAGCAGAGTTGGACTTGTTAGACATTGGCGAAGTTTGTCCTCTCATTTTTCCAACTATCTAGTTCTAACCGCCATTTAGGTGATCCTCTCGGGCGGCACCTCCCACACCCCCAAAATCGCCTCACGCATCGCTGCCCTCTTCCCGGAGTCGGTGCCCGTAAATGCTCCCGCAACACTCACAACGGCGCTCAACCCATCAGAACTCTCGGCCCGCGGCGCAGCAATCCAAGCCTCGCTAATTGTTGAATTCGACAAGGAGGACATCGAGCAATCCACCCACCCGGCAGTGACCGTGGCTCCCCACCTCTCGCACCCGATAGGCGTCGTAATCGGCGAAGACAACAGCTTCCAGACAATACTCGAAGCCCAGACTGCCGTTCCCGCTCGGAGGATCGCTCAATTCGACGTTCAAGCTGACGGCGACGTGATTGTTAGAATCTGCGAAGGTATTAGGGAAATTGTGGTTGAGAAGGTTGAGCGACAAGTCAATGGCGAGAAGGACGAGGACGATAGCGAAGATGAAGAGGACGAAGAGGAGGAAGAGGAGGAAGAGCGCAACCGCGTGCTAAAGGTGCACAAAGTTATTGCCGAAGCAGCCATCAAGGGCGCCAAGAAAGGCGGGAAAGTCGAGGTTACTCTCAACGTCGGCTCAGACCTTGGCCTGAATGTTGCTGCTAGGGTGGTTGGCACGCAGATTGGAGTCAGGGGAGAGGTTAACCCCGAGGCCGGATCTGCGTAGTAATCTGTTCATGCGGTTGTACTCGAATATGTGCACGGAGAATTGGAGGCAAAAGTTTGGTTGCTTACTGTACTCACTCGGTATTAAAGCGGGATTTTCTTATTATCTTGGTTTCCCTTTTTTCCTCCTCCTTCCCCTTTCATAAACTCTGTGTGTGTGCTGTTTAGCTGCCGTTTTTCCAGCCTAGTAATAGATTGTGTTGAGCTTGAAATTGATTGATTGGATGGGACGGTCATGGGTTATCACTCATAATTTATACCATGCTTACGCAGGTGCTGACCTTACATTGCTTTCCCTTCCTCATGCCCGGAAAAAGAGGCGATGGGCCAATGTGCAATGCGTGATAAATGCAGATCGAAGTTGCCATCCGAGCATTGGTCCATTCGATGGACTCTTATACATCATGTAATCATGGCACCTTCGAGTAACTATTTGCCTTACTGAGCCATCTTGTAGGAGCAGGCTTACTGCGGTGTCCCCCCCGCCTTCATTTCGTTCAATTATCAATGGCCTCCATGGTTTGTTGTTAAAGGAAAAGGCTATGTTCGGGATCACGGTTTGTCACTCGGAATGTCTCACTGCTCGGAGGATAATTTTAAGTTACTCGTTCATGGAAGAGGCCACGCCGTTATACGCCTCTGGTACTGTAGAACAAAGCGTGTAGGCACTTGGGCTAGTTAGGGGTAAAGTAACGCGATGGATGGACATGAGGCCTTGTGCTCGCTTATCTGCTCGCTGTTTGCCTTTACAATTTTGTAATCACAAGGTTGGTTTTATTTCTGCAATACCCATACTGTAACGTGTACCGTAGTCGTAGAGTAGGTGGCTGGCTTAGGGGGCGAACGGGCCTTGTTGATGTGTGGTGATAGTCTATGAGTTAGCCATCGGCCAACAACGTGGTGGGAGTTGCTACATCTCTCGACCATCATTCAACCATGATACTTCGATCCTCTCCCTTCGCTTCAGTTGTGGCACTTTTTTTTCTTTTGCGCTCTTCCGTCTGGAGATGAATCCTGAATTGAGGCCCCCTAATCCCTGTATTTTCCTGGAAAAGCTTGTAGCCTGAGCCAACACTCGTCATTGCCTTGGCGCTTTATCTTGGCATATTGCTACTCCAGAAAATTATCTTTTCCCCACAACGACAACATCTCCATCCTTCCGCCCGGCCGTCTAACATTTCAAGATGTACGTCCGCCAGTCTAAACTTCCTAATTTGAGGAAGTACCAGTACTCCTCCGTCGACCGCTCCCTGGTCTCACGGTACATTCTGAAACCGTTTTACACAAACTACTTTATCCACATTTTCCCTCTCTCTATGGCGTACGCCTCCCCCCCCCCCTGGAAAACAATGGAGAACTAACAATTTCAAAGACCAAATATAGTTATTATGCTCCACCCGAGATGGTGATAGGGAGAGAGTTTGTCTACTAACATTCTTTAGATCACCCTCTCCGGCTTTGCTTTCGTCATTGTCAACCTCCTCACCTTGCTATGGTACAACCCCACTTTAGACCGGGACTGTCCGGGCTGGGTCTATGCCTCGTGGGCTGTGGGCCTGTTCCTCTACCAAACATTTGATGCCTGTGACGGTACGCAAGCGAGACGTACTCGGCAAAGCGGGCCTTTAGGAGAACTCTTTGACCATGGTATCCCCCCATTTCAGTATTTCCCACCTATCTAGCTAACATGGAGTAGGCGTAGATGCAATGAACACAACCCTGGAAGTCGTCATCTTCGCTGGTGCAACGAACCTCGGTCATTCATGGGCCACCATCCTCACGCTCTTCGCGAGCCTGTGCGCTTTCTACCTGACGACCTGGGAGGAGTACCACACCGGGACATTGTACCTAGGCTTGGTCTCCGGACCCGTCGAGGGCGTGCTGACGCTCTGTGCCGTGTACGCCATCACCGCTTTCAAGGGTGGAAGTTTTTGGCAGAGGCCCATGTTCGAGACGCTGGGATTACCGTGCCCCGACTTCCTACCGCCAGTTTTGAGGGATATGCCGTTTGCTCGGTGGTATTTGGTTTATGGGGGAATCATCCTGGCGTTTAACATCGCGCAGAGGTTTGTTATCACCCTTTTATTCTATCATGGCTTTTTGCGAAAAGCGCAACGGCGACGGATTAAACATTTTTAACCCCGAGTTTCTTCGATGATGAATAAAAACGCAACACTCTAATTTTTTCATGACGCCCCTTCTCAGCCTACTTTCTCTCCCCCGCCAGGCCACCAAGCATTCAAAAATAACTAACAGCCAGCCCCTGTGCCCAGCTCCCGAAACGTAATTCGCGCCCGCCGCAGCAAGAATCTCCCCATAACCCCAGCGCTTCTGGGCTTGGCTCCGTTCTTCACTACCTGGCTCGCAATCCCCCTCTGGCTATCGCTACGCCCGGAGATTCTCCGCGAGCACATTCTTCCCTTCGTCTTCTTCATCGGTGCTTCTTTCGCCTACCAGGTCGGGCTGATCATCACGGCGCACCTGACAAGATCCCCATTCCCGTACTTTAACGTCCTCTCGCTTCCAATCCTCGCAGGGATGCTAGATGCCCTAGGACCATTTTTACAGGCCAAGTTGGGCCTCGGATGGCCGAGCGTGCTTGGCGGAGGACCGTATACTGTTGCGTACGTGCTTGCGTGTCTGGGCTTGAGTATTGGTGTTTACGGGAGTTTCGTGGTGGATGTTGTCACGAACATTTGCGATTATTTGGATATTTGGTGCTTGAGTATTAAACATCCTTACGATCCTAATGCCCCAGAGGAGAAGAAGGTGGAGTGAAGGTGGTTGGTGTAACGAAGAAATGGTGATCAATGAATGGCGTACGTGGTTGCTGTGAGGGGGCATTTAAACTTGCGTGGTGTTTAAGGGTAGCGATTATGCCTCTTTTTGTTTTAATTTTTTTTGTCGTGGAAGGAATCAATGGTTGGAATTACGGTAATTGAGGATAGCGAATATGTAAGCTTAATACTTTTTGAATTGCCCAACTTGACGCGGGGACGCTCTGCCCTTGCTATTACCATAAACGATTTAACCACTACGCTACATTGAATTAAGACCTCATGGAAAGCCCCCAAGTCACTGGCAGTTGGGCAAACGGCTGGAGGATGGCCAAAGTCTGTTCATCATATTTGGGCAATCCCAATGCCTTGGAAAAGAAATATATTAAACCTCGGAAGTATTGTAGGCATACCAAATCAACGACTAGCTTGCGCTCTCCCTCGAGGATATCATACTATTATGCCAGCCAACCAGCCAAAACCTGCCAACCACCCACCCAAAGTCCTCACGACTTTTTAAAATTCTCGCTGCGATAAAGGACCTCTCTCTCTTTAGGGGAACCTCTAACAGCCTTCGTCCTACTTTCATTCCCACCAACGAGCCCCAAAACCAACGTCGGCAAGCCGTGTCGCGATTTTTGGGCTTATTCTAGTTATCATAAGAGAGAAATATGGAGCGCGGCAAAGACTGCTTTTGATTTTAATTGATTTATTTGTTTTTCCTTCCCCTTGCCCTTTTTCTCCCCTTCATTCTTTGCTTCTAGTTTTCTCAACTTTGCCCAAGAATTTTCTTTCTATGATATGATATATGCGCTAGGTCGCTGTCTTCGTTGCTCCGCTGGGTAAAAACCCTCATCTCGATCATTACCTCCCCATCCATTATTTTTTGTATGATACATAATAATATTGTGACACACGAGCCACCAGAAGCCCTCCCTCCCCCCCCAATCCACCCACAATCTCGAAAGGAAGGAAGGAAGGAAGGAGAAGAAGAGAAATTGAAAACCGAAAACAAACATTCAGAATCCAAAGCAACTGCGGGGTGAAACACCGTGTTAGGATACAGGGAGGGAGGGAGTGAAAGCGATACCTCAGAAGCCCAAACACCCTCCATCTATCCAAGAATACCACATAAAAGGAGCTAAGTTAATAGGTAAAAAAGAAAAAGAAAAAAAAATGTCTCAATCATCACACCTATAATGCCACCTGCAATTGGTGGCACCCCAGCCCTTCGTGGCAGCAGCCTCGCGCTTCGTCTTCCCCTCGTTCAAGCAGCTTTCGTACTTTCCATGAAGATCCCGCTCGGCCTGCACGTACGGGCGAAGTTCTTGTTCGGTGCAGAGTTTCACAGTGGTTGTTATTGTCGGTGGTGGTGGTCTTTGTACTACAACACTCAAAGTTCTGGTGGTGGTGGTGGCGGCAGCCCCCCCGGCGCAAAGTTGCACAGTTGTTGTTGTTGTTATTGTCGGTGGTGGATTTTGTACGATACTCAAGGTAGCAGCAGCAGACCCCCCGGCGGTGTTCCTGTCTACTAGCGTGCTAACGCTCGCCAAGCTGCCGATCAGACCGCCCACCAGGCCGCTGGTAATGATTGCGAGGAGTGCTGAGAGGGCGGGAGTTATGACTGGAGAAAGAAAAAGTTATAGGAGGGGTGCTTGGTCAGTGAATGAATTGCGGCTTGCTGGGGGGGGAACGGCTGGGATTTTTTTCGCAAATGAACTAACCTATGCATGGTGATCGCATTGTGTGTGCAAGTGGTATGGTATGGTATGACAAAGTGGAGGTATTGGTGGTTGGTTGGTTGGTTTGTTCGGATAGTATGATATGGATTTTCCAAGGCAGCGTGGAAGGTAGGAAGGACGGCAGGAAGGAAGGAAGGCAGGACACCAAGCCGAGTTTAAGTACCCCCCCCCCCATCCTCACAGTTAATTAGTGACCTGGCCTCTTCGCCTCACCAGTCACAGTGACGGAGGCGACAAACTGTTTTGGGCTTTCTAAGAACACAGTCTCTCCATGCTCGCTGATCCTCTTATACCGTATTTACTCGCTAAGTTAGATCCCTCGCCCTCGCAATCCGAGTCAAAACACCGCAAGAAGGGATAGTGTTTTTTACCTGACACGGTGTATGATAGCTTATTTATTTAAGCTGTGCCCGTTGGATCTTATCAACTGCTATTCGTGATCCCGTTAACTTACTCTGCTAAGCCCATTGTGGTTTGGACAGTGATTTCCGTCCAGATTTCCCGATGGTGGGATTTAGCGAGTAAAAAAATACGGTATCTTATAGATTGCATTATTAGCAAATTTGCCATCTCTCTGCTCTGCTAAACCGGAATCACCAGTTCGTGCAACGGGGTAAGTTAAGTTAGTGATTACTCGCCTGTGACTCGCTCGTTGCCGTTGCAACTAGCCAGAATTATAAGCAAATTACTTTCTTCTCAAGGTCCCCCCCCCCCCTCTAGAACTATATAATACTCATATCATATTATCATACATCAAAAAAAGGAAAAGGTATTTAAAGTTATGTAAAAACGGAATGGGCCCAGCACAACCAAACAGGGCATTAGTTTGTCAGAGTGCCCAAGAGATCGGTGGGATAAGTCTCAGTTTGAAAACCTCGCTTGTATACTGGTATCTCAGTTGCAGATTGCGCGTGTCCAGGGAGTCTTGTTGGATCTTGGGGGGGAATGGAGGGGCTGAGGGGTGCTTGGTTTCTTTTTTTCTCTTGTATAATATAGGTTTCTCAATTCTTTTAGAAATCATTACTCGACCTGAATATTCAATATTTGCATGTGAGATGTGTGAGGACTCTATCCCGACAATGAGCTACCGTATGGGTCTCTCGGAAATGTTTTTCACAATTCATGAATCTTTGGCAAGCTTAATATGAGTCAGAAGAAAAGCTCCTTGGAGGTGCTTCCATTTCTCCTGACCAGCTCAGTAATGGAAGGGAGTCACTCGACGGGCTTGGGGTAGTCTGAACTCTAATTAATGTTGGCATCATGGACGGTCACTCGTCTAATTTGTAGGCTTGTTGCAATATACGATTGGTACTTGAACGAAGTAGTAATAGATAATAGTCAAGATCTCTTATTGCGACAACTCTCATCCATTGAATAGTAAGAAAGACATAGCGCATCTGTACAGTGCGGTGGTCCAGTCCCGCCATCACCACCTGGGTCCCTCCACAAGGAATGTGGGAAGCAAAAACTGCCAGAGGCCATCTGATAAGAACAAAAGGAACAATGAAAGAATGCACATTAACCTTGAGCCAGTACTGAGCATGGAAAACATAGAGAGCTGAAAGGAACGTTTGAGAGGAGAAAGAAACGATATACGAACAGGGTTCGAACGGTAAGGTACAGTAAACTTAAAAGGAGCGTTATGAAGCTTCAGATCATGCTTTGATCTTAATATTATGATACCCGTACCACTGCCAAGCTAATTCTACCTTCAAAATGTACACTCCCGCGTTTCCTGTAAAACTGCATTAAATAGAAAAGGCGAGTTACGTCCTATCCTAGGATGGTAGCTCATCACCGGCTATCCAATCCCTCAATTAGTTCACCATTGGGCGTCTCCTGGCATATTTATTAAGGATAAATTCATTGAATACTGGCATGTGCAGCCCTGACCTCACCTGCGACGATGGAAACAATGCGTTCTCCACCATCTGCCTGGGATACTGCACCATCTTGATCGACAACTGGCAGCGACTAGAGGTGCACAAGCGACGCCAGCTCTGGAATCTTTCTGCGGAGGCCTCTCGGCGGCGATCCCTCCTTTCCACCCTGTTTTCGTGGGGGACATTTACAGCAAGGGGGTTAGCTTTGGTACACCTACGTGGGTGAGCCTAGTGGCCGTGAGGGTTGCCGGGATCGCTACTGGAGTTTCCTGTGTGTGCCCGGTATTCATGTTCAAGAAGGCTCTTGCTGGGTGGAGTGATTTTGCAAAAAGGAAACTTCCTGGGTTCTCCTTTTCTCTCCCCTAGCCCCACTTCTTCTTTTAATACCGCTGATGAGAGTTACAGGACCGCCGCAGCAGCACCCGTTAACCGCCTCGGCCTCACACTCATAAAATTACACTCCCAAATATGATCCAGGCTCCCGCATGGACTAATTTCGCCCTGGCACTCCTCTCGGCCGTCGGTCGGTCTCACTGCCATGGTAGTGACTGAATACACCCTCGAAAAGCCACCAGGGGAAGGGTTAGCCCTCTGGATGTGAGGGAGTGGAAGAATTTTATTACCAGTGCCAATGAGAGAGATAGCAGCGCCGGGAGTGAAGCTGGTTTGTAGGATGTTGGGAAGAGAGGTTGGGAGGGGTGTTCCCTAGAGGGCTAGCCTTTCGACCGGTCTTATGAAGAAAATGAATGGGGGTGAGAGACTGGCTGCTGGAAATAGCGCTGTTTGAGGTGGTTTATTATGAGCGGGGGGGAATTGCATTGAGTGGGCCGGGCATGGAATGGCATAACGGTTGCAATTGCTTACTTACCTGTTGGGCAGTCTTGCTAACTTACCTGACGTGTGTATCATGATTTCTCCTGCTTGTTTATATTAAATGCTTTTTTTTATAGCATCGTTCCAAAATTTCTCTGTAAGGGTTCTCTTCATGAAGTAGCACTCACCCTCTGGGATGTCCGTTAGTGTTTTAGTATGGTCCACCGTGACGGCGGAGCCTATCGTAAGAGGAGGGCACATGCGACTGGGGCTAGATGACGGGTTTCGATCTAGAATTGTTCCTCCGTCAAACGTAACCTTGGGCAAGAGCAATATCTTCAGCACAGCTCGTTTCAATATTGTCTCGTTTGGCGGTTGAGAACTTTGTTCGAATCAAGATGAGCAATACCATACAAACGAGGGCACGATGGGAATTTATAGAAAAAGTCCGAGGCTCTGGGGCCGTTGTAGAGCGGTGTCAAGGGGTCAATATTAGCTCCGGACGCATCAGTGGTAGTACCACTGCTGAAAATCGGTGAATGTATTTCCTTCGACAGCCACCAGACCTAAATTATATGGCCAATTTCCCACCTTCACAGCAGCACACTTTCTCTCTGGGAGTAAAGCTAAGTGTGTTTTATTTTTTGTTGTTGAGGTTGCCTAAATTATTACTGCGGGTATTAAGTTAGGGTATTTGGTTGCGAGGTGAAAGTGTTCGGGTTAACTTGACACCCCACTATAAGAGTATCTTTGACTATGCGGTTGACAATTAAACTCGGGAGGTATCATACCGGCATGTCAGCTCTTAAGGTATGTCGGGAAGACAGATACGCAGGTGCACAGGAGCAGGAATTTACATTTGACGCCATTCTGAGTATCCCAGTCTCTTGCGGATCAGAGTTCCCGACATACTTCCGGATTCGACATCCCCCGACGTCTCCTAAATCTCTGATACCTACCCGGGTTTAAGTTGGCGGACCCTAGCCTATTTGAGCGATCAAGAGCGAATATACCTAGACAATCTTGCCCTTGTCATCGGTATTCTGAGTGTTATCATAGTAATGAAGCAAAATTGGTGGCACGAGGAACACTGGTACCGTATTTGCTCCATATCACTAAATAGTCTTGGTCAACCATTTTCAACCTGGGTGGCTGCCGGAATGGCTAACTGCATAGTTAACCATGAGCTTATTGTCATCGCGCTCACCTAAATGTGGTTGGCACACCTCCAGGGGAGAGCCGCCAACCCAAATAAAGGGACTGTATTCTAATCTAACCCCATTTGGGTGGCCTGGTTGGTGTGATCTCTGCCTTGCTTTCTCCCCCCCACACCCTATCTTTTGCGCCTTCTAATATTCTATTTTACCTGCAGTATCTGTTTCTCCTCCGCTATCCCAAGCTTCTACTTCCTAAGGCAATTCCTTCCACGGGCTCACACCCCATTCTAGTTCCTGCAGCCGAGTCCTCTTCGGTCTTCTGGAGCATTTGTCCAATAATCCAACCCTATTCCAAAACCCACACAAGTTGATAGATGAACCCCCTCGGCGTACCCCAACCCCGCTGTTTCAGTGAACTTTCCTTCAGCTCTTGGTTCAACCCCATTGACAGTGCCCCTCGTGAGTTCTGCTTCGAGCTACTTGGCGAAGTGCATAACGGAGAAGGCTGAGAGTGTGAGTCCGCTAGCATTAGGGCTTCTAGTTGAAGTCGATCGGCCTTTACCCTCCTGGGTGCTCTTGCTAGCCAACCAAAGACTGAGTCTCGATTGGGGCAAGGCTAGAGGAATAGGGCTGTCTATAGAGGCTTTACAAGGCACGGTAGAGAGATTTTTCTGGGCCCTGGAGACAGTTGCCGCATTATTGACAAAGGCGGGATGATATTGACGAAACCGTTACCATGGGTAGGACACTTGCCAGGACAGGACAGGTGATGAGGATATCGCGAAGCTGCTGTTGCAGCTGGGGGGTGTGAAGGCCGATTGGGCAGGCATGGGATATGGCGGAATACCACTCTGGTGTGCTGCCAAGGCTGGACATGAGGGAGTGGCAAAGCTGCTCTTGGAGAGGGAGGATATCAATCCCAACGAGGCAGACACCGAACATGGCCGCACACCGCTCTCATGGGCTGCGAGGAAAGGGCATGAGGGAGTAGTAAAGATGATACTGAAACAGGATGACATCAGCCCCGACACTGCGGGCACAAGGTTTGGACGAACGCCTCTCTCATGGGCTGCCAGGGGTGGACAAGAGTAGTTGTTTTGCTATTGGAAAGGGGTGATATAAATCCCAACATTACGGACACACAGTCAGGGCGAACGCCGCTCTCGTGGGCTGCGAAGAGGGGACATGATGGTGTGGTAAAGACGCTGTTGCAGAGGCAAAATGTCAATCCCAACATTTCTGAGGTCAAATATGGCCGAACCCCACTCTTGTGGGCCGTGGAAAATGGGGATAAGGGAGTTACAAAGTTGCTTTTGGAGCGGGAAGATATAAATCCCAATAGGGCAGAAACAAAACATGGCCGTACACCGCTCTCATTGGCTATACGGGCGGGGCACAAGAGAATTGTAAAGTTATTTTTAAGACGAACACTGCAGACACCAAATATGGCGCACCACCGCTCTGGTATGCTGTTGAGGGGGGGCATGAGGGAATAATAAAGCTACTTTTGGATCGGAAGGATATTGATCTTAACGCCGCAGATAACTACTTTGGTCAAACCCCACTCTCGCTGGCTGCGGAGAATGGGGGTGAGGGATTTGTAAAGTTACTTTTAGGACGAGAGGATGTCAATCCCAACACTGGAGACACCAAATATAGCGCTCCGCCGCTCTGGTATGCTGTCAAGTGGGGGCAGGAGAGAGTAGTAAAGCTACTTTTGGACCGGAGAGATATTGATCCCAACTCAACAGCTAACTACCTTGGTTGAACCCCACTCTCCCTGGCTGCGGAGAATGGGGATGAGGGAATAGCCAGATTGCTCTTAGCACGAGAGGACATCAATCCCAACACTCCAGACATCCGAAGTTGCAGAACGCCACTTGCCCGCGCAGCAGAAAACGGACATGTTGGTGTCGTGAAGCTGCTTCTAGGACGAGATGATATCAATCGCAACGCTCCAGGCCCCCTACTTGCCAGTGGCTGCACCCCACTCGTACTGGCTGCCCAGAGTGGGCATGAGGGAGTAGTCAAATTACCGACGAGGATATCCGTGGAAACACACATTTACCAGGCAGTGGTCGCCGAGAAGCTCTCGAGTGGGCTGCACACTACGGGCACGATGCGGTGGTTGAGTTGCTATTGGAGCGAATTCACGGCTTTTACAACATACCAGACACCGAACACGGTAAAACTCCACTGTCCTGGGCTGCGGAGAACGGGCATGAGGGGGTAGCAAAGTTGCTGTTGAAACGAGATGATGTCAGCCACGACATAAGAGACAACGGTGGGGCAACACCATTAGAACTAGCCCAATCCCATAAATATACGCGAATTCAGCTTTTACTCGGTGTACCAAGAACCCCTCCCATTCCTAATTAATCCGCACAAAGTGTTTGTTGGATATCAGTTAATTCTTCTCAACATGGTATTGTTTCTTTTGCTTTATCCAGGGGCGGAAGCACGGGAAATATGTTTCCGTTGATGAATGGAAAGAAGTACAGACAATCAAAGCAGCGCATGACGGCTATGGAAATGAAGGCAGAACAAGAGTTAGATATTGGACTAAAATCGCAAGAGAACGGAAGTCTTGGTGATGCATTTCGTTTGTTCAGAGATAGCATAGAATGTTGCTTTCTTTTATTTCTGTTTTGGAATAAGGAACCCGCAGGAAAGAAAGTGAAGATGTGTGGGGGTCAACAGAGGGATTAGAGTTTTGTCCTGTTTTTGATACCTCTGTCTTTACCACTAGACTAGCAAGCAAGAATGAAGGGAAGACACCACATGCCATTCATCCTAGCTGCTATTCTGTGCCGTGTATATAGCTCTTTTTTGAAAGGGTTTCGAGCACTATTTCCCTAGTCTAGCTGACCCACTGGAAATATTGGTGAGTCTAATCCGTCGGGCAGCCTTGTAGAACTGAAACCCCTTCTCTGAATCAGCGGGCCCTATCACAAGACCAGTTGCCTTCTCCATAACCACCCCAGATAATAACCTCCTGTAATTACCAGATTTATTAAATCTTATTGAAGCCTGATGGACGGATTCAGAAACTGGGTTGCAAGAAAACATGGGAAAGAACCAGCATGGTTTCTGTATCACAAGATGACTTGGCCAGGCTGTGGGAAAGCCATTCTCACAGAGAGGCTTGATAGTTTACTTATGGAGATGCCAAAAGAGATTACCAGCAGTGATTAGCGCTGAAGAAGGCACCTGTTATTATTTAAAAAATATTTTTTTATAGAACCAAATTGAATGGAAGCCAAAAGTGCACCCCACTTTTTTTCCTCCAGTGACTTGGGTCACAGAATCTCACTCGTACCTCCCCATTCGTTTTAGTCTTCACACAAATGCAGCCGCTCATTTGGCAAGTGCGCCCGACTCTTGGCACCCCCCGAGTACAAGTGTTGTGCTACCCTATTTTTGCCAAGGCGTCCACCGTTGCGTCCACCTAGGCGTCCCACTTGGTGTGTCTAGACGGCATCCACCATACCCAACAGGCGGTAGAATTCGCAAGTCCAGCACCACAGAGCGATGGTAATTTAGCCAGTTTGAAGACCCGAGGGCTACTCGCACGCAAGTTAAGTTATTGCGGTGATGAGCCAGAAACCGCGCCAACACCCAGGCCCGTTACGCCATGACCAAGTCTGCGCGTAGGCAATCTTGGGCAGTTTGGGACAGCAACCTATTAATTATAATACTACACTTACAGCGCAGTGCTCATACATGGAGTCTCAGCCGTCATAATCCCGCAGTGTTCAGGTTTCAAGTTCTACAATAGCAACCAAACCCCGTCCATCTCCTGCTCAGGTGCTCACCAACCAACTCATACAGCGCAAGAAAAAAGCCCAACTATAATACAACACAATCCCAGTAACCCCAATGCAGTATCATAATCTTTTCCTAAAAAAAGTACAGAAGGAAAAAAAACTCCCGAACCCCCAGCCAGCATAAACAATTCCTTTCTCTCCCCCTAACAACTCCCATCCCCTCTCGCACACCTAATCTTCCTCGTGCAAAACAGCGTAAGACTAATACTTGTATCGTTCTCGCCGATGATGGGCGACGGCTCAGCAAGGCGTTCCCAGGGCTTGACTGGGAAGTCGACCAATTTCCCGCGCTGAGTGGCCTTCAGAATGGAGCCTGAGGCTTCTCCTCCGCCAATCAGGTATGTCATCCGCGCAGTTGGGCGTTTGGCTTTCGCGAAACGGCGGACTTGGAGGCGGGTGTCTTCCGTTAGGTCTATCAAGGATGTGTTAGTGGGCTATTTTAGGTAGAGAGAAGTGGGATGAAGTACCGTCGATAAAGCTACTAGTCACATCAAAGACGAAATTGAACAAGTCTTCGTCCTGTTGAATAAACTCGTGCTAAGGAATATTGTCGTTAGCAAGGGCTCTGATAACAACAATAGCGATCAGGAGTAGATACCTGAAGCAAAGTGCACAGTCCAACGACCAATCTACCCTGATCTGAGGCTCCAGATTTCGAGCTGGTAAATGCAGCACGATGTAGTACAATCATACGGAGGAATAATAGGAGCCTATTGCAATACTCAGTTAATCATCCCATCATCCTTCAACTTTGCTTAAAGGAAATAAACATACCAGCACCTAGATTCTGTAAGCGAGTCATTCCAGAACACCTCAGGCACAGCGGCATGTTCAGCCTTCTCCAATTCGTCTTCCTGTAGAGTGATGGACTGGATAATCATATTGAGCTTGTCCACCAGCAGCGCAGCGATTGAGGGAATTCCTTGCTTGGGAATACTATACGCAGTGGCCTCAATCACGGAAAGCAAAGCTCGGGCAAGCGTCTCCCCGCTCTCACGACCCTCGGCGAGTGACGGTTCCAGTGGACCTAGGCATAACCGAACAGGCGGGAAGGTGGGAGAGTTCAGTACCAACTCTTCAGCATACCCGCGAATCTACACCAGTAATTTAGCACCCAAAAACGAAATCGCTTAACATGTGTGGAATACCTGATAAGCACACTCCTGATTCAGCACTGAGACCAGATCAGTCCATATAGTAACCCGATCTTTGAATGTAGAGGCAATGCCCTGAAAGAACGGCTTCATAAGTGGGTTTTCGCTGCCTCCGGCATGGTCGCCACTTGGCCTAAAGGAAGAAGCGTTTTTGTTCTCTGCGTCAAATATAATCCGCATCTTCAACTGACATAACCCGATGGAGAAATCATTGGCATACTGAATAAGATGAGCTACCTGAACCTCGGGATCTAGGTCTGTATTATCTAGGCCGATATAAGCTACCGCTACCGAAGATTCGAAAGGGTAAAAAGAGTGGGCACAAACCACCATTCTCCTGATCGTCCAATAAATGGTCTATCAACACACGAAGCCATTGCAACAGTGACGTTTCTGCAGTTTTAGATAGGGGCTCCACAATGTCGGAAACAAGAATATCGGGTTGTGCCGTTGCGAGGCCACGGAGAAACTCCAGAACTGGTGGTGATAGAATCAACCCTCTTAAGCGGTTCTTGGTATCCGGATTTGATGCCACTGCGCAGATTTGAATCGACTGGCGTATCAACTGGACAAACTTGTCTACAAACTTCAACGCAAAAAGCTTCCGCTTCCGCTTCAAGCTATACAGTTCCAATGGCGAAAGACTCAATCTATTCGTGCCATCATTGACAAGGATATCCAGTGTCTGAGCAGCAATCTCTCCAGTGGCCGGACTCGAACTCTGCTCCTTGTCAGACAATAAACTTCTATTGCTAGGGCATTGGGTTTTACCTTCGCCTGGGGCCTCAGGACTGACAATGTTGCCTGAACAACCACATCGAGCTGCAAGCAAGACCCAGCCACAAGAACAGATAGAGTCTGTAGTAACGGCGGCCTGCTAGCAGACTGCAATAACCTCGTCACCCATCCACACATCAACTCGTCAAAAACTAGAGGATCAAACTGCCTTAGTTTAATTAAGTACGCTGCGGAAGAAGATAACGCTCCCACACTCTCCCTATCATCAAATGAAGTCTCCATCCTTGAAACTATAGTCTCGAAAAGCCTCGATAAGTTGTGTTTGTCGATGGTAGCCCCGTTCCGCAAAAGTCGGTCAATCTCCTCATTGCTATCAGCTGTTCCATGTTCAAACATGTCGCCCATATTCTCCGATACTGGGGAATGTGTTACTGATGCTCGAGGAAAGCGTTTGTCATAGTTTGCTAACTCGGTTTCCAGTTCTCGACGAATGTCTGCTTGTGCTCCCGGAACTGACGCCAAATCGACCAACGACACTAGCACGTACTTTTCCAATGTTCGACGCATCTGTAACTTTTTGTACTGTTTGGTCCGGACATGTTAGCAAAGTCAGAGCATCAAAGACTCTCTGGCGTCAAAACACCCACCCTATTGTAAAGCAGCTGCAAGTTGTCTTTTACAGCGCCCAGGGAGCTAAACACTTCAATATTGTAGCTCACGGTATCAGCAACAGATGAAAGAGTAGCCGAGCTGTCGGAGCTGGTAACCATCTTCACAACCTAAACACACCATTAGGCACACGTGCTGGGGGAAAAGGAGAGAAACAAACCTCAGCCAAAATCAGAAAATCCTTAAAAATCTCGAGCAACTGCCTAATCATGACGAACTCCTCAGTCCTAATGGCAGTGATACCAACTTCAACCGAAAGATCTCTCCAGTTATCCCGACCAACACTAACCAACCCCACCGTCAGTCTACACCCAAGCATTGAGAGACTCGATAAAAACTCACGGTGCACCCTTCACGACATGCTTCCGGACATTCTCCCTGACCCAAAGCCCCAGCTCATACATGACCGCCCGGTTCAAACCACCAAAGTATACCAGCTCTTCAGCAGTAAATTTCTCCACGGAGCTGCCAGTACGAGAACCGCCGTAGAAAACTCTGGGCATCTTTGAGGAGAGGATCTGCTTAGACATTTCCAACGACCTGGCCTCGCCTTCAACAGAGAATCCGTGACCCGAGAGAAGAATGCTACGCAAATTGCGGATATGGCTTGGGGCAGACGTTACCGAGACTTCGGCAAGCAATCGGATGTGACAAGGACTCTCCTGCACAACATGTGAATCAAATGGTATAACCTCAGAAAAGGAAGAAGGATGAACAAACACATACCCGAGTGATCGTATACTCTGACAAGATACCTCGCGAAATAAGCCATTTCATATATAAAGCAACGGAGAAGGTTTTGGAACGAACAAGCTCCGAGACAAGAAGATATGCATCATCCTTGCTTCCCTTGACGTTACTTCCAAACCCTTCCAAGAAGCCTTTCATATGATCCTGAACACTTATGCCGCTCCGCCTCGCGCATCCCAAGAGCCCTGCCACGATATATATCCTATGCCTGCCAACTCGAAGGGAGGTAGTGGCCCACTGGCACAGGCAACGGACAAGCTGGTCCTCCTCAACCTCCAATGAACGGCATTTCCCCCAGATCTCGTCGATGTTGTAGGGCATTGCTATTGAATCCAGCATGTTTATTAGTTTCCTCTGACCAGATGAGACAGAGCCGTTTTGCCTCGCCTGCATTGGAGATAGGAGGTTCTTGTTCCTCTGCGATATGTTTTGCAAACACGATCTCACAATTGAACACCTCTTGTCAACGCAGGCCTCTAATATAGACTGGTATAACTCCCAGCTATTCGAGACAATCAGTGACTCCCTGTGCGAAAACAGAATATCCTGTAAAAAAGAACACAAGTATAAAAAATTAGAGACGCCGAGCACGATCCATCAAACGGTACATACCGTCAATAAAATAGAGAGCCTCTGCATAAGCGGGGCATATGTTTCTTTATCCTCTGTTGCCAATATCTATACAAAGCATTCAGCGGTAAATCCAAGTTTATCCCGAAATCTGAAGGGAACCCACAGCTTCGGCTTTTCCCAGCAGGGCTTCTGCGAGTCGCCGTCCCAGCCTCCTAGTCTTCAGTAGTTCATCCCAATATATACTCAACATCAGATAGGCCATTGGCAGCATATCCAAGGAACATGTTTCCAAGTACGAGAGATACCATTCCAGAAACAGAGTTCTGTCAAGCAGGTTCTCCCCAAATAAATGTGCAGAAAGCCGAACCCTAAAAGTGAAAACACATATGAGCTGAAGAAAGTGCACTTCCACGAGTCAACCGGAAGAAAAAACCTACGCATAAACCATCTTTTGCTTCCACAAGTCCGAAGAGGATCCACATTCCGAAATTGTTCGCTCCAGGAACCGCACCACCTGGCCCGTCCACTCCTTAAGCCATTTGGTCTCACTTCCGACGGCAAACGAACCAACCCCCTTACGCTTCAGACCCCTCAATTCGTTAGCACCCACGCAGCGAGCAAACCATACCGCGCGTGCCGTGGGTATCGATTTCGCGGCGCATTGATCCAGGAGTATCGGTCCCTTCAATCCATGAGGGATCGTCCTAGAAAGCCTACGTAGTGGAACCAATGGGCTCGCCAAGTCCCGCAGCCACGCTTCACGCCTCATATCAGGAAGAGTGACGCGAGGAGGCGGCTTGAACGTAGGGGGAGTGGTAAGCCTATTATACTTTTGCCGTTTATCTAGAACTGTTAGGAATAGCGAGGAGAGTGACGGAAGTGCCGATTTGCCCTTAAGTGACGGCACCAGAGAGGACCGCGCCGACGCTTGCTCGTTCTGCAAAGCCGTAAGTACTATATCGCGGTGGGAGCTCGAACTGGTCAAACCGACATTTCCCTTCCCAACGTACAGTTTGTCGTACTGTCCATTTCTAGCCTGAGCATCTGTAACCAAATCTTCCGGGTGGTTTCCTTTCCATGGAAAAAAATCCGAGCATCCTAGAATCCGCCATCAGCCCCCCCAGCCCCCCCTCATATAGGACAGAATCTCACTCACCCGAACCTGGAAACATCAGCGCTCCGGGTGGTGCCTCCAGAAGGTAAGGTTTCGGCTTGTTATCTCGACGGGGGTTAGGTTTTGAAAAGTCCGATTTCGACGGTTGAGGCTGAATCTGCTTTTGCCTGCTGCTACTATTCCCCCGACTCAGTGCCGGAGGAGTTGAAGAGTTCTTGGCCCCTTGATAAACCTTGGAGGGCTGGATAAACTGCGGTGAGGCCGGAGGACATGCCTGGGGAGCGAATTTAAGCCGTTTTCTCGTTCGCGAATTTTGAATCGATGACCTAGAACATAGCGCGCCATCGTAAGGCCTTACAGGCTCTACAACGACAGGTGTTTCAATAACAGCGGGTGTAACTGGGGGTATATTAAAAACGCCGTCCATCTTGGGGGTATTGATGAGGCCGCGCTGGAAGTGTGAGGGGTTAGAATCGGTCAGGTCGATGAACGCAGGACTCTCGGTAACAGTTCGGGGGTGTGATTGCTGAGGGAATGGACCCGGAGGGGGCTGTCGCGCAGGAGGAGGTCGAACATCATTCGGAATGTCCAGTCGGGATGACCGAGCGAGACTGTTCTGCGCATCTTGGCCGGGCTGATTGCCCCAAGGTTGAGGTCTCGCTTGTGCGTGCTGAAAGGTTCTGGCCCACGGTTGGGGATTCGACATTTGGAGTAAAATTGGCTAAAGAATTTGAAGGGTTGTCGAACGGGTAGCGGGAATGGGGGTAAACTGAACTGGGGTATGACAGTTGTTCCTAACCTAGAACACACATAATATCGGTAGTCTGTGATCAAGTGGAAAGCGAGAGAGAGCAATGGAGCAAAGAAGGAAGTGGGGAGATGAGAAAATTATCGGAAGATCAGATCGAAGCACGATATAGATTCTGACAGATTATGTGCCGAGGGTAGTGATATCGGGGGTGAGAAGGAGTGAGAAGGGAGTTTAGTAGAGAGAAAGTGTAAATAGGAATGAACTATAATATCGTGTGTGTGTCTGAGCCCCCACGAAATGCACAAGGCCGAAAAGGTTGAACACCTGGTCCGTGCATACTGCTAACAGCAAGCCACCGATCCAGCTCTTTTGCCAGAGAAGGAAAATCACGTATTATACGCTTGTACTAGTACTACAAAATACATTCCTGAGATACCCCAACCACCCCAGAGTAATAGAAGCCTAGTAGTTCCTCCTACAAGCCCTCCCACGACTGAGTTAATAGATCCACATAATAATACATTGGAAATCCAAGCCGTACTCGTCGAACCCAACAAAAGAAAGATATCTGTGCTATAGATTATAGTAATTCTCCACTTTACAGGTTACCGCCAAGGGACCTTGCACTGTGTTGATTTGCACAATACGGCACCACACATACTTATGGTATTGCTCCTAATTCATTACAATCCGTGAATCGTGATGGCCCAAGAATTCTGCCGCAGTCATTCCTTAGTAGACTGCAAGCGCACGTGCATTAAAGCCGGCTTAGCCAACCATGGGACCAAGTCCGCCTGTGTTCGAGTGCTCAAGGGAGAGAGGGTTTTGCCACCAGTGGATATCTACCGTAGCAGTTGCGGCTCTTGAGAGCAGGACCAGACACTAGTATGCGATGAGGTACCAACATTAGCCACTTAGGGCGTAGCAAATATGGGCGGGGCAGATTCTTTGGCCTGAATTGACTAAAGTTACTATCTACTGTAGACCACCTTTTGCCCAAAGGGAAAAAAAGTAAAGGATAATATTGGCAACGCCGCCCGCCCAAGAAACCCAACTAGACCCCTCAGCCTCTAAGCCGATTAGGAGCCGGGCAAATCGCCAGCAGAAAACCACAACCAACTACTTCTCCGGTTCCCACTATCAAAGCTCCATAAAATCCCGCAGTTTGAACGAAAGTGGTAACGATAGTACATATATCCTACCGGCCCGCCAGCACCCCCTCCAACCCCTCAAAGACAGCCTTATACCATCTCCCCATATTCTCCCTGTCAACCCTCCCCTCGGCCCTCGCAGAATCCCTCATCCGAACCGCTTCGGAAGCAAACTTCTCCAACCCCTCCTTATCCATCTCCATCGGTCCAATTTCACTTTCTAGCGCTTCGAGGCGCGCCAGCTTCTTTGGCAGCGCCAGATCAGCTTCCGCAAGTTCCTTCTGAAGCCGAGCTAGCTCGGCCTCGCCCGCAGAGAGGAGGGCTAGTGTGTCTGATAGTGGGAGTTTGGGAAGTGGGGAGGAGGAGGGAGAGGTAGCGGAGTTTTGCTCCCTCTCGAGATTCGCTATTTCGACTTCCATTTCCGCGTTTTGTGACGGGAGGGTGGTGGCTTTAGAAATGTAGTCCAGTACCGTCTTATGATCTGCCATCTTCATTAGCCAACCACCAAACAGAACGAAATAAAAGGGAGAAGAGATAACTAACCATCAGCAAGCCTCCGACTCAATCCCTCCAACTCCGCCAATATACCTTCCACTTCACGCTTACTCCTCCGCAGCTCCCCCTTCGCTTCTACAAGCTTAGCCTCCAACTCCTCATTCTCACCCGCCTCAACCACCAATGGCGCATCTTCGGTGATCGCCCGCAAGAATTTCTCCTTGGTGACCTGCTCCAGGTAGCTGAAGCGCAGTTTCGAGAAGAGCTCTTTGTAGTGGCTCAGGTCCGCCTGCAGGGCCGCGGGGGTGGGCGTTGCGGTGGAGAGCGAGTCCGAAACATCGGAGGAGCGCGTCGCGTCTGGTGGGAACGCGGCTGTTATGGATTCGCTCAGGTGCAGGATACGCAGGTCATGGGTGTGAATTGAGAGGAGGGTTGTGAGGAGGGAGTTGACGGGGGTGGTCATTTTGGTTGTTGTGATGAGATAGGAAGGATGGAAGGAAACCCCACGCGGGAAACTCCGCTCCCCGATGTCGGATCACAGTTAGTTAACCGCTGCGGGGATAACTTACCGTAGGAGCCAGAACAATCGAACTTCACGCTAAAGCTCTCCAATATCGGTATCCCCCAATGTAAGGGGAATAGAGAGTTTGCGCAAGGAGACCTAGGTCGCAGGAAAACCGCTTATTTTCTATTAACCTAAAAGTCTTAGATATCATGCCCAGATGTGTAGCGAGACCCGGAAGAAACGCAAAACAGGGCTTCTCAGACCCGAAGAAATCTGATTGCCGCAGAACAACAAATCAGCAGTAACATAGCTCTGTTTTTACAATTTATTGAGAGATTTCAGTGACGACAATATTGGGCATCCAGTAGCAGATTATCGCCCGCTCTGTGGCAGCCAGATGGCTAGTACGTAACTTGTATAGCCGGGAATCCTAATTTGATCGTGGTTGGAACGAATTTGAGGGCAACGCAATATCACCCTACTCAATCCACCATCATCTGACCATGATATGATACCTATTGCGCAAACTCATTCTTGCACCTGGGTCCGTTTCCTATTAACCACCACCTAGGTCCCCATACGCAAACCCTCTAATCATTCCGAACGAAAGAAAAACTCCAATGTGTAAATGTGAGGCTCAATTTCTCCCGTTCCCACAGAAACAAGGAGATAGACTATTTTAATACGATATCACATCACAATTACCGCCCACGCCAACTCACCAGACCAAGCGGTAACCCTACGCCGGACAAGGAAGCAAACGAACAAACCCAAACATCCGAATGTTTTCTCAAAAACCGCATCCAAGCAAGCCTTCTTCAAGTTAAAGAAGCACATCGAGCTCACAACGCCTTTTCGCGCAATTACACCACACAATCATACAAATCCAACCAAACCCAATCCAAAGTACCCGACCCCTCCAGAAAATTGGAAAAGCCGGATGGCCCACACACGTCGCAATTCACAAGTGGAGTGTTCAGTATTTGGGGCGTACTCACCACTCCTTCGAAAGGGAATCACCCCTACCCACTTACTTCTCGTGCCCGAATATTTGTACTCCCTCGGTCCGATATGTCTGTGTTACCAGCGAGTGATATTACATGATCATCGGGTAGAGTATTATTCGGAACGGTATATACTTGCAGAACCAGCTTAGGGATATGAGTGAGCAGAGGTTAGTCAGTGCATGGCCTGGTCTGCATATATATATATAGCTCTGGACATGTTTGTGTATTTTTTGGTTTGGATTTCGGGTATGGAGTTCGTGAGATGCTTGGGCAAGGGAGTGCAGTATACCCGTAATACTACCTTGCCGGTAGGTTGTATTCGAAGAAGGTAATTTGCTTGACTCTAACTTGCTGGAACGGCAACGGGTCACAGGCGGGCATTCATGTCTCGCACAAGAGATAACTTAAGGTGCCATAAGAACTCTTTCCATTCGCTCTCTCCCTGGGCTCGGGATAGGCTCAGTTTGACAAGTTAATATGATTGCGAATTGTCGGGGGCCTTCCGGGAGTCCGCCCCCTTTCGTGGGTATCGATATGGGAGGCCATCGAAATCGGGATCGCCCTAAAAACAGGAGAAAAATGAGAAAAGGAGGAGGCAATCAAAGATCACTGACTTGCGGATAATTCCGGTCTCGCTCTCTCTTTTCCACAATGAGCCTCCCATGACCCCCTTTATACGATAAATCTAGCAGTAAACGATAACTTATCCAATATACAGAAACAACCACCTCAAGTCCATCCAGCCATTCGACAGTATGCTAGTAACGAGATCCAAGATGTCCTGAGGGCTGATCTCTAATTCCGGAGACACAGCCCCCTGTGGAGATGATGAATGGCAAGACTTTTTTATGGTACCGGTAGTAGATTTCTGTACGAAAGAATATAGAGTCTAAAAATAAAAATAGAAATAGAAATAGAAAACGGAAAACACAGAGGCCCACCCGTCAGCCCCCTCATTATTCCCTAGGCCCCCCTGCCTGCTGCCCGTCGAATTGGGTTCCCCACCGGCAAACAAGTGTGTGCCAATTCCCACTCCCCGGGCCCACTTCCTCTCGCACTCCTCCCCCAAAACCTGCTCATGGGCCAGCCCATCCACGAGTCCATAGCGCGTCGAGAAAAACATGACAAAAGAAAGGGAAAAAAGTACAACAAAAGTTAATACCATCCATTTATTCATCCATCATCCAACCGATCCATAACCCTGGCACGGAAATCAATCAGGAAAACGCCGAAAATGCAACCCCACGAAGCCCAATCGAATTCGAACAAATCAAGACCTCCGTCGGCCTTGTGCCCACTCCGCTCTAACAGAGACCTCCCTCCCCATCATCCTCGATAGCCTTCCCGCAATCCCACTCCCTTACACTCCCCCTCTGCCTCCCCTGTGCCCACCCTACCCCAACAAGGACCTCCCCATCCTCCTCTATAATCTTCCCGCGATCCCACTCCCTAACGCCCCCCTTCCCCTCCCACTTAATTCCCTCAATGTCCTCTTCCCCCTCTACCCTATTGCTCACCAAAGCGCGTATAAACTCCTCTTGAAATCCCACGGCCCTCAACCGCTCTGCACCCAGGCTTTTCCATCGCTGCCGGTCGCGGTAGGCTTCAACTGCTGTATCCCAATCGTTGTCGGAGGGGAGATCGGAGGGAGGGTGGGAGAGGGAGTCTTGGGTAGGGTCATAAGAGGAGTCGAAGTGCACGTCCATAGGGTTTGGTCCGTTGGTGGTGGTGGTGCCGCCGCGGCCGCGGGCAGGTGGTGCGGGGGGTCGAGGGCCTATTGGTTCCTCGTTTTCGTCGGTGAGGGAGGCAGAGGGGATGTCCTTGGTTTTAGAGGCACTGCTGTGGTGATGGTGACGGTGGTGGTGGTGAGAGCGACGGCGGTGATGCCGGCGTGGAGACTGAGAGCGAGACCGGGACCGAGAGCGAGAGCGAGAGCGGGAGCGGGATCGGCGATGATGACGATGTCTATGTCCCCGAACTCTTGGGCTCGAGTGTCTATCCTCCCTATCCTCCCTATCCTCCTCTCTCCCTCTCCTCCTCTTCCTTCTCCTTCTACTCCTACTCCTGCTCCTGCTCCTGCTCCCACTCCTATACCTCCTCCTCTCCCTCCTCCTCCCCCCCCCTCTCTCTGTCCCACTCTCCCTCTTTAGAGACCTAGACCGCCGCCTCTGCTCCCTCGCTAGCAATGCAGAATTATGCGAATCCATCTCCCGCACAATGTTCCGCAGGAATCTCGTATTCGGCTTTGGCGCACCCGCCCTGCCTATTCTACTGAAGCGCAAACTCTGCTCTGCGGCATCTCTCGCTAGCTGCTGTGCGATGTAATCGTCTGAGAAGTCGATGGGGGGCTTCATGGTGGTGGTGGTGGTGGTAAGGTAGTGCTGCCTTTGTTGCCCAAGAACGAGTCGCGGCGTTAGCTCGCTTGCCCGCGACAAGGAAGAAAGGAGGGGACAAGGGTCTAGCTGGCTTGGCGGGAGAGGCAGGATCTGGTCGGTTTGGCTTGGCAAATGCATTGTAGGGTAACTGGCTTCATATCATGTCACTCACTGACCCAACCATCAAACCCCTCATCAAACCCCCGGCAAGTTATGTGCAGAAGGAAGGAAGGAAAAAAGGGCCACTGCTCTGCTTCTGCAGCGCCTTTTGCGGCTTGCAATAAATGATCGACCCTGTTCGCTATCCGCGGGACTTACTCTTACTTACCGCGCTATTGAACTTTGTTCGCTATCGATCACGCGCTCTCCGGTATCTGTCCACCTGCTCGTCTCTCTCTACCGGTACTTGTCTGTCGGTTCGTCTATCGCTCGGGCCTCATGTTGGTCGCTCAGGCCGTGCTTATCGAAGAGGGGGGAGGCAGACCGGCATTTATTCAAGCTACTCGAGTACTCATTCACACGTCCGTTGATCCATCCGCACTTGCGTTATTGTCCCAGGTATGTTATTGCATTGTGTTGTTGGAAATCGTAGCCATCTGAGTGAGGGTGCATAAACCTGACATGATAACTCATAGATATAATATTTTCTGCTCTCTTATGCCTTAATTAAGCTCGCACACTCCATTTACACATACACAAAAAGATGTCGGACTAGGGTGTTACTGGGTAGGCAGGTAGGCAGGCAGACGGTCCGCTGGCCTGTCGTGCGGGCCGTTATAATTTCATCCTTGCGAGTGAGAAGAAAAAAGTGAAAAAAAGGAAAGAGATCGCCGAGATTAGATAAGCATCCCAACGCCGATAGACAACGGATTATTTTCCCATCAAAAAAAGAAAAAGAAAAAACACTCTAACTTAATGATATATTTATTTTAAAGAAAGAAAGAAGTGGCACTCAAGCCTCTTCACCGAAGCGGATGCCCGGATACGGGTATTCATCGCCGGCGCTGTACCGACGGCCCCAGTTCCTGGGTTGTCGACGAATGAATGCGCCGACGGAACCTAGGTAGCCCTCATGCCTGAGGAAGTAGGCTTTCTTTTCGCCCTTGGACCAGAATTTGATCGCATAGGAGAGGGTGTTCATGGTTTGTTTGTGGCCTGGAGGCTGTTAGGAGAAAAAAATTGGAGTGCAGGGGACGCCAGGGCATACCTCGAATAAAGGAACCGCCAAAGTAGATATGTTCAAGGCCATGGTTCTGAGCTTGCAGGTATGCAATCTGTCCAATGTTGTTGCTAGGCATTGTCAGCTATGTCTTGAATCGGATAGTCATCGCCCCGTAAGCCCCATAACCCACCTGACTGCGTACAGCAAACTCCGACTGATGTCCTCGGGTTCGAAGCCTCGATTCTTCTCGCTTTTGTTGGTGGCGGTGGAAGACTCCGGACAGTATTCTGTGCCGTATTCTACTTGCTTCTTGAAAACCTTGCCAAAACTACTGGCGATAGTGGAGGATTTCAGACCTATCCGTCCGTATCCACCGCCATATATGTCTCCGACGAGCATGTCAACCTTGGCATTGTCGCCCTTCTCAGCCATTCCCAACATTTCTACGGGAGCAGAGTTAGCTTATGTTGTACTGGGGAGCTAGGTGATGGGCGAGTATTACCATCGAACGATCTTGCTGATGTCAGGAGCGATAGAAGACCCCATAGGGTTCCTCCCCCAAGCTAACAAAAGTGAGCCGTTGTACGACTTGAAGGTGGCGACGCTCGCAAGATACGAAGACGGAATACGTACTGATGATCCGCCAATTCTCTGGAATTGTTGAGGGCCCGAAACTTTGATCATGCTCACGCCGGAACCAATGTTCACCAGCTATAGGGAAGAAAATTAGAAGCTGTAACGTAGCGCGAGAAGCGTTGAAAATACGAACCAGGTACGGATAGATGTCTACTCGTCGTTCGGCAAATTGCATAGGGTCTTCTTCACTGTATGTGAAAACCTCGTCGGGAATCTCGGTGATGAAAAAATCAAGACCTACAAACCAATTAGACTCGAGGTTGAAACGGGGTGAAAGCTGTCGCGCGCGCGCATGCGCTTACCGACTATCAAACATTCCATCTCATCCTCCCTATAAATTTCAACAGCTAATGCTTCCTTAATTTTGTCGTAGTATTTGTATGCACCTCCGCCGGTGGCCATGATGTGCAAACGATCCTTCTTGTTCACCAGACAATCGTCCTGCCCCGAGCGCTTTCCATTGACGAGACTATCCATGAAACTAATTAAGTCGTCGATATGTTCCGTCTCAAAATTCTTGAAGCTTAGCTTTCCACCCTGACCATTGGGGTCTTGTGTGAAATAGACGCATTTTGCCAATGAACCACCAATCTGTGAGAAAAAGATGTCAAAATCTGAAAGGGGCTACACAGAGCGATAGATCTTACGTCAACAGCAATGTGTGATACTCCAGTCTTGTGATGTGGCAGACGTATGTCTTTGGTTTCGCCGGGTCCAGTATAACGTGGAGGAGAGCCGCTTCGAGGAGGAGTGGATGAATCGTCTACTATGAAGGCTCCTTGCACATTAATCTATACTCCCCATTAGCAGTGAGCGGTGGAGAAGTCCTAGATTAGAACTCCACTTACGCGAACTGAGCCAGGGCGATCCAATTGCTCGAATGCTGTATTCTTCCTCGGGCGGCTCACAATTTCCTTTGGCGCAACGTCATGCTGGGACTCATCTGGCGACATGGTGCTCATTGTGATTGTTTGTGTGGTGTTTCCCAAGGGATTTCGCCACCTTTAAGATAGCAGCAGAGGAGGGCCAAGCTCCAGGGCCCTGGAGGGCTGGGAAGGGGCTTAATGGTTGGGATGGTTGTTGGGGGAGGGGGGGGATTGTTGGGTGGTTCAGGAGGGTGTTTGTTCGTGCAATGATCCAAGCAGTTGGGGGCGCAGTCTTGAAGGGTGAGAAATGACACAGATGAGCGGTGTAACGAGCAAAGGGAGGAAGAGATGACATGACGGTGGAGGAGTTGTAGTCATTTGACAATTAACTTATTACCGGACTTTCGGAAAGAATTATATTTTGCAGGGACGGGGTTAGGGGTTTTTTTTTCTCCGGGAACAGAGTTGGGACGGGCAGAAGGAAGTTTTTCCTTCTTTTTCGCTGCACAATTACATACCATGTGTCCCAAAAGGGGGGAACCGGTAGCACATGGTCCCATCGGACTTTTGAGAGTTCTGCCGCCCTAACCCTAACCATTCCACCTAAAAAGGAAATCCGGAATAACAAAAGCGGTACGAATCATTTCCTCGCGCAATCATTCGCTGCAACGTATGATATCCAGCCAGCAAGTGCAAACGGGAAAAACAGAGAAGGCAAGGCAAACAGTGTGCAGCGAACCCCCTCGCCGCACACTTGCCAGTGTATAATAGCCCAGTATTGCGCATACCGGATCCTCCCGCAGTTTGCACCCCAACCACACTTCGTTATAACTCGACGGACCTTTCCCGGGCGGAAGAACTGCTCTTACAAATCTCCCCACTACTCGTATCATACTTCTCTAACCTTTGTAAATACGACTGCTATCGCACACACCAAAATTTTGAGGCTCCGGCCTACTTTTTGTATGCACAGTATGCAATACCAGTTGTGTTCACAAGTGCCAGAGAATTACGAGTAAACCGCCGAGGTTGTCAGATTTGGAGCTCGAGAAACGAAAGGCGTGGCGGATTCGGAAATTTTTCAATCATGAATTTGGATCGCAAGAAATGTGTTTGGTGCCCAGTGCTTGAGAGCATACAAAGGGTTTGCATCTCGCCTGGAGAAAACAATTGTTTGAAACCCCCTCCTGCAACAACCCGTGATGCCTCAAGGCCTTGGATGGGACAAACCCCTCCCCCCACTTTCAATTTACCCCTAGATAAATTGTACCAATACCTGTACTCGAGTACACTGGCAGGGGGTTGTCGGTAAGTCAGTCGAACGAAATTTTTTGGAACTGGTGTATGTGAATTGAGTAATCACTGGGCAGGACCCATTGCAAGTTCTGTCGAGGGGTGAAAAATTGATATACACAAGTGTAGCGTAGTGCATGAAGTGGAAAGAGTTTTAAAGAAAGAAAAAAAAGTCAGTCGAACTTGAATTTCATTGGCGCTTAATTTCATAAAATTATCCTAGCTAAACCTAACCACTGGCGCAGTTTGTATGCGTATGAACCGTTGCCAGACCACACAATTGGTGGGTTTCCTCAAACTTTGGTGAAGGAAAAAAGTCTGTCAAACTCTTGGCTCCAGGTTCGAGCAAACTCCGTTCGCTAAGTGGCCCAGAAGGCCTGGAGCCAATGAGGGGGGTTCTACAGACTTGCCCACAACCCTCTGTACAGGCATTGCTTTTGCAATAGCCTTCTAAAACCTGTGTAGTTGATTCCCAGAGGTAATTGAAGCTATCTATACAATGTCTTGATTTTAAATGCTTTTCGGCTGCTGATAATTATTTGGAAAACCCCTGCTTTATGGTGGGGGACACCTGTTGTCCCACAATTTTCTTCACTGATGGGCAAGCAACTGGCGCAGGATGCTGCTCTTCATTCCCATTCACCTTGTCCTGCAACCAATTCTTTTTTTGACATAAACCAGGTCCACAAAACGGGCCAAACGCGCTCTTGGACAACAGTATCGTAAAAACTCGAATAATTGAGCCGTGTGCTAATGGAGTCTACGAAGGTACAGCACGTAAGTTTTGAATATTTTACTAGCAGGGGATGTTCGACTAACAGGGATGAGGAGGTGAATTGGGTAACCACTACACCCAATTCGCCGTTCTTGTACCCAATTTGCTGCCTTGGACCATGCGAGCGTAACACCCCCTGCTAGTAAAATATTCAAAACTTACGTGCTGTACCTTCGTAGAATTTCCTTCTATTGTGCAGGGGCAAAAAAACACAGTAAAAGAACATCCATCCCGCTTCCCCCTTCCGAGACAAAACAAAAACAAAAATTTCTTGACCATACTGAGAGAGGAAATTCCAATGACATAGCTCACTGCTCAATTGTTCAACTTTCGACGGTAGTTAATCACAACAAGGAATTTGGTCAAAAAACGGAAAAAAAACTGAGACCGATCTATTGAAAGGAGACTCGGAAGAGGCCAGTGGTTTTCACATAAAGTGGGTGATTATAATGACTTCAACTGCAGGTTGTCTGGAGATGAATTCTTCCACTTTATTCAAGGGGTCTTGGCAATTATTAGCTGAACTCGGATTGGTTGCCAAGGTATTCCCGTCTGAATAGAGGACCCGTCCTTAAGCGCATTCCACAGTACAAGCGTTGCCACACCTAGTATAAGAAGTAGGGGAATCTCTATGCTTTGTCCTGCTACCGACCCTCTCCGTCCCCGTCAAACACAAACGGAAAAACAAACGATAACGTGAGTGCACTTAATATTCCTACAAATTGCTAGAGTATTGATGACTAACCGAGTATATTTAGTGGAAGTTATTACAGTTAAAATGTTTCTCGTTAACAGAACTCTTCGTTCCTTCAGGACTAGCGCTCTTCATCCATTCAGGACTAGAGCTCTCCGTCCTCCCCCTATCGCCCATCCATTGGCCTATTATGCTAGCAAAAGGGTTATCCACTCGGAATTTTCTAAAGCTGGCCTTGGGACGGGAAACACCATCCACCCAAAGGTCTCCCACGTTACCCCTTGCTCGGGCGAGGACGTTTGCGAAGAAGATAAGGCCGACCTCCGCCATCAGGCTAAGGGCTCCGGTGACATACACAAGGTTGGGCTACCTTTATCCTCAATTACTATGGTACAAATAAAGTTAGGCTAATCGGTAACCAGCGTGTGGCCATCCTCCAAGCGCTACGACAGGCAATTGTAGGAGGGATCCCGAGGCTCGAGAGGGGCGTGAAAGAGTGGAAGTGGGAACCGAAGGAAGGAACGGAAGGATCGAAGGTGGAACTGAATAAATATAGGAAATGGTTGGGGCGAAACTTTTGGATGATGGTTGTGTGTTTGGTTGGTTTCGGGGGGATTGTATGTTACACAGAAATCATTTCCCCAGGTTCTTTGTATTGACGCTTCTGCAGGCTTCGTATGAGCATTTCTACTACAACCCGAAGGCGGAGCGTGATCTTGATGAATGCATTGAGAGGGGGGTATTCACGGGTCAAGGAAACGACAGGGCGCAAATAGCAGAGTTCCACAAGATCGTCGAAGCTGAAATGAGAGAGCTCCGCGAGTCAGCCAAGAGGAAATAAGAGAGAGCGGCGATTACATCCAGGCACGTGGAACCCTGCCCCAAGAAGCTGGCTGTTCTAACCACGCTTTTATTATGATATTAGAAAGACCTGTCACATAAATTTGTGAAGGGGATGGGGGAAAAAAGTAATTAAATTATGGGAATAGACTGTAGTCATTTAGTAAATCATCACCTGTAGTTAGCTTAGGACTCGTACGCTAGATATGATGGCTTTGCTTGTTAAGGGTGTTTGAATGTGTTTACGATTATCTACTAGTGATCATTAGCTTGGATGGGTGGTTCTTTTACAGTGTGAAGTGTTGCTGTGCTGGCTCTGGATATATTAGTTTGTTCCCTGCTGCCTAAGATCAGAAAAAGTCACTATCCCACCGGCCCACCACCCACTAATACTAATACTAATACCCAAAGCTAACTCCCGTACCGGACAATATTACGGAAAGGAAACTTCGATTTCAATTATGTAGGCTACAATATGTACTGACACAGTCCAATACCGGTACCGGATGCTATACCCCACATAGTCTCACTCACTCCCATCTTCGCCTCGACATATTCCTTCCCCTTTATTGTCACAATCTCAACAATCTTCTCATCTCCTTGCTCTTGTCAAACCCTAGCCACTTCTTGAAAAGAGCCTTACCTTGAATGGCAGCAGTCTTCCCAGCGAGAGCCCCCTTGAATAAAGCTCTGACGCTCTCCTTGCTGTCATCCTCTTCGCTTCCGCACTTGATCTCCATATCCAAGAACATGTTATACAGGTCGCTTTTCTCTTTGAAAGTTGCGAGTAACTTCTCTAACAGTGTTGGTCCACTCTCAGGGTCACCACTGTGGAATCTTAGTTTAGCAAACTTGGAGATGAGGTATTTGTGCTGGCATTGTGGGATTGCCTGCACGTTGAAAGAGCGCATGTGCGGCCTGACGGTTTTTCTTGCTGCTGAGAAGGAAGTCGGCGTAGTTTACCCAGATTCTATGATCTTGGCTCAATTTTTTGATTTTTGATCATAGCCTTGAAGAAGTCGTCTGCTTTGTTGAGCCATGCAGTTAGGCATCGGTGGCAAGGACCTTTGGTTGGGAAATAACATATCTCGGGCTTCCCGGTTTCAATATAGATACTAAGTTAGCCTGTTCTCATGGGTGCCTTGAGCCTTGTTATACTTGCAGGTCCTCTTGAAGGCTCCTCCGAGAACAGTACATGGATTCCATATTCATATTTAACATGGGGATCTAGATATTCTGCTTTTCCATCTGGTCCCTAAGGGCGATACTCTTAATTGCTCTCTTGGCAATTTCTCTAGCCTTCAGATAGAAGTAAGAGGAACAAAGCAAGTCAAATTACCGTAAAATGTCGAATAATCGAGGCTTGTGCTATGCAGTCCAGAATTTCCGTCTCTGGAACGGGGGCAAATAACACAGCAAAGCACATGCCCTTTCCCTCTTCTTGGACGGGACGACAAAAGATGAGGACTAGAGTCTTCCGACTACCACCCCCCTTCCGAGGCGGAATGAAAAACCAAAATTGGTTGATCTTACCGAGAGGAAATTTCAACGATATAGCTCATAGTTCAATAATTAGGGTTTCTCGGGTTATTAATCATAACAAGGAATATTTTCAAAAAACAACAGCAAAAATAACACAGAGACGGAGTTATTAGAAAGGAGAAGAGGCCCGTGGTTTTCATATGAAGTAGATGATTATAATGACTTCAACTGCTTGTTGTCTGGAGATGAATCCTTCCACTTTACTCAACGGGTTTTGGCAATTACTAGCTCAACTCGGATTGGTTGCCAAGGTATTCCTGTGTGAGGACCCGTCCTTAAGCGCATTCCACAGTACAAGCGTTAGTATAAGTAGGGGTATCTCTATGCTTTGTCCTGCTACCAAACCGCCCCCGTCAAACACAAACAGAAAAACAAACGATAACGTGAGTGCACTTAATATTTCTACAAATTGCTAGAGTATTGATAACTAACCTAGTGGGTTTAGTGTAAGTTATTACGGTTAAAATGTTTCTCGTTAACAGAACTCTTCGTTCCTTCAGGACTAGCGCTCTTCATCCATTCAGGACTATAGCTCTCCGTCCTCCCCCTATCGCCCAACCATTGGCCTATTATGCTAGCAAAAGGGTTATCCACTCGGAATTTTCTAAAGCTGGCCTTGGGACGGGAAACACCATCCACCCAAAGGTCTCTCACGTTACCCCTTGCACGAGCGAGGAAGTTTGCGAAGAAGATAAGGCCGACCTCCGCCCTCAGGCTAAGGGCCCCGGCATACACAAGGTTGGGCTACCTTTATCCTCAACTACTATGGTTACATATGAAGTGAGGCTAATCGGTAACCAGCGTGTGGCCATCCTCCAAGCGGTGCAACAACAGGCAATTGTAGGAGCGATCCCCAGGCTCGAGGGGGGCGTGAAAGAGTTTAAGCTGGAACTGGGGGAAGGAGCGGGAGGGTCGAAGGTGAAACTGAATGAATATATGGGATGGTTGGGGTCAAACTTTTGGATGATGATAACGGTTTTGGTTGGTTTCGGGGGGATGGTATGTTACACAGAAATCATTTCCCCAGGTTCATTGTATTGACGCTTATACAGGTTTCTTATGACCATTTCTGCTATAACCCGAAGCTGGAGCGTGAGCTTGATCAATGTGTGGAGAGGGGGGTATCCAAGGGTAATGCAAAATACAGGGCACAAATAGCAGAGGTCTCCGAGATGGTCAAAGCTGAAATGAGAGAGCTCCGCGAGTCCACCAGGAGGAAATGAGAGACCGCCGCGAGTACACCAAGGCCTGCGGAACCTCTGCCCCAAGAAGCTGGCTGTTCTAACCACCCTTTTATTATGATATTAGAAAGTCCTGTCACATATATTTGCTAAGGAGATACGGGAGAAAAAAAGGCAATCAAATTATGGGAACAGACTGCAGTCATTTAGTAAATTATCACGGGTAGTTAGCCTAGGGCTCGTACTCTAGATATCCTAGGTTTACTTGTTGGGGGTGTTTGAATGTGTTTACTATTATCTACTCCTGATCATTTGCGTGGATGGGTGGATTTTTAGATGTTAATGTGTTGCTGTGCTGGATCTGGATATATCAATTTGTCCCCCCCTGCAGCCTGGGATCTGGGGCGGTCACTATCCCACCGGCCCACTGGCCACTAATACCTAAAGCGAACTCCCATACCAGGCAATATTACTAAAAGGAAGCTTCAATTTCAATTATGTAGGCTACAATATGTACTGATGCAGTCTAATTTACATAAAGGTTTAACAATGCCGGTACCGGATACTATACCCCACATAGTCTCACTCACTCCCTTCTTCGCCTCGACATATTCCTTCCCCTTTCTTGTCACAATCTCAACGATTTTCTCATCTCCTTGCTCTTGTCAAACCCTAGCCACTTCTTGAAAAGAGCCTTACCTTGAATGGTAGCAGTCTTCCCAGCGAGAGCCCCCTTGAATAAAGCTCTGACGCTCTCCTTGCTGTCATCCTCTTCGCTTCCGCACTTGATCTCCATATCCAAGAACATGTTATACAGGTCCCTCTTCTTTTTGAAAGTTGCGAGTAAGTTCTCTACAGCGTTCGTCCTCTCTCAGGGTCATCACTGTGGAATCCTAGTTTAGCAAACTTGGAGATGAGGTATTTGTGCTGGTCTTGTGGGAGTTCCTGTGCTGTACGTTGAAGATGCGCGTATGCAGCTTTACGGTTCTGCTTGCTCCTGAGAAGGAAATCGCTGTAGTTTGCCCAGATTCTACAACCTTGGCTGAACCTTTGATTTTTGATCATCGCCTTGAAATGGTCGGCTGCTTTGTGGAGCCATGGAGTTAGGCATCTGTGGCGAGGATCTTTGATTGAGAAATATCATATCTCAGCCTTCCCGGTTTGAATATACAGTAGATACAAAGTTAGCTAGTTCTTATGCATGCCTTAGGCCTTATTATACGGGCTGGCCCTCTTGAAGGCTTCTTCGAGAGCAGTACATGGATTCAATATTTAACATTGGGCTCCAGATGTTCTGCTTTTCCTTCTGGTCCCGAAGGGCGATAGTCTCAATCGATCTCTTGGCAATTTCTCTAGTGTTCAAATTGAAGTAAGAGGATCAAGGCAAGTCAAATTACCTTAAAAACTCGAATCCCTAAGCGCATTCCACAGTACTCGTGTCTCCTCGCCAAGATTGGGCACCTCTTTTGGAATACTTTCCTATCAACCCGAAAAAGGCAGAGTGTTCGAGCTGCTTGAAGGTCAGTAAAGTCCGAGTAGCCGGTGAGGGCATTATATGAGAATGATCTGACAATTCACCACAATGTTGGATCATTCACAATATCTTGTATGCTTGTTGTTGGAAGCGGTGAGGAGACAAAACAGGTGTGGACTAGAGGCCGTATGTACTCGAGCACAAAGGGAGCGCATGTCTCAAGAACTTATCAATCGCATGGTGTGGACTTTCATATTAATTTATTACAAGTCCGCGGATGTGGAGGGGATCAGGTTTAATGGTTAATGGTCAGCTCTGTGGTCGGATGAATTTAATCTCACTCATTGACTTTAGATATTCGTTCAGGGTTTTTCCACTACAGTACTTCTTGAGGAAAGCAGCGTCAGGACTATCCTCTGTATGGCCGGCAGAGGCTATTCCCAAAGAGGTGCCCAATCCTGGCGCGGAGACACGAGTACAAGCGTTACCACAACTAGTATAAGTAGGGGTATCTCTATGCTTTGTCCTGCCACCAACCCTCTCCGTCCCCGTCAAACACAAACAGAAAAGCAAACGATAACGTGAGTGCACTTAATATTCCTACAGATTGCTGGGGTATTGGTAACTAACCTAGTAGATTTAGAGGAAGTTATTACAGTTAGAATGTTTCTCGTTAACAGAACTCTTCGTTCCTTCAGGACTAGCGCTCTTCATCCCTTCAGGACTAGAGTTCTTCGTCTTCCCCCTATTGCCCAGCCATGGGCCTACTATGCTAGCAAAAGGGTTTTCCACTCGGAATTTTCTAAAGCTGGCCTTGGGACGGGAAACACCATCCACCCAAAAGTCTCTCATGTTAGTCCTGGCACGAGCGAGGAAGTTTGCGAAGAAGATAAGGCCGACCTCCGCCCTCAGGCTAAGGGCCCCGGCGACATACACGAGGTTGGGCTACCTTTATCCCCAACTACTATGGTACATATGAAGTGAGGCTAATCGGTAACCAGCGTGTGGCCATCCTCCAAGTGGTGCAACAACAGGCGATTGTAGGAGGGATCCCAAGGCTCGAGAGCGAAGTGAAAGAGTTTCAGCTGGAACTGAAGAAAACGAAAGAGTCGAAGCTGGAATTGAAGGGAGAAATGAGAGATTTGAGAAAAGAGACACACTTTTGGCTGATATTTGTGTTTTTGGTTGGTTTCGGGATGGTATGTTACACATAAATTATTTCCCCAAGTTCTTTGGATTGACCCTTCTGCAGGTTGCGACTAAGCAGTCCTACTTTGACCCGAAGTTGAAGAGTGAGCTCGAAGGACGCATGGATAGGATGGTATCCCAAGACCAAGCAAAATTCAGGGCCGAAATTACAGAGCTCTACGAGGCCTTCAAAGAGGAAATGAGAGAGCTCCGCGAGGCCACCAAGAGGAAATGAGAGAGCGCCGCGAGTACATCAAGGCCCGTGGAACCCCTGCCCCAAGAGGCTGGGTGTTCTAACCACGCTTTTATTATGATATTAGAAAGTCCTGTCACATATATTTGCCAAGGGGATAGGGGAAAAAAAGCAATTAAATTATGGACTGCAATTATTTGGTAAATCATTACCGGTAGTTCGCTTTGGGCTCGTAGGCTAGGTATCATAGCTTTACTTGTTAAGGGTGTTTGAATGTGTTTACAATTGCCTAGTGGTGATCATTGGCCTGGATGGGTGGTTTTTTACAGGGCGAAGTGTTACTACTGCTGGATCTAGATATATTAATTTATCCTGTGCTGCCCAGATCACGAAAAATCACTATCCCACCGGCCCGCCGACCATACTTGCTGCTAACTCCCATACCGGAAAATATTACTGAAAGGAAACTTCGATTTCAATTACTTAGGCTACAATATGTACTGACATAGTCTAATTTACATAAAGGTTCAACAATGCCGGTACCGGATGCTATACCCCATCTTTCTTGACTCACCCCCCCTCCTTCACCCCGATAATCTTTCCCCTTTCTTGTCATAGCCTTAATACCGTTCTCATCCCTCTTGCTCTTCTCGATCCCTAACTACTTCTTGGAAAGATCCTTAGCTTGACTGGTCGAAATCTTCTCAGCTAGAGCCCTCTTGAATAAGGCTCTGACGCCCTCCTTGCGGTCACCCTCTTCGCTTCAGCGCTTGATCTCCATATCCAAGAATATGTTATACAGGTCATTCTTCTTCCTGAAAGTGGTGAGTAAGTTCTCGAGTAGCGTTCGTCCTCTCTCAGGGTCACCACTGCGGAATCCTAGTTTAGCAAACTTGGGGATGGGGTCTTTGTGCTGGTCTTGAGGGAGTGCCTGGATCACATGTTGAAGGAGGGCACGGGCGGCTTCGTGGTTTTGCTTGCTGCTGAGCCGGAAATTGGCGTAGTTTGCCTAGATTCTATGATCTGGGCTGAATTTTTTGACTTTTGGTCATCGCCTAGAAGAAGTCGTCTGCTTTGTGGAGCTATGGAGTTAGGCGTCTGTGGCGAGGACTTTTGATTGGGAAATATCATATCTCAGCCTTTCCGGTGTGGGGTAGGGTCATATCATAGGGTAGTTTGGAGGTCACATTGAGAATTTTCTCCCACTGTGTCTTGCCCACTTTGTATGTAGCGCCGTGTGCATCCTTCTCTCTTTCTTAGTTAGACAACAATAGCAACAACAACCAATGGACAACAATACCTGGGCAATCGACCAATAGAAGTCGTTTCCTTTCTATTCCAATTGGGTTCAGCACTTCCTCTTTTGTTCTATTCCTATCCAGGCCTTTAGGCAATTCATCGTCTAGTCAATTCCCCACCGACTTATTGTACGGTTTACCAAGAGGTCACTGCTACGCACAGGAGGGACACTTCGGCACGCGCGACACACCATCCAACTCAACGGGTCTTACGAAACAGCCCGACACCGGTTTGAATATAGATACTAAGTTAGCCGGTTCTCATGGATGCCTTGAGCCTCGTTACACCGGCAAGCCCTCTTGAAGGCTTCTTCGAGAGGTCTCATTGGTGCTGTACATGAATTCCATGTTTAACATACGGATCCAGGGGCTTTGCTTTTCCTCCTCGTCCCGGGGTGATACTAGTTATCACTTTCTTGGCAATTTTTCTAGCTTTCAAATAGAAGCAAGAGGAACAATGCAGGCCGAGTTATTTGCCAAAGAAAGAGAGATCGGTTTGATTAATCTGGGAGATGAAACCAAGCACAAGATAGGGAGCTCGTAGTTATTATTTTTTAATGAGGAGGGACCAACCTTATAGCCCAGTCCCTCCGCTTTAATCCCCCTCTGTTCACTTTGCTTGGATTGATCTTCTTTAAAACTCTTTTATCTCCCCTCAATTTCTCTCTCCTTGGATCCTTCCTATCCAATTTGGCTGTCAGATTTTCAGTTTCGAAGAGGACTTCTTCAGAAGTGTCATTGGATATTTGCTTGAACTCCAACGGGGTAAGAATAGAGCCACCGCCTCTCGGAAGAAATGCTTCTTCGTCCTTTGAAGCCCGGACTGTTGATCGCTTTGCTGGCTTAGGATTTGAAGCAGCTGCCGACGGCTCAGGTCTCAGCCTTTTATATGCGGTCGCAGGGAACCTTTTCCCCCACCCCCAATTCTACGTATGAAATCCTAGCGGTAATATCGTGGGTTTGTTCGGGGGTCTAAAGTGGTGGGGGAAGTGAAACAGCTTTCCACAATTTTCCCCTTCCACCCCCTAATCCTCTCTAATCCTCTCTAGATTAACCGAAGGGTTTACTCGTAGAGTGAAATCTTGGCAAAGTAATCACTTTCATTAAACTTTTGAAAAGAATTCTTGCCACCAAAACCTCCATCCGAGTGAAGAAAATAGTGGGACAAGGTCGAATACAGGCCAAAATATGGAGTATTCACACATTGATAGCAACTTGGAGTTCAACCTTAAGCTGAAAATAATCTCATACACTGGTCCTATTGCTTCTCCACTTTACCTCTTCTTGTTTTAGGAATGTAGATATCATTCCTGCCCCACTAGTTATATTCACTAGTTATATTGAGTATGACAGGCGGGGATTTAAATTATTCTTGTTGCTATGTGTACCATATTTATTCGGTTTTTCGCCAAGACCGGGTGTTGCTTACTCCATAAGGTTGGGCGGTGCTTTGAGTCTGAAATGGCCCCTTCAATGCAGTGTTTCAAAGAAGGCCTTTGATGGTCGAACCTGGAGGGGGGGGGGCAGAAGGGGGGGTTTGAATTGGGGATTCTGAAAATGGGGATTGAAGGGGGGTTCTTTGATGTCTTAGTAAACAAAAATAGCAGGAACTCTGATGGGAATTTCTACCCTTAACCTAGATGTGCGAGTATTTATTGCTCAGAAGCTGGGGAAGTGGAGTGCTTTTTCCGCCGTATTTTACCCTCTTTTCCTATCATTTCTTTTGTTTCTTTGCTTCTAACTGCCCTCGAATATCATGGTTTACCGATTTGTTAGAAGGGGTTGTATCTTATAAACCCCCGGTTCGAAAAAGCGCGTTCCTAGCCTTCGATCATTTTTTGATCGAACTCCCCCCTTCATCGCAACATTGCTTCGATGCTCCCAGTTCTCATAGTAACTGAGGTATGAATTTTAGGTGTCTAAGTTACTGTACTCGGGTAGGGGCGAAAAAATCGGAACAGGGGATCGGCAAGATCCTTCAGAGAGGGAAGCAGAGAGTAAAGAAGTTTGGAACCAGTGGGGGCTCGGCAGACATCAGAAAGCCGGATGATGTTTTAAAGAAATATTTTACTATTCCGTGAACTTGTGAGTTCAAGAATTACTATAAACCTTTAGTACCCATGACAGTCCTAGGTTTCTAGTGAAGCTTAAGGGTTCAGGCTTGCCCCACCCCAGGACAGTTCTGAACCAACAGCCAGAATCACGACTAACTGCCAGGTGCAACATTCTTGGTGTATCTGCAGTTTTAAGGTGTCCCCAAACTGATCGCTGTTCACCCGTCGCCACATCCATCATCCCCTTGATCCTTGTTTTGCCACCAGTAGCGTTCCGGTTTTTTGTGTCCCTACCCGAGCTGCGAGTAATGCGGCTGAGTATCACCTTCTACAAGGGTTAGGATGGTGATCAACCGGCGCTACGCACTAAGGAGTGAAGTACTCGTACAAGCACACCTAAAACCCACCATTAGTCACTATGGGAGCATCGAAGGCGCCTATTTCAGACTCCAGGCACCGTCCAACCTTATGCAACGCCCGGTCTTGGCGAAAAACTGGATGATACGAAAAAATACGGTATGCCTCCACTGTCAGGAAAATAGCAATTGCCCAACAGTGGCTCCTGCTAACCGCCGAATGATGCGCGAGAACCCGCCCGAGCGAGCGCGAATCACTTTTCGCAATCGCTTCTGCCGAAGCCTTCCGCTCCAGTTCGCAGACTCGGCTATGGTGGCCCGCTGCGATCCCGAGGAGATAGCGACAACGACGATGGAGACGGTGGGGATGGTGGAAAGGACAATGTGGACGAGATGGACCGCGGCAGTGATTCTGATGAGAATGAGTGGAAAATTGGGTACGTTGACAGCGATGATGACAGCGACCTCGACAGCAACAAGGCACCGGGCGAGAGCGATGAGAAGAGGTTTGCAGATTTTACCTTCCGGGGTACCTCTGCTGAGAAGAAAAAGAAAAAGGGCAACCTGGACAAGGCTTGGAGGAGGGGAGTGAGGGTGGTGGTGGTGATGGGAGTAGTGAATATGGAGAAGGACTTATAGACTTGCCGGAGATGCTGAATAGGCCTGATTCTTGGGAAGATGGGGAGATGGGGGGAAGATGAGGGAGAGGTTTCAGCGGCAGGTCTCTGACGATGGAGGAGAAGGTGATAAGCCCAGTGACAGCTTTATGGACAGTGGATCCGAACCCGGAGATGAGGGCGATGGGGAATCGATGGCAGGTTTCTTTGAGGAAGAGGACGAATCGCCAGAAGACCCCTCGAAACTTGCAAAGCTTCAAGAATTCATATCTTCGCTTCCTTCTACGATGAAATCGTCAAGGAGAGCTCCAGAAGACCATCTAACGAAGGGAAGGCGTCGAACGAGCACAATTTAGCTATACCCTCCGCCTCTGACCAGCCCACCGTGGGAGATCTCATGCCCGCCATCACCAATCCCAAGCTTAGGCGATCACTCAGGTTCGGTGCCGACAATGTACCACTGCGCTTTCGGCTTCTGAGCCTACCCTGTTAACCAAACTTGAAGCTACTATCTCTGGAATTCTGAAGGAGTCGACCATGGCTTCCGAAAAGTCAATCAAGGAATTTGTGGGGCTATAAACGAATAAACGATCCGTAGAGGAGGTTCAGAAACGTACAGCTGAGCTTCAGCTTGCCCGCGAACTACTGTACCGGGAAGAAGTCAAGCGTATCAAGAAGATCAAGTCGAAATCCTACTATAGAATCCTCAAGACAGAGGATAAGGGAAGAAAATGTCAGTGGGGGGCTGAGGCCTGGATCTTGGGCATGGCGGAGTGCCGAATGAAGAAGATATTTTGGAGAGGGAGAGGAAGAGAGCGGAAGAGCGAATCACTTTGAGGCATAGGCAGAGCAAGTGGCCTGGGGGCATGAAAGGCTCGGGGAGGACTATGTGGGATGAGGAAGCAGAGAATGGTGTGGTAGAGATCGTGAAGCGCTCAGAAGAGCTTCGAATGAGGTTGCTGGAGGGGCAATTCTTGGGGAATACGGGGAGCTCGAGAGTAGTGGGGACGAGGAAGATGATTTATTTAACAGCAAGCAAAGTAGCGCTTACCTGCAGCGGGAGTGTACTCAAGTACAAACGTTACAACACCTGGTATAAGTAGGGGAGTATCTCTACACTTCGTCATGTCACCAACCCTCTCCGCCAACACAGACAGAAAAAACAAACGATAACGTGAGTCCACTTAATATTTCTACAAATTGCTAGAGTATCGATGGCTAACCTAGAAGTTATTACACAGTTTAAATGTTTCTCGTTAACAGAACTCTTCGTCCCTTCAGGACTAGGGCCTTTCGCCCTCCCCCTATCTCCCAGCCGTGGGCCTATCGTGCTGGCAAAAGGTCCTCTCATTCGGAATCTTCTGAAGCTAGCCCTAGAACCGAAAACACCCCCCACCCAAAATCCTCACAAGTTAGCCCCGGCACAGGCAAGGGGGTTGGCGAAGAAGATAAGGCCGATGTCTACCCTCAGGCTAAGGGCCCCGGTGACATACACGAGGTTGGGCTACCTTTATCCTCAACTACCATGATATAAATGAAGTTAGGCTAATCGGTAACCAGCATGTTGCCATCCTTGAGGCGCTGTATGGCCACGTAATTGCAAAAGCGATCTCGAACATCGGGGAGGGCATGAAAGAGTCGAAGCTGGAAATGAAGGAAGAAATGAAAGAGTTGAAGCTGGGACTGAAGGGAGAAATGAAGTCGTTGGGGAAGGAGAGAAACGGTTGGATAAGGTGGATAATTGGGACTATTTTCGGGACAGTATGTTACACAGAAATCATTTCCCCAATTTTTTTGTATTAACATTACTCAGGTTGCGATTCAGTTTTCCAACCGTGACATAGAGGTGTTGAGGGGACTTGAAGGACGCCCACAGGAGAAGGTATCAGATAGCCAGGCGGAATTGGGGGCAGAAATGATGGGGATCCGCGATGCCCTCATAGCGGAAATGAAAGAGTACTACCGTTAGTCCACCAAGGAGGAAATAAGAGAGATCTGCGAGCCCACCAAGGCCCTTGGAACCCCTGCCCCAAGAAGGCTGTTCTGACCACGCTTTTGTTATTAGAAAGTCCTGTCACATAAATTTGCGAAGGGGATAGGGGGGGGGGAAAGGCAATTAAATTATGGGAACAGACTGCAAACATTTCGTAAATCATCACCTGTAAGCTTAGGGCTCGTAGGCTAGGTACTGTCCCCGGACAAAATTAACCGCCCATATATTAATTTGCACCCTGCTGCCCATGATCACGAAAAATCACTATCCCACCGGCCCACCGGCCACTAACACCTAAGTTACTGCTAACTCCCATACCGGACAATATTACTGAAAGGAAACTTCGATTTCAATTAGGTAGGCTACAATATGTACTGACACAGTCTAATTTACATGGAGGTTTAACAATACCGGTACCGGATGCTATACCCCACTTCGCTTCACCCACTCCCCCTTCTTCGCCTCAACATATTCCTTCGCCTTTCTTGTCATGGCCTTAATACCCTTCCCATCCCCCTTGCTCTTCTCGATCCCTAACTACTTCTTGAAAAGAGCTTTAGCTTGACTGGTCGAAGTCTTCTCAGCGAGAGCCCTCTTGAATAAAGCTCTGACACCCTCCTTGCTGTCATCCTCTTCGCTTCCGCACTTGATCCCCATATCCAAGAACGTGTTGTGCAGGTTGCTCTTCTTTTTGAAAGTGGCGAGTGGGTTCTCAAACAGCGTTCGTCCTCTCTCGGGGTCACACTGCGGAATCCTAGTTTAGCAAACTTGGGGATGGGGTCTTTGTGCTGGTCTTGCGGGAGTGTTTGCATCGCACATTGAAGGAGCGCACGGGCGGCTTCGCGGTTTTGCTTGCTGCTGAGCGGGAAGTCAGCGTAGTTTACCCAGGTTCTATGATCTTGGCTGACTTTTTTGATCATCGTCCTTAAAGAGGTCGTCTGCTTTCTGGAGCCATGGAGTTAGGCATCTGTGGCGAGGACTTTTGATCGGGAAATATCATATCTCAGCCTTTCCGGTTTGAATGTAGATACCAAGTTAGCTAGTTTCTCACGGATGCCTTGAGCCTCGTTATACTGGCAGCCCTCTCGGGGGTCTCATCGGTGCCGTACACGGATTCCATATTTAAAATAGCGATCCAAAAGTTCTGCTTTTCCTTTTCGTCCTGAAGGACGATACTCTTAAGCGCTCTCTTGGCCATATCTCTAGCTTTCTCAACTTCGTTAAGTTGTAGTTGGAAAGACGTGTACATGATCCACATTTTGGAATCGTTAGGGTCTCCGAGGAGAAGACATTCAAAGTCAGCCACGGATTGTGGTTCCCCCGTTGCCAGATTTCCCATCAAATCCTCCTTGATTTGGGCCTCCTTACGCTTCATTTTGTACCTCTCCTCTCCGAGGCTGGCACCCCTCTCGGAATCGGTATCGGGGCCACGTTTGTCTAGGATACTTGCAGACCAGTCGAGTCTCCAGGCACTGAGACCCTCGCCAGCAGGCTCATTGGTCATTTGATCCGCCAACTTTTCGACAATGGTCCCGGAGACAACACTTCCAATGGGCGGTTTAGAGAGAGCCTCTCTCTGGGCTTCACCGAACAAATTTGGATCATTGCAGGAAACTCGTAGCCTTTGGTTTGCAGGGTCCATGGGCAATACGCGGACATTGACAGACTGGCCAACGGTGAAGTGCTCACGGGGGTCTTGGATATATGCTTCGCTCATCTCGGAAACAGGGAGGAAGCCGCTGACAACTGAAAAAAAAACCCCCCACAATGGCGCCGTATGGTAGGATTTTAACCAAGGTACCACCTGAGCGAATGCTAGAAGTTGTATCCTCGTAAGGTGATATTGGAGCATCAGAGTTGACAAAAGCCTTTTTTAGGGCCAATATTACTCTCCTTTTTGAAGGGTCAACTAGAAAATCCTACTCATCAATTGGTAGTATTCTTGGAGATGGGCCCGGGATAGTCGAAAAAATTACACATGCTTTTACTTCAACACCCTCCCTAAAATATTTTCAGGATGCTTAGGTTTGATATCACTTAGGTGAAGCTCATCCACCATTCCGGTGACCCCTTCAGCTAAGTTTACGATAAGACTTCCACTATCTAGGACTCCATCAATAGTCCCCTTCACGACTTCCCCAATTTTGATATCTTCCGTCCTTGAGAATGGCTGATTGAGAACCTTCTGCTCTATACTAACAAGATAGAGGCCATCTATAGAGTTGCAACCAATTACCCTGGCCATATGGGCTGAACCAGTCTGATATAAACCAGAATCTTCAGATAGAACATCTACTTTGCTATTGCTTGAGATCCGAGATATATGGACGAAGCCAGGAATACCGGGAACATCGACGTCCAGAAAAAGGCTGGTTTTGGGTTCAATATTAGGAATTTTTGCAGAGTTGATAATGGTGGCTGCCGGGGGACAACTGCAGGCTCTTTCTCAATTGGCTGAGTGAATAAAAGGCTGTGGGGAAGGATTGGGGGAGCGAGCTTATGAGGTTTGGAATAGGTAGCAATGACACGCGCTTTGATATAAAAAAGGTGAGAGCGGCTACTCGAGTATATAGAAGGGAGGCGTGCCTGGGGCTACCCTTTTCTCAAACTGCCTGAAGCATGAAAGAAGTCCATTGTGGCATCCACAAGTCCATAACCTCGCCTGCGATCCCAACAGCTTTGCCTCCCTTTGCTATATCTGTAACGAGTATTATACCTCTACGCCAGTTCCAGGTAAAAATGTATTAACTGGGGGCGCGTAACCCAGCCACCAAGCTGCCTTCCCACCAGAGTATTTACCCCTCTTATATGCTCTGTGTTCTGGATCCCCTGAGAGTTTGACGATTTTACCATTCGACGAGAGCCCGATGATTGTGCAAACAAAGCATTAATTGCCCTTCCTTTGCATCTGTCACTGAACTGCCCTTCCCGAGCTCCTTGGGATGGGAGAAACCCTTTGAGATCATCTCCGATGCCCGGATTCATAACGAGACCGTGATCCTCCTCCACACTTGTAACAGAGTCCTGGACAGTACATCCAACGACTAGATCGGTAGATGTAAGGCTGCTACTGGCCATAGCTGGATCCAAGGACAGCTTGATCCGCATCTTAACATTTTTAGAGCCAGAGGAAGATTTCGAATTGGCAGGTTCCAAAGAAGATACGACTTGCACTCGAAAAGATTGCCTGATCTGAAACATAGATATGAGGTCAACATCACCCTCACTAGAATGGCGGGTTGCAACAGCCCATTACCAATTGGGCAAAGCGTACGGGATAGCGCTGGACGAACTGGGGTCGTGTCTCGGACGTTGATGGAAAAAGGTATAGCCGGTTGTCCAGCCAGCGCGGGGTCATAATTAGTCCATAGGCTCCAGGTCCGTGGATCCCCACCATACATATACTATCTCCTCCGAACTCTTCTTTCCACGAGTCTACCATGCTTCCTACACCTCGCGTTCTTTATCTCCCACCCACCACCCCTCCCGGACACCCATACGCCCTCATTGCCACCTAGGGATACACCGGCGGTAACTACCTCCCAGGGCAAGGGCAGCGATAGCGTCCCCAATGCCTCCGTCAGTGGAACAAGCGGGCCCACAACCAAGCGGAGGGAACGGTCATGTATTTCCTTTGGCGTTGTTTATTTCGTGTCACCTTTGTCGTTCTTTCCTTCCTTGTTTAGATATCTGCAATACATGGGTTCTGGCTTTGGGGAATTAATTCCGATTTTGCTGCTTCAATCTTTTCCTCTCGGTCCTCATCCTTATCGCCGCTATTCCGGACTAAAACCTCGGACTTCTTGTTCAACGACTGTAAAATAGAAGTAAGAGGAACAAAGCCAGTCAAATTACTTAGCAAAGAAAGAGGGAGGTCAGTTTGATTAATCTGGGAGATGCATCCAAGCACAAGTGTACCCGGTAGTAGTCTCTGCGAAGTGATTGAAAGCTCGTAATTATTATTTTTGATGAGGAAGGATCACCCTTATAGTTTAATCTCTCTGCTTTAATCCTATTTTGTTCACTTTTCTTGGATTCGCTTTTTTTAGCTCTTTCATCTCCCCTCAATCCCTCTCTCATTGGCTTCTTCTTAGCTGATTTGGCTTTCAGATTTTCAGTTTCGAAGAGGACTTCTTTAGCAGTGTCATTGGATATTTGCTTGAACTCCAACGGGGTAACTTAAGAATAGAGCCACCGCCTCTCGGAAGAGATGCTTCTTCGTCCTTTGAAGCCCGGATTGTTGATCGCTTTGCTGGCTCAGGATTTGAAGCAGCTGCCGACGGCTCAGTCCTCAGCCTTTTATATGCGGTCGTGGGGAGTTTTTTGCCCCACGCCCTCCCGCCCGGCCTGGATTTGCGTCTTGAGGGCGTTTCCGTTTCTTGTCGGGACCCATAGTAGGTATAAAATTATAGCGGAAGTATGGCAGGTTTGTTCGGGGGTTCCAAAGTGGTGGGGGAAGTGAAACGGTTTTCTACAATTTCTTCCTTCCACTCTTACAACTTTCTTTGGATTAACTTAAGAGCCTGTTTGGATGGAATGGTTCCGCTCCGTTGGCCCATACAAACGACCATTTCCTGCCATTTTGAAACGGAGTAGACTAAACAAAACGGCTGTTTGGCACAATATGTATCAACCATTCCATTTCAAAATGATGGCAACAGGATGGCTGCCATGTAGAAATGTTAAATGAAAACTTTTTCTTGTATAATAGAATAATTTTGTTTGAAATTTTTTCATGGAGCAACCAAAGGTCGCCACTTCTCCCATTTCTACCAAACAGGCTCTAAGTGTTTAGAGTGAAATCTTGGCAAAAAAAAAAATTTGATTGGAGGACTTCCAGTAGGAATCTGGAAGAGATTTAGAAGCGGTCTTCGCATATTTTC
>Ga0307513_10000245_pt1 | contig 78721 bp, 110 predicted proteins | sample 15_EM_MG_FD_202174 | JGI IMG/M metagenome (GOLD analysis project Ga0307513, IMG submission 202174) | Populus trichocarpa ectomycorrhiza microbial communities from riparian zone in the Pacific Northwest, United States - 15_EM | ecosystem: Host-associated > Plants > Roots > Unclassified | place...
CACGCGACCCTCAAATGTCATGGACCGCCGCATCCGAAAAATCGGTTTGTCTTATCCATAGTCAATGGTCATGGACTCCTGGTACCTCGGGCAGGATATCCGCCGCCATGGTTGCAATGTTTCGTAAGAAATAGGTGGTGGGTCTTGGCGTGCGATGGAATAATTAGGATACAATTATAGATTTGAAAAGAGTGAAACAAGAACAAGCGAGATTCGTTTGTGCAATTTACAAGGGCATTGTAAATGATGGTAACGATCGTTTACAAAAACACCACTGTCGATTAAACAATATCCACTATCGTCGAATGCCCCGGGCAGGGGGGGCCACACCACGTCCGCGTCGAGCTAGAAATAACAAACACAGGAGTGAGTTCCGATTTCTGATAGAAATTTGTGGAGTGCACCGAAGACGTACCATTTGCTGGTGAACAAGAATAGGAACAACAGTAAAGGGTTATGAGAAAAAATAGCAAATCGGTCAGTTCGTATCTTTTATGTCAAGATAAAACTGTCATGTATTGCACACCTCTCATAATTGTCGCACGTCCTCTCGCTGTCCCGATACCCCGACCTCTCATAGCATTAGGCCCAACACGCTTGAACCTGAAACACACAATAGCAAAGAAATTAGATTATGGGTTTTCCGGAGAGAATCGCAGATGCGATGAAATGTGCATAGAACCACTAACATGGGAGCATTCTGCAACATGTCCGGAACGATGAAGAAACGAATCATACTTCCTCGGATATAAACTTGATCAAGCTGCGATACACGACCGTCGCGACCAGTCACAGTAATGTCCTTCAGAGAGATATTAAGATTGTCCTCGGCTAATGAATGGAAAGTCCCAAAAAAAAGGGCGTGAATATGCAACGAGGCGATGAAAAGTTAAGGACTGCGTTAGCTCGAATCTTTGACTTCAAACCAGGTCCACACACCTTCGGCAAGTTTTCCTCGATACAGTTGCCCAGTTTTCAGCTCCACAGTGATTATATGCCCTAACGATTCATGAAGCAGCTTAATCGGGACTCCTAGACCTGCGTTTGCCATGGTTGTATATGGAAAATCTGCGATGTAGGTCTTGATGTAGGTAGGCTGAGCATCAACTACCTTGTTTGGCAGAACACCACCGCTACAAATATGTGCATATTTGCACAATCAATTGCTTAATTTCCCACCGAAGCTTGAAGTTCGAAGCAATAAATGGAATAGGATAGGCTTTACGGGTATCTCGACATGGTACTGAGTAGACTTCACCAAGAAGGATAAAGCAAGTTGGTTGTTCGCGCAGATGAAATAAAATAGCAATAAGTAGTCCAATGGGGTAACAGGAAGAAGAGACAATGAACGGGCTCTACGGGCCATTTCGTGTTAAGATTTCTCTTCGAGGTCGCTGAGGAAAGCGAGCCATGTCTTCTTATCAATAACCCCTTCGTCTGAGGCGTTTCTGATCGTCAAATACAATCACGAGACAAAGGAGAAATGCGAGACGCACACAATCCATCAGTGTCAGTAATGACTACATATCTGGCGCCAAGTTTGACAAAAATTTGGTGCAGAAGTTCCATGGGGGAGTTATTGGCTAATGTAAGCGGGGCCTGTCGGGGAAAAGTAATCACTCTGGCCCATAAACCAATCAACTATGCACTAACCTGGTCCATATATGGGGTAAAGTCAAAGGGGTCCAATGGCGTCGCTCCTTGGCCAAAATCTTGTAGGGAAGAAATGGAAGAAGAAGCCAAGGGGTGTGAATAGGTTGTATGGAAATGGATCTCATCATCAGCGTCATCAGTCACCAAACCTGGCAAGAATAATTAAAAGATTGATAAAAAGGTGATGAATGAAAACAGACTAAGTGCATGCTCGAGTTCGTTGGACCCAATGTAACCAACCATACGCATCCCGTCGTCGTTCACATCTCTGCGCAGAATTGGGAATCCACTGTCGTCTGCACCAGAGGAGGTCAAGCTCAGGAGTTGTGCACGTAAACTTTTTATCGTGTTTTTCTGGTCCAGTTTGATGATTTCTGCGTCTCGTGAAGTCTAGAAAAAATTTGAGTTGGAATCCTTGAGGCTAAGAAGAACTTACCACATCATTTATTTGGAGGTTCCCCCACAGATATTCGTGCTTCGAGTCAAGGTATGGCAGCTGATTCAACTCGATTACAAGATCATAGATTCCTTTTGGCTCTAAAGCATCTGCAACTGTCTTTGCAACGAGAACTGAGAGCATAACAGGCACAGCATAGGTCAGAGTGTCCGTGAGCTCAAACATAATGACAGCCAATGAAATTGTTGTGCGCTGTGTTGGGAAAGGGGGACGGGAAAGGGTTCAGAGACAAAAACGACGTTGTAAAAATGAAACTCACAGTAACACCTGAGAGTGTGGCAGCAGCGCCAACCATAGCGTATAACCCCGGAACGATGCCTGCAAATAAGATGTCAGGAAAAATTTCAATGGCCAACTACAATATTTTACAGTCGGCATCTCCGCCACACGCATTGAACAAGGAGAAACCTGGATTTCTCAGTTGAAGCCATTGCATTGCGATTCCGACTACTCGCCCAGCACATGCCCCAACGCCCAAGGTTGGGATGAAAATACCAGCAGGTACCTTGATGCCGAAGGTAATCACTGTCAAGCTGGCTTTTACAACCATGGCAACGATAATCGAGCGAGCGACTGGCCAAACACGTTCGAATGAACCTGGATCGACAACACATAATCCTGAATGAGTATTCCCAGAACCAGTCCGACATTCAGCGAAGAGATTGTAGATGAGCTCAGTACCACCCATTTTTGTGTAAGGGTTGAGGAAGCATAAGATGGATGTTAAGAACGTGATCTACCATATGTATGGGATTAATGCTGAGAACGTCAACGGGATGCTTTCGACACTTACAAGTAGAACCTCCATAATGGGATGACGACTAAGAAACGTCCTGTTACGAATGTTCTTGCTCCAGTAGTAATTTAACTTTGAAAAGTAAGCTCCGTATAGCCCCTAGTATATTAATTAGGTGAGTTTGAAATTTGTTCCAGAGACATGGAGCATACACCAAAGATCCCAAGAATCACAAAAGGCAGGAGTTCCCAAGCATGCCAATCCTGAAGATGCTGTTAAAATCAATGTCAAGTTCATGGGAATGATAAACCGACTTTATCATACGTGACTTGGAATAGCACAAGCTTTCCAGTCCCGAAGGGATCGAGCATTTTCAAAGTGATAGCTGCGATCATCGCACAGAAAAAGCTGTCCAATGTTGTGGTTAGAACTTGGGCTGTAATAGACCTTGCACCTACCTTCTCCACATAACCTTCGTGACCATCAGCAATGAGAAGCAATCGCCATTTTGATGAATCCAACTTACCTTTGGTGGGAAAAAGTACGAAACCTCTTCCAGGCTAAACAAAGTTCCTCCAATGGGGGCGCCAAAGGCGACGGCAACACCAGCCGCACATGCGGCACTCAGAATTTCACGACGTTTGGCTGACATACCAGTTCAGAGAGCTGTATGTATAGAAATTGAAAAGCTCACCTTCATTGTTCTCATACTTGGTGGCGATTCGGCTAACGATATTACCCACACAACTTCCAATATGAACAAGTGGCCCTTCCTTTCCTAAAGATAGTCCTGATGCCACTGAGAGTGCGAGCCCGACAGACTTTGTGAAAAGAACACGACCACCAAGGTAACCACGAATCACGAAGCCTGACAACGAGGAACGATTAACCTGGCAAATGGGAACGAACGGTTAGCTCAAACCTGAAAGAATTGTTTTGATTTCGGGTATTCCACTTCCAGCCGCCTGTGGACATGACTCAGCATTTCAAGTACACAGATGAAAGCAACTTTGCAGCTCACATAATACATGATCTTACGCTTAGGTTCAGGGGATGATTTCAAACTTCTGAAAGTTTGGCTAGGCCCGCCTGTGGCGTTTGCACCGCTTGCTATCTCCTTCCGGGTCACAAAGGTGGACGAGTTCGTCAGGTAAATCGTAAGTAAACATGATGTCAGTGCCAGGAGAAACTAGAAAGACGTCAGCACACCTGCCCACAGAATATTTGGGTCTAGGTGGTGTACATACTGCAATAAAGGTGTAAGAGAGATATTCCACAATATGGTCTTCGGTTTTGCCACGGTTTGAAGAGAAGGCTCTCGACCATGTTGTCCAATCGGGACAGAGCTCTTGAGATGGATTCATTTCTGCGAGATAAACTTCATCAAGATGAGGACAGCAGAATCGCCTGGCCTTCCACCATGAAGTTCCGCAATATCCTTCCTTCAGATCGAATAACCATTGTTCGCTGCGTACAATGAGGAAGGCGAGGACGGCTGTCAAAAATCCGACGATAGTCACAATTATCCAACCAAGGCTCTTGTCGAAAATGAGGCGCATTCGCGATCGTATGGACTTGCGCCTCCTGAGTTTCGAGAAACGCACAGAATCCTTAATGGCATCATGCAGCCAATCGATGGAAGTAAAAGAAGAGTACCACACTCGAATGCCATTTACTTTGGCGTCGGCGTCCGGTGCCTCTCCGTCTTTTGCCTGAAGTGGCTCGTCATAGGTAGATATCGGCCTTGCTGTGCTCAGTCGTGCAAAAGAGAGGTCGCGGAACCCCGGGGAGAATGGGATGGTTGCGCTGAAAGAGGTTGAGCGAACACGCTGCAAATTATTCAAAATGGGGATCTGGGACAAATTCCCGCGTGGAAGGGAGGACCTGCTAAAGAACCTGCGGCTGAGAGGGATTGTACCGTAGGAACGACTTGCATCGGGATAGCTATCTTCAGTTGGGGATGAAGGACCTCCTGAAAGTTGACTCGGAACTGTCACGCTACTACCCTTCCGAAGTAGAGGTTGATGGGCAGTCACGGTGGGTGAGCTCATGAGTCGGAACCGAATACGATACGCCGATGTTGTGAGCTGGCTGAGAAGTAGTCACATTCACCAAACGTTCCATTAGGCAATGTTACACGCCAAGAGTTTTTATTTTCTACTAGTTCACTTGTGGCAAAACCTCTCAATCAAGAACCAAAATCACCCTTTTGGGTCTCAACTAAAACAAAGCCCTGAATACTGCAGAGCATCTGGTGGTATTGCATGTCCCAACTGTATACAATAGTACTAGAATGAAGAAATAATATCATAACGTATCGAGGCTATGGCGGTGCTGGATTAGGGGCGCTCGTTGTCGACGCTGCGTTATTATTTCTCGTCACTAAGGAATTCAAGACCATCGCCAACCCGCTCATCTGAGCGCTTTGTAGCAGTGATACATTGATCTCCAGGCTCAGTATTGTACCATTTGCAGTCGATCCTCTGAGTACTGCGGGCGGTTGCGGCTGGCCTTCTGGGGGTAGAGCACTCGCTGGCACTGGAATTATTCCAAGTGAATGGAGGGCCGGTAATGATGCAACAGGGAGTTGAACAGGTATGGCCCCCCCTGATTGATACGGGGAGTAGTTGGTCGGGGTAGCTGGAGTGACGGGGAAAGATGATATAGCAGGAGCCGGAGGCGCGCTTCCATAGGCTTGCGTATATGGATAGGGATATCCGCGGTAGTATTGCGCTTGCATAGTTGACATGGCGTTTTGTGGTGTCGACGGGAAATGCGTCATGCGCGTCACATTGGCTGTGGCGCGTTTTTCGCGTTCTAGTCGTTCGGCTTCCGCCCGAGCAGTTCGTAACTCGTTCCCAAGCCAAGCATTCTCAGAACGGTCCGCGTCAAGGATGATTTGGGCTAAATAATACGCCTGGTCATCATGTGCTACGCGCTGATGAGGAAGACGATATCAATAGGAAAAGAAGGTAACATTGCGTACGTTGAAACTAACCTTGCCTGAGCGAATTTTGAGTTTTCGCCATCGGTCGCGTATAGCTTCGCGTCTCTTAAAACATTCTAGTGCTGACTTGGTGGCTAAAGAGGGCCTTCGTTTCAAAAAATCCGAAAATTGGATCAAAAAGGCTCCCTCACCCCGTATCTCCTCTTTCAGACCCACTTCTGCGACATTGGCCTTCGCCTTTCCTGATATTGTTGGACCCATGTCCTCCTTGGGTTGCTGGAAAATGTGGTATGGAAGAAGTCGCTTGATAACGTCGGTTTCATCCACAAATTGAGAATCGACGTCGGGATGCGAGATCAGCCCTTGATCATGTGCAAGTCGGGAATTTAACCTTGTAAAAAGAAAGGTTATGGGAAAACAAAGAAACGCTGCGTGTGAGAAAATACCTTTCAGCCGTCTGACCCATAATTTCATACTCCTCTGGTGTTCTTTTCGCAATTGCTGGTTTTTTTACTGATGTTGTTTCCTTGGTAATGGGCGCAGCAGAGACAGAAAGGTGAGGTGGATGTTGTTTGGTTGATGTCGATGGTGTTGCAGAAGAATACGAAGCTTTGAATTGGCCATTCGAAGTAAAAATTGCTGGCTGCTGTGGTGTATTCGCATAGCTTTGATAAGGTTGAGAGTAGGTCGCTCGAGCACCGAAACCTATCGACATTCCCGTGGGTTTGTTGGAGTTTGGACTTGACGGAACTCGTGACCAAATTTTGCGATATTATTCAGGGCAGGCAATCACGGCCGCACTTACTACTAGATACCATCCTTGAAATTTTTAAAAGCCTGTTATTATCAGGAGGGTATATCAAAATGTTGCAATTAGTTCTCAGAGACCTCCCATTTTTACAACATAACCCCAGGGAGACAGGTTAATACATGGTTGATAATAATTATCATACCAACACTTATAGGCAGTGGAATCATCAGATCGACTAGTTCAAGGAACACCCCCATCCATGGAATTTCTCTGGGCGTCGATGTGAGTAGAGAATTCAGCCCTATTTTGAAGTAGTGTCTTGACATGCTTGAGTAAATCCGCCGCTCTGGCAACGTCTTCCGCATTGCTGGTAGCAACTTGCTCCAAGTATCCTTTGGCGAGTAGAAGATCTCCACCTGGAACACGCATTTCGTACTCCGCCACTTCCAAACTAGATTTCGCATAATCGTGGATTGGGCGCACTATTTTCCACCATGAGGAGGGGTGCCAAGATCATTTATGTCACGTACTGTCAGCTTGGCAGACTTCAACCACCCGCCGATGATACGCCACAGCCTCCGAATGCTCCTCCAACGTGTGATAAATTTTTGCGAGCTTAAGATTAATGGTAATCTCATGGGGATCTGCTGGGATCAATGCGCGTTTATAGCATTCCACGGCTTCTCGAAGTCTAAGGAATCCCGTCAGGATTCAAGATCATCTGTGCCAGAAATATACTCACCTTCCGATCTCTTCGTAACACAGCGCCTGTGCTTGCCACAAACGGATGTCATATGGCCTGATAGAAAATTCGATGAGTGGAAACTATCAGAACAAGGACATGCTGACTTCAGGGCAGTAGCCCGTTGGTAGTAGTGAAGGGCATAGTTGTGCATACTCATTAGTTCGTACGCCTGTCCTAGACCATACCACGCCCGATAATCCTTTCGATTGACATCTAGAGGGATCCCGGGTTAGGTTTAAAGTTGGGCAAAGCGAACAAAACCGAGGATGCGTACCCACGGCTCGACGATAGGCTTCTATAGCAGCATGGGAGTTTTTCATCTCGACGTACTCATGCCCCATCAGTGTCCAAGCAGAAATGTATGTCCGATCAAGCTGAGTGGCTCTCCTAAAGTATTTGACGGCTTTCTCATGCTCCGCCCGCAACGAGTAATGATTTCCTACCAAATTTCACCCCCTGTGCTTTCAAAGCCAGTCCAATTGATAGAAACTTACCAATGAGACAGCAGACTTCGGGTCGGTCTTTTTCCAACGCCAAAAATTCGTGAGCAACCTTGGACAATTTTAGCCGACTGTCGAGGACGTAAAGGATATTTGAATAAATGTCGATATCGTCAATACGCTCTGGGTCAATGGAAAGAATCTTGTCGAATTCAGCTTCAGCGCGTGTGTAATCTGTGCTTAAATCAACAGGAGGGTGATAACGAAGCGCCTATCACTAACCGTGAATATGGTATAACGCACAGGCCTTTAAACTCATGATCCAAAGGTTGTTGGGGAAGAATTCCAGACTGAGTAATCTATCACACAGACGCAGTTCATTGTCGGACGGATTGTGAAGTTCGTTTAGGGTCTTTATTTGAAATAGCTGGACCAGCGGATGGTCGGATGGTAATGGAATCAGCTGCAGAAGAGAAGAGAGCTGTGGGAGTGGTTAATACTAATTGAGCTGCATAGGTTCGAAACAACCTCTTCCCCATCTCCGATGCAGCTACCCAACAATGTCCAAGCGGACCAGTTCCACTTAAATCCGGTAATGGACAGAAGCGCACTTTCGATTGCTTCTTCTCGCCGAGATAGCCGCGAGAGGAATAGGGCCTTGCTATGAGGGTGACAAATTGATGAGTGACCAAGCAAAGAACAAAGGAAAAAAGTTGCACTCACAGGAAGAGAAGCCAAGGATCCGTAGAATCTTGCACAAGGTCCAAAAGGTCGTTCAGAGATTGGTTAACAGGGTATGGAGGTTGATGACGGTTATCTAGAATGATCCCGTTGGAAAGAAAGTCGCAAACACACAGCGAAACTCACTGTCAAGCTTATGCCAATCTCTTTGAGCCTTTTTTTCCGTCGCCTGATCCCAATGGAATAAATAAATCACAAGGAAGGCCGATGACGGGATAACATACAAGGAATTGACAGTATATTCGTAGAAATCGGGCCTTTGCGCTTTTGCATTCTTTTAATAAGGCGTTGACGCGGTAAAACTCTCGCGCTTCGAAATATGAGCGACCAGTGAGGATAACGTCCTTCTCCTGAGCCTCGAATGCATGTTCCAAATCCCTGGAGTCTTTGAGTGCCATAAATTGGCGTGGGTACAAGCTGGCTCCAGGTGTCAATGTGATTGTGGGTTGTGTTAGGACTTGAGTTAGTACTGGTGACTGATCTGGAAATGTTGCCGAAGATTTGGGAGACTGTGACCTTGCGGGGGTAGAAGTAGAAAAGGCGGATGAAGAAGGATCCACAAGGACTGGTTTCTTCACATTGGGTGGAATAGAGAGCAAGAGTTCTGAGCACCTAGGATTGTCATGTAGGTGGAACTCTCCTCTGTACTGAAACAACACACCATTTCGCAGCGAATATCAGTCCCCTCTCAAGGCATTCTTCCGATGCCAATCTAATTTCCGACGCAACTTGCACATCGACGGTGGTGAAAGTGTCCATTCTTTTGGGAATGGGTTTAGTCACACCCACGTCACAGCGCATGATTTCTATTTTAGTCGCCTTCTCCCACGACAACTTCAAGTGTTAACAATGTTTTTCGCCTTCTTGGCCTCGACGGTTGTTCTGTGTATATTTCGTCTCTATACCATTCTCCCAGGTTCCAGGAAACGGTCAAACCATGTGGTCAAAACACCTAGGACGTGTACGGTGGCCGTGTATCTGGGGTCAGGTATTCTTCGAGTGTTCCCCCCAGCAGGGTAAATAAATATATGTGTTCTAGGAGGCCACACAAGCGAAGCCATAACCCTTATGTCGGCACTCGACCCCAACAAATGCAATCGGAGGATTTATCTCATAAACGATGGCGATGATTTGAGTCTTCGGAAGGCCCTCGAACTCGAAACCAAAATTTCAACGCAGGAAAAGTATTTGGTGTGTACGCAGGCCTTAGGAGGCGTTATCTTTAAGCTGATTCCCACACCCAAGTACAGTGTCCTCTCAATACCCCGAGCTCGCAGGGTTCACCAAGCACTCATGACCACGCCTTTTGCTGCATTCTACTCGCTGATGGTGTGTAGCTATCACTTGACACTGCTTCCCTTCTTCAGCCGCAGAAATCGGATTTTCGCCGACATCCTCATCCTCAATGGCCCGGGGACATGTTTTGTGCTCTGCGTTGCTGTCTACATCAATAAGGTTGGTACCGATTGACATCCTGGTTCTATCTGTTGATATGTATTCAGTTCTTCGGCTTCCATGCACCATATATTGTTTATGTCGAGACATTTGCCCGCGTGAATTCGTTGTCGCTTTCCGGCAAACTTGTTCGCCCACTTGCTGATTGGTAAGCCACCAAGGACCATCTTTTCATCATAAGCTAACGGATTTCAGCTTCGTGACCCAGTGGCCTGACATCCAAGCGGTCCAAGAGAGATCAAAGCGTTGGCTGGTATAAGCGACGAACAATGGTTGGTGGTTTAGGCAGATAAAGTAAACGAAGATTCACCTGTCACGCAATTCGGTATCTCTCCACTCTGCCGTGTCTCTCATCTGCCCTCACTCTGTCCATGTAATATCTGTAAATTTCCCATGTGCTCATCTTTCCCCAAATATATCACATCACTGCTGAGTGTCCGTTTGTCACACAGTCAAGAACCTGAAAGTTCTCAAACGGCAGTAAATACACCCCCTTTTCCAAATCTACAACGAAAACCTTCGAAACCTTCAATCACCAACCCGCCCTTTGTTTTCATTCAAGCTTTATGTGTATCCTATCCTCTTCAAGTCCATTCTTGGATTGATATCTCGACAAGTAGGTGTTTAGCTGCGCATTTCAACATATCTATACAACCATTAAATAGATCTATCCTTATTTTCCTCCTTACATCGTAGTTGCAGTCCCTCGGTCCAGGAAAGTAGGAGTATCGACATGTATGGATGCAGCTGTACAAGAAAACATAAACCATGTTCTGGTGAGAATTACTTCCTTGTCCAACGATCCTCGCCAGTATTCCCTCCTCTCCTGGGCGGGCTAGCACTCCGACCTCTTCCGCTTTCTCGCTTCGAAGGCTCCCAACCGCCACCTCCGCCTTCGCTTTTTGTTGGATGGAGCCTTCGCTCCAACCTCTGACCAGCACGGAGGGATGAAACTAAGTCTTTCGAGGCGAGTCGTAGATGCATGAAGTTACAGAATCCTCCGCGATTACACTCGCCGTTTTCGTTTTGACGGCAGCAAGCTTCACGAAAGTCGGTGACAGGGGAGAGTTCTGCGTATAAGGGCCTGCCTAAAGTGAACGCCTTAGCATGGAATTCGGTGCAACCACTGTCCAACATACCGGCATACCAGCGTTCGTTACAACTGTCAACTGCGGCCTGGGCCTCAGTTTCCCACTCGTACCGTGCATAAACATTGCCTATCAGGTGGTCCCCAACATTGTCACAAACCTTCCGGAACACTTTGAGCAAATGAATAAAGGCAATACAGTCCCAACTTACATGGAGCTCAAGAAGATGTCCAAATTTGGCCAATTCACAGTAAAGGTCTTCATACACAGCGTCGAAACCTTCTTGAAGCTCTTTTTCCGTGAGTTTGCACACAGGATCATGTGCAGGATTATGGTAAACATTGGGCAGGAGAATAGTTTGAGAGAAAGGCGGTTTTATGTGCTTTCGTGAACAACGGTCACCGTGGCGACATGCACCGATCTGATATACATGAATTGTCAGTTAGGAGCAGCAGGGGGGAGGTAGTTGTACCTTATAGTAGAAAGAGCAATTGACGCGGTCCTGTTCAGTACCAAAGATGTTGGCCTGTGGAGAAATATATATCAGCTTTGAAGAGTAAGCAGAGTCATACCCACTAGATGAGAAGCCATTATTGGCAAATTATTGGAGTTTAAGAATAATGAGGACAGCCAGCGCGAGCAAATCCCTGCGCTGACAAAGACACACATTTGATCTCCGCCTACGGAAAATGCCGTACCGGTAACTCCGAGGCTCTAATTAGCGCTGGAAATATCCAACCGCTTGGAGATTGGGTCTTACAATCCAGGCTTGGCGACTCCCATGTTGTTTTTCTTCAGCCCTGACGCTCCCCGAATCTCCACGCTTTGTGGCTTCCTTGGACTTGCTCCAGCCTCATCACTCCGCATGCATGCTTCTGACCCGTAGTTTTCTTTAGCAAACCATCAGAACCATCAGAACGAATGCAAGGTTGTTCATGACCCTCCCAACGTAAACATTGCAGTATAGCTATGTTGTCCGCGAGATGTCATCACCCTCTGATTCTCCTGGTCCTTCGAGTGGGGGAAGTTTGAACTAGTGGCTTGCGTCTTCAAATCGGGTGATAGCCCCACATGTAGTGCTGCTTTCTGGGGTCCCATATCGTTAATCACTCAAACAGATGTCCTTGTACCGATCGCAATGAACTCACGCCCTTGGATCGGCGTCGTTTTTTTTACTCGTATCGACTCACGTTTCCATATTTTTCTCCCATCAATCCTAGGGCCTAAGGCGCGAAATCTCAAGAGCACCTTCGCTGAGTTGTACCACATCCACATTTTCTCACTGCTTTGTTCTCGCCCGTGCGTTGATTTCTCCTTCCCCAATTCCAATGTTTGTCGGTCGTTTTGACTCCGTCCGACCATCCTGTACTCCACAACAGCTTTGGTAAATTAAACCCCTCTTGCATCTTCCTTTGCAAATTTTTTTTTATCACATTACTGCGGGTCTCAGCCTAGCAGATTGAATAGAACGAAAAACTGAACCACTCTGACAACGTATGCGCTTACATTTGTGCCTATCTTTCTGAAGGGACTTTTGGGCTGTATGACAAATATGTAGAAGTACATAGGAAAGAGAATGCGCGCCTATAAATAAATGCGTTTGAACACCTTGTCAACACATGCCAAGGATTAATGGCCAGCTTCTGGAGGCATGGAAGGTCTCCGGCAAACTATGGCTACCTAGGATCATGATTTCGAATGTTAACCAATACTACCGGGTTCAAAGAAGATGGGCTTTAAAATTCGGCGATATTTGGCCAAGATCCGAGATGGCGGCCGTACTTAGACGGCGGTACATGAAAAGAAGGAAGAAGGGAGGTAACTATTCTAGGACAAAGGAGAACATATAGTCACGCCATCTGTCAATAACGGGGTTCAAGACCTTGTTGGTGGTTCCCAAGACATGAAAGAGTCATCGAGCGGAACAGGAGAGTTGTCGTTCGACGGTAGTGCATCCCATGGCTGAATGCTAGGTACTTCAATGCGCGTCATTGGGGAATATCGTTGGGGAAATCCAAGTGGATATATCCCTTGCAGTTTAAGGTCATCTGGCATGGACCTTGAAGTTGTTGATATGTCACTCAGGACGTTCCTGGGAAAGTAAATTATTACCTTCCAACGTTAAAAGTACTCTTACTTACGTTGTGAATGAATCTAATTCTGAGATGTGTTGGTGGAATGAACAAAATCCCCGAAGTTGATGATTGGGGGACCTGGCCAGGATGTCGGCGGCTCTTCTCAACCTCAGTGAAAGCTCCAGCATGTTGTTATAGCTGGCTGGCTCGTGAAGACAACCGCAATGCCCCCAACTTTGTTTGCTGTACCGATTCCCTGGTGAGGGTGGGAAAGGGGGGCCTGAGTAGTTTAAAAACATCGATGCCAAGTCATAGTCCTGGACTGAGCTGGAATTTGCGATTCCTATAGGTGAGAATGGATATTCGTCTGCTGGCGTCATGAGCCCGGAGGAGGTCCCATTTGATGAAGAACCTGGAATGAAAGGCGACTTCGGGCGGCGGGGGTCATTCCCAATCTGAGGGTGAATTCCCTGAGAAGCAACTCCTATAAAGGGTCTCGAAAAATTCCATGGGGATGTCAAATGGCTGGCACCTGGCGAGCTGGAATCGCCCTTATCAGAAGACGGAGAAGACGAGGGATGTGTCAAGCACGAAACATCAACCCCCCCGCCGGTGCGAGAGTGCCATTTCCCAGACTCGTCCCCAGAGTTGGACGACTGCGCCCATCGAGGGTGAGGTTTATTTTTAAGCTATTTGAAAGTTCATGATCAGGTCATTCGCATCCAGAGCCGTGGCACCGTGACCAACCTCTCGAATGACTCCTTCGAGTTCAGCAACGCGCTTCAGTAAGCGGGAACTCTCGTCTTGGGTTTCCGTTCTTTGATTGGGGTCATCGACTTCATAGACACATAGCCCTGTCTATGAAGGTTAAGTATAAATTGCTTGCCACAAAATTATTTGCGTACCAATCCAAGTTGCGTGCAACGCGCGCAAGCGGGTCGTTTCCTATCGCACTGATCGAATAAAATTAGAAAATGAATTCAAAGAGCTGTTCTGGTCTTACCATCCGTTTTGAGGTATGGCAATTAAGGCACGATTGAGTTGTCCTGTTCCTGCGTCTAGCACAAGATTCAGATTGAAGAAATGTTTAAGCAAATTCCTACATTACTTACCGTTTTCGGTGGTCCCCATCAGGCGTAGCAGTAGAGTCAGAAGCATTTCTTTCTTTTTGAGAGGAGGGCATGTTTTTGAATTAAAGCGAGAATATGGGATAGACAGTTGCTGGGCAGGTCAAGCTCCCTTGAAGATACCAGGAAAGTATTTGTAGTCTCCTTCAGGGCTTGGTTCATATTTAACAGAAATAGAAATGCAGGGCTCGATCTTCGAGGGATCGAAGCTGGCAATTTCCCAAAAGACAGGGAACCAAAACACCGTTCTGCAAGTACTTGGAACAAGCACGCTAACCCAACGCTAACCTCGGGCGTTGTAGCATCAGAAAGGTCAGTAAAACGTGGGAGAGAGGAAACAAATCAAGAGATTAACACTGGATCATCACGACATTGTCGAGGCCAGATCCATCGGAGGAGTCGAACACTAATTGGCAGCCTGAGTGAACACGCTTAATGCTCAATAATGAAATGTGCTTATCAACACGATCGCGATCTGCTTGGCATTCTCCGTCGGTGTAAGGGCGGTGTGCGGAGGATGGGTGTCATAGCTTGACACAGTACTAACCCCCCCAAAATATTATCCTTTATTTACATCATGATGACACGGGTGCTTCAGTTTGGTGAAAAGCAGAGCGCCTCTTTCAACTAAACGCATGGGAGTCCATGGGACCATAGTTTGCAGTTCTTAAGTAAGGTAGCGATGTGCAACTGTGGAAGACCCATGAGAATTGATGTCGATGGGAACTGATAAGCGAACTGATAAGCGAACCGCCAATCTGGCTGTCATCTTGGGATTTCATGAAGTCATTGGGATTTTGCTTGGCAAGAAACATTGACCAGACTAAGGCCAGCATTACCCCAGGTTCCTACATATATCCACGCATAAAAGATGTATATAATGCAGCAGAGGTGATAATTTCTTATTAAGGACCACCGCTGCGTTAGCTGCGCCACAAATGAAAGACGAAAAAGTTCCAATTTTTGGGCATGTTCTTACACAACAAGTTGAAAGATGCTCGCTTCGCTCGCAAGGACAACTCGGGTTTCAGAGATTCTAGACGAGCCAATTCAGTAATTTCAGTTGTTATGGAGCCATTTCAACAGGGTTCTCGCCAGCCCAATGCGTGGGACTAAGTATGTAAGTATGAGCTTGTCGTGCACAACCAGAATTCAAGCGACTGCACGCCAAGAGGAAGTTTGAAATAGGGAACATTGTATTTCTATTTGGCGCGCCATGCGCACCCAGGCATAGTTTGAGAGTTTCAAAAGACTTCGAGAAACAGACTTGGAACTACGGGAAATAATGATGACTTTTTTAGGGGGTTGGTGTGGGAAAAATAAACTTACAAGTACAGTACCGGGGTAAAGAGATGGGCTATGGTAAGATCATGTAAAGGCACTCCCCAGACCGCCTAACAAGGTTATCCACCAGGCACGATAAAGAGTCGTCCAACCCTCCTCATTAAGAATCCGCTTGGCGCAGTCCAGGAGTCCTAGATACGGGTCGCCCTCATTCCGTAAACTATGAAATAAAAATAAGATTGGGAAAATAGCATCCTCCAACAGCAAAACCTACCCAATAACATCTTCTGTGCCTGAGTAATCCGCCGTTTCTTCTGCATCACCATCTACTTCTTGAGAAACAGAATTGTATTGAGCGGAAGCGTGGTTGCGCTGAATCGCAAGTCTCGTCGCAATGACTTCGAGTGGTGCCAATACTCCTACAGCGGCACAGAGTATTATTAGGTAGGCTACCAGCTTCACGTACGATAGATTGACTGATGGAGTCGGGCCCGAGAGGTCAGGCAAAAGCCAGCGGCGCAGTGGTCCAAGGAACAAGACTACGATGCAGATGTGGATGCTCTCGGCGGCAAAGAGTCCCGGGGTCAAATAGAGAATCCACGGACGACGGCGCTCAGTGGGAGTAAGCAAGATACGTAGAGAGGCTGCTAAATTGAGGTATGGTAACTTGTGGGGCGTGGTTATGGATCTGACGGGATGATGAACAAGCGGCATTCCACGGAAGCTTAAAAGCTCACCGATATGTCAAAATTGATGTTGGTAAAGATATGGTGAGCATGGAAAAGCTGTAGAATAAAGTGCCCTGCATAATTTAAATTTACGTTGGAGGCAATAATGTTGGGGACATACGAGAACTCCAGTTTCCGGTGCTCTGTACTTGCCGTGTCTAGGTTTATCTGTATCCAAGAGGAGGAGGATCGCGACACTAACAAGGAAGGTGCTTATTGCAGTAGGCACTGGAAACAAAGTTCAATGACAATGTGATGTATGGGGGGAGATTAGACATACTCAGTCCCTTGTAAAGACCAGCTATGCCCTGGTGGTGCATCGGTTCAGATCCTCCTAGAAAATAGCACGGAGCTCACCTCCAATCGACAGACACGGATCATCATTCCAAAGTACGAATTCACAATGGGTCCGGTATAAGGAGCCGCCCCCCCTTCGGAATCTAACTGAAGACCTTTCGGATTGTAGTTGGCTCTGAAGCGGACTAAAACACCTGTAAGGGGAACGAAGACGGCCAAAGTGATAGCCATGGCAAAGAGAAGAACTAGGGAAGCTGGTAGAGCATCCATTGTGTATTTTGACTTGGCTCGTGGTTGGTATTAGTGGGTGTCCTGAGCTGGGGCAAGGATGAGTGAGCGCTCTGAATGACTGTTCACTACTGCGGTGTGACGTGTTGATGGGTGACATGTGTCTATTGATTCTCCAGTGCGCACTGCGCAATACTGTAAGTAATAAGTAACTAAAAAGCACTGATAACACCCGGATGGGAACCAGCGTCATCGTTTACGAAGAGGTATCGAGAAAGAAACGGTGAAGAGCTTTGTAATAAGTATTAACTGAGAATCGCGAGTCACGGCGAGTGGGCAACATTCTTATGAAAGGAGATTTCTATCCGCCGCGATTAAATCCCCTGCCTTTGGGACACTAAGGATTTCTTGTTTCCTTCAGACTGCAATCTGTCACCCAGTGTTTCTTTCGACTATAAATGAGATGGAGTAGAACGAGGGATTTCGAATTTGCTGCTATTTATTTGGTTCTCGAACTCTGCCGTCCTTTAGTTAAGCCATCACGTCCGTATTTCTTGTTCCTCTTCCTCCATCCTCCGACTAGACGATACCCTCGGATTCCTCATGATATCTGCTACAGAGTCTCCCTCGGACAATAAAGTACGTTGGGTGTTCGGTTATTCCTTGCCAGCCTTCGTGCCTGATGATCCTAACTACCTCAGAGAAATGTATTGGACCAGCTTAGATTCAGCAAGAATCCTCAAATAAACCCTGGGCGGTCCTCCCCCTCGTCATCTTCGCCAACGGATTCCTCTCTCCTCAGCCCCTATCATGTACCACCTGCGCAGTCTAGGGATGCAACCTTACCTTCTCGTTTTTTCCCGAGTTCTCCGTCCTCCCTCGGAAACATCCTTGTCCCGAATTCAAGCCCCATTTCCTTTAGTGATACTATCTCAACGCCATACAAGCCATATGGATATCTCACAACAAACGGAGTGGCATCGTCGTCTAATTCAATTACTACCAACGGATGGGGTCAGAGCAAACCCAGTCTCCCATTTGACCCTTTGAGTGAGCCGAGCGGTTTCGTTTCCAATACAGGAGTATCTAACGCGTCATTGCACCGGCAATGGAATGCTGATGAACGTTTTGGTCACGAGGAAGGTCCTCCTCGAAAAAAAATCAATCGTGGCACATCGCGAGACGCGTTGGTCATTCCGGACTCCCCCCCCTCCCCGGTCATTCAGCGCGTTGGCCAACGACGTCCTATCCAACCCATCAGCCTTGACGATGTCTCTATGTCCTCAGAGGAGTCTGTTGTCCTACCGGATCGAACTCTGGCAGGTTCTTCGAAGTCACGGCTTACCAAAACTCGACCAAGTCCCTCTCTCGATTCATCATTATCAGAGGCGCCAACAGATCGCGAATTTATTAGCTTTAGGCTGACATACCCCACAGAGTTACTGGCACGAATTCAGGCCGCTTGGAATCAGGCAGGAGGGGACGTCAAACGAGCCACAGCTTTCCTGGCAGACTCGACATGGTCACCAGCACAGCCATCCACTGCAGCTATTGAGAAGGAAACTCTGGGACGTGTCAGGGAGATTGAAGAGGCCTCTAAAGCGCAACGAGCGGCAGCGAAGGAGAAAGGGAAGAGATCATTGATTTATGCCAATCGACCCATCCTTGAGACCAAATTGCCCACCACTCCGCTATCGACCAGACCCGTCGTCGATCTCACGAACCCACCTTCCGCGGCTCCAGCGTCTCCGTTGACTCCTGCCATCAATGTCCCTCAACGCAAACGAGCCAAAAGGCTTGTCATTCATTCTGATGATGAATCCGACTTCGTTGATTCTGCAGACGACGATCGGGATGTGGAACGAGGGCATTTGGAAGAAGCCACCTATGAAATGCGAGCATTGGAATATCTTAATTGTTCAGCGCTTGAAGCTTTGCAAGAACTAACTGGTGAGTGCTTGTGTATTTAACGAGAATCCTTAATTTGATGACCACTGCAAGGCTGTACCCGTGAACAAGGTCAAACTCTAATCTCCCTGAGGCCGTTTGAATCCGGTGACGATATCAGGAGCAAGTTGGGTCAAGGGAAAAAGAAGGCTGGTCCTACAGGGATCAGTCCTCGCATGCTTGACGATTGTGTGCAGATACTGAAAGGGTATGGATCAGTTGACAGTATCCTTGAAAGTTGCGAGAAGATTGGTTCTAGCCTCCGTGCTACTGTTGCTTCATGGACTGCGAGTGAGGATCCAACTATCGAAGCCGTCGAGGACGGCGCTATCAGTCTACTGTCTTTGACGTCTTGGAAAAAGAGCAAAGGCCAAAACTATCTTACATCTCAGCCAAATCTGCTTTCTCGAGACGTGTTGTTGAAAGAATATCAACTTCTTGGTGTTAATTGGCTCAATCTGCTCTACCGCAGGAATCTAAGCTGCATACTGGCAGACGAGATGGGTGTGTATTACAGGAAATCTCACTCTTCTCACACTTATACTCTTTTAGGTCTTGGGAAAACAATTCAAGTCATAAGTTTCCTTGCATATCTCAAGGAGCAAGGTAATCAAGGTCCCCATCTGATAGTAGTGCCGTATGTCCAGGTCATTTGTTTACAACATGCAAACTTCATTGTTTCCATTGTAGATCATCAACTCTCGAAAACTGGTGTAGGGAGTTCGCCAAATTTGCTCCTTCTATCGCAGTTCAAACTTATTATGCCGATAAGACGGTACGACCACTTCTCCGTCAGAACCTCGTCGATACCCAGAGATGTCGAAATAAGACATCGGACGGTTGGGAAGTCTTGATTACAACCTATAATTTGGCCCAAGGGGATGACCGTGACAGGAAATTCTTCCGCAAGATTGACTGGGATGTGAGCCAAACCTTTCCCGCTACATTCACCGTTTAACGATGTACAAAGTGCTGTGTTTATGACGAAGGCCATGTTTTGAAGAATTTCCAATCACAGCGATACCAATCACTGCTGAAATATGGCTCTCGCTGGCGACTTCTTCTGACCGGAACCCCCCTGCAGAACAATTTACAGGAGTTAGTGGTAAGTGTTTTCTGACGTATCTGCTGTTCCGTCATCCATAATCTGTCCACAGTCATTGCTCAACTTTATTCTCCCCGAACAATTCGCTGGTTCGATGGAAACTTTGCGCACCATATTTAAAGTCAAAGGAGACACGAAAGTCAGCTTGCTATCTCAAGAGCGCATATCGCGGGCTAAAACAATGATGACCCCATTTGTCTTGCGTCGGCGGAAGGATCAGGTGCGCATAATATGTTCACTACTTGCATTCTGGCGGTTTATGCCGCATTCCCAGGTGCTCAAGGATCTGCCTATCAAAACTGAACGTATCGAATGGTGCCACATGACGGAGCTACAAAGCACAATATACCATAATACACTGCAATGTTCCCGTAAAACGATCATCGAAAGCTCGGTTGAGGGACCCGCAGCTGGGAAATCGACAAAGAAGTCCCGAGCGACTGGTCGAACAAAGGACACCTTATACGCGGAGAACAGTTCCAATGTTCTGATGGACCTTAGGAAAGCGGCGTCACACCCTATGCTTTTCCGCACCAGGTTCACGGATGAAACGCTGACGGGAATTGCCAAACAACTTTTGAAAGAGCCGGACTTCAAGAAACGTGGCGCAATTTTTGACATGGTCAAAGAAGATATGTCAGTTATGACCGATTCGGAACTCCAAGTTTTCTGCGCAACTTACAAGGTGTGTTCGACTCTTGTTTCGTTGCAAGGAGTACCCAAAGATGAATTTAATTTCTTTAGTCCACCCGGAAGTATCTCCAAGATCAAGCGTGTTACGTGGATGCAGGAAAGGTGCAAGTTCTTCTGAACCTGCTACAAGGCTACAAAGATGAAAGTCGGAAGGTTTTAATCTTTTCTCAGGTTAGATTGTTGCGATTTCCTATTTTTCTCTCTTTTTTCTGAGCATCTTGCAGTTTACTCAAATCTTGGATATTTTACAAGCCATTCTACGGAATCGTGATATCAAATTCTTGATACTCACTGGCAATACTCCGGTGGACGTTCGGCAGACCCTCGTCGACGAATTCACGGAAGATGAATCAATCCCTATATTCCTTCTTTCAACAAAGGCTGGAGGTTGGTCATTATTTCCTTCATCCTGAACATCATTACATTCACCTCTATTCATCAGGTATGGGTATTAACTTGACAGCGGCCTCTGTCGTAATCATGTGTGTTCTTTGTCGACTGACTGCATTGACACACTCAACCAACAATTCACAGGTTCGACCAAGATTTCAACCCCCATAACGATCGGCAAGCTCAGGATCGAGCATATCGAATCGGCCAAAAGAGAGACGTGGAAGTCATTAAACTTATTTCCAAGGGCACAATTGAAGAAGATATGCTTCGCCTTGGCGAGACGAAGCTAGCTCTCGACGAAGCAGTCGCTGGTGATGTTGATGAGAAGGAAGAAAGTGTACCGGAACGCGCTATGAAGACGTCTTTAATGAACGTACTCAGGCAGCAGTTCGAACGACAACAAGGTGAACCCCACACACCTTCCTGCAAGAGCTAGCGCCTATACCACGAGACAAACTCTTTTAGAGCCTTTTATATTTTTTCTTGTCAAATAAAGCTACACAAATTGACAAAAACCAAGCTAGGGGAACACAGAAAGTCCTCTGACTAATCGATCCACACTGGCTCGGAAATATTCATTATCTACACCGAGTTCCCTAGAATCCATTTTCACCAAAGGGTTTCTAACTACATATTCAAGGAATGGGCCCATATACACCTGGCGCAGTACAAACCGAAGGGAATCGGTTTTGGGATCGCTCAGCATCACAAACTTGTACCCTGAGATAGTCTCAAAGAGGTGAAGCTTATAGGCAGATGTGCGATAGTTCACAAACTGTTCATTTCTGAGGCGGTGATATGAGCTCTACCAATGAACTATCAAAGAGGGATGCTTGCCTGCCAGAGAGTTTCTTTATCACGTTTCGCAGGGAGATGACAACGCCGTAGACAAGTTTAGCCTCTTCATCGAATGGCAAGCCTGTAGTCGAAATTGCAGTTTGCGGTTGGGGTGAGGCAGGTAGCTTAATTGTGCCTTCATTCAAAGCCACGACTATCCCAGTGGTAGAGGAAAGGGTGTTGCGAGGACTGCTGTATGTGGATGGAGATGCATTGCCATCGACAGTGGTTGCAGGAACTGGGGAAACAGCTTGGGAAACAGCCACAAGGATCCCGCCTTCAACCGCAGGTTTAGGACGCTTCGTCCGGTGCCAATCCTGATAATAAATACATGCGCAATGCCTGGGCCGTTGAGCGTCAACGTTCTTGTGTCTAACGGGAAATTCATACCTATCGTAGATATAAAGACTGTGAATGGTCATTGGAACACTACTTAGTGTTAAAGCCTTCGGTGCCCGAGAAAAGGCTTGATCATGAATCACAATTTAAGCCCTCGAGGTGGGTCAATCTGTCACGGTAGGTCACGGCTCACATGCCTTCATATTTGTATCATATTAATTAAGTAGTCTTCGGAAATTCTTATATGTTTCCAAAGCTATATGAGCTTCATTCTTCCGAGAGGAAGTCTATATATTGGTAATGAAAAATATTCTCGACTTCGCCCCCACCGATTGTCATTTTCAGCAACATCCACATCACTCCATTCAACCGCCAGACCAACACTCACGAGGTGCAGTTCAGAGATATGAGTATATATATCATAAAAGAAGGCGTCTAAATGAATGTTGGTGAGACAGAACAGGTCCGACGAAAAAAAAATAATAGGAACACTTACTGGTCGCACCAAGCCCATTGAAGAAACTGAAGCGTGAATCCCCATCTGCAAGAAGGTTTGGAAGTTGTTCAAAGAATCGTCTGAGGTCGCTATAATCCTCCGAGAACGTGTCGGTATATATCACATCGAAACCACCTGAGTCGAGGAGCTCGGGAGTATCCATGAAGTCTTGCCAACGCCCTTCCAGGATTCTGACGCCGTCCCTTTCATACCATCCGTTGTCGCGCATAAAATTCAATACATCCGGATGCGCTTCAATTATCACATGCTCAATCGGTAGTTTTGGGAGGCGCTGGAAGAGGCCATCAATCTTTTCAACGACAAATTAAGTGGGACCAGCTGAGTTGGGAGTTCAAAACACATACAAGTCCCAACCCAAATCCAATGTTCAATACCCTGAGGTTGGGGAGGTTTGGGTGATCACCACAGAGCTTCTTCACTGTTTCATGCATGATTCCTTCTTCCCATCCCATCATGACTCCGACTTGATCACCATCGACCTCAAGCATACAGATGTTTTGCCCATGTGCATCCGTGGTGTATTTCAATTTCGAATTCAAGAAAGCGTCAGACGATCCAGATGCCGTGTCGTCAGTGGTGCGAAGTATAAGCGTCGTTAAATCGGTCGGCGGGCGCTTCTCAAGTAAACCGAGGAGGAGCTCTGTTACGGCTCAGCAACGAGCAAGGGCAAAGAAAGTAGATAATAGCAGCACCTGAGCGGATGCCCGCATTTCGAATAAGTGTGTAGATCTCGCAGTTGTTGAACGAGAGTGCTACATCTCCAGCGCTAGTTTTGCGATGGTCGACTAAGTGGGTGGTGAATCGCAATGAGCAACGGAGAGCTGGGAGAGATCGCTTGACAGACCAGCGTTCCACACAGCGCCATTTTCAAGGAGGAGATTGACAAGGTCCACGTTTTGTGTGAACGTAGCTGCATGTAACGGGGAGATTCCTTCGCTTGCGTTCTGATACCAAACTGGAGCTCCAGATTCCAAAACCGCAGAGATCACCTCGGTGGATTCATGGTTCAGAATCTTCTCGATGAGATCCTCGCCAAGATGGGTGGCCGCTATATCTATGTCAATCTCCATGGATTCGGATACGGACGAGGGTGGTGGTGAAGAACTATTCGAGCTTAGTCATCTTCCCGTTATGCTCTTTCGAACATGCGCTTCATTGTTCAGTTCCACTACGCCGCAATATGTCGCAGTCGGAAGCATCTAACTCTACGGCTCCTGTTAATCGACATGCAATGACAGCTGTGGAAAAACAGCGCTTACAACTGGAGAAACTCCTCAAGGATCCTATCAAACCTGCCTTCATACCCCCTCCACCCAAGGAGAAAACAATTCGACCAGCACGAGAAATGATGAAAAACGTCCAAGGGTCCAGTGCTGGTGCAGGGAGTGGAGAATTTCATGTGTACAAAGCAAGCAGGCGACGAGAATATGAGCGCCTCAAGCTTCTAGAAGAGGCCTCTCTCAAGGCGCGAATTTTTCCTCATTTCTCCTTTGAAGACGATCCTAATAATATTTCCTTAGGAAACCGAGGATGCAGAATTCGAGCGTAAAAGGCGCGAGAAGGAAGAATCAGCCAACACTAAGACAGAGAAAAACCGAGCCAAAAGACAGAAGAAGAAAGAAAGATCTAAGATGAAAAGTACAGGTACTGCAGATACCGAAGCATATCGGGAAACGGCTGGTACAAGCAAGGAAATTCCAATCAAGAAAAGACGTTTGGTAAACGGGGAAGAGTTGGTATTCAAAAGACCTGGAGAAGGGATTGACGGTGACTCCGACGAGGAAATTCATTCGGGTCGACAAATCGCGGACGCACCACAAACCGCGGATTTACCATTTGATGCGCCGCCCGTGTTGGAACCTGCACGAATAACAATTGTGGAAGAGGAATAAACCTAGCGATGATTAACGTCTGGTGATCATGGTGTGCATTACCCTCTGCAATTTAACTATTTTCTCCGGATTTCATTGTATCGACACAATACTGTTGACCTTCATCAAGTGAAAATACTTTCCAACAAGGCGAGTCCTGGCCACGACATTGATTTACAATGAAAAATGTTCTCATACGTAGCTTTAAATAGGTAAACTCTCTACTTCCTCCAACGTGAGGTATTTCTTGAGATTGTCTCCATGAAGGTCGGCTACCTACAGGAAATTCATTTGAACATGCACGAGTGGAAGCAGAATATCAACCCACCTCCTCGTCGAGATGACGGAATAGGACATCGCGAAAGCTGTCGAGGCAAGCGCGCATATTTGTAGGGGAATATGTTGATGGGGCATTTTCCCATTGTTCTACGAGTCGGTCTAGCTCAACGAGTCCTTTCCAAGAGTTATAATTTCTCACATGGACAAAGGCCATGACCATTTACCTTCATGGATACCATGATGAGACGTTATGTGTCCTCCACCACTGTTATCAGCAAACTGGGGCATCGATTTTGCCAGAATAGGGAACAGATGACGCTCTTCGATTGTATGATGCATTGTTAAGTCTGAGGATAACGTTACTATGCATAGCGCCGGCGGGCATTTTTGAGGCAGACATACGGTTGTTCATGGACCGTGCACTGGCGAGGTAATGAGCCAAGGACATTCCACGACGGGAAAAGGACCCATCTGCCAGCTGAATTTCGCAGAAGTTCAACCATATTTAAACCCGGCAATGGCGGTAGATACGTACCTCGTACAATGTGTTAACTGGTGAAGAAATGCCACACGCTGAGAGAACTCGAAATATCGGCACCATTGCAATGCTACGCACATTCTTGTTTGAACCATTCATGAAATTGGCTCATCTTCTCCCCCAACTAGGTAAAAAATATGATCGATATAGAGGTACCAAGTTAGTTTGAAAACCTACTTTATTCCATTTCTCCTCTCGAACAGATGCAAAATTTGAAAGCGCCTGATTGGATTGGGCCATCCTTTCTAGATGTGTAGATAGTTCACTGCTGGACTCAAACATGTAAAGCCCCTGTTTACCTGGGAAACAGACCGGAATAGCCTTCCCAGGCAAACAGGGCCTTTACATATTTGCCATTGATTTGTTACTCCCTTTATTCCCAGAAAACATGCCTCATTTCCAGCAGTGTAGATAGGTAGAGGGAAAATGATCAATATAAAAGTTGAGTTAGAGCAACCATGTGTAAGTTCGAAATCTGAGTTACTATTGTAGGGGTGTCTGAAGTCCGAATGGCGGATAGCATGGGTATTAACATCCTCTTTCGACGCTTTCAAGTGGCCCCAAGCGCTCTCTTAAAATCAGAATAATTTCCTGTCATGCGCTAAAGGCGATAAACGACAAATGAGCCAAATCCTACGTAACAAGCGAGTTTCCGGTTCAAAAGGGAGAGACGCAAAGTAATTATGTAAGCTGAGGATCCACAAGCAAAGCCGCCGTTAAAGGTAACCTGACCAGAGCAAGAGCTTGCTCCGAAGTTCGAACCTACCAATACCCGCCGCTCCTCGGATTCCCTGTTTCCCACACCCGGGTACTGGTTGTCCTCAGTCACCTTGCCTTCCCCCTCAGGCCTTGTTCTCATCATTGTGGCAAGCAGCCATGGGTTGAGAGCTGCCGTCGTAGCATGGGACCCACGTTCCCGAGTCTAACTGGAGGAAGGACAATTCTGGGAAGTAGTCGAACAAGAGAAGGCCTTTATCAAGAGTAGTTTGACCTCGATCACGCGAAGTCACGGTCATGGTTGTGGTCCGAAGTTTGACCCATTCGATTTAGTGGAAGCTTGGTGCAACGGAAAACGTAATTCACCTGCCATCCCTCTCGCCTCGTGTTCAATTAGATTGCCCAAAGAGCCTCCAGTGTCTAAGGTATAAAAATAGCAATTGGGCCCAAAAAATGGACCACTCTCTTTATCTCGCATCCTCTCTGTATCTCGCATCCACACTGATCCATTCAATCTGCTCGCCATGAAGGCATGCCCCTCTGATAATACAGACGCCATAGACCAGTCGTCCTTTTGGAGTTCCGGTTCTTTGAACTGGGATGCACACAGAGTGGGCTGGGCGGTTGCTGGGGGGTGTACAGTCATCGTTCGTTTTTCTCGGTTCCCTTCGAGCGGTGTTGTTGCTAATCTAGCCATAGACACTTCTGATATCCACTGTCACAATAATTTCACATTGCAGGTACTTGACCCATTGTTCAAAGCGGAGAATCCATTGCTTGACCCAACCCAGGAACTACACAAACCCTAGGCATCAGCGACAGATGTGAGGCGGAACCAGTTCAGAAATTCGGAAATTCTAAACTGCTCAAACAGAATTCGAATTCTTTACATGCCACCAGTATATGCGGTTATTTCCTTTCTGTCGTATCGATACTTTAGGGCATACACCTATTACTCTTTCGTTGAAGTTGGTATGTCATCAGTCATCTAATATCGGCGTTTGTCCTCACTTCATTTCAAGTCTATGAGGTCTGAGTCGAAACTGCTAATCTGATAGAAGCGCTCAATTCGCATACATTCTAGGCAATCACCATTAGCGCCTTCTTGTGAGACAGTCATGTATGATCGTTTTTTTGCGTTGCAAAACTCATTCACCTCCATGTAGATTGCTTTTGATAGAATTCGTAGCAGACAAAGCTGGAACACAGGGCAATATACTTGCCGAGAAGGAGAAGCGAAAGCTCATGTTTCCGGTGGGTATCGCATTTGTTTGATTTTGATAGGCTAAGTACCGAAAGTACCAAAAGTTTTGTTGCTGGAGATATCGCCCCACCAAGGTTTGTTTATTTGTGTCGCCTTAATTTCGACCTAACCGCCTTTCATTTAGCCCTATTTTATGTATGCTATCAAGGTGTCGTCATTGGCTCAGGAGACCCAGGATCAGGCTGATTCATTGTGAATAGTGGTCCGTCCTCCAATACGTTATTATTCGCCCAGGTACTGTTCCGTGTTTTTTTTGGTTGCCTGTTGCTTGTTACAACATATTTGAACAGTCGTTTCTATTGTTGGCATTATTTGCGAAGCACTGGGCGTACTTTGCGAATCCCAAGGATTCGACGCGCACTATGCTAATGTCTACTTGGAGGCCATTGACTTTGTTAGCATCAGGTAGGTCTGACTGCGCTGCTAATAAAGAATTTGAAATTTAAAACCTTCAGCGTGGCACTTTATGGCCTCCTTGTATTTTATGGTTTGACAAAGGAAGAACTTAAGGGAAAGCGACCACTGGCGAAATTTCTATGTATCAAACTCATAGTTATGTTCACCTTTTACCAATCATTTGTCGTAAGTTAGGTCTGGCCTTCTCACTTTTTAAGCTCATCGCAATCCAGTTTAATGCCATGGAAGGCAGGGTTATTAAAGGTATTCTTCCTCTCCCTCGAAAGCGCACCAATTCTTGATTAGTTCACTCCCCACCAGCCACAGAATTTTGGACGACAACGAACATCGCTGACGGGTTGAATGCGCTCGCCATCTGCATCGAAGTCCGCTATCCTGTTTTCGTTGCAAACCCCTGTTCTTGACAATGTTTACCGCTAGATGATAATATTCTCTGCTCTTATGTGGTGGGCTTATTCTTATAAAGAATACAAGCGAACGCCGGGCCAACTCCCGACTAGAATTGGACAACCCTTGTGGGATAGGTGTGTTTTAAATTCATCAGATGTGTTTCTTCTATGCTTCGCACATTGTTCATATGGTTCCCTAGCATCAATTATTGTATGTTGTTTGTTCATTTCATCCACCTTCTCTCAAACTCATGGTTCATAACTTGCTACAGCGGATTTCGCCCTGGAAATTATTACGTCGCTAACATATTTCATAAACCGCAAGAAATACGACGCGCAGATGGTCAAACGTTCTAATACGACGTTTGAGAGTGCTTTCTTGAATAGACATCACCCGAAAGGCTCACATCCACCGAGGTAAGTTCCAAATTTATACACCCCAAGTGTTCCTAAAATCTCATAACTTCCCAGTCCTCGTCACGTCAGTTCAGAGGATTACCCACTAGCTACAGTCAATTCCTGACGGCTGTGATTTATTGTGGGCCTGAGCGCTGAGCATCGAGTAACCGCGCAATTTGTCGAAACGATCTTTTTTTCCCTTCATATATACATAATAACCCTGTAAGGCCGACAAGCGGCAAAGCCAGCTCGCTACCTTAACCACCAAAATTGCATCAAAAACTATCTTCCTCGCATTGTTTCTCTTATGCAAACAACAACGTTCATTCGTACACTAGCATGTAACTATTCATGAAAATACTTCTGTAGCTCAACGGTTGACCAACCCTTTCTATCCCTGCTTAATTAATTAGCATCTAAAGAAATGGCTAAATAGGGGACCAATCTTGCGATCTTCTGCGAATTAACGCCTGTACCTCCACATAAAGGTATTACTTGGTCGCGTTACGTAATGCAGCCTATGGAGGAGTGATCAGCCGGACATGATATTCAACTCCCATGTCTCTTCACAGCAGCGGCTCCAGCTCTTTCAAAGACCCTTTTGGACTAGACCGCCTCGCAGATGAATTGGAAAAACGAGAATCGTCGACAAGTCTTCTCACATCACATCGTTCTACAGAGTTGGCTGCTGAAGAATTGCCGGATCTCCCTGAACATATTCCATTATCTCATGAGGATAAATATTTGACGGCTGAAGCTTTCAATGTAGAGGACTTTCTTCTGGCGCGGTCGTACACTTCGCTCCCTGACCTGCGAGCAGAACTCCGCCAATACCTCGCAGAATTAAAGGAAGAGCTTGTCAAGCTCATAAACAATGATTACGAGGCCTTCATCAGTTTGAGCACAGATTTACGGGATGAGGGAGCACGGATGGAAAGACTTAAATATCCTTTGTCCGGAATGAAGGCTACAATCCTTGTGAGGAGAATTCATATCTTTGTCGCGTCATGGGACTGAATTTAGAACCCAATTTCAGGAATCCAAGCGAGAACTCCAAACCATTCAAAATGAAATCCACGAGAAACTCGCCCAAAGAGCGCAGTTGCGCGAAGAAAAAGTTTGTTTCTACAATACCTTCCAAACTCTTCGCTAATTCTGGTCACAGTCGCTCCTTCATCTCCTTCTTAAAATCTCAGAGTCGGTGACAAGACTGGAATCACTGCTATTAATCGCCTCCCCAGGCCAAGGAGCCAACGATTCTAGCGAAGTAAGCGAGCCAAGTTTCATGTTCCATCCAACCCACGGTGAAGATGATGCCTCTGATGACAAGTGTGTCCTTATTCGAATTGGATCTTACCAAGCTCATGTCGAAATTAAGATTCAGAGGAAATCGCGCAAAACACCTTTCTCGTGTTGCTGCAGAATATACACAGCTTCTTTACCACGTTCGCAAGGCTCGAGCAGAGAAATGTAAATTTGTTGACGAGGTCCAATGGGTTCGTAAATGACTTCTGTTCTTTTTTGTTGTTCTGAGCGATCGAGATTCTTCCATTAGCGCATCAACAGGGTGCATTCAACTTTATCTTCGGACCTCGATCAACTCTTCGCTCAAACTGTTACATTATTGACAGACCCGAAAGAGAACCGGGGGACTGAACTGGAGAGGAACAAATGGATGAGCGACTTGAGCGAATGCCTTAGAACTTATGACACCTTAGGCCTTTGGCGAGATGCGGAAGATGTCATTCGGAAGGAAGTCGTCCGCGCCTTTGTGAAAAAGGTATTTTACATCGTCATAGGCTTTTGAGAACTTGCTTATCCACTGACGTAAAAGACAGTCCACCCCAGTGCATTAGCTACACCTCACTCACCTATTGTGCCACACACTCCGTTTCAAGCCTCTGGCTTGGACCCATTGATCTCCGCTTTTCCGACCCACCAAATACCTTATACACCTTTCACTGCGTTCATCCCAAAGCAAGCTCCATCCAGGGTGCCCAATCCTCTAATCGAACTACCGCAGGCTCACCTCCTCGAAGATGCTGATGATACTTTGGCCAGACTTTATAATCAACTCTTGCGTTTTGTAGAACGTGACATCACCCGCATCATGACTATTGCAGAGAAAGTTTCCATAGGACCTTCGTCCGAATTTCCACTTAAAAACCCGCAGTTTTCTCCTAGCTCAGATACCGACCCTGGTCCTGGGAGCAGAGAGTTCCAAATTATGGCAAATGTTGTATGGGATGAATTTGGTCGGTCGATCATGGATGAGATTGGTAGTATCGTATTCGCCGCAGGGAGGCCAAGCGAATTCCGTAAGGTCGGTTGCCGAAGTTTCTGCCATACGACCAAAAAGTAACGCCAGAGTTAAAGCACTACGAAACCACGCAGGCATTTATCCGATCCCTTGAACTTTTGGCACCGTCAATGCACGCAGTGGAAACGATGCGCACTCATCCAACTTTCCTGGTCTTTGAACGTCGGTGGCAGCTCCCAGTTTACTTTCAGCTAAGATGGAAAGAAATCGTCGGGAGTTTAGAAGACGTGCTATCTGCTGCACGACTGGAACCAATCACTCCGAAGGGTATGTCGCTGTCTTCTTCGTTTTTGAATGGTCCTTTCAACCTGTTGAAGATGGATCATTTGCCACACCTCAGGCTTCTGCTACTTGGATTGCAATTTCTGCATGCTGGAGTTCTGAGATTTACATTCCACAGCTTTCTCACCGATTCTGGAGATTGACATTGCAAGTTCGTTACAACTGAGTGAATATGGAGATCTCATTTACTGATATAAATCCAGTTACTGAGTCGATATAAAGGGTGGATGGAAGAAACATTGGCCAATGTTGATAATATCTCCAAACCTCTTTCCAATGTTCAACAGGTGCGAGTAAACATTCCTGCCTCGAACACGCTAGCTCTAAACACAAATCCAAGCCCTTAAACCAGACAAACGCGTCACGTTCTTCAACCCCAGCTCCTCCTGTAGATCCTCCTTCCACTGAAAACACTGCCGCAGAAGATTCATTGCTGCGGCAATACGCAGCGGCAATCATTGACATCAGAATCAAGGAAAATAATGTCCTAAGGTTGTGGCAGCAAGTAATCAGCGTGATGCTACCAGAAGGTACCAACAATGACGGACAAGCTGAAGGTTTGTGCTTCATGCACCGCATAAATTATAAATTGATAATCTCCTTCAGTTGCTCTTCGGGAAACTCTTTCGGGCCTGACCTCATTCATTACACCACTTTCTAGCAAAATAGTCTCCATTTTGACAAGGCGTTGTTGTGATGGGCTTCTGCCAGTTCGAAGTATTCCATCTCAATTTCGGGCTATGTCAAACAAGCGTATCCCCACGGAGCCTAGCTACTTCGTACCAACCATTTTACGACCTGTCAAACAATTTTTTGCGATTGGCACAACAGAAGGTCCTGGAATGCTGCTGAAAGATTCATGTTTGAAAAGTTATTCCACCGAAGTATTCAACAACGTGACTCAGCGGTAAGCAGCCAGTTGCTGTGACCGTGTTTATATCTCTAATGATGGCTCAAAGCTATACAAGCTATCTAACAGCAATGAAGAAAACGGAGGAATCTCTGAAACGCCTCAACAAGAGAAAGAAAGCCCCATTCTCTCTCTTTGCAAACTCCGGCAATGTTACCGATGAAAGCAGGGATGAGGAAAGAATTCGTTCTCAAATGATTCTTGATGTTGAGGGATTCGGCAGAGATGCAGAATCACTGCTGGTTGATGTGGAATCGAACCCATATTTCTTGTTTCTGAAGGAGGTAGTGTACGCATCGGACCCAGAATAATGTTTGGTGAAGCATTCGCGTATGGTCGGCCGTTACCCCCGCGAACAATATCATTTTTTCCAGAGCGCGTCCATCCAAATTGGTAAATAGGAAGATGCTACGGAGTTTGAGGCGGCATACAAGTTTGGTGAAATATTGAACCCGTTCGAGAAACAACAATCGCACGAAGAGGGAATCGATCCGCCTCCTGTGCGGCATTCCCAACCAACGGTTTCTGACAAAATTGACATGTCCCTCGCTGTGATGCCCACCCACAAATATGTTCCTTTGTTGCCTGCAGAATGGTTTCGAAGAGGTCTCGATCGATGAGGTGCTTCAGCATGACTAGCAAATCTTCATCAGAGCGATAAGATTCCAGCATACCGGTTAGGATGGTTCTGAATTCTTGGTACTGCGAACTCGGTGCTGAGGGCGTTGAATTGACGAGTCTCTTGAATAGGCGAGGGAATGACACTGCCCTGGCGGAGGTAATGGATACAAGGGAGCTGAATGTCTTCTGCACAAGAGAACGTAAGGAAGATAAAAGTAAATCCACTTCGGCAGCGCTATTTTCATTCCCAATGCTGGAAAAGCCGGCGAAAAATTGAACGGTCTGGATTTGACTGTCAAGAAGCTTGAACCACATATCTTCAAGGGGAACGCCCGAGGGAGATGATTGTCGTGAGCGTCCCAAACAAACTTCCCCACTCACTTGAGCGATTGTTAGGAGTTTGTCAAGGTCGGAGGCGATGGTCGATTTTTCGGGGCCGTCTTGTGCAGAAATATTTTCCACGAGACTGCGCGCAATTTGTTTTTGGAACAAATCCCCTTTGACAAGAGCGCCTTGAGGGTCTCCGTGACGGTCAATAGCCCATATAACAGCATCATAAACTTCAAACGATTGACAGGTTATTAGAATGTCTTCAAACTCAAGCATCTCCGCTGGTAGAGAGCGTAAAATGCTGATAACATCGTTGGGATAGAAACGGCATTGCAAGGAGAAAAACATATGCTGGAGATCGCTGGTAAGATTCCCTGAAAGGCCATGATTACTTTCCCGGGTCAAGTCCTCCGTGTCTACGTTCAGAAGGCTGAGTAGGTATTCATAGCGGTCTCTGTCACCAGATATACCATCGCTGAATGCTTCCAGTGCCTTTCGATGGAGGTTAGGTAGAACCTTGTCGATGAAAAGGGCGGTCCCTGTGATATCAACGTGCAGCAGACGGGGGAGGGAATTGGAGACGAGGATAATTAAATCCTCAGGAATGATGCCTTTATTGAAGCGAGACGAAGCCGAGAGGACGTCTTGAACCTTGTTCAACAAGTCTAACGATGTTATACCCGGATCATCGACATATGTTGATAAAAGCTTTGTCCATCGATGTTCATGATAGTGCCATGTGCGCAGGATTCTGAAAAATTTTGCAGTCTCGAACAGCTTGATGATGAGCTCCGTATCATGTGGATTATAAACAGAAAGGAGATATTCGGCGGCCAGTTGTCGGTCCTCGCGATTATTTGGATCGGGGTCGTCAGTCAAGCCTACCAATATTGAATGTAAGGTACTGGGAGCGATCTGTAGGAACTGAGGATATTTAGGAACATTGCGTGCCACGAAGATATGAATCATGGTGACGTCTTCTTGAGATAGGTGGCCTGATGAAAGGATTTCAAGGAGGATCCTGACAATAACAAGGCGGTTGATGGTTTGGGATTCATCATTGAGATAAGCATCTTCAAATGCAATGTCGAGCGAATGGAGGAGCGATTCTGAGTCAAATAAGAGCAGCTGGCGCACATATGGGTAGGTAGGTTCTGAACCCCCATCTTCATCTGAGGTTAACACCAATTTGCCTCCTTCGCCTGGTGGCCAGACGGTGGAGCGGCCAAAAAAAAGAAATGTGTATACATCTCGCTTTGCCTGGTATGCATCATCATCGCTCAAGGGGTCCTCACTGGGGTAGGTAAGACCCGAGAGTGTGTTTGCAAGGTAGGGGTATATCTTGTATGCGTTAATAATAGTTGACTCCATCGACAGGTCAGGATGTAGGGTTAATCCTGTCCTGCTCAAAGATTCATCCCTTGATTTCCTGAATCGTTTGACCTTTCGAATGAGACCCAGGAGCTCGACGACTGGAGCCACGTAATCTCGCAAGGCGCGGGTATAGATGTAAGCCAGAGCGTCGTAAAGATGATATTGTTGACATAGATGTATAGCTTGATTGAGGTCGAGACATGTTGGATCCATATGCCAGATAATGCGCTCAATACGCTCGGGACGACCATCTTGCTGATGCAACGCGACCAACCTTTGTGTGATGCGAGGGGGAACGTAACGTATATCATTGTTCAGGACGAAGGGTTCTAACTGGCGGAGATAGATGGATGAGATGCCGGAGTCGTCGTATTTTTGAAAGAGGTCCTCAAAGAGAAATTCAAAATCTTCCATCGCGATGCAGGCCGAACAACAAACAGTCACCAGACCCTCAAACAAAGAGGTACGATCAACTCCTCGGTGATCTGGAGTGACATGAGTGCCATCGGTCATCCGATCTTCAGAAAATGCATATTGGGTTGAAGCACCCATAAGTTTTCGCATCTTGTCACCAATGACCGCTTTCCTTTCGGCACGGTCATCGGGAAGGTTGTTCCTGTTCCCGGGTGCCTCCTCTGCGTAATATGACCTTGCCAGATCAATCGCTTTAAGGAAGTCACCAGTTTCAACAAGTGCAAGAATTCGATCCGCCCATGTCAGAAGGGTGCCCACTATAACCCGATCGCGTGTCTGGGAAAATTATTTCTATGTGAGCGCCTATTAAAATGATCCATGACAAACTTACAAGCAAAAAGACTTTTCCTTTGTGAGTACGAAGGCTGTGGGACACCAAGCTCACATCGAACTCTTTTACAGTGTCTTCAATGTCGACAGTTGGAGGGACAAGCGACAAGCCATCATAGGGAACTTGCTCAATTAATTGGGATAATTTCAAGTCGTAAACCCCAAGAGTTCCCTGAGTGGCGACAACAAGTTGCTAATAGGAAAAGGTTTAGGGCTCAATTAATGGGAAGTCGAGAAAAAAACACACGTTGGGATTCAACCAATGCATAGCAAGTATATCATCATTGGCCAACCACTTCCCAAGTTGTTCGCATACAATGATCCCAAGGTCGGTTTCGCTTGACTTTCCAGTTTTGGGATTTTTGACAGATTGTTGAACCCGAGATTCATTGACACGGATAAAATGGAGCGAATTGCCCCAGGAGTAGGCGAGGGTTGGGCTTTTCTGAACATCAGGAGGGTTTTGCTTTTCTATGTTCCCAATGGGAACACTTTCGTTCGTCCGCGGCTGGAGATGGCCCGGAGACCAAGCTAATGTTCCGATCCAGTGTGACCTACTCCTCCACGATCCACCTTCATCCAACTCTCGGGGACACTTGAACCAAGTTCTTGGAGTTGGTTTCAATCCCACAACTACAAGCTTCGTCGGAGTCAGGAGAGCAACAATGTGATAATTATCAGCCGCATGCGACCCAACACCCGGTGGAAGAGGGGCCATCGCAAGGACAGTATAGCGGGATTTCTTTCTCTGAAGAGCGTTTGCTGCTGGCACGAAAGCGGAAGCGGAAGCAGATGCAAGGGGTGTTTTAGAAGACATCTTGAAAGGAAGACGGTCAGGATAGCGACCAAGAATACGAAGAATGTCGGACGCTTCAACGAAAAGGACTTTTCCTAGCGAATGATAGAAGGCAAGCCCATGGTTGTCTGCAGAAACGAGGGCGGTGTGACGTTCTCCGACAAAACCGATGCTGACGATCCTAGAACCCTGTAAATGTCCCTCTTTTCGTCCAGAAGAGACCGCGGTCAGACTGGTAGGAGGTACCGAGCGGACCGGATTATGGGGTTGTTTCAAGTTATAAAGTAGTATATAACCTGTACTGTGTCCAGTAACGACGAAAGTGTTGTCATGGGACAATGCAAGTGCCGTGACAGGACCAAGCAATGTTGCTGCGTGTCAATTAGAAGTAGGGAAAGCAAGAAAGTGATGGCCACGAACCTGATATATTGCTTTCGCAAATGCATTGTAGCGATTGCTTAAAATCATGGACAACAACCTTACCCTCAGTGGTACCGATGCATATCAACCCATTTGTCACCATGGTTGTGGGCGAACCCAAAAGTGGAGCACCAAGAACAGTCGACGCCTTCTGAGAAGCTTTGGAAAACATGAGATGAGTGACAGTCTGTAGTTCTGTCCACATAAAGACCTTGCGATCGTGATACGTCTTGTTCCACTGGATCTCCCCTCCTTTTAATGGTAACTGAGGGCTCGATATAGATGATACACGTGAAACAGAACATAGAGAGGGGGGTGTCCCGTCGAATAAATGAGAATGTGAGGTGACTGAACTTTCGTTAGATGCTATTCTGGATGATTGGGGAGTGTAGGAGCGCAGTCGAGAAACCGTTGGGTGGAGAAAGGGCCTGGCAAGCTTGAAGGATGAGAGACGAGAGTCTGGGGTAGACATTCTGGATCCAGGGCTTATTAAATCCGATATCGATGGAGAAGGAGAGTGCACCCCCAGAGAAGCCTCGTCGAAGGATTCCTAATAAATTCCAAGAGGTCATACATTGGAAAGGTTTTGATAAAGGTGGCATCTACCCACCATAGTTTTATCGTTGTGGTGAGAGTATTCTTCAGCGTTCTCCAGTACTAAGGACTTCTCCACTTCCAATACGTCGGATTCACTGCCGTCTTCGTGGTCCTGGCCCAGCACGTCGCGTAATTGAGCCTTATAACTTATAGATGAAGCATCGGCATCAACCCCACTATATATAAAGTCAGCTTCATCTTCATCTATTTCTTCGCCTGGAGGATTGGATTCTGCCTCATCTCCTTCAAAGAGCTCCTCCATATGGGCAGAATAATCGCCGAGGTATGACAAAGGGTTCTCGTCATCTGTGGTAGGAAGGCCATTGTCGTCCGAGAGCATGTTGGTGGCAGTGAATTTAGAGGAACTTTCCCATGATGTTGGCGTCATTGTGGACGTGAGGGAGGGCGGCACGAAAGTGTTGACGATGCTCTGTCAAAAACAGGCTAACAAAGTGGCTGTGCAGCCTCAGAGGTATATCATTAACTCAAGTCTCAAGAGATGACTACAGTAAATATATTGCACAGAAAAGGAAGTTACGTTCAAGCCAGCCTTCCGCGATCTCGATTTTTGGCTCCAGGGCCAAACCTCTCTTGAAATCCAATGAGTTCTTCCATGAGTTCTTCCATCATCTTCATCGTCTGAGTAGATATTTCAATTGAATTTTTTGGCATCATTTGGTCCGAGAAGGGGAAGTTGGTAGACTGGAGGAGGTCATTGGTGGGTTGATCAATTGACATTGAAATAGGACCATCTGTCCCATTGCTAGCTTGTTCGTGTACTCCGGCTTGCTCTTGCAAGGCTTTCTCGAGGGCTTCCCTCCGTCTCCCACGATCAAGCCCTGTTGCTTGCTCTCTTCCAACCCATTCAACAAGAGCGCGAACACGCTTGTTCATATCACCCACGCTCATTCGTTTTGCCGGCCATTTGACCTTTACACCTCTTTCAACGGTTCGCTCAGCGCTTTCGCCTCTTGACCCAGTACCTGCTGCGACAGCAGATGCACCAGACCGTACTTCCAATGGCTGGGGTGTGTCGGTCGGGAGCATTTGCTCGAGATGGGATAGGTAATCAGGGAGATTCCACGATGTGAAGAGCGTCTGCTGAGAGATGGCATAAGCATGAGAGTTGCGATAAGCGCGAGAGTCGGCGGCATTGAATCCGGCTTGGCCACTACTAGATTGATTGCGTCTGGTGCTGTGTTCATGTATGGCAGCACCTGATCCATGTGACGCGGACTGAGAAAGTGGGGGGCGCTTGACTGCCGCCGATCCCTTGACACGCGAATTATTTCCAGGTCGTTTCTGGGTTGAGTTAACTACTCTCATTTTAGTTCTTTTGTTGTTGCAAAAGCATTGATCAACTCACCCTCTTCGATATCAATAGTAGCGACTTCAATCACTGCATTCTTACGGCTGCCCCTCTTATTTCTACCCCCAGCTGACTTCGGTGCCTGAGACATCAGCTTTTCAGCTGGAAACTCAGCTGGTGGTGCTGGACCAGGCTGTTGTTCGGAATGCGCTGAGGGTGATCGGGTGCGTTTGTTGGAAGTGCTATAAAAATTCAATATATCTTCGTGACATATAGGTATGAGACTCACGTTTCTTCCTCTGTGCGTTTCCTTTTTTTTCTCCCATTGTCGATGGTGTCCGGTTGGGGTGCACTCGCCTCTTCCGTGGTATCCTGGACGGCAGCTGCTTCAGCTGCTGTTGCTTCAATTATTTCTTTCAAACTTTCATCGAAGGCTGCATCTCTGCTGTTCATCGTGTTTCTTCGTTTGGAAGGTTGCTTTAAAAGGTAGGAGGGAGAATGGGATCTAGAGATGCGCGAGCTAGGAATGGGATCTTGTCGTGCAGTTGTTGACGCCTGACGGGGTCTCTTTGCAAGTTTCCTGATATGTGTTAAGTCGGTCGCAGGTTGGGAGAAACTGAAGTTCACTCACTTGAGAAGTTCGACATGCATTTCAGGTTTGCAAAGTTCACAGTGATAATCCGTGTCTTGAACTTGGTCTTCAGTTAGATATCCCATGCAAAGGCCGTGCTGCCAGACTCCGCATGTTTCGCATTGCACCATGAATTCTCCCGCCTCTGGGTCGTCCTCTAACATTAGGCGGGCTTGATGAGCAAAGGTCGAGGTGTCTAGAGGATAAGGCGCACCGGCACTTCCACAAACACATCGTGTTACACCTTGTTCTTCCTCTTCCTCTGGAGCATCCCGGGATTGTCCATCCATAGATACAGCATCTGCATCACCAGTTGCCACGGTATTTGACTGCTGGTCCTTCGTCTTTCGTCTGGCCTTGTTGCTCGACGCAGCGTTTGAGCCAGAGGATGACATACCCCCAACAGAATTCTGCTTGCGATCCTCGGAAACGTCGTCATTATCTTCTTGTTTGAGCTTCTTCGTACGACTGCTGGTAGACGAGGTAGCTGTTCGGGATCCAGTGCCTTTCTCTCGCATAGGTTGATCAGAGTCAGGCGATTTAGAGGCACTTGTAGAACCCGAAGGTGCTGAGCGACGGCCAGACCGTCTTGTTTCTCGTGGGGATAAGGGAGGTCCCATCGCAGATACTTGAGCCATAGAAATTGCGCTGGTAAGGTGCTGCAGCGATTCCAGTCTACCGGAACTTTCAATGACGAGTCACGTGGTTCCAAGCCGGAATAAATTGACCGATTCGAATTTTAACCGTCCAATGCCACTAGCAGCCACCATGGAATATGCACCCAACGCCCCCCAACCGCTCAAATATCCTCGACTGGCAAAACACTATATAACATCTTCTGAAACGCCCGACTATCTCAAGCTCATTTTGACTGCCAAAGTCTACGAGATCCTGAAGGAGACACCTCTAGTTCTAGCAACAAATCTTAGCTCAAAACTCGGAAATCAGATATGGTTGAAGCGCGAAGATCTACAAGAAGTCTTCAGCTTCAAAATTCGCGGAGCATATAATTTTATGGCAAGTTTGTCAGACGAAGAGCGATGGAAGGGTGTTGTTACTTGCAGCGCGGGTTAGTGTGCGTATTTCTTGCCATGCTGCCACCATCCCACCCTGCGAACCACCCTGAAATATCTCGCGGATTGACTCCAATTTTCATGCACAGGAAATCATGCACAAGGAGTGGCACTCTCGGGTGCCCGTCTCGGCATTCCGTGCACCATCGTTATGCCTAAAGGCACGCCGGACATCAAAGTCCGTAATGTGGCCCGTCTCGGTGCAAAGGTTGTCCTACAAGGAGTAGACTTTGATGAAGCTAAAGCCGAATGTGCAAGATTGGCTTCCATCCATGGTCTCGTTTTCGTCCCTCCCTACGATGATCCACTGGTTATCGCTGGGCAGGGAACTGTTGGATTGGAAATTTTGAAACAGTTGCCAGATTCTGACAACCTTGATGCCATTTTTGCGTCCGTGGGTGGAGGAGGATTGGTTGCGGGAATAAGCGAATACGTGAAGAGGATTGGAAGTCCGAAAACTAAGGTCGTAGGAGTCGAAACTTTCGATGGTGATGCTATGGCAAGAAGCCTTGAAAAGGGCGAACGAGTGACTCTACGCGAGGTTGGACCCTTCAGCGACGGTACCGCAGTTAAAATCGTTGGAGAAGAACCTTTCAGGATCTGTCAACAACTCCTTGATAATATAGTCAAAGTCGACAACGACGAAATATGTGCCGCTATCAAGGATATTTTCGAAGGCATGTTCATAGAAATGGGACAAACCTCCATGAAACTGACCTTTATTTTTAGAAACTCGCTCCATCACTGAACCTGCAGGCGCTCTTGCACTTGCCGGACTGAAGCGCCACATTCTCCAGAACAACCTGATCGGTTCTCAAAAGAAATTCGTGGTTGTCGTTAGCGGCGCGAATATGAATTTCGATCGTCTCCGTTTCGTGGCAGAGCGCGCTGAGTTAGGAGAAGGTCGTGAAGCCCTTCTCACTGTTGATATTCCCGAACGGCCAGGCAGGTAAGCAGCTCGTATACAAACGGTTTCGGACAGCAGTTAATTCCTTTCAGTTTCATCGCACTGCATTCTATCATCCACCCTCGCGCGGTGACAGAATTCATTTATCGCTACAACCTTTCCCGTGAAAAAGCGCATATTTTATTGTCTTTCAAGCTACAAACTACATCCCGGGAAACTGAGGTCCGAGAGGTATTGTCTGCCCTCGCAAACGCCGACATGTCAGGATTCGACATCAGTGACGATGAGATGGCCAAAAGCCACATCAGGTATATGATTGGTGGATGTCAGGCCGTAGTAAACGAAAGAGTCTTTAGATTCGGTAATTTTTTTTCTTTCGTTTTATTCGGTGTAAAGCCTGATCTCCGCTCATCTAGCCTTCCCCGAGCGACCAGGTGCACTTCGAAAGTTCCTCCTCGGATTGCAACAGGGATGGAATATATCGTTATTCCATTACCGTAATCATGGTGGAGGTATGCGAACAGGCTCGACTTCGAAAATGGTGGCTAATTTTTTCTTCAGATTTGGGGAAGGTGCTTGCTGGAATTCAAGTACCACAGCAAGATTTTCACCAGTTTGATCAATTCTTGCAGACACTTGATTATCCATATGTAGAAGAAACCGACAACAGTCTTTACAAGCGGTTTTTGCAGGGGTAAACCTTTAGAGGCAAATGATCCAGCCAGCGTATTTGTAAATCAATCAAACAAGTTGTTTCTAATGCTGCAAGGAATCGTCAACAACGGTATTTCACGGAGCTTATGCCATCCCCACGTACAGGCAATGTTGTTATTTAATGATGCGGGGAATCTGACTTCGAGGCACTGAGGTAGAAGTTGTCCGCAACCACATATGCTGAAAAGGCCACCACTGCGATGCCAAACCCAGGGAACAGGTTGCGGAACATGGCGCGATTGGAAAACAGGGGATGCTTCCTCCAGGCCTCCGACTTCGCCCATGGGTCCCTGAATAGAGGCAGATTGGACATTTCCTAAGGAAATTGATCAGCAGAAAGACAGAAAAGTTTAACAGGCTACTCACTTAGATGAAGCGCTGAAGGTTATGTACAAGTGTAGCCAGGTGTAGCGTCGAAACCGTAGCCTGACGTAAGCATTTGCGTGATCTGGAAGTTAAGGGCAGGCTTCGATGACTTGGAAATTTGATCCCAAACCAGCAAAGAGCCACCATTTCTGTGTCCAACCTCCCACTCATTGTATTTCCCCCACCACCCATACAAACACTTTCTGCACGCGCAGCATAACTCAGTCTCTAGACTGCCACCCTTTCTTTTGCAATGGCCTCTACTTCTGCCATGCATGTGGACGACAATTCTTCGACCACAACCGCAGCGCCAAGCGGCCGCCAACAAGGCGCCATCATGAATGGAAATAGTGCCGTCAAGGACACACATCACGAAATGAGTGATGACGACGATTTGCCTCTGGTGTGTGTATCTTATCCTTGACATAATACTTTGCTTACTCGACTTTTGTCTGCTCCAGTCCCAAACAACTCGTAGTGACGCCACGTCGCATCCTTCTCGCAACCTAAAACGCAAGAAGCCCGTTTATGCAGAAACCTCTAGCGACGATGATACGCCCCTGGCTTCGTCTCCTGCCAAACCTAGAAAGTCGAACGGGAAGACAAAGGTTAAACAAGAAACGAGCGATACAGACAATGAGTATGCTTCAGGAGACGCGCCTATCAAACGTAGGGCCTCCAATGGCCGCGCTTCCAAGCCTCCGAAGAAGAAGGTTAAGGAAGAAACCAATTCCAGCAACGAGGACAAGCCACTGAGGGCTACAAAGCGGGTCGTGGGTCGAAATGATAAATTGGAAAGCGATTCAGCCGAAGAAGCACCATCTCTACCCCCCAAAAAGGCGGCCCCGCGCAAGAGGGTGAAGGAAGAAGATGGTCCTGATACGGAAACCCCAAAACCGAAAAAGGGGCGCAAGACAAAAAAGGATGAATCTGGCAGTCAATCTCCAACGAAGGCAAAGGGCAAGAAGAAGGACCAGCAAGACGAACAGCAAGAAGATGTCTTCAGATGGTGGGAGAACAATCCTGACGCCGATGGCGACGGCAGTGTCAAGTGGATAACTCTGGAGCATAATGGTGTTATATTTCCTCCACCATACGAGTCTCTTCCCTCAGATGTCAAAATGAAATATAACGGTAACGTTCTTTCTTCCTGGATCGTTAATTATATTCACACATCGAGACCGCAGGTTCACTAGTCGACTTGTCTCCAGAGGCTGAGGAAGTTGCTGGCTTCTACGCGGCATTATTAGCATCAGAACATGCCCAGGACAAGACTTTCAATAAGAACTTCTTTGAGGATTGGAAGACCATCATGAAAAAGCATCCCCCAGTGCGTTACCACAAAAATTTCAATGATAAATTGTTATTAATTACTTGGACTTGAAATTCAGAGGGATGGAACGAAAATCACAAGTTTCGACCTTTGTGACTTTCGACCCATATATGAATATTTCGAAGCCGAAAAGGCGAAGAAAAAGGCCATGACTTCGGAGGAGAAGAAAGCTGCGAAGAAAGCTAAAGATGAGTTGGAAGCTAAATATACCACTTGTCTCCTGGATGGACGTAAAGAGAAAGTAGGAAACTTCAGAGTTGAGCCCCCTGGCTTGTTCAGAGGTCGCGGCGACCACCCTAAGAAAGGTGCACTTAAAGTAAGTGTCAGGTATTGAAGTATACGAGCAAGATAAATATTAACCCTGGCTCAACAAAGTTCCGGGTGCGACCTGAGGATATTACTCTCAACATTGGGCGTGACGCACCTCTACCTGTTCCGAATATGCCTGGCAAATGGAAGGCGGTTACCCATGATAATACGGTTACTTGGCTCGCAAACTGGACGGAAAACATCAACGGCAACCACAAGTATGTATTCCTCGCGGCGGGTAGTTCATTGAAAGGGCAGAGTGACATGCAAAAATTCGAAAAGGCTCGAGAATTGAAGGTAAAGCCCGTCTCTTCTTTTTTTTCCCTTCGTCGATTCTTACACCGAACGCAGAATCACGTCGATCGCATTCGACAAAACTATACCGCCGATTTGAAATCGAAAGTCATGGCTGACCGTCAGCGTGCGACGGCCATGTATTTCATTGACAAACTTGCACTCCGTGCTGGCAATGAAAAGGGAGAGGATGAAGCTGACACCGTCGGTTGTTGTTCCTTGAGGTGTGAACATGTCACGCTAGAAAGCCCCGACTTCATTATCTTCGATTTCCTTGGAAAGGATTCGATCAGATATTACAACAGGGTCCCAGTTGACGCCCAAGTTTTCAAAAACATTCGCATTTTCAAGGAGAACAAGAACGATGACGATAATCTCTTCGACCGCGTCACGGTATGGACTTCCCCTGGACTGATTACTTTGCTCGGATTAAACTGGGATATTTTCAGACTAGCTCGCTTAACAAGCATCTCACAAACGAGATGAAGGGGTTGACGGCCAAAGTCTTCCGTACCTTCAATGCTTCAATAACCTTCCAACGCCTTCTTGATCAAGAAAACTTGACCAACGCAACTCTACAGGAGAAACTCAATGCTTATAACAAGGCCAATCGTGAAGTCGCAATACTATGTAACCATCAACGCAGTGCGCCCAAGACGCATGATCAATCCATGGAAAAGATGCGCTACAAGGTTTGTTCGTTGTATTGAATTCTTCTTGAGTTGGAATGATAATCTCTCGTTCAGCATCGTTCCTTCAAGTATGAGCGTATGAAATTGCGTCATGCTTTATTCAAAATGGACGCCAAACACAAGAAGAACCCCAAGTACAAAGACGACGAGAGCGACATAGATGATGATTGGGTCATCGAGCATGAAGAAAATATGAAGGCAAAGGAAATTGAAAAGGTGGAAAAGAAATTCACAAGGGAAAATGAGAAACTTCAGGAGGATGGAGGAAAGCCTCAGAAAGACTCCGTCCTGGAAGGTCGAATTAGCGAGATCGAGGAGGAATTCAAGCGGTTGGCAAAAGAACGCGGCACAGGAAAGGCCGTTTTGAAGAGAGAGCGGGCAGAGGAGAAAATAGTAGAAGGTATCGACAAATTGTCTGACAAAATCAAGTCCTTCAAGCTGCAAATTGTTGATCGCGATGCCGGAAAAGAGGTTGCACTGGGAACAAGGTGGGTCCCTCCTTCCCTTGCCGTCCCAGATAGCTGATGAAAATGTGCAGTAAAATTAATTATCTTGATCCTAGGTTTGTACCTCTATTTATCCCTGCATTTCGTGTTTAACCTTGAGACCAGAATTACGGCCGCATGGTGTCAAATACACAACGTCCCGATTGAGAAGATGTTCTCCAAAACTCTTGTGACGAAATGTGAGTAGCACCTTCTAAGATTAATCCTGTCCTTTAATCCAAAAAACCGCGTAGTTCCTTGGGCGATGGAGGTGGAACAAGATTGGAAGTTTTAATTTGTTTGGTGGACGTAATTTGCACGAACCTGCGGACCTCAGGCCTCAGCGCTCAACTCTGAGTAGGACTTCTGTACTTGGTTTATTTATTTAAATAACATAGAATCAATATTGTTGTGCTATAGGGTCTGAACCAAATAAGTGGTGTCGCGTGTCCTAAATTGAAATATATGAAGAGTTGTGTTCACGACTCGTCACGATGAGTAGATTCAACGGGGCCGCCACTCGAACCATATTTGCCTCAAAAACAACTTTCGATGCGCTGGAGGTGGATTTTGGCGAGGACACTGAATCGGAAGAGGAGCGTCTCTCAGAATTGGAGAGAGATGTAGACCAGGACAGGTGTGTCACAAACCTCCTTTTATAATGTCTTTGAATTTAATATTTTCTTAGCGTACTACAGGAGCCTGTCAAGTTGACAAAGTCTGCCATTAAAAGGGCAAACCTTCAAGCTCGCCTGGAACGAAGGCAACGCGAGAAGATCAGCAAAACACAGGCCCCGACCAAGGCGAAGATACAGGCCGTCACACTTCCAATCTCACCACCCATCTCACCCTTAAAACCGGAGGTGACCGCACCTCATGAGCCAGTTCCGCTCTCAGAAACCTCGAACCTGACATCTGATCCTTTCCCGAACTCATCTGTTGAAGAGAAAACCAACGGGAATGGACACAGTGTGAAATCGACATCCATTGCTTCTCAAAATGTCGCTGCACCGGCTGTAACAGAACCTATTGCGTCTCCTGTCGTTCAAGCGCCGAAATTCAAACCAGAAAAACCCGTCGAGCCCCTCCCATTACCGAATAACTCGCCAAAAACTGCGGATAGACCTCCAAATGACTCTCCACCACCTCAAGATCCCGAAAGGGTCAAGAAAAGGCAGAATGCTCTGACTCGCATTTTGTGGACCTTTATTATGATTGGAGGATTCATTGGCAAGCCCTACGTATCTCTTCTTGATGATCTCAAAGTTGACATGGCAGCCAGCCTTGCTCCTTCTGGGACACGCCTATATGGTCCTTCTTGTCATGCTATGCCAAACTCTGGTGTATAGAGAAGTCACTGCGTTGTTCTCTTTGAAAACTGCGTCACCGGAGTCTAGCGACGCGGAACCCCTGAAAGGCAGAGATCCTTGGAGCAAAACACTTAATTGGTATTTCTTCGCCGTTACGAACTACTTCCTATACGGAGAAAGTATCATCTACTACTTCAAGGTCGGACTCATCATATATTTGCTTGGCGTTATATTCACCGATTCTTATCGTCCAGCATGTTGTTTTCGCCGACGCCAATCTCCTTCCTTTTGTTACTAATCACCGCATGATTAGTTTCACTTTATACACCATTGGTTTCATGGGTTTCGTTATGTCGCTGAAGAAGGGATATCTCAAGCAACAATTTGGTTTATTCTGTTGGGTTCACATGAGTTTACTGTTGATCGTCGTTTCAAGGTATGAAACCCTTGATGGTTCTATATGCTCAGTGCTAATTAACTTCAGCCATTTCATCGTGAACAACATCCTTGAAGGCCTCATCTGGTTCTGGGTTCCTGCGTCTCTTGTGATCTGTAACGACTGTTTCGCCTACATTTGGGGTGTCACTGTTGGCCGTACCCCCCTCATCAAGCTATCTCCCAAAAAGACTGTGGAAGGTTTCGTTGGAGCCTTCATCAGCACAGTCATTTTTGCCGTGTTCTGGGGAACATATTTCATGCGCTTTGACTACATGATTTGTCCCGTTCATGATCTTGGCGTGAGTGCATTTAGTTCAACCAAATGCACACCGAACCCGATTTTTGTCTGGAGAACAATCGAGCTCTGGAAGCCCCTGTCTATTTGCCTAACAACTCTAGTACGTCGTCATGTTTCATGCCCTTTATTACGTGCCTGATACCTTCCCCAGACAAGCCACTCTGTTAACACAATTTCATATGCACCATATCAATTGCATCTGCTTATGCTTGCCTGCTTTGCATCATTGGTTGCCCCCTTTGGAGGATTCTTTGCGTCGGGCTTCAAGCGGGCTTTTAACATCAAGGATTTTGGCCACAGCATTCCTGGTCATGGTGGGATGACCGACCGGATGGATTGCCAGTGAGTTTCATTGTTCTTTTTGTAGCGTCATTCGCTGAGAAATTTACATCAAGGTTCTTGATGGGCATTTTCACTTATGTCTATTACAGTAGCTTAATTCGCATCCACCATGTCACCGTTGGAGGGATCCTGCAGACCATTGTCAGCGGGCTTACTGTTGAACAACAACTGGAACTCATCCGCGATTTGACAAGATATCTAGGAAAGCAGGGAATTTCTGTATCCTAAATACACATGGGTGTGAACTCAGATTGGGTACATGCTATTAGTTGTTGCAGAGATACCATTTTGTCTTAGTGCTTCATAAACACTTGAAATTTATGATTTCAGAGGTCCTACAAGTGTACTACTGACCACACAGCAAGTCCTTTGAACCCCATCGCCTTCCTCCCTTTTGCCTGAACAAAACCGTTGATACCTAACCCTTTCCCATCCGAGTTGCCAACACGATCGACTGCGTAGAGAGTCACTTTGCCATTGCGAGGCGTAAAAATATTGCCAGTCCAAGCTCCCTCCTCCTGATTGAATGGCAAAGGAATAAAGTCCTTACCAGTTGTGCTGATCACGAAAACGTAGTTGTCAGCGTCAGCAGTAGACATATGTTCGCATCTCTTAGATACGCTGAACGTGATGAATTGTCTGTCTGGAATCTCTTGGCCACTGGGGCTCAGGAGCATTGGATGTAGGTCGAGAGGGTCGAAGTCGGAAGTTAACTGGGGCCCCTCCGGTGCGAGGATATAGTCTTCCCATGGCGTTTGTTCGGAAGTTAAGTGGAATGTGGGGTCAGACGGAAAATGTCTGTGGCCAAATTCAATGGGTGAAGCGATAAACCATTTCGGAGCGAATCTGGGCTCGTATGTGGTTCCATTGAGGATGCCTGCTCCCCAGCAAGGATCCATCAGGTGCCATTCACCTTCAAGAAACACGCAATTCCAGGCATGATTGCTTGACATTTCTGGCAAAGGACCTTCATGTTGAAGAGATTGGTAACCATACCCCTTTCCATGACCTGAAACTGTGTGTGCCTCTAGGCCAGCTAATTCAACGAGGTGCTTAAATAGACCAGCATAACCTTCACAAACAGCAAGACCAGATGAAAGTGTTGAACCTGGTGTTGACCGTTGAACATTTCCCGACAAAAAGGATGCTGCATCATAGGCAATATTGTAATGAAGCCATGTAAATATAACTCTGGCCTTGTCGAAGTCCGCATCGAAAGGTTCAATAAGGTTGTTAACGAGATCGGCAAGGGAAGCAACCGAGTGGCGAGGGAATAACGCTGCATGAGCATCCACCCTTGAAAAGTCTCTGCATTGTAAACAAGAAGCCTGATGGTCAAAGTCGATGGGTCGCGAAGAGGGCTCTTTGGTAGAACTAATGACCGGCTTCGAAGATAGGTTCAAAGGAGGGGGAGGGGGAAGGGAAGGAAGGTGTTCTGGAGGATACAGGGGGGAGGAAACGCGCCTTGGAGGGACATCGGGTACTAAGTCATGGACGGGAGATGCAGACGTTGTTGCCCTCCTTGAAGGCGGTGGCGGTGGAGGTTTGCGTGCAAGCAAGACGGAAAGGTCAGGAGCTGTTTGGTTCAATAATTTAATTGGAACATTCGCGACCAGGGGTGCAGGGGGGACTCGACGACGTGGAGGTGGGGGTTGGGTTGAAGGAGTCATGGTAACATCATGATAGGTCCGTTTAAGTAACTCAAGTTACTGATGGTAACTACTGACTTATGCATGGCATTCGTACACTCATAAGTGAATACATGGACTTGGAAGAGTTCAGCTCGTTATGCAATAGGACATAGGGCTAATGACGGAAATAGGGTTGTAACCACGTTCATGATCTGGGCTTTTCCTGTGGAGAGATTAGACCTTACATAGCGCAAGTAAATGGTCAGCGAACCTTTTTCTCTTTCCACAGAGCCAACAAACCAACACCAGACACCTTCACCACCTTGAAACGCACACCAGGAATATCACCCTTCGCCTTACCTCGGCGACCGAAACCGGAGATCAGGACTTCGTCATTCTCGTCGACAAAGTTCAGACAACCATCATTCTTTCAGAAAATATGAGCGTACACCAAAGAAACGAAGAGAAACACATACAGGCACAAAAGCGGTCACCTTCTTGCCATTTTTAATCAGCTGCACACGCACACATTTGCGAATGGCCGAGTTGGGTTGCTTGGCTTCAACCCCGACCTTCTCCAACACGATGCCCTTTGCATGGGAAGAACCTCCAGTGGGAGAGGTCTTATAGATGTTGCCGAGGGCACGCTTTTTGTAGGCTTTATCGGCCTGGAAAAGGAGGATAAGACTGAGGGAAAGAGGAGATGCCATATCAACATACCCATCGGTTTTCACGGCGGTCGGTGCGCAATTTGCGTGCGGCTTGCAGTCCACGAGGTTTATTGGCTGTGGTAAGTCATATGTGAGAGAGGGTCGTTTGACAGAGAGGTAAACAACGTACAGCCCATTCTTGCAGTGGAAGTCGGTACTGATGCTAACGATACGGGGCCAACAGTCGATGAACCTTATTTTCAAAACTGTTACAGTTCCAAAAACTCCGACATCACATGATCCAAGTGCGGGCCGGTACTCCGTCCTGGAGTTCTCTATTGCCCCACTTTTATGTGTGGTCGTGGTAAGTAAGCTTAGATACGTCGAATGAGTAAAGTAATGTATGATTATCTTTTAAGAGATCCACCATGCTTCCCCTATGACCCATACCCCGAGTGACGTTGATCACGCTTTCTTCATTGAACCATCAACTCCATGTGGTCGACGCGACACCTTGGACAAAGAGCCCGCGTCTTGGTCTGTCACAAGAGATACTATCGTGCACCTGCTCCGTTACTAGAGGATCTTACGCAAAGAGGGTTTATCCAAGACGTTACCAGGTTGGTCGACTCGTCTGCAAAACGTTTTTGCAACTACTCACTGCCATCCAGGCCTGATGCATTTCAGAACGCGCTCGCTACCAAGGTGCAGACAGTCTACGCTGGCGTCGACCCAACTGCAAGGTCTTTACATATCGGCCATCTAATTCCGTTGATGTGTTTACTTCACTTCCAAATACGTGGTCATCGAATTATTCCATTAGTGAGTCCTGTTATCCCGGTGGCCTCGAGAACTAGGCGCTAATGTACCAGATTGGAGGGGCTACAGGACGCGTTGGTGACCCATCGGGACGACTCGTAGAACGCCAGATGGCTGATGTTAAGCAAGTCGAAGACAATGTTGTCAACTTGACATCGAGCATACAGGCCTTCTTTGAACGCGCCTACCTCTATGTTGGTTCTCGTCTGTCGCTGGACTCTTGCCCCATCTCAGAGCCGGTCGTGCGGAGCAATTTGGATTGGCACGAGTCTTTTACCTTGCTGGATTTCTTGCAGACAGTTGGTGTGCATGCAAGAGTGAACACTATGCTTAACAGGGAGAGGTGTGTGGGGATAGGTTAACTCATAACTGCACTCGCTCACCAAGTGTCAGCGTTCGAGCTCGGCTAACTTCTCAACAAGGCTTGTCCTTTACCGAATTTACGTACCAACTTCTACAGGCGTACGATTTCTACTACTTGCATAAGCATTTTGGGTGCTCCATACAAGTTGGTGGTTCGGATCAATGGGGTAACATCGTCGCGGGACTGGAATTAATTGGAAAAATGGAGGCCTCTCATCCAGATCAAAATGACTCAAACAGTGTTTACGGTTTCACGACTCCTCTTCTAACGACATCAACCGGGGAAAAGTTTGGAAAGAGTGCTGGGAATGCCGTGTGGCTTGACTCAAGCCTGACAAGCGTTTTTGACTTTTATCAGGTTCGCAAACTTCATCAAGAACAAATTGATCAAAAGTTTAACAACCATCTCATTTTAGTATTTCTTAAAAGTAACAGATACAGATGTTGGAAAGTATCTTAGGTTGTTCACGTTCTTGTCAATGGAAGAGACTGCTGAGCTCCTTCAAACCCACATGGTGCGTAACAGCACGGATCCATTTATTGTCCCGTCTCAGTTTCCGCCTCTAATTAGAAAGAGCCTGAGAAACGTCGCGCTCAACTTCGTCTCGCTGCCGAAGTGACCGAGATGGTTCACCTCAGTAGGGTATTCTACCTGTCAAAAATGGCCTTGCATACTCAACGTTTTGTAGAGCAGGGGGTTAAGCAGGCAGAGACCATGACAAAATTAATGTTTGGTTCGCATTACATGGATTTGAAAGCGAGCGATGTGATTTCATCGTTCAAGGGCGACCCACGTTTGGTGATAAGCTCCATCGAAGATATTACTGGGATGCCAGTCACAAAACTGGCTGCTAAGTATGGCCTTGTGTCATCAAATTGTGGGTATTCCCTCAACGTCTTCAAGTCCGTCCTAACGCACTATTCAAAAGCTGTTGCTCGGAATCTCGTTGCATCGCGCGGCCTGTACTTGAACAATCAGACGATCCAAGATGCTCAGTACAAAATCACCCCATCCAGCCTACTTGACAACAAATTTGTGATCCTGCGTGCAGGGAAGGACAAAATGTTGATTCTACTAGCCAGCGATTAATCTACGGTGCCGATACTTTTTGGGCCCTCATTGGACCCGAATCTATTCGAAGACCTATTACAGGAGACGTCCGTATGCACATAGAATCAACTAACAACCCTCGTTAATCTATGCGAATGGCGCTGTAGAGCCTCCGGACAACCCAATAGGAAGCAATAAAACCAATCGTCCCTATATATCCACGATGTCAAAAGACTGATATGCATCTTCTTGTGGAAGAAACTTACCCGTCACAAGGAAATCAAGGAGGGATATCAAGAATAGGTAGCCCAGATAAAGAACGACACTGGACAAGGACTCCAGCTTGAGCTGTGAACCCCAATAAAACAAACCGTAGGCCATGACCCAAACAGCGCTTCCACCTCCTATTAGGAAGGATCTCCAGTGCCATCTATCATAATATAGCGTTAGCCAGTAGTCGTGCGAGAAAAGGTGATTGGCTTACCTGTATTCCTCGGCACATAGAAGAAAGTATGTAAAAAGAATGGTAACAGTCGCAGTTGTCAAAGCAACTACGCTAGCAGTCAAAGCTAGAAAGCCAAATGCGTAGTATGCTCTGGATGCAAAAAGACTTGACAATACAAAATACAGCTCCACGAAGGCAGCACCTGGTCGTCCAGTTGAGATTAAATAAATTTGCTCTCAAGCAAGCTGAATTTCTTACCAAAGGGAAGGACACCACTGAGGAGGGCCGCTGCCTATAAGACACGGGTTTAAGATATTTACTACATACGCAAATTAGTACACTTACCCATGGCCTTAGATATTTCGGGCCTGGGGGAATTTGACGCGGAATGGGATTGACTCGAGCTGGATGTGAGATGCCCTATCAAGGCATTAGAGAGGATTGAAACCATTTTAACACCCATACCCCGTGTTTAGATCCAAAGTAGGAGCCAACAGCCGAAAGAGGAGCCGAAATGCCAAACCATAAAACAATTATTAGCATCATGGTACCTGGAAAGCGGATAAGAAGACGGTACAAAAAATATTCGACACCACCAACCAAAAGGGACTGCTCCAGAGGAGCCTGCCGATAGGAGGAAGAAGTTCAATAAGAAAACGATGATGAAAATAAACCTATAGGAAATACATTCATTAACGTTCGGTGGAACAAAGAAGGGCTGAGCATACGTTGGCAGTGCAGTCGCAGTTAGGAAAGCATTTTTCTTTCGGTTTGTCCCGCCAAGGGAGGCATAGACCCGACTAGAAGAATAACCTCCGATGCTACACAATAAGAGTTTGTGAGTTAGCGGGAAAAGGAAAGTGCTGGGTGTGCCAACCTGCCAAAGAAGGACCAGCAGACCATCATGACTGTAGCAAGGGATCCACGATTGGACGGAGACAAAAAACCCATCAAGGCAAAAACTGTTAGAATTTGAATCAATTTAAATCTTGCGGCAAAAAGTGTAATGGTGTCGACCTAGCGTGACAGCCGTCATCGCACACAGCTGGGCACCGTTTCCAACTAGAATAGATAAGGGCAGTGGATTTCTCGGGGGACGAAACACTTCTCCGTGTACCAATTTCCATCCCCAATCTTCTTGAACATCTTCCTGGATAACTAATTCAATAACTTCTGTCCTGACAAAAAGGGTGGTAAAGTGCGTACACTCAGGTCGATGGCATTATAGCGATTAATCTAAAAGAAGGAGAAAGGATTAATCTAAAAAAATATACGTTTTGGTGAAGCATCACATACATCACGAGAAACGCTGCGGACAAGGATCATTGATACCATGACACATAGAAGGACAACCACCACAACTGAGTTGATAAGGCTGAACCAGTGGATCCGCGGGTCAAAAATATGGAGGTAGTTGTCCCACCGGGTGGCCTACATCAGTAATCGGCGTTACCATCGCATTAAACTTGGGAAGAGACAGAAATTTACCCAGGGCGTATCTGATTCCTATTAACAATTGGGAATAAATTTCAATGTGAAAGGGTTAGAGGAAAATACTGATTACATTCCACATGACCCGGTAGGTGTAGCGGATGGGTTGTGTTTGATCTTCGCTTAAGATAAGAGGTCGAGCGTCCTTGATATTACAGTTGGGTGTCGAAGTCTGAGGGCCCCCAATACTGGTATAATGTCAGAGAAAATGTCGAATTTTAACCAGAAAAACGGAGCTACCTGGCAGGCCAAACTAGGACACCAACAACGCGAAAGGTGTCGGGAGTAGGTTTGTGATACCTACAGAAATTGGGAGGGGAGCAACCATACGTGAGAAAGCTTACAGACCTTAGAACGATTTCATAATGATTGTTAAGAGCTGGCAAGTTTTGGTGTTCGCCTTCGTTATCGCCCAAGTTGAATCCCATGTCAAAGAAGAGTTCTTTGGTCTTTGATTCAACTTTCATCTCGGCGGCAGGAAGACCATCAATAAGCCAATTTATTGCATAGTCTTCACGGATACGGTCGTTGATGAATTTGGCTTCTTCACCAGTAACATCTGGAGTGACACAAAGAGTTCGACACGTATCATTGTCTTGGAGCATTTTAATCTGCAGATTGCTGCAGTGAAGAATCGTTGTAAAATATCATGTAAAATACACGTACATCGTACGGCGAATTGAAAATTCTGTCGCCAAATAAAATAGATCCCAGGGACTCAGGCTGTTTTTTGGGCCCCCCTTCTGGCTCACAGAAACGCAATTTTGGGTTGTAGTAGTCATCTTGGGATATTGAAATTCACTCATTGCGGATGCTGCATGCCTAGGGACCACCGACTCACAGTTAAGAAGGGACTTCTGTAAAAAAAGGTGAGAAGTACGAGAATTATTTACAAGAGAGATACGCACGACTTTGTCGTTGGTGCCGGAACGCATTGGCGTTAGAGCATTCACGAGAAGATCAACCTTTTCGCCTTGAACATAATCGTGGGGAGCAGCGCCAGGTAAATAGAAGCCGTGGATGGATGGGAGGAAAGCGAGAAGAAGAGTTCCGAGTACCACACGGGCCATAGTGGAATAGCGACACGGTTTCCTCAGTGAGCGTCAGGGAACATTGCGATGGTTGACGGTTGGAACACGTTTGTTTACCATCCAGGTCGCTGCCAAACTCCAAGTTTAATGTAAAACGCCGGCCCGCTAAGTACCCAAGTTTCCTGGTCGAACTCAGAACTGGCGCCCCCCTGGCTTCATCGCGCCGCAATGCAATTCGAGGTCATTGCAAAATGCCATACCACCAGGGCGCGCGTTTCTCGCATGACCCTTGCTCGTAATTTGGTCCCCCCTTCAAGAGGCTGCATTTTGACCAACCTGTTGCATTGATAGATGGAACCACAGTCCTACCAACGTTTATGCCTGTCGCTACCCAGGCTGCCATTAAAGGGTTGACGTCTCAGCAAATGGAGTCCCTTGGCGTCACTCTCATCTTGAACAACACATACCACCTGAACCTTCGTCCAGGGCTGAAGGTTCTGGCAGAGGCTGGAGGCGCCCACAAGTTTCAAGGATGGGATCGAAATTTATTGACTGTTAGTATTCCCTCTCAGCAGTGCGATATTCTCTGTCACTTGTTTTATCTTTGTGTAACCTTCAGGATAGCGGGGGTTTTCAACTAGTCTCGCTCAGCAAGTTCACAACAATTACCGAGGAAGGAGCCTTATTTGCTAGCCCTTTTACTGGGGAACCTACTATGCTTACAGTTAAGTGGTACATTGGTATATCCATATCATTCCTGATAATCAAATTCAAGCCAGAGGAGAGCATCTCGATACAGCACACAATTGGCGCAGATATCATCATGCAGCTTGATGATGTTGGTAAGTGATAGCACCCCTTGCAAAATATTACAATTTAAAAACCTTTTCAGTTCCAAGTCTAATGACAGGAGCCCGAGTCGAAGAAGCGATGAAGAGATCGGTACGATGGCTTGATCGATGTATTGTGCAACATAAAAAAGCAGGCAGACAAGATACGCAAAACTTATTTGCAATCGTACAAGGGGGCTTGGATCCGGAACTTCGCGACCAATGTTTGGACGCCATGATTGAGCGACGAGATGGTGTTGCGGGGTATGCTATTGGTGGATTAAGCGGTGGCGAGGAAAAAGGTATGTGGTCATTGTTGGACATGCGTATTCTTTATCACCACCACTATAGATATCTTTTGGAGGATGTAAGTGTTCTCAGTGGTATCATTATGTACTTACCCATATGATGAAAGCATTAAACAATGTGCAGACAAGCTTCCTGAGGAAAGTCAGTAATCAATTTCGTCTAATGTTTTCCACCTGTTCACATCAAAATAGGACCGAGATATTCAATGGGAATAGGTTTCGCAGAAGGTACGAGCTCCATCCCGGTTTCGTTTAAGGATTTCTCAAATAGTCCCAAGATCTCCTTGTCTGCGTTGCACTCGGGGTTGATATGGTAGGAAGTTTGAAATTCAGCTCCCGATCCGCCTCTAATCTTTGTATGCGACACCAGGCCGATTGTGTATTCCCCACGCGTACGGCCAGATTCGGGGTTGCCCTCACCCACGACGGACCTCTAAATCTAAGTATATATAGTTTGATTTATATATGATGAAAACCTAACTAAGCAATTGCTCTAGAACTCAGCAAACATGCAAAAGACTTCCGAACGCTGGACGAAACATGCCCATGCCCTACCTGCAGCGACAAAACTTCTCGAGCGATGCTGCATCATATCGTCACTCACGAGACCTCTGGTGCTCATGGTATGCAAAATGTCGTCTATTTCATCATCCATCTCTTTACCTGTTTTCTAGCTCTCACCCTTCACAATGTTATCTTCCAAGCTCAAGTAATGGGCCAGGCACGCGAGTCCATTATTACTGGCACATTCCCGGAATATTTGCGCTCCTTTTTTGCTAGATATTTTGGGGAGTCAGGATACCCGGAATGGTGTGTTAACGCACTACGATCAGTTGGTGTGGATCTGTTGGAGGGGAACCCCCATGGAAAGATCATTTCTGGCCCCGGAGTGAGATGGGATTATGCGCATGACTTGTAATACTAATACATCCTAGCTATTTTGCTCCCAAATCAAATGCACAGAGTTGTCGGATAGTATTGACTACGTTACATAATAACTCAGGTAAATCATGTTACCTCTCCAGCTCGTAAATCAAGGATGAAAGGTGAAAGGGGGAAAGAAAGGTGTAGAAACACAGATTACATAATAATAACTCAGGGGCGTTCATGCACATTCACGCTCGGAGTCGCTTGTCCTCTACCTCGTCGATGTCTTTAAAATCATCAAACTCATCTATGGAGTCGCCTGGTATGTCAGCCAGTGGATCGCGCTTGCTCAGCTTGGAGTCACCATTGTTGCCTTCCGAATCCTCTTCTTCGCGCACTGGTCCTGGAGGAGACGATTTATCATTATCAGAACTCTCGCTCTCTGATTACAACACAATTATGAAACAACCTTTCAGTCTCTTGGCCAAACCTGACGCTGACCTCTCAACACCCAAGCGCGATAATAATACTCCAAGCCCACATTTAACTCTAGAAAAAAACCAAGGCGACGAGGAATTGTTGGATGATGAAGATAGTGGGAAGGCCCAACACCAACTATCAAAGAATCGGGAAGATAAGTTGCAAAGCGACATCTTCATTTTGAAGAAATTGAACGCGTCATTTGAGCTGTTTAACGAAGCGCTACGGGAGACGGGTTCCGCCCACGATGTCCGTAACCAAATTCGTAACCCATAATTTTAGCATGTTTATTCTCTTCATCTTAGCGTGTAGCCGTTCAGCTCGAACAGACAGATGCGCTACTTAACAAGTATATCGGCATTCTATCGACATCGGAAGAATTCTCCCGCCTCATCTTTGATGAGCAATGGCAAGGCGCTGAAGCGGTAACATCTCCCCCTTGTTTAACGTGGCTCTTATTCATCGTTGCTCACAGGATGAGGACTTACTTCAACAGGAACGACGAGAAGAAAGGGAGCGCAAGCAGCGTGAAGTCGAAGAACAAGCTCTTCGTGCTCAGCAGGACCTTTTAAGAATCGAAAAGGAGAAACAGGAAGCACTACGGAGAGAAGAAAAGGAACGCCTAGAACGTGAAAAATCAGAACGAGCCATTCGAGGCGGTGTGCGTGGTGTGCGTGGAACACGAGCATCAAGTCGGGGTACCCGTGGGGCTGGCCCTTCACGGACTGGTGAGTGACCATAATTCCTTTTCTCCGCCACCCCTCGCCGCAACCGTGTCGACAGATACAAACACTGGAGTCTCTCGAGGGATTCCAGCATCCACCCGTCCGAGCACGAGTACTATTGGTCGAGGATCGTCATCGCGGCCGATCTAAACTCTAGCATTGTCATTGACCGCAAGGATAAATTCCTATGACTGCACCACTCTCTTCTATAGCAACAGATTGTCCGAATCTTGGTGGAAAACGCGTGACGGAAAGCCAAACGTCAATTGCGGTTGGATTGCCACACTCTTCTGAAGTTCGTGGCGGGTGCCTTTGTTGGGACTCTTGGGAGGAGTCGGTGCTCACCCAAGGTATATACTTACTTTGTAGAGCTACTGGCCTAAGGGGTTTTTTTAGTTGATCAATTCGTGATTAACTGCAGTACATGGTTGGAGAAGCCCCGGTTCTGGGTTGATGGCATAATAGCCATGGAATGATGTCCTTAAAAGTGATTATGTAAGGTCGATAACTTTCCTCGCTTCGCAAGTTCAAGATCTAACTAAGGTCACTACTACTCTCTGAGATGTCTGTTGCCAAACGAAAACGTGCGCCCCTTAGCGAGGACACAGATGCCTTTCGTTCGTCCCCTTGGGCTGCAGGAAAATCTGAAGAGGTCGACATTTCCTCAGCTCTTACTGGCAAACGACAGAAAGTAGACGTTCAGGTTGCAGACGATGAAGAACTTATGAAGTTTATCCAATCTTCTATTGCCAAACGTTCCGTCAAAGAAGGCACTCAGGTCCTCAAAAATACCAAAGGTAAATCCAGGGCTACCAGAGGCGAAGTTGGGGGTGGTAGTTTTCAAAGCATGGGTCTGTGTTCTAATTTTTCTGGCCGTCTATTTGTCACTTATAGAAATTTATTAGGCCTACATCCATCTCTTTTGCGCTCCCTAACTCTCCAGGGATTCCGGATACCGACCCCAATACAGCGCCAAGCGATACCCTCCCTCCTTGCCAACCCCCCTCGCGATCTGGTTGGAATGGCCAGAACGGGTTCAGGAAAATCTCTTGCCTACATAATCCCCCTCATTCAAAGACTGGGAGGTCGACATTCTACAACCTTTGGAGCGAGAGGCCTGATTTTGTTGCCAACTCGCGAACTGGCCCTTCAAGTAATGAAAGTTGGGAAAGAATTAGCCCGTGGATTTCACACAGGCCGCGGTGATCATGCAGGAGACAAAGAAGATGATGGTCCGGCCAAAGGGGAATCTTTGCGTTGGGGATTAATTGTTGGTGGCGAAGGTCTTGATGAACAATTTGAGATGATGACGAACAACCCAGATGTGTAAGTCCCTTTTTGCTCTGCCCACTCAAGTTTTCATTGAAGTCAAAACAACAGAATCATTGCCACGCCTGGTCGCTTGCTTCATCTCATAGTCGAGATGAATTTAGATCTGAAAGCGGTGCAGTCTGTGATCTTCGACGAGGCAGATCGTCTCTTTGAAATGGGGTTTGAAGTCGCACTTCACGAAATCCTCCAGCGCCTTCCTACCTCCCGCCAAACCATTCTCTTTTCAGCTACGCTTCCCAAATCACTTGTTGAATTTGCCAAGGCTGGCCTTCAAGATCCTAAACTCGTTCGTCTGGATACTGAGAGCAAGATCAGTTCTGACCTGAAGATGGCCTTTTTCTCGGTAAAACAAGCGGAAAAGGAGGCCTGTCTGCTTTCTCTCCTTCGTGATGTAATCCAAGTGCCCTTCGGTTCAATACATACAGCATCTAACGCCAATGGAACGGACCAAAAAAAGGGGGGCAAGTCTAAATACTCCGAAAATATTACCGCGCCTCATCAAACCCTCATCTTCGCTGCCACCAAGCATCATGTCGAATACCTTCTAAGCCTCTTAACCGCCGTTGGGTATTCTGTCTCTCACATTTTTGGGTCCCTTGATCAGGCCGCACGAACGTTCCAGATGGATCAATTTCGCCGTGGAATCACAAGCATTTTGGTAGTGACAGATGTTGCCGCTCGAGGAATCGATATCCCTGTTCTGGAAAACGTGATTAATTATGACTTTCCACAAGGTGCAAGGATTTTCGTCCATCGCGTTGGACGGACAGCCAGGGCTGGGCGACAAGGTTGGGCCTGGTCTTTCGTCACCAACACCGAATTGCCCTTTCTTTTGGACCTCCAATTATTCCTTGGACGACCTCTCGTAAATGACGTTATGGAAACAGGCGACCAAATCTACACTGGGTCTCTAGTGCTTGGCAATTTCCAGCGCGAAGCGATCGACGAAGATGTCGAGTACATTCGGTCAGTTGATGCCGCCACCCACTCGCTTCCAGTACTCAGGGAAGTGATGAAAAGGGGGCATGCGATGTACGAGCGGAGTAAAGGGAAGGCCAGTCCACAGAGCTACAAGAGAGCAAAGGAAATGGTCAAAGATCCAAATTGGTTACTAGCTGGTTCAGAATCTGGTATACACCCTGTGCTCCTTCGCGGCCCTGGTGCAGAGGAAAGGCGACAAAAAGAGAATACCAGGAAGGCGCTTCTACGAGTGGTAACCTCTTTCACTCCCTCGGAGACGGTTTTTGAAGTCGGATCTAAAGGCACCTCTGAAACATCCGCGTTAATGAAGGATCGGAGGAATTCCCTGAAAAAATCAACTCAAAGGTCCCTCCTATTGGCCGCTTCGCACGACGATGGTATCCAGGACAAACCAACATTAACAACAGCCCTGGAGCTTGCTGATGAAGAGGAGATAACAGTAAGGAACCTGCTATTTCTTGTCTCACTAGAGAAGATCTGATCTATTTAATAGGCTGTATTTGGCTCAGATAATAGGAGGAGACCATTCCGAGATGCAGAATTCTTCATGTCATATCACCAAAAGGACGCAACGACAGAAAAAGGGTGAGCTGCAATCACGACCGTCAGTTTCAACATCTGATATTGTACGCAGTTATTCATTGACCGATGGTGCTTCGTCTTTCGCAAAACAAGCTCACAGAGTGACTTTCGACCTTACCAATGACGAAGGCAAAGCGGAAAGGAGCAATCAACAGACCTGGGACAAGAAGAGGAAGAGATTCGTCAAAGGTGACGGGGTCGGAGCCGACAATATCAAAATGGTGCGGACAGAGAATGGGACACGATTACCCGCCACTTTCCGTAGCGGCCGCTTTGATGAATGGAAATCAAAGAGCCGCGTGACTTTACCCAGGATCGGTGAAGCTGAAAACCCTTCCCATGTTCGGGGGAAAAATACTGGGCCTGGAGGCCATCGGTTCAAGCACACGAAGGTCGTCGAAGCCAAACCCTTGGACAAGTTAAGCAAGGATTATGAGCGCAAAGTCCGTCAGTTGAAGAAGAAAAATACGGAGGAAAGTTCGCCTTCTAATTCACGAATGTCTGGTGGCAAAAGCGCGCGCCGCGGCGGCAAGACATATTCCCGCGTTAAAACGGAACTAAAGACCTCTCAACAAATTAGAAAAGATAGAAAACTTGTTGCAAATCGCAGGGCAAAAAACGCTCGACCCAGTCGCTCCAGCGGCAAGAAGGGCAAACGTTAATATATTCCTCTGTAGGGTTTGACCCCAACAATCCAATATTATCATTCGTGTCTGGTTTTGACTCCCTGTTGGCCTAAAAAGGAGGCGATGAATTAGGACGCGTATCTCCATAAATCTAGGGTTACATCAGGATCACATAGGTATACGTTAGGCGGGAAAGAATAATTCTGTGTGATATAAGCAACTGGCTTCGAGAACTCGGGAGGACAAGACAATAACTAACAGGGATAGCGGCAAAGGAAAAAAAAAAAGCAATGACTGTGTGAAGGCTAGACAATAGAACTTTGGGGTTACAAATCCTCAAAGTCAAGGCTTGGTTTAAGTAAAAGGCTAGAGTTCATGTGCATGTTATAGGAGTCCATGGTGAGGCGTTCTGTCCTGGTCAAAGGGGAAGGCCTCGCAAATGAGAGGGCGCTGTGGCGTAACAGGACCAATATGATGTTACCAAAAAAGTTATTATAGGCACACAAAATACCTACCTCGCAGAAGATAGCTGTGGGGTTTGGGCGCCGGTCTTGTCAAGTAAAGGGGAACGGGGATCGACATCGTGTCCATAGGAATTACGAACGAGAGGTTGGGAGTAAGATTCGGACATAGTGTGTCTATTTCCTTTGGAACTCTCCTCGTACGATTCTTCAATCCTGAAATGATTCAGAGGAAGATCCACACTACTCAATGGTGAGAGAGGTTGTATAGGGGATTCAACGGCCTTTGGGTAAGATGCCAACCACGAAGGGGTCTTGACAACGGCATGCTGGTGGGGAGATGGCGGACTCTTCAACCACGGAGAACCTAAGCTCGTGGGATCCGTTATCGGAGTCGAGGATTGAGCACCGGCGCTGGACGTCGCTCGAGCCTCGACCCCAATAACAGGCGAACCTTTTTTGAATAGAGCATCGATGATTTCAAACCGCCGAATACTCGGCGATGGTTCAGAAGCCGAACGAGATATAGGGCTGACTCGGCTGGCTCGGCTTCCTGAGGGGTCGATACCATGTGCAGATGAGGTCTCGGAAGAATGCGCTTTGGTATAAGTGCGAGGTGGATGTGGAGAGCCTCGCGGGTTTATGATTATGGACGATTCAGTATGCGAGCGGCGAATATTTGTGCTCCTTGAAGACTCATTCTCAATCCTGTGAAAGCTATTGCGTGGGCTGGGATATGCATGCTGGTCGTTTGAATCTACAATCCTGGTGTTTCCTTTAATCGTTTCCCTATAAAATATCTGCCTGGCCTCTTCTTCGGTTGGAAAACTTTGGTGCAAAGCATTAGGTACGCCTTTAACAAGTGGGCCTACTTCCAGCCTATGAAGAAAATAAAGATTAAATAACCAATAAACAGATATCGGGCAAGACACACCAAGTCGGAAAAACACCAATGTCCCTTCCCACCGTGACGACGTACCATTTCCGTTTTGTCATAATAGAGCTAGGTTTATACCAAGTTGATATGTACATTGTACTTACTTATGAGTTGTCAAAATTAGTCACGTGCCGACGTGTGCTGTCCGAGAGAACTGCCTAGAACTGCGGGAGGACCGCGAGACTCGAGTCGCTGAGTGACGAGTCGCATCGACACCTATTAACTCACTTTTGATTTTAGGGTCAACAACATGCTGTATACAGGAGGCCTTGGGCTAGAATTGGGCCAGCAGTTGACGATGAGGGTTATTTTCAAGTTCAAGAGTAGTGTCTATGCGTTCGCAATGCGGCAAACATACATCACTTTTATGTCGTGTTTATTTACCGATTGATCTTTTCTTGCAGGTATTCGAAACCGAAGGGGGCACGGGTTATTTGAACTCTGGTGTTCTCCAGGCTCCTGCGGCCTCATGGGAGAACGCCGAAGCTTTCTCAAATGTATGTCATTTTCATTTCATAGCTATTTTTCCGATTGACCTTTTCTTGCTGGCACTTGGCTGGCACTTTCTTGAACCAGGTCCACAATGTGATATATGGAACTTATTCCGAGTTATTCGCCCTGTCCCACGTTGCAGCCATCCTGGGATGCCGCAACGTGTTTCTCTCTCTCGATATATGAGAAGTGGCTTTGAAAGATGACAAGTATAAACTATGATGTCGAAGGTGGGCATTGACTATCCATGTCCTAATTTTTTTTAAATAAAAGGATCCAGTTTATCTCAGGTGGGCTGGAAATATACTGCTATAGGATGGTGATGATTGTTAGCTACAGCAGTGCCACCCATTCCCCTGTATGTCACCCAAAACTTGAACAAGTGACGGATGGTATTGACAATTACCGAGTACCGAGTGGGTATTGAAATTTACCGAGTACCGAGTGGGTTCAAGAATGAAATGGTGCTGTCAACTACTTATGGTGATGGAAAGGGGGGGGCAACAAGGTGTGGTAAGCCAGCGACATTTTCCTGATTGATGATTAACTGCTACGTCGAGAAGAACTGCTAGGATACTGGTATGGATACTCAGCAACAACTCAGAGAACAAAATGTGAGAAATGACTTACCGTTTGCGTCCATACGTGATGACTGTAACTCAAGGGAGTCGAGTCCACGGAAACAAGGAGCAGGCGCCACTTTTGACAACGTTGGCACCAACGTTTTCTGTTCAACTCAATTGTGATAGCCATGCGATGACTTTCCTAACCTTGCAACAATTGTCGCCCCTTTATAGGTCTTGTATTCCGGGTATGACACCACAACCGATGTCGTAGGCTTATTCTTTCCCAGAAGCCCGTAATCTTGCTAAAAACAGATTGGGGCTTATCCAGCTCCCACAGCTTAAAAGTCTCCAGGGCTAGCGTCAGTTGCCAGTGGTGTTTGGTCTACCATCTTTTTAGGGACTCTCTTCCTGGTGAGTCGTGACACCTCTCAAGGTTCTTGACGTTCAGTTTACATCGTCACCAGCCGTGATCGTACGTCAGTGAAACTGTAGCAATGGCAGCCGTCATCACTCGCATCACAGTGGCAGAGGCCGCCACCGTCATCAATGCTGCCATCGTTGTAATACAGTACACACTCGCACTCGCACTCGTCATCGTTCTCGGCTACACCATTCGGCGCAGGCTCAGCACCAACACACCCATGGCATGGAGTGTTATCACTCGTATGTTGCAGTCGTCTCTCTGGCCTACACTCCTTCGTACAGACTCGGCAGCTTCCAGCAACGCTGGTTTTTGCGTTTCCCTCTTCTCCAAGCTCTTTCTTCTCAGCGGTATTCTTATCGCCCTTGCAGGTGTGATTACACCGCTTGGTCTTGAAGATGGCCCATTGGTCCAATTTAGGCACAGCTTCATGCATAGCCTATACATCCCGGATATATCTCCCATTGGCCTCGCGACATCACCACGGGAAGACTACGAATACAGTCGCATCTGTGGTGCCTGGAGCCCCATGCCTTGCCCAGGAAACGGAGATAATAGCAATACCTCGCAGATCGCACCATCCATCATAAACATCTTCTCTAGCACCTCGCACAGCCCCTTTCGTATCCAATTCCGCCAATATTACAAAGGAGTTGGAGGATATAACTACTCAATGCTTTTGTCGTCATTGACTACTACCCAATCCCTTATCCTCCGCGAAGATATTTTTGCCGTCGAGGGCCTCGTTGTCGATCTCACCGAACATCCTGGGGTTGGATTTTGGAACCATACCTTTCCAACGGCCCCGCGGGGGGGCACCTGGTCTAATGAGGTGCTCTGGCTTGAGCCAATTTCGTCTTGTGTCAATACGAATCTCACGATCGACTACAAGCTTATGGGTGGCCCAAATATTGTTAAGGAAGTTAATCTCACCGACCGAGGCGGCTTCGTTAACCTACCCCACGACTATCCAACGCTCAATCGGTCAGGTCAACATATCAACATATATGAGCATGCATACAAGGGTGCTGTCCTCAGTAATTTTTTTGCCATGCTGTCATTTAACCTCACGGCTGGTAATGAAAGCCATATCGGCAGGACATTTCCTCTCGACATTTATTCGATTTCGGCCGGATATTTTCAACACTTGGGAATGGCCTACTCACCGAACATAACGGCGTTTAATGTCTCCGACATGGACATATCTTGCGAGGGTTACGGTGGTGGAGATGCCGCCAACATTACGAATGTCGGCGTTCACTGTGGCATGCTCCTAGGACCCCCACGGCGCACAGATGGTGGTGATCCCAGGGTCCCAGGGGATAACTCGACCTGGACCCAAAGTTTGCATGCATGTGCGGGCGTTACACGAGCCAGTATACAGAAAGTTGATTTTTTCTTCAATGGCACGTTGGACCTGAGCGCCCTTCGCATCTCTCGGCAAGCCACCAATACTTCGGTGCTTTGGGCCGTGGAAAACACTGTTTTAAATATCTCAGATGTCGACCTCTTCTGGGGTCGCGTCGCTGATTCATATGAAAACGACCCCTCCCTTACCACGATTCGCAGCCAGTTTTTCTACCTCCCCGCCGGCGGCAGCGACACTTGGGGAGTTGTAAGCGCAGGTCAACCTACCACTATACCTGCGGCCGTCTGGAGCAACATTTACAGTTCTGCACCGCTTTATGAAACCGAAGACTACACAGGCCGACACAGTTTTGCTTTGACCAACAAATTTCGATCACTCGTCGAGGCCGATCCTTTCCTCGGTCCCGCTCAAATTAATAATCTCATCTGGACCGATTTAGTCGCCAACAATCTCGTAGGCAGCGACACCAATGCCACTCTTCTGGTGGCCGAAAACGAACCATCGGTGTCCTACGATCTTCGATACGGCATACCTGCTGCTCTACTCTTAGCTCTTTGGTTGCCGGTCTTCCTTGCAGCAACGTTCATGCTTTTGACTGGCACCTTGAAGTTCTCGTACATGCGATATCTCCTTAATCATACTTCCGTAGGCAGAATTGTTGTTGGCAGTTCGGCTTTGCACGTGGTGAACGGTCCTAGCCCCAAACCGAATGCTGCTACTTCACTCGAAAGTGGTTCTTTTTTGACGGAAGAAATGCCGGCCACCCCTAGTACTCCAGCAGAGCTGTTATGCACAGCAGATTTTGCCAAGACAACGGGAACCACTCTTGTCGCTTTGAAATCCGCTGTACCTCCTGGAAATAAGGGTGATTCCCACCCTCTATTGGCCAACGAGGGTGGTGATGAAGATAAATAACAAATTTTACAAGGTCCGCTGCCAGTGTTGGACATACCCGATTTAAGATAGCATACGAGTATTTGCTGTTCTTAACTTTTGCTTATATTCTACTTGTAAAATGTGCCCCGTGAACAAAGATATACTAAGTATATGCGTAATTTTCATCGCCAGATCGGGGTGTGCAATCCATAAGGCCCGAGAAAGATCCCGTCAATTTTGCCAGGTGCAATGAGCTCGTCACCTCCTGGTGTGCAATAAGAATCTTTTCGCATTCTTGATGAGGAGGCCGTAGGAGCCGAGCACGACATGTGGTGTGGCGCGCTTTTTGCCTGTAGGTGTTGTGTATCAGGTGCATGAAGGAGGAAGTGGGAGAGACGAGCTTACCCTCGATCTCGACACCTAGTACTGGGGAGAGGCGGACAAGAGTAATGTAGGAAAGGCCTAGCTTGTCAGCTTCGCTGATGAGATATGTGAACGTATCAAGAGTGTCCTGGAGCGGCATCCTATGAAAAAGAGGGAATAGTTAGTATGGGAGGGTTAAGACGCATCAATGACTAGCTTGTACGCGCCTCAACCCACCAGCGGGGGTCACCCAACGTTGCCCAAGCCAAAGACCTCAACTAGTGCTTTCAGCACCTTTAGGCCAAATCAGGCCTGGTTTTCGACATTCCCACTGCACTAGTCGAAGGCTGGCTGCTCATGCTCTACCCCATCGAAGCCAGCCTCCTTGGCATTGATAACTGCTTGTTTGTAATGGCCGACCAACAGTCCAAGGATCCGAAATGGCAGTAGGCTGGAAAGATTGCACAGCGGCCATTGGGTGGTGAGCAACAGGAACATAGAGATCATGCACCACTACATGTCCTGGAGTACCGAGAACATTTCTGTATTGTCCTCCCCATGCGGCAATGGCTGAAGGAGCGTAGACAGGCCGATGATGCGGAAACTATTTGTTAGAATAACGAAAAACTGAATGAATCAAATTTATTACCACACTGGCAGCCTTTTGTTCGGGCGTGTCTGGGCTTGTCTGGGTGACAAAGCCAGGATCAAAACATGCAGTTCCCGCAACTCAGCCAAGCTGTGGCCAAGCTGTGGCATTGCAAGGCAGCATTAGAAACACATTGTCGTACATACTTGCGGGACTTGCACTCACTTGGGCTTAGATATGTCCACCAACGGAATGAACAGCCTCAGTGACGACGTACCATTTCCGTTTTGTCATAATATTAAATAGAGCTAGGTTTATGAATGAGTTGTGACGATGACCACGCGACGACCGTCACCTGCTCTGAGCCTTGCTCGTTCCGTGAAAGAATGTCGTATAAAATGTATTGTGGGCACTCACTGAATCAGTTGGATAACGGTGAACTTAAATATAATATACGAGATGGCACGAGGTAATGTATGCAAGTATTATTCCGTGAGGCAATAGCGTAGGAGCGTAAGAATTATAAAAACAGGTCTAGACAGATATATAACCACCTCGGCTGGATGTTCTTCTCGGGCGTACATTCGAGCAAAGATGAGACACGACGTCGCTAAACATATAAGGCACTTCCTTCCAGAAATCACGGTGCCTGCGGTTCCAGATTAGAAAACGAGGTATCTCTTAACAAATACGTCGAACGTACGGTATAAGGTCAAAACCTGTCGCCCCATAGGTCGAATAGTTGTAGTATGCCCCTAGACCTAGGTATGCGGCGAATGACAACAATATGCTGCAAGAAGTGACTTGAACCCGCTTTCAGGAAATTAAAATGAACGAGCGAACTTACACCAAGAAGAACCAGCCTATTCCACTACCCACAGCTTCCTTTTCTGTGTCATCCTTCGGCTTATCTTCGTCTTCATTGCCCTCCTCTTCCTTGAATGGACATCCTGCAGGCGCACTCCATTCGATATCTAGTCTTAAACCGTCATAGTTGACAAATACTGGGTCGGAAATACCCTGGGGGTCACAAGATATGGTCAGATTAAACGTCTGGGGACTCGATGAGCTCGAAGGATATTTGGCCCCATGAAGTAATAGTGAAAGATGTTTGGGTGCTGTAATGAATTATTTTTAAGTTGTAATGGCAATCCCGGTCATACGCACCTAGGCTGGTCTCATAAATGGGATCCAAATCGCTTGACTGAGCTAGCGGTATGACAGCAATAACACGGTCTGGTTCATTTGGTTTTTGGTTAATCTCTGTCAGGCATGCTCTTGTTCCCAAGGGACACTGGAAAGGAGGAGACATGCGTCATTGACAAGCACACGCCGAAGATTCCAGGAAACTTGGCATAAACATACCTGGTCATGTTCGCCAATTCCCTCTAGCTGCGTCAGGTCGTTGCAAAGGTCGAACCTTAATGATTCAACCCGGGTGGTTGGGGGAGTCTCGCGTGTTCGATTGATGTAACGTTCTCCGCCCAGAGAGGTGAGGTCGAACTTGGTACTGTTGATTTGGACATGACATTCAAAATTTGAGCCTGCATAGACGACATCGGAAAGACAGAAGAGGATGAAGATGTGATGTTTCCGAGGCCGTAGAATCATTTTTGAGGGAGAGTATGAGGGTTGCTCACTATTTATACTGCTTTGTCAAAGTCACCGATTGGGACACCCAGTCGATCCACGTGCGAGACGCGTCCTCACTAATAGTAACCACGATGGCTGGCCTTGAAAATCTGGTGCCATGTCTCTATCACGAAAAGCAACAAGCCGGGTCCATGCTTTGCGCTCAACACGCGCTCAACAACCTTCTTCGTACGTGCTAGATGCCAACATTGGATGCCAATCTGATACAACTCTTGCTCCAGAGGGAAATTATGTAGGACTTCCATCGGACTCCAAGAGATAGTCGAACTGAAGATGACTCCAGTTCACCGCTCCTGATCTTTCCGATATTGCGCGGGGCCTCGATCATCTTGAAGAAAGCTATGAACAGAGCAACACAGGAAGCTCGAGTACGAACATGGATGATACAGGCGAGCACCTTTCTCCCCTCCCATGTCATTTAATTATTTATATCTGTGCCAGGATTCTTTTCTGTCCAAGTTCTTGACAATGCACTGAAAGTTTGGGGCTTAAAGTCAATATTTCCTTCAACGCGCACTCTCTAATTGTTCAGAACTCAATGGTTTACTGTTAGTCTTATGCGCTGGCGCGGTCAAGATATGCGTCCCTATCAAGACCGGCCACAGTGAGTGTGGCAAGATCTCTACTCAACATTGGTTTTAAATGCAGACCAACTTGAAAGTACCCAGCTTGCCTTTATTTTGAACCTTGAACAGCACTGGTTTACACTTCGCCGATTCGGAACCGCAAACTCAAACGTCGACATGGACGAGGGAAATGGTCACTGGTTCAACCTCAATTCTTTCCTTCCTGCCCCAGAGTGGGTTGGAAAGCTTTATCTCGGAATGGTTCTCCAACAATCAGAAGACGAGGGTGACCCTTTTCATCAAAACAAACAAATGAAAGACGTCAACTTACGTTATGTTTGTTAGGTTATTCCGTCTTCGCTGTTACTCAAGCTGATCCCGATGCACCACTTGGACTTCCTCGAACCGAAGCAGATCTCATTGCATCCACACTGTCAGAACCCAACTCAGCTTCCCGTGCTAATCCCCAAAGGCCACCTGCTAAAAGATTCGGCGAACCGACAAGTCCAGACGACTTGCCAGAAGATATGGACCTTGAGGATGAGGATTACGAGCTACAGGTTGCACTTCAAGCCTCCTTGATGAATCAAAGTGGCGAATCTATGACCCCTCCAGACTTGATTACCGGTATGCTTCTCCCCAGCGAATTTGGTCTTTTGCTTCTGCTCATCATCTTGTCAGGACCTGGATCCAGTTCACGTGTGCCATCCTTTTCACCTCAACAACCCATGTCATCTGATCCATCTGATCACGCCGATCTGGATCCTGTTGCGGCTGGCATGGAGAGAAACCGAATTTTACTTCAACGGATGAGAGATGAACAGGAATTTGCGCAGCGAGAGGTATGGTCGGAAACCAATCTTGCCCCAGAAGAACAAATAGCTCTTAACGAACGGCGAGAACAACGACGGAAGCGAGAGGAAGAGGAAGAAAACGAGTTGCAAAGAGCAATTGCAGAGAGTCAAGCCTTGGCACAACGACAACAAACCGAAGAGCCTATTGGTGGCCAAAACCCTGACAAGCTTTCAGGACCAGGACAATCTTTCACGAGTCTTTGTGACGACGATCCTGAACTGCAGGCAGCACTGAGGGCATCTCTGGAGCAAGCGGGTCCTCCATCCAAACACTCAGATTCCTTGTCAGAAACGGATGATGTCGAGTCTGTTATGTCAGATTCGATGATTACGGCCGCGGACACTCCCCGGGCTGCCGCTCCCAGCCTGGATGAAGTTCGTAGACGACGATTGGCGAAATTTGACTTCTAATACAGATTTGTTCCCGAGGCTGAAGAACTTGGGGTGGAGAAGCTGCAGTCTCGAACATCGAACCATAGGTGCTCTGCTTGCAGATTTAGACATAGCTACATAAATGCCGGTATTGAAGTCAACAAGTTGACCATAAACATGTACAAAAGTGTGTCGTGAAATTAGGGGATAATACAAGGATGGTTGGTCCAGAGGTAGTGGTAATATACATACTTAGTGGGAATATGCAAGAGGGATCAAGCTAAAGATGACAGAAAACATAATAATGGAAGCATAAATGAACGTCTGTTACAGCCCAGAGTACACAGCTGTTTCTGGGGCTGTGGGCATATATGGGTCTGTAGGATCGAGTTCATCATGGCGGCGCTGCCGTCGATGAGCAAAACGCAAATAACGAGAGAATCTGCCCGTGCTTGAACGATTCCTTCCTTGTGGAATGGGATTTTCAGCTTCATCGTCGCTATCTGTATGTCCGGATAACATGTTTTCTAGTGCAAGGAAATCTAGCGAGGAATTATTTAAAGAAATTTTAAACAGTAATATTGGCGTACCATGGCGGCAAATGGGACAAGAACTTGACAATTTCAGTAACCATGGATCAACGCAAGTCTGATGGAAACAGTGGTTGCCTTCGCATGGCAAAACGCGAATATCATCCCCCTCTTCGAAGTCGACAATGCAAATGGGACATATTTCACGGCCAATAGATGCTGGAACCACATCTCCTTGTCGGGTGGGATTTGGCACAGCAACTTGTTTTGAAGAACCCTCCGCATTGTCAGCTGACTGTCGGTGGTTGGTCCCTGAACTAGTGCTGCCGACGGGCGACGAGGATGGCGAATACTGGATTCTTGTGACACCCGCCGCATCTGCATTCTGACCAAGTTCTAAGCGCGAAATTGGCAGAGCAAGGGCATCAGGAGGGCCTAAGCGGGGTTCTGGGGTTGAATTTTCAGTTCTATGAATCGTTGAGCTCATCTCGACATGGTGCCCTGAAAGCTGTCCCTCTGTGTCTTTCTCTCTAGATAGTTCGGATAAACGATGGCTTGGAATAGTTTGGGTGCTTCCAAATTTGACGATGGGGAATGTATCAAGAATTGCCCGAGTTAAACCCCTTGCCCTGCTTTGTGGTGGTCCGCCATCTTCGCCCATGCGTGAGCGAGGGCCATAACGTTCAGGATGTCGAATCGCTCTTATGGCCTATGTTAATATGTTAACAACTTGATACTGACAACGACATGATATAACTTACTCCTGAAATGATGACGACGCAAAATAAAGCTGAGACGCAGCCGGTTATAGCGTACAAGATGATCCTTCAACAATGGTTAGAATATGAGAAGAAATGAAGACAAAATTCGTACATGGCAAGTGCAGTATTGGGCGGATTAGAGCCCCCCGAACCTCCTGAATTCGAGCTGGCGTTATCGTCCCCAGTGTTTGGAGAAATCGTGCTGTTGTCCGTAGCGTTGAAGGCCTCCAGAACTGCCAATAGATAGCCCGCAGAAACTGGTAGGCCAGTAGCGATAGATTCATTGATCACGTGAGCAGAATTATTCAGCTGTGTTGAGTCGTAGGTGTAAATGCTTTTATTCTGAGGGCCAAGCTGGGCAAACTGAAACTCGATAATATGGGAACTCGTTGAACTTTGCGTGGAGAATATATCGAAGACTTGATCAAAAGTTGAAGGATCGGAATATTCTGAATTTATGACGCATGCCGTAGAATATAGGGAGTAGAGCAACTGGAAGGGAGCGAATGCTGGATTGAGGTCGATATGAAGGGAAATAATTTAGAGGGATACGCACCGCCGCCACAGCTCCTTTATCACGAGCTAGGGTAAAAATATCAATTTCCTGGGATGCATCTGTAGCATTCTTGTCGCAGGAGACAAGAGCTATCCAAGGAGTTAAAGCTGTGTGAAGATGGACTGCGAATTGAGAAATACAGCAGTGTGACGTAAGGAGAACTGACTGGCTGGAGTAAAATTGTTTGCCTTTTCCTCAGAGAAGTGCACCAGGACACCCTATAAAGAATGGGAGGGGGACGCCTTTGGAAAGAAAGGGGCATTACCTTGCTGATTCCTGTGCTGCCATTCCCCACAAGCTGGTATGAGACATGTTCCGAGTACGATCTAGTAATGGTGTCAGACCGAGAGAAAAATGACATAGACACAGCAGTTTACCCATTAGAGAACCATTGCATATGGATCTTGGAGACGTCTGTGATGTTGAGACCACCCGCAATGGCATCCTGGGTCGAGTTCGTGGGCGAGGCGGGAATATAGGCCAAAACGGGAAGGACCAGGGCAATGAGGAGGGAGGTAGCGAACAGCATGACCGCAAAAGGAGGAAGGCTTGAGAAGATAATTAAGCCGTTCCCAAAGGCATCTCACAGACGTCGCGGTAAATGTCCTCCACGCGGATGTAGCCACTCTCCCACGTGACCTCTCCTCTCCTCTTCCGTCATGTCAGGTCAGTGTCCTTCTTCGTCCATCCACAGCAAACTTATCCATTTTCTAGATCCTTCTTCCTCCAAGGCAATCGGTAGCCTCGCAAAAAAACAGAGTGATGTAACTAGACAAGGAACTCAAAAACTCAAATTCGTGCCTACCCTTCCCCAAAGGCGCAAAAAAGAGTGAGTGACGACACTCATTTCCTTGTCCACTCCAGCTGATGCAGGCTGCAGAGAAGTCAAGCCAGTTCGTGCATGGCTTTAAATTTTTCTGCAATTAATGTCCCTTCTTAGGAATCAACATCTGCCGCAGTACCTCAAGGCGATCGCAGCCGCGGGAGAGGAAGAGGGCGTGGAGATGGTGGACGGGGAAGAGGTCGTGGTGGAGGGGTGCCCCCCGTTATTGAAATGACTGCGAGTGGGCCATTTGCAATGGGTCCAGCCATGGCCGGCAGTAGCTCACGGAGGCCTGCCCCCCGCTCCAATTTTGTCCCCGCAGTGCCCACGGAGTCTCTCTCAAACCTCGGCGGAAACCTTTCCCAATTAATCCCGCCGTCACTTAGGAGGGATGTCAATTCCAGAACGGGCACGTCTGGAAACGGTGTTGTGAAGACCGAGGATGAGGAAGTGTATTCTGATCCCGACGACGGGGTCGAAATCGTGGACATAGAAAACGTCCGCCAGATGGATTGGATGGCCCCTGAAAGTCTTCGAAAAGACCGCCAATATACCAAGAAGGTCAAGGAAGAACTCGTGGGTGCTATTGGTGCAGATTCTTGCTTGTTCTCTCGTCAACTATTGGTCTGAGATTATGTCGTTCAAAAATCAAGGTCCTGGCGCTGTAGATTCTTCGAATGCTCTAGATCTCAGCGAAAGCGAGGAGGAGGAAGAACTGGAGGACATCATCGAAGATTTTGCGGTCCAGGTCCCCATTCCCACCGTGTGTTTTTATTTCCGCCCCCCTTTATGTCCACGACTAAAGCACCGCTTATGGGATAGGACGGCTCTATGAGAGAAGAACGCTTGTATTTCTTTCAATTCCCTACACCATTCCCGAAATTTACCTCAAAAACGACGAGTGCAATGGATGTTGATCCTGTTCCGGAAATCGGGGGTAAAAAGGTTTCATTCGCCTCAGACGTAAAGCCGGACAGGATAGAACTTCCAAAGCTCAATGCTGGGGAACCACAAAAGATTGAACCTGTCGACGGTGTTGTTGGGCAACTTGAGGTTTATAAAAGCGGAGCAGTCAAAATCCGTCTCGCAAATGGCATTTTGCTTGATGTGGGTTTTTTTTGTTTTTTTTTTGTAAGCTTCACCCTCAAACATATGTAGGTCAATGCTGCTACGCAGCCATCATTTTTACAACAGGCTGTTTATCTGAATAAAGCAGATAAGCAACTGACTGTGCTAGGAGAGGTCAACAAACAGTTCGTAGTTTCCCCAAATGTTGACGCTCTTCTAAACGCGCTGGAGAGCGAAGAAAATACACCTACCGTCATAGAGGGAGAGGAAAAACTACTTCAAATGGATCAAACTAATGTAACTTAAATCACGCGGATCGGTGCCTAGTTATCAATCCAGTTCTTCATGATTTTATTGCTCCCTAGTCTCGTCCCCATCCGTAGGTGATATATAAGGAAATTCCCCGTGGGAAGTATTCCCATCACGAAAAACTGATGGTTACAGGCTCATCGCGGAATGTTGGTCTGCAGTGCATGTCCATCTTGCATCATAAATACTATCCACCATGGACTTCTCCAAGTACTGCCCACCATGGAGGCGAATACTTCTTCAAAACTCGTTTTTCTCTCCCTTGGGAAAACCATAGCTCAAATCACTGCACAATTCGCACCGATCCCTGGACTCCTTCCGTTGGTGGACGCACTTTGTGGCATCATACAACTCTGCGAGAATGTCTGCAACAACCGGTACGATTAATCATGTTATTTTACAAGATTCCTTGTCTCATTTATCCCTTATTTAATAGGTATGCTGCCAGGCAACTTCGTGACCGCTGCCACAATCTTGTTCTTTCGCTCAGTGAATATGAAGCAAATGCTGTCAGTGACAACATGGTACAAGCCAGGAATACCGTTCACGAGTTTGTTCCTCGTCTTTATAGTTCAATGTTTAAATATACTAAGCGTTGTTTCTCAAAGCTGTCTCGCCAATATTCACAAAAAGATGCTTGGATGGGCAGGCTTCAGAGCCTCATCCAACAGGATGACATTGCAAGAGACATCGCACTTTGTCACGATCAAATTTCCGATTGCTTGAACACGTTCAATGTGCGCCATTCATGCCTAGTTTATACATTCCCCAGAACTGAACATTTCTAGCTCGCATCGCAATTTGAAATTCACGCGTGGATGATGGAGTTCGAAGCTAACAACAAGCAGGATCATGCACAACTCATTGAAAACCTCAGTCAAATTCAAGGACACCAAACCATCATAGAGGAAATAACGTCCTCCACAAACGATGTGGTGTAGCAAATGATGGCCATGTTGCAAAAGGTTATTGTCCATCTCGAAATTTTTTGTGTTCCCCTGTTAATCCACGATGTAGGTCATGGGAGAGAATAAGCAAAATGCAGAGAAAATGCACGAAGGGTTGTCAACGAACCTCTATCAATTTCAGTCTCAATTCCAAGAGTTACTACCAGACTTTTACCTCCAATCAGGTGAAGTAAAAAAGGTTGGCGACGTAGCAGTGCGTGGCACAGCATCACTGGACATCTATGAAGGAATCTATCTTGGAAGGGAAAGAGTCGATATCAAAGCCATACGCACCATGAAGTTTGATGAGCAAAGCAAAAGAGTGCGCAGTTCCCCGTTCAATATCATCAATCTCAAAGTAATCTTTGATTTATAGCGCTTCATGCGGGAGGCCAAAATATGGGGACAGGTCTGGAAGCGTGACCGGGGAAGGCACATCGTCCCTTTCTACGGATATTGTCAAATTGCTGGACCTTTCCCGTATGTGGACAAACTACCCCTATTACTATCACTGACTCTTCTCGGTAGATGCATGGTTAGTCCGTCGCAGAAAAATGGAGATGCTCTTTCCTATGTCCAAGCAAACGACAAGGACCTTGACTACATAAAATTTGTAAGACTTGAGCACCCGGATTCAAGGGTTGATTGTTAAAACGCCTTCATAAAGATACGTCGCATAGCATCTGGAGTGGAAGTGTTACATAGTATGGATTTGGTTCATGGTGACATTAGAGCGGTATGTGTTTCTCGTGATGGGCTTTATTAGGCTGCTCTTGTTAACGACATGGGTCATCCATTACTTTCCAATTTTAGGTTGTCCAAGGTATTTATTACACCTGCTTTCTTTACCCGATTATTTACCCTAATGCAGCTAATCCAAGATGTGACTGGTGCATCTTTTACACAAACCTCAATGATGGACTCGTGTAGACACTTTGCTCCCGAGACACTTGTTGACGATGGGGTTATGTCTCGTGCATCAGATATTTATGCATTGGGAATGACCATTCTAGAGGTAATAAAAGCATCACCTGCCTTTGTGTATTGGAGCCGCTGACCCCCTCCAGATTATGACACACCAGCAGCCATATCAGAGCATCAAGCATCATCTTTCGGCCGTAAACAACGCTCAGAATGGAATTCAACCTAAGCGGCCCACTGAAGCTGATGTTCTCAGAAGAGGCCTCAGCGATAAACTCTGGGAAATTTTGGTTGAGTCGTGGTCACTTGACCCATCTCTCAGACCACCAATTCAATTGTTCACTTCCCTGTAATTCAACGATTTATGATTCTAATAGTTCATGTATCCTTGTTCTTGACGTTGCCTTTTTTCATCCGGGATAGCGAGAAGCCGCCAACAACACTCTCCATGTTCCCTCCACAACTTCCTTTTTTTCAACACCCTTCTTATTACTGGCTCATATCATCCGTCTGCCCCAATACACCTCGCGTTATCCCGAGATCAAAGAGCAATTTTTCTATCACCGTCACGGGACGCCTTTCCCGAGGACCTCCAGCAATTCAATGATTCTTGGTTGAACTCTCACTCTGGCAAAGGAAGGTTTACGAACTTGACTTCCAACATTTCAATCTTGTAATCTCCTTGTCGCCTTGGATGCTCCTATATCAATACTCATGGCGTGGTCAATTAGTTACCCACCAACCGCGGCTCATCTATGTTTGCTGCTTTCTACGCTTCGTGTCTCTGGTCCTGATGCACATGACAATGAACATCGTATCAACGATCCTAAAGTATTTCAGCCTAGTTGCTCCAAACCTCATCATGGTTACCGAACTTTCGAAGTATCTTTTGTCTGAAAATGATCCACTCCCGACTTCGTGCGTTCTTCCTGCCAGGGTGGCATAATTCTACACAACTCACCTATATACTCATCATACCTAACTCTCCTCAACCGCGTCTTGGGGTTTTACTCGGAAATCTCCACTCCTCAGTGTCAGTGACTCAAAAACTAAGCCTACAATTGTTCGATATCCTTGTCATAGTGGGCTGCCGCCCAAATTTGTCTTGTTCGATTCGTGTTTGGATGCTTTCAAGCTTCCACTCTCGTTTAACATTGAAGAAATACCAAGTCATCATCCTCGACAGACTCCAGCCCTGCCATAATCGAAAATTATTTCGAGGGGATTGGAGTCTTCGAATATAATCTGTGAATTTACTCTGTTGATCCATTCTAATCCCAAATTTAATAGATTCCCATCTTCTCAGGGCGAGGAAACCACATGCGATGGTGTTTACAAGCAGCTAGGGATCTGCCGGTCAGCTGAGGGTTCAGTTGATGATGTCCAAATCCACCAATGAGTCGAAGAACGACTGGTGCAAGGCAACGGATTTTTACCATGTGTTTACACTCTGGTATGCCAGGATAGGCTTGAAGCTCTGGTATTATGATAAGATACTTACTGTAGGACGAAGCTCCGAGCAATATGAGATGTGTTGGATAAGATATATCTGCTTTTTCCTTTGCTTAAAGGAGAGATAAAAGAATAAGATGACAATGACGATGATGAACAAGCTATTCGGGTGGATACGAATAGCGTGGTGTGCGGAGGGCTCTGGCAGTGG